>Ga0079224_100000976_pt1 | contig 31090 bp, 26 predicted proteins | sample Stecom2015_FD_80414 | JGI IMG/M metagenome (GOLD analysis project Ga0079224, IMG submission 80414) | Agricultural soil microbial communities from Utah to study Nitrogen management - Steer compost 2015 | ecosystem: Environmental > Terrestrial > Soil > Agricultural land | place: USA: Utah... | reverse complement strand
AGCGCGGATCAGCGTGAAGCTCGTGTCCGAGGTCGGCGTCGGCACGATCGCGGCGGGCGTCGTGAAGGCGCACGCCGATCACGTGCTGATCTCCGGCGACACCGGCGGCACCGGCGCATCGCCGCTCACGAGCATCAAGCACGCGGGACTGCCGTGGGAGCTCGGGCTTGCGGAGACGCACCAGACGCTCGTGATGAACGATCTTCGGAGCCGCACGGTGCTTCAGACCGACGGGGGCCTGAAGACCGGCCGCGACGTCGTGATCGCCGCGCTCTTGGGCGCCGAGGAGATGGGCTTCTCGACCGCGCCGCTGATCGCGCTCGGCTGCATCATGATGCGCAAGTGTCATCTCAACACTTGCCCGGTCGGGATCGCGACGCAGGATCCGGTGCTCAGGAAGAAGTTCGCCGGGCAGCCGGAGCACGTCGTGAACTATCTCTTCATGGTCGCCGAGGAGGCGCGCGAGATCATGGCGAAGCTCGGCTTCCGCCGCTTCATCGACATGATCGGCCGCGTCGATTGCCTGAAGACGGCCGATGCGATCGACCACTGGAAGGCGGACGGCCTCGATCTCACGCCGATCCTCAAGCCCGCGCAGAAGCCGCACAAGAACGTCGGCGTGCACTGCACGATGAAGCAGGACCACGGCTTGAACCTCGCGCTCGACAACCGGCTGATCGAGATGGCACGGCCGGCGATCGAGCGCGGCGAGAAGGTCAAGGTGGAGCTGCCGATCGTGAACACGAACCGCACGGTCGGCACGATGCTGAGCTACACGCTCGTAAAGAAGTGGGGCGAGCGCGGGCTCCCCGCGGACACGATCCACTTCAAGTTCAAGGGCTCGGCGGGTCAGAGCTTCGGCGCATGGCTCGCGAAGGGCATCACGCTCGAGCTCGAAGGCGACAGCAACGACTACGTCGGCAAAGGCTTGTCCGGCGGGCAGATCATCATCTATCCGCCGCGCGAGAGCCGGTTCGCCGCCGAGGACAACGTGCTGATCGGCAACGTCGCGCTGTACGGAGCGACCGGCGGACGCGCGTTCTTCCGCGGCCGCTCGGCCGAGCGGTTCTGCGTGCGCAATAGCGGTGCGCGCGCAGTCGTCGAGGGCGTCGGCGACCACGGCTGCGAGTACATGACGGGCGGGCGCGCGGTGATCCTGGGCCCGACCGGACGCAACTTCGCAGCGGGGATGTCCGGCGGCATCGCATACGTCTGGGATCGGCACGGCGACTTCGAAGCGAAGTGCAACCTCGGCACGGTCGGCCTCGAGGCCGTCGAAGCCGACGAGGACATCGCGGAGCTGCGCGAGCTGATCGAGCTGCATCATCAGCACACGGGCTCGACCGTCGCCGCGCGCATCCTCGACGCGTGGCCCCAAGTGCTCTCGGAGTTCGTCAAGGTCATGCCGACCGACTACAAGCGCGTCCTCGCGGAGCGCAAGCGCCACGACGAGGAAATGGAAGCCGCGGTCCACGACGACGAGACCACGACCTTCGTGGCGCTCGGGAGCTGATTGGAGGAGCCGCGCGTGGGCAAGCACACAGGGTTCATGGAGTACCCGCGCAAGGCGGTCCCGTACCGGGACGCGGCCGAGCGCAGCCGCGACTTCGACGAGATCTTCACGCAACCGAGCGAGGAGCACTTGAGGTTGCAGGGCGCGCGCTGCATGGACTGCGGCGTGCCGTTCTGCCAGTCGGCGAACGGTTGCCCGATCGACAACCTGATCCCGGAGTGGAACGACCTCGTCTACCACGGCCGCTGGCGCGAGGCGCTCGATCGCCTGCACAAGACGAACAACTTCCCCGAGTTCACCGGCCGCACGTGCCCCGCGCCGTGCGAGGGCGCGTGCGTGCTCGGCATCACGGACCCGCCGGTCACGATCAAGAACATCGAGAACGCGATCATCGACCGGGCGTGGGCCGAGAGCTGGGTGAAGCCGAACCGACCGAAGAGCCGGACCGGTAAGCGCGTCGCGATCGTGGGCTCGGGGCCGGCGGGCCTCGCCGCGGCCGACCAGCTCAACAAGGTCGGCCATTCGGTGACCGTCTACGAGCGCGCGGACCGGATCGGTGGGCTCCTCATGTACGGCATCCCGAACATGAAGCTCGACAAGAAGGTCGTCGAGCGGCGCGTCGATCTCATGCGCGAGTCCGGCATCGAGTTCGTGACGAATGCGGACGTCGGCCGGAACGTCGATCCCGCGGAGCTCCGCGCGAAGCACGACGCGGTGCTGCTCGCGACCGGCGCGACGCGCCCGCGGGATCTGCCGGTGCCGGGCCGCGAGCTCCGCGGCATCCACTTCGCGATGGAGTTCCTCACCGCGAACACGAAGAGCCTGCTCGACAGCGGCCTCCGGGACGGCAAGTTCATCGACGCGAGGGACAAGGCCGTGCTCGTGATCGGCGGCGGCGACACCGGCGCCGACTGCATCGGCACGGCGCTCAGGCACGGCTGCCGCAGCATCGTGAACCTCGAGCTGCTCGATCAGCCGCCGCCGCAGCGCGCGCCGGACAACCCGTGGCCGCTGTGGCCGAAGATCCTCCGTACCGACTACGCGCACGAGGAGTCGATCGCCCGCTTCGGCGCCGATCCGCGCAACTACGCGATCATCACGAAGCGCTTCGTCGACGACGGCGAGGGCCGCGTGCGCGCCGTCGAGACGCAGCGCGTCGAATGGCGGACGAACGGTAAGGGCCCGGAGATGCGGGAGATCGAAGGCACGTTGCAGCAGCTCGAGGCCGATCTCGTGCTGCTTGCGATGGGCTTCCTCGGGCCCGAGACGTACGTATCGTCGGCGCTCGGCGTCGAGCTCGACGAGCGGACGAACTACCGCGCGGTGCACGGCGACTTCCGGACGAACGTCCCGGGCGTGTTCGCGGCCGGCGACTGCCGCCGCGGTCAGTCGCTCGTCGTCTGGGCGATCAACGAGGGGCGCGGCGCGGCGCGCGCGATCGATCTCTACCTGCGCGGCATGACGCGGCTCGCGGCCCCCGGCATTTCGCTAGGCGCGTAACGTTCGAACGGTCGAGGTCACCATTTCTCGCCGAATGGCCTGACCTCGATCTCGAACGACCACGCCGAGCGCGGCTGCTTCGCGAGCCACACGGCGCTCGCGGCCATGTCGGCGGGTTTCAGGAAGAAGTCGTCCGGCTTGTTGGGCATGCTCTCGCGCGTGCGCGGCAAGTCGACGACGGCGTCGATGACGATGAGCGCCACGTGAATCCCGTATGGCCAAAGGGTCTTCGCCATCGACTCCGCGAGGCTGCGCTGGGCCGCCTTCGCCGGCGCGAACGCCGCGGTCCGCGGGGCGCCTCGGCGGGACGCGGTCGCGCCGATGAAGATGATGTTGCCGCGGCCCGCGGCCTTCATCGCCGGGATGACCTCCTTGCTCGCCGCCAATGCGCCGTACGCGTTGACCCGCCACGCGGCCTCGAAGTCCTCGAGCCGGATGCTCTCGACGTCGCCCCACACGCCTGAGCCCGCGTTGTAAACGAGCGTCAGCGGATCGCCCATCTCGGTGCGAATCCGGCCGAAAGCCGCGGCGATCGACGCGGGATCTGCGGCGTCACAGGCATACGCCCGGGCATCGGCAAGCTCCTCGGCCAGCTTGCTCGTGAAGTCGGTGCGCCGCGCAAGCAACGCGACCGCCATGCCTTCGTTCGCGAACGCACGCGCCAATGCGGCGCCGTTCCCTTCCCCTACCCCGACTACGGCACATACGGGTTTGCTCATTGGATGGCTCCGTTCTTCACTCCGTCCGTTCACTCGCATCGTCGCGCGTGAACGGGACGAACGCGACGGGCAGCACGTCGCGTTCCGTGACGTTGCCCATCGCATCCTTCTCGAGGACGCGCAGCGACTGCGCAGAGCCTGCGGCGCCGACCGGAACGACGAGCCGGCCCCCGGGCGCGAGCTGCTCGATGAGCGGCGCCGGCACCTCTTCCGGCGCCGCGGTCACGATGATCGCATCGAAGGGCGCGGTCTCCGGCCAGCCGAGGTAGCCGTCACCGATGCGGACGGAGACATTGTCGTACCCGAGCCGCTCGAGCGTCGCGGCCGCGCGGCGCCCGAGCGGCTCGACGATCTCGATCGTGTAAACCTCGGCCGCGATCTCGGCGAGCACCGCCGCCTGATACCCGGAGCCCGTGCCGATCTCGAGCACGATCGAGTCGCGGTCGACCTCGGCGAGATCGGTCATCAACGCCACGATGAAGGGCTGAGAGATCGTCTGGCCTTCGCCGATCGGCAGAGGACGATTCGCGTACGCGAGCGCGCGATATTCGGCGGGCACGAACTCGTGGCGCGGCACTTCGGCCATCGCCCGCATCACCGCGTCGTCGAGGCGGGACTTACCGATGCTTCGGCTCGTCGCGCGAACCGTCCGCTCGATGTCCTCGACCATCGCACGGCGCTCCGCGGCATCGCCCTGTGCGCACGCGGGCGCCGCGGTGGCGGCGAGCGCGGCCGCGAGCACGAGAATCATGTGCCGAGAGGAGCTCATTGGAGATCTCCGCCTGGGCTCGGGCCTTCGGAGGCGCCTCGATCGATTCTACGTCAGCGCGAAGCGGCGTCATCAGGCGGCGGGTTACTGATCGGTGCACGGCGACGCACGATGACGTAAAGCCCGGCGCCCGAGACCACCGTCACGAGCGCCGCGATGAGCTCGGCCGGCTGCTGCCTCGCGGCGAGCACGGCGAAGAGCAGCGTCGCGGCGACGAAGATCGCCGGCGCCCAAGAGAAGCCCGGCAGACCCGCCACGCGTGCAGGATCGCGCCGCTGGACGACGAAAAGGCTCGCGACGGTCAGCGCCGCGCAGAGGCTCAGCGTGAAGCCGAGATAGGAGAGAAGCTCCCGCAGCCCGGTGATCCAGACGACGCCTACGGCGAGGGCCGCCTGCGCCATCACCGCGACGAACGGCGTCTCGCCCTCGAAGCGGAGCACGCGCGGCATCAGGCCGTCGTCCACCATCTTAGCGTAGACGCGCGGACCGATCATGATCATCGCCGATACGGACGTGAAGAGCGCGAGCGCGACGATCGCACGAAGGGCGCCGACCAGCCATTCGCCGCCCAGGACGCGCGCCGCGGCGACCGCGACGTCCTCGCGGCCCGCGACGGCATCGAACGGCGGCACGAGCACGAAGACCGCGTTGAGCGCGACGTACAACAGCATCGTCAACGCCGTGCCGACGAGCATCGCGCGCGGCACACGCGCGCGCGCCGCCGGCACCTCGCCGGCGATGTACACGGCGGCGTTGAAGCCCGAGTAGCTGAACGAGATCCACATCACGGCGAGCGCGAACGCGGCGATCGATGCGGGCGAAGCCGGGCCTGCCGACGCGCGAAGCTCCGCGACGCCGGGCCACGACGTCACGCCGCCGCTGCCCAGGACCGCGAACGCCACGAAGCCGATCATCGCGATCAGCTTGATGGCGACGGCCGCATTCTGCACCCGCGTTCCGATCCCAAGACGCAGCCCGTGCAGCAGCGCGGCCATCATGATGACACCCGACGCGAGAAGCGCCGGCAGCACGCCTTCGGCGCCGCGCCCCTCGGGCAACGCATACGCCGCGAAGGTGAGCGCCGCATAGCCGATCGCGGCGGTGAAGCCGGCGAGCAGCGAGACCCAGCCGGCGACGAAGCCGGCGACGGGGTGCACGTTGCGCGACAGGTACACGTACTCGCCGCCCGACGCAGGCAGCAAGCGTGCGAGCGCGCCGTAGCCGAGCGCGCCGCAGAGCGCCACCGCGCCGCCGACGAGCCACGCGAATAGCACGGTCCACGGCGAGCCGAGATCGGCGAGAGCGAACCCCGACGTCGTGAAGACGCCCGCGCCGATCATGTTGCCGACGACGAGGGCCGTCAGCGTCGGAGTCCCGAGGACCGCGCGGCGCGATCCCGGCTCGTGCGATCCGTTCCGGTCGCGGCGCCTGTGGAACTTCCCATCGGCTCCTCCATATCCTGACGTATCCCCACGACTCATCGGATCGGCCTCCGGCGGTCATGCGATGAGCCGACAGGAGCGAACGCGAGGTTTCGGCGATGAGACCGCTCTGCATCTACCACGGCGGCTGCGACGACGGCTTCGGCGCCGCATTCGTCGTCAATCTGTTCTTTGCCGGCGAGGTCGATTTCCACTACGGCGTCTACCATCAGGAGCCGCCGGACGTATCCGGCCGTGACGTGCTGCTCGTGGATTTCAGCTACGCGCGCGCGGTGCTCGAGCGCATGGCGAAGCAAGCCCGCTCGATCGTCATTCTGGACCATCACAAGAGCGCGGCGGAGGATCTCGCATCGTTTGCGGTGCAGGACTCGGGCCGGGACGCGGCGAGGTGGCACGACGTGCCCCGGCTGCTGCGGGAGCTCGCGGCGCTCGGGCGTCTCCCCGTGGTCGCGGTGTTCGACATGTCGCGCAGCGGAGCAGGTCTCACGTGGGATTTCTTCTTCTGCTCGCGCCCGCGACCGTGGCTCATCGACTACATCGAGGACCGCGATCTGTGGCGCAAGGCGCTTCCGCACAGCGACGAGATCATCATGGCGCTCGCATCCTACCCGCATGACTTCGAAACGTGGCAGCGCATCATCGACGCCGGGCCCGATGCCCTGCTCGCCGACGGCCGTGCGATACACCGCTACTACCGAACCCTCGTCGACGCGCTCAAGCGCAACGCGGTACGGGGCATCATCGGCGGCGTCGACGTGCCGGTGGTCAACGCGCCGCCCCAGTTCGCGAGCGAAGTCGCCGGGGAGCTCGCGGAGAACGAGCCGTTCGCGGCCTGCTACTGGAATCACCCTCACGGCACGACGTACTCGCTGCGGTCCCGTAAGGGCGGCATGGACGTGTCCGAGATCGCGAAGCTCTACGGGGGCGGCGGACATCGCGAGGCCGCGGGCTTCACGGTGGCTGCACCGCTAGGCACCTGAGCGGTCATCGCCGGCGCGCGGGGGATCGATCGTCGCCCACGCGCACACCGTGCACGCGAGCGCGAAACACGCGGCGACGAGCATCACGATCCGGAAACTCTCGACGAACGCTTCGTCGAGCACACGCGCCATGCGATCCCGCTCGGCGCCCGTGATCTCGGGCGGCACCGCGGCCTCGGCGAGCCTCGGCGCCTGCTCCTCGAGCGCGCGGCGTTGCTCGATGGGCACTTCGAGCGCCGCCGTGCGCTCGTCGATCGCCGCCCCGAACGCGCCGACCGCGAGCGCACCGAGGAGCGCGACGGCGAGGAGGCCCGCGACCCGCGCGACCGCGTTGTTGATGCCGGAGGCGACACCGGCATGGCTTTCGTCGACTGCGCTCATCACGGTCGTCGTCAGCGGCGCCACGCTGACCGTCATGCCGAAACCGAGCACGACGGTCGCCGGGAAGAAGGTCGTCCAGTACGAGCCGCCGATCCCCGGGACGGCGAGGAGAACGAGCCCCGCCGCCGCGATCAGCGGGCCGACGATGAGGGGCTTCCGCGCGCCGTAGCGTTCGACGAGTCCGCCCGCCCACCTCGACAACCCGCCCATGATCAGCGAGAACGGCAGCAACGCCGCCCCGGCGAGGGCCGCGGAATAGCCCTGCACCCGGATCAGATTGAACGGCAGGAAGAAGAGCGCGCCGCTCAGCGCGAAGTAGAGCAGCAACGTCATGCCGTTCGTGCCGCTGAATGCGCGGGAGCGAAACAAGCCGAGCGGCATCATCGGCGCGGCCGAGCGCGCCTCGTGAGCGACGAAGGCGCACGACACGAGCACACCGACGCCAAGCGGCCCCCACACCGCGGGATCGGTGAACGCGTGTTCCGACGCAGCGGTCAGCCCGTATGCGAAGCCTGCAAGCCCGCCGATCGCGAGCAGCCCTCCTCGCCAGTCGACCGCGCCCGCGCCTACGGCGCGGCTTTCCGGCACATGCGCGCGGCTGATCGCGACGGCAAGCACCGCGAGCGGGACATTGATGAAGAAGATCACGCGCCAGGACCACGCATCGACGAGCCAGCCGCCGAGCACGGGGCCGAACGCCGTCGTGAGCGCCGAGAAGCCGGCCCACGTGCCGATCGCGCGGCCGCGTTCCTCTTCCGGGAACGCCGCGCTGATGATTGCGAGGCTCGACGGCACGAGCAGCGCGCCGCCGACGCCCTGGAGCGCGCGCATCGCGACCAGCGTGCCGATGTTCGGCGCGAGGCCGCAGCCGACCGATGCCGCGGCGAAGAGGGTCAGGCCCGCGACGAAAATGCGGCGTCGACCGAGCCGGTCGCCGGCCGCTCCGCCGACGAGGATCAACGCGCCGAGCATCAAGAGATAGCCGTTGACGATCCACTGTGCGCCTCGCACCGTCGTTCCAAGGTCGGCCTGCATCGCGGGGAGCGCGACGCCGACGACGGAGCCGTCGATGAACGCGATGCTCGAGCCCAGGATCGTGGCCGCGAGCACCCACGGTCTCGCGGACGGAGGCGCCCCGCGGGTCTCGCGGTCCGCGGTCCGGATCACGCCGTCGTCGCAAGGCGGACGGACGAAGCTCGGCATCGGGGCCATCGTTATTCGGGCCGTTACAATGCGCGGGATGGAGCGCCCACGAAAATCCAAAGCGCTCGTGCGGGGAGCACATTCCGTGCCACGCGGATCGTCGACGGAGCGCGCCGATCCGCGGCGTGGCCGTTCACCGGCCGGCCGTTCGCGAGGAACCGACACACGTGCGCCGACCGGTTGCCGGGAGGCGGTGTGAGCGCGGATCCGGTGGTCGTCGCGCTCGACGGCGTGTCGAAGTCGTTCGACGGCGGCGCGACGTTCGCCGTTCGCGGCGTGACGCTTTCGGTGAAGCGGGGCGAGTTCGTCGCGATCGTCGGCGCTTCCGGCTCCGGCAAAACCACGACGCTGAAGACGATCAACCGTTTGATCGACGCTGACGCGGGCAGCGTCGCCGTCGCCGGCGAGCCGGTCGATGTGGTGCCGCCCCACGTCCTGCGCCGGCGGATCGGCTACGTCTTCCAGGGCATCGGGCTCTTCCCGCACTTCACGGTGGCGGAGAACATCGGGGTCACACCGCGGCTCCTCGGCTGGCCGCGCGCGCGTATCGCCGAACGCGTGCGCGAGCTGCTCGACCTCGTGCAGCTGCCGCAGGCGATGGCCGAGCGTTTCCCCGCGGAGCTCTCGGGCGGGCAGAGACAGAGAGTCGGCGTCGCGAGGGCGCTCGCCGCGGAACCCGCGATCATGCTGATGGACGAGCCCTTTGGCGCGCTCGATCCGATCACGCGCGACGCGCTCGCCGCGGAGTACCGGCGGCTCCACGAGCGCATGGGCCTCACGACGCTGATGGTGACCCACGACATGCTCGAGGCCCTCGTCCTCGCGGATCGCATCGTCGTGATGCGGGCGGGCGAGATCGCTGCACAGGGTTCTCCCCGGGAGCTTCTCGCGTACGCGGACGATGCCGGCGTCGCGGAGCTTTTCGACATGCCGCGCCGGCACGCGGAGCGCCTCGAGCGGCTCCTGCGCGACGCGGCCGACCCGGCTCGGGTGACGACGCGGTGAGCGGGCAGCTCGAAGCGGCGTGGCGCGTGCTGCCCGAGTACCTCGGCGAGCACGTCGTGCTCTCCGCCGCGTCGCTCGCGTTGGGGCTCGCGATCAGCGCGCCGCTCATGGTCCTGGCGTTGCAGAGCCCGCGCGTGCGCTGGGCCGTGCTCGCTTTCGCGAGCGTCGTCCAGACGATCCCGAGCCTCGCGCTGCTGGCGCTCTTCTATCCGGTGCTCCTCGCGCTGTCCGCGGCGACGGCGAAGATTGCCGGCGTCGGCTTCTCGGCGCTCGGCTTCCTGCCGTCGCTCCTCGCGCTCACGCTCTACTCGATGCTTCCGATCCTCCGCAACGGCGTCGCCGGCATTCTGAACCTCGACCCGTCCGTCATCGAGGCGGCACGCGCGGTCGGCTTCACGGACCGCGAGCGGCTGCTCCGCATCGAGCTGCCGCTCGCCGCGCCGATGCTGATGGCGGGGCTCCGCACGGCCGCCGTCTGGGTGATCGGCGCGGCGACGCTGTCGACGCCGGTCGGCCAGACGAGCCTCGGTAACTACATCTTCGCGGGCCTGCAAATCGAGAACTGGGTGTTCGTGCTGTTCGGCTGCGCCGCGGCGGCGCTGCTCGCGCTCACCGTCGATCTGCTGCTCGGGCTCATCGAGTCCGGCACCGCCGAGCGCAAACCCGCGCGCATCGCGGTCGGCGTCGCGGCGCTCCTCGCCGGCACGGCGGCGGCGCTCGGGCCGCGGCTCGATGCGGCCGGCGGGCCGAAGTACGTCGTCGGCGCGAAGAACTTCTCGGAGCAGTTCATCCTCGCAGAGCTGATCGCGAGCCGCATCGCTGCGCAGGGGGCGGCCGCCGAGCAACGCGTCGGGCTCGGCTCGACGATCGCGTTTCGCGCGCTCGCGCGCGGGGAGCTCGACGTGTACGTCGACTACTCCGGGACGCTGTGGGCGAACGTGCTCGGCCGCACGGACACGCCGCCGCGCGACGAGGTGCTCGCCGAGCTCGAACGCTGGCTCGAGCGGGAGCACGGCGTCACGCTGCTCGGATCACTCGGCTTCGAGAACGCGTATGCGCTTGCGATGCGTCGCGACCGCGCGGCGGCGCTCGGCATCGAGACGATCGAGGACCTCGCCGTGCACGCACCAGAGCTTACGATCGGCGGCGACCTCGAGTTCTTCGACCGGCCGGAGTGGGCGGCGCTGCGGAGCGCCTATGGCCTCCGCTTTCAGAGCCGCCGGCAGTTCCAGCCGACCTTCATGTACAAGGCCGTGGCCGACGGCGAGGTCGACGTGATCTCGGCGTTCTCGAGCGACGGGCGCATCGCGGCCTTCGACCTCGTGACGCTCGCGGACACCGGACACGTCATCCCGCCGTATGACGCGATCGTGCTGCTCGCGCCGCGACGCGCCGACGACCCGCTGCTCCGTGCCGCGCTCGATCCGCTGCTCGGCTCGATCACCGTCGAGACGATGCGCGAAGCGAACCTCATGGTCGACCGCGACGAAGGCAAGGTGACGCCCGAAGCGGCGGCCCGGTGGCTCGCGGAACGGGCGCGGCTTCCCGTCGCACGCTGACGCGCCTTAGCGGCGCGGCTCGCTGCCCGGGCGCTCCCCTATGGATCGGGCACCGGGCGCGCCAGGAACCTCGGAAAGGCGCCCTGTCCAACGAGAAGGCAGCAGCGAGAAAAACGCCCCGTTTGGGCTGCCGCGCTCGTAAAGCACGAACGAGGAGAAGCACCATGGCCGATACCTTCGTCGAGCCCCGCCGCGATATCGCCCATATCGGGCCGGTGGAGCTTTACACCCCGAAGCTCGAAGCGACGCGCGACTTCTTCGTGAGCCTGATGGCGCTCCGGGAGGTGCATCGCGACGCGCAGTCGGTCTATCTGCATGCGTGGGACGACTATCAGCGCTACACGATCAGGCTCATCGAGCGGAGCGACGCGGGTATCGGCCGCACGTTCCTGCGTGCGAGAAGTCCCCAGGCGCTCGAGCGGCTCGTCCAACTGATCGACGACAGCGGACAGGGTCGAGGCTACAGCGAAGAGGTGCTCGGACTCGGGCCGGTCTACCTCTTCGACGCACCCGACGGCCATCCGATGGGCGTCTACTGGGACGTCGACTGGTACGAGCCAGATGACACCGACAGGCCCGCGCTGAAGAACCAGGCCGCCGCCTTTCCCGGCCGCGGAGCGAACGTTCGCCGGCTCGATCACATCAACTACCTCGCGAAAGAGATCGACCCGGTCGACCGCTTCGTGACGACGGTCCTCGGTGCGCGCTGCACCGAACGCATCGCCCGCGAAGGCGGCGGCTACGACGGGATCTGGTACACTTTCACGGACAAGACGTACGACATCGTCTTCACGCGGGACTTTCTCGGCGCACGCGGGCGGCTCCATCACCTCGCGTTCGCGACGGACACGCGCGAGGACATCCTGCGCGCGGCGGACGTGTTCCTCGAAGCCGGCATCCACATCGAGACCGGTCCGCACAAGCACGCGATCCAGCAGGGCTTCTTTCTATACGTGTGGGAGCCCGGCGGAAACCGCATCGAGCTGCACAACGCGGGCGCCCGCCTGCTGCTCGCGCCGGACTGGAAGCCGATCACGTGGACACCCGAAGAGCGCGCGAAGGGGCAAGCCTGGGGCTTGAAGACGATCGAGACGTTTCACACGTACGGCACGCCCGTCATCGACGAGCCGAAGGGCTGACCGGGCGACGGCTTCCGGTGACTCGAGGCGCTCGCGACGACGCGCGTCGGACCGTCGAGAGCGCGGCCCGTCGCGGAAGTGTCGCACGCATTCGAGACGACTCGCCGTGACGGGCGTCGAGCAGACGCCGATGTCCTTCCACGGGAATCCGCTGTGATACGCTCCGCGTCGTCCGTGCAACAAGGGAGGCATCGTCGTGCATCGAGTGCTCGCGCTTTGTGTCCTCGCGTTCACTGCCCTGACCGGCTGGGCACAGCCCGATGAATCGAGCGACCGCATCATCGTGTCCGGCGCGTCCGGCAATCTCGGCCGGCTGACCGTCGAGGCGCTGCTCGAGCGCGGCGTGCCCGCGAGCCGGCTGATCCTCGTGAGCCGGACGCCCGACGAGCTCGCGGACTACGCGGCGATGGGCGCGAGCACGCGCTACGGTGATTTCACGAAGCCCGAATCCCTGCCGGCCGCGTACGCCGGCGGCACGCGCATGCTCCTGATCAGCATCGGCGGCGGCGCACTGCCCGAGCCGCGGCCGACGCTCCATAAGCGCGCGATCGACGCGGCAATCGCGGCCGGCGTCAAGCATATCGTCTACACGTCGTGGGCCGCGATCAGCCAGGGCGACGAGGGCGGGATCTCGGTCGACCACGTCGCGACCGAGCAAATCCTCATGGAGTCAGACGTCGCGTGGACGATCCTCCGCAACTCCGTGTACATGGACGGCGTCACCGATCAGGCGCGCCAGATGATAGCGTCCGGCCGGGCCGTCGTGCCGGCGAACGACGCCGGGATGAGCTACGTCACGCGCGCCGACTGCGCGGCGGCAGCCGCCGCCGTGCTGACGACGCCCGGGCACGAGAACAAGATCTACGACATCACCGGACCCGAGGTCGTCGGCACGCGCGCCATCGCCGAAGCCGCGGCGGCCGTGAGCGGCAAAGCGATCGAGATCGTCGAGGGCGGCGCCGGAGGCGGATTCGCGCTGCCGTCGCTCGCCTTCACGTCGCCGCACTTCGAGATGCTGACCGGACGTCCGCCGACGAGCGTGCGGGAGCTGCTCGAATCGACGCTGTGAACCGATCCGCCCCGCAAGGAGCGGATCCTCGTTCGCCTTTCAGCGCCGGGGCAGCGTGTCCTCACGCCCCGGCGGCAGTCGCTGGTCGGCGGCGGTCAGCACGAACCCGACCATCACGTAGTCGCCCATGATCGTCGCGAGCTCGACCATACCCTGCCGGCCGAAATGCTCGACGATCGCGGCGTAGAGCTCCGAATCGACCTCGTGGTCGCGCAGGAGCGCACGTGCGAAGCGGATGATGAGCGTGTCCTTTTCGCTGAGGCCGACGGGCTCGCGGTCGAACTTGATCGTATCGATGACGGCGTCCGGCACGCCGAGTCGCCGCGCGCCCGCCTCGTGCGCCGACCACTCGTACGCCTGCTCGAACTCCCACGCCGCTTGAAGGATCGCGACCTCGTAGTCGCGCGGCTCGAGGACGCCTTCCGTGCGCAGGTACTGGTTCAGCATGTGGAACGCCTCGGCGACTCTCGGGCTGTGCATCGAGACGGCGACCGGCCCGGTCAGAGGGCGGGGACCATCACCGACGACGAGGTCCCACACTCGCCGTCCTTCGTCGTCGAGCTGATCGCGTGTCAGCGCGGGCAAGCGCGACAACGATTCCGGATCGATGTCCGGCGGAAGCGACGCTCCCGAGTCGGACTGAGCATGAGCACCGAGCGCCGTCGCGAGCGCCGCGGCCGCGATTCCGAACCGTCTGCGCATGAGATCCCCCGTCGTTCTCGAATCAAGGATGACCCTGCCGAGTGTAGTACAACGCGGGGGCGACTCGCGCCGTGCGGCGGGTCGGGAGACCTGTCGATCGGAACCCGGGCGGGCGCCGTGGTCCAACTCCTCGCGTAAACTCTGCCGGGCCGGGGGAACGACGCCGTCGCCTCCGGCCCGCCTCGATCCAAGGAGCAGGAAGGGGAATGTTCGGTCGCAAAGCAGAAATGATCACCGCGGCGGAGGCGCTTCCGGGCCGCGACGAGCCGCTCGAGGTCACGAACGAGCACTTCGTGCTGCATCGTCCGATCAAGCCGCCATTCCCGGCCGGCACCGAGACCGTGCTGTTCGGCATGGGTTGCTTCTGGGGCGCGGAACGCGCGTTCTGGACACTGCCGGGCGTCTACACGACGGCGGTGGGCTATGCCGGCGGCTTCACGCCGAATCCGACGTACCGCGAGGTGTGCACGGGGCTCACGGGACACGCCGAGGTCGTGCTCGTCGTCTACGACCCGCGGGAGCTCGCGTTCGCGAAGCTGCTCACGGTCTTCTGGGAATCGCACGATCCGACGCAGGGCATGCGGCAGGGCAACGACGTCGGCACGCAGTATCGCTCGACGATCTACGTAGGCGACGACGCGCGGCGCGCGGAGGCGATCCGGAGCCGCGATGCGTACCAACGCGAGCTCTCGGCGCACGGATTCGGACCCATCACGACCGAGATCCGCGGCGATCAGCCGTTCTATTACGCCGAGGATTACCACCAGCAGTATCTCGCGAAGAACCCGGGCGGTTACTGCGGGCTCGGCGGCTGCGGCGTGCCGTATCGCGCAGCGGGCTGAGCAGGTTCCTCACTCGTCCGCTGCGCTCGCCCCGCTCGGATCGCTTCGAGTCAAGAGCGCGATGACCTCGTCGTCCGTGAGCTGCGGGAACGCGAGATACCACACGCCGACCGCGATATAGGGTTCCGGTTTGGCGAGCACCTCGACGGCGTCCGCGGTCCGGCTCAGCATCGCGCACGCTTCGCGCGACGCGGTCGGCGCCGCGACGACGACTCCGTCGCTCCCAGCTGCACGTGCGGCGAGCACCGCGGCCTTCATCGTCGAGCCGGTCGCGATGCCGTCGTCGACGAGGATCGCGGTCTTGTCGTGCAGGTCGAGCGGCGCCCTTCCGGCGCGATAGAGCCGCTCCCGCCGCTCGAGCTCGTCCTGCTCGCGCACCGCGATCGGCTCGATCGCCGCCTCGTCGAGCCCGAGATAGGCCATCGAGTCCCAATCGAGCACGCGTACGCCGCCCGCCGCGATCGCGCCGATCGCAAGCTCCGCGTTCATCGGCGCGCCGAGCTTGCGGACAACGAGCACGTCGAGCGGGGCATCGAGTGTCCGCGCGACCTCGAACGCGACCGGAACGCCGCCCCGCGGCAGGCCGAGCACGACGACGCCGGGCCGTCGATACTTACCCTCGAGCGCGGCGCCGAGAAGCCGCCCTGCCTCGCGCCGGTCGCGAAAGATTCTCGAACCCTGACTGCCGCCTCGATCCACTGCGAGCTCCGTGTGTCGTCGGCGCCCGACGACGCTGCCGCCCGAGCGGACGCCCGGGCCTTCAGACCGCGTTCACGGCCGCCGCGAGCAGCGGCGCGATGCCGAGCACGGTCAGCTTGTCGCGAAGCGCCGGATCATCGGCGCGCGTCGAGCGAACGGTATCGGTCACCGCGACGGACTCGATCTCGGAGGCCGCGAGCGCCTGCGGCGCACCGGCCGAGAACACGGCGTGCGTCGCCGCGACGTGCACGGCCGTCGCACCCCGCTCGCGCGCGGCCCGCGCCGCCCGCAGCATCGTCGTGCCGGTGCTGATCATGTCGTCGACGATGACGACGGCCGCACCGGCCACGTCGCCGCCGAAAACGTCGCCGCGAACCAGCCCCTCGCTGCGCTGTTTCTCCATCAGCGCGAGGCCGACCGGCTCGCCGATACGCTCGGCGAGCGCCTGCCCGAATCGGATCGCCCGCTTCATCCCGCCCGCATCGGGCGACAACGCGACGACGCGCTGCCCGCGCGGAAGCGTCGCGGCGAAATGCTCGACGAAGAGCGCGACGGCATCGACGTTCACCTTGCGGCATCCGAACGCGTTCTCGAACGCCGCAGGCTCGTGCACGTCCGCGGTCACGATCGCGTCCGTGCCGGCCGCCTCGAAGAACGACGCGACGTATCGCGTCGTCACCGGGTCTCCGGGCTTCGTTCGCCGGTCCTTGCGCGAATACGCGAGATACGGCACGAGCGCGACCACCTCGCCCGCCCCCGCATCCTTCAATGCGCCGATGAAAACGAGCAGACGAAACAGCTTGTCGCTCGCGCTCGCACGCTCGTCCGCGAAGAGCGACTGACAGACGACGACGCGTTCGCCGCGGACGTCGTCGAGCGGACGGACCTTGAACTCGGTGTCCTCGAACTCGCGCTCCTCGTGAGCGGAAGGCGTAACGCCCAGCTCCGCCGCGACCGACGCGCCGATGAAGGAGCTCGCGTTCAGGCTGAAAAGCTTCATATCGAGGCCCGCCGCCGCAATGCCAGTGGCCGCAACGACGTACGCGTCACCCGCAATCGCTTCCGATCGTCGAAACCCGTAAAGTGAGCGTCGCGCTTCATGGCTCCACGTTCGGGAGTAGTCTGATGACAGTAGGCACGATCTGCAATCACAATGTTGCGACGATCTCTCCCGACGCCGACATTACGGAAGTTGCGGAGCGGATGCGAAAGGAGCACGTCGGCGACCTGATCGTCGCCGAGTTCAAAGATGCCCGCCTCGTGCCCGTCGGGATCATCACCGATCGCGACATCGTCGTGTCGGTCGTCGCGAAGAAGGTGGATCCCTCGACGCTCACGGCCCGCGACGTCATGAGCGCCGACCTGCTGACCGTCCGCGAAGACAACGGCGTCGACTTCGCGCTCCGGGAAATGCGCCGCGCAGGGGTCCGACGCGTGCCGGTCGTCGGCTCGCTGGGCGAGCTCGTCGGCGTCCTGTCGATCAACGACGTCATCGACCATCTCGGCACTCAGCTCGGCCATATCGCCGACATCATCCGCTTCGGCCAGAAGGCGGAAGCCGAGCGGAGGCCCTGACGCGCGCGCCGCGAGACGGCTTCCGTCAATCGCCGCGCGCGGCCGCGATGCTCGCGGACGCCGCGTCGAGATACCACTGCGCACGCGCGCGCCAGACGTCCGCGTCGGGCCCGGCCTCCGGCACCCTGCGCGCGTAGAGCACGGCGCGCGACAGCGCGCGGCGGCTGCGATAGAAGAGAAGCAGCGGCTCGGGCACCGGATCCGCCGCGTGCCGACGGTACGCGGCGAGCAGCCTATCCGCGACCTCGATGCGGTGGCGATCGCAGTCGAGCGCGAGAAACGCCACCTCCTCCGCGGTATCGAGCCAACGCAAGCCGATCGAGAACTCTAGGCAATCGATGATCTGCGGCCGATCCGTCAGGAAGACGTGCTCCGCCCGCAAGTCGCCGTGCGCGTCGACGATGCGGCCGTCCGCGGCGCGCTGCTCGAGCACGTTCCGATGTCGCTCGATGAAATCGAGCTGCGCCGATGTGACACGCTCGACGATGTCCTTCGAAATGCCGTTGTCGGCCGTCAACTCCTCCGGGCCGTCGACGAGGCTGCCGTTCCGCAGCGCGAACCGACGCAGCGCTTCGACGTACCCCGGCCCGTCCCACGGCGCTACCGGTGTCCGCGCGTAGAACGCGACGAGCTTTTCGACGATGCCGTCGAGCTCCGGGGCTCCGATCGAACGGGAGCGGCCCAGATCCACGAGGCTCGAGTCGGGAAGCCTGCGCATCTCGACGACCGCATCGACGATCTCGCCGTCGCCGCCGAGCCGAAGCCCGTCGGACGCGGCGACGACGGGAACGACACGCAGGTAGATCTCCTCCGCGAGCCGTCGATTCAACGTGACCTCGAGCTCGCAGTACGCGCGCCGCGCCTCGGCGTTCCGGAAGTCGATCGCGCCGAAACGGATCGGCTTCTTCAGCTTGTACGCGAAGCGGGGCGACAGGAAGATCCAAGCGAAATGCGTTTCGATCGACTCGACCCGCTCCGGCCGATCGGGAAAGGTTCGAGGATCCTCGAAGAGCGCGACCTTTTCTTCGTCAGAGACTTCCGCCACACGCGGATGCTAGGCCCACCGCAAGGAACGCGCCAGTCGTCGCCGCACGGATGGCCGACGAAGGCGCCACACGCTCGCAAGCGTGGAATGCCTCGCGGCGCCCCGCGCTATGTGCGGCGTCGCGGAAAGCGTACGCGGAACACGGCGCCGCTGCCGTCCGGCAGGTTGTCTGCCGTGACGCTGCCGCCGTGGAAGTCGGCGATCAGCGCGACGATGTAGAGGCCCAGCCCCAGGTGCGGGCGGCCGTCGTCGTGCGGCCCCTTGCGGACCGAAACGAGCGAGTCGAACAGGCGCTCGCGCATCTCGTCCGGCAGCGTCGGCCCAGGGTTCGCGACCGAGAGCTCGAGGTCGCTCCCCCGGTCCTCGAGCGCGATACGGATCGTGCTGCCCTCCGCGCTGAAACCGACCGCATTGTCGATCAGCTTGTCGATCAACTGCGCGACGAGCTCGCCCGAGCCGACGATCCAAGCATCGCGCACGTCGATGGCGAGCTCGATACGCCGATCGCGGAAGATGTCCGCGTATGCGGTCGCGCACGCCTCGACGACGGCGGCGAGATCGAAGCGCTGCGGGTCCGTGTCACGGATCGCCTGCTCCATTCGCGTCGCCTCGCTCATCGCCGCGAGAATCGAATCGAGGCGGCCGACGCCGTCGCGAAGCCGCTCGAGGTAGGGTCTCGCGCCGGGCGAGTCGACCTCTTGCTCGAGATTCTCGAGCGACGTCGACACGACGGCGAGCGGCGTCCTGAGCTCGTGCGAGAGCTTGCCGGCGAGGGTTTTGAGGTATTGCGTGTGCTCGCGCAGCCGCTCGAGCAGATTCGCGAAGCTGCGCGACAGGTCGCCGAGCTCGTCCTGCGCTTTTCGGCCCGGCAGCTCGACGTCGATTTCGCCCTTCGGGCCGAGCGCGTTCTCGGCCGCGCGGGCGAGGCGTCTGACGCGCACCGAAAGGAGCGTCGCATAGCCCAAGAGCCCGAGCGCGACGACGAGGGTCGCGACGAGCGTGAACGTCATCAGGCGCAGCAGCACGCTGTTCGTCAGCGTGAGGATCGGGTCGCTCCGCTGCTCGAGCAGGACCGCACCGAGCACGCGTCCGTGCTCCTCGATCGGCACGGCCGCGACGATCGTCGCGTTGCCGTCCGGTCCGCCGCGGTACCACGCCGTCGCGTCGCGTCCGTCGAGGGCCTGACGCAGGACCGGATCCCCGACCCGCCCCGGCGGCCCTTCGAGGCTTGAATAGTCGGGGTCGTCGCGCCGCAGCAGGAAGCGGAACAGCGCGCTAGCGAGGCCGTCGGCCGCGGCCACGGGCGGCACGCGCTCGACCGTCGGGCCGGTGTCGGTCAGCACCCACCCTTCGAAGTCGACGACCCTGAACCGGTCCCCCGGCTGCCCGAACGCCTGCACGAGCCTCTCGAGCTCCGGAACGGGATGCACGAACGCGCCGGGTGCGCCGCGCTCGATGTCCCACGTCGCATGCACGTCGACGCTGTAGTCCGTGCCGGACGGATCGACGTCGATGAACGCGACGCCGAGCGCCGCGCCCACGAGACCGAGCGGCAGCCGCACCTCGACGGAGAAGCCGTCCGGCGTCTCCTGCCACGCGCTCTGGATCCGATCCTCGTACTCGGACGACGGCGCGAAGAGCGGCGGGCTGGTAAGCCGCGCTCGAAACGGGCCCGGTGCGCGCGTGCCGAGCAGGAACGTCTCCGCGCGCTCGTCCTGCGGCTCGACGGCCAGGATCAGCCGATCGCCGTACGGGCTTTCGCCGGGCGAGCTTTCGTAGACGAGCGTGCGGTCATCGGCCTCGAAGAAGAGGTACGCATACCGGTCGTAGACGCCGAGCCAGAGCCTGTGGCCGCCGTCGAGCACGAACGCCGTTTCCGCGCGGCTCGTCCAGTCGTCGCGCACGCCGTCGACGCGCGGCTCGCCGCCGAGCGCGGTCGCGTAGAGCGTCCCCGCGCGCATCGAGCCATGCAGTGCGCCCCGTGGCCGCTCGAGCAGCGCGGCCTGATCGTCGAGTGCCGCGGCCACCGTGCCGGCGCTCGCGAGAAGCGAGCGTTCGAACCCGGCACGCAGCGCCGCCTCCATCTCCTGAACGAAGCGGTAACCGGCCCATGGGAGGACCAGCGTCAGCAGCCCGAAACAGAGGAGCTGGGCCCTGAGCGACATCGCAACTCCCGGCCGGTGCGCGCCGGCGGACTCGGAGCGGAACTCAACGCACGACGAGCCCCGCCGGAAGCGTCAGCGGGACCTCTCCCCTGCGGTTGAACGGGATCGTCGGCTTCAATCCGCGGGACAGCGTCACGAGACCGTCGAGATCGTACTGGATCGAGTCCGCCGGGCCCTGCAGCAACGCAAGCAGCCGCGACACGGACGACACGAGGTTCGTCGTGACCTCGAGCTGCAGCGTCGTCGACTCGCCGGATGCGAGCTCGAACGGTGCCAACGAACGCCCGCTCATGACGCCGGACCCGGCGAGACGTACCGAGAAGCTGAGCCGCTCGATCGGAATCGTCACGTCGTTCGGGTTCGTGACCGCGAGGTCGACGCGAAAGCGCTGCGAATCGGCCGACGCGCCGAGCAGCGACAGACCGACGAGCTGCACGTCGGGCGGGAGGAGCTCGCGCGGCGTCTGCAGACACGCCGCCGGGGCAAGGCCGATGCAGACAATGAGCCCGGCCGTGAGGATCGTCTTCAGGATTCCGGTTCCGATTCGCATTACGTCTCCCCGATTCGGCCGCGATCGGCCGTTCGCGCACCCGCTCCATGCACGTGCCGGCCGATTGTAAGGGGCTTACCGTTCGCCGTCTGCGTGCCGGAACGTCCGGCGGTCCGTGCCCGGACACCGCCGCAGCGGGGCATGTCCCGTCGAGGCCGGACTTGGCGTCCCCGAGCGCAGCACGTAAGGTAGGACGTGGAACGACCGATGGACGAACGAATCGAGCAGCTGCGGAGTTTCTGGTTCGAACCCGCACCTCGTACAAAAGACGACCTCGAGCGGCGCTTCGACCGCTGGTTCAATGCCGACGACGAAACCGACGCGGCGATCGCCGAGCGCTTGGGCGATCTCGCGGAGCGCGCGGCTCGCGGCGAGCTCGACGACTGGCGGGACGATCCGCACGGGCGGCTCGCCCTCGTCCTGCTGTTCGATCAGGTGCCGCGGAATCTTCATCGCGGCACGTCCGAAGCGTTCGCACAAGACCATAAGGCGCTCGCGCTGACGATCGACGGCATCGAAACCGGCATGGACAAGGCGCTGCCGATCCTCGAACGCGCGTTCTTCTACATGCCGCTGCAGCACGCCGAGCAACGCGATGCGCAGGAGCTCTCCGTGCGCATGTTCCGTGCGCTGCGCGACGATCCGGACGCACCGGAGGAATACCGAGAGGTGCTCGACAGCATGCTCCGTTACGCGGAGCTCCACCGAGACATCGTCGAGCGCTTTGGCCGCTTTCCTCACCGCAACCGCGCGCTCGGCCGCCCGGACACCGACGCGGAGCGCGAGTACCTCGACAACGGAGCGCCGCGGTTCGGCCAATGAACGAGCGACTTTCTTCGATGGGGTCAGGAGTCAAGGATGCGTAACCAACCGGCTCGGCGCGTCGCGATCGTGGGCGGAGTGCGAATACCGTTCTGCCGCGCGCACACCGCGTACCGTGAATGCTCGAACCAGGACATGATGAGCGCCGTGCTGCGCGGTCTCGTCGACCGTTACGGTCTCGGGGGCGAGCGTCTCGGCGACGTCTCGCTCGGCGCGGTGATCAAGCATTCGCGCGATTTCAATCTCGCGCGCGAGGCGACGTTGTCGTCGGGGCTCGCACCCGAGACGCCGGCGTTCGACGTCCAGCGCGCGTGCGGCACGAGCCTTACGGCCCTGATCGCGATCGCCGCGAAGATCTCCGTCGGGATCATCGACTCGGGCATCGCCGGCGGCACGGACAGCATCAGCGATATGCCGATCGTCTACGACGAGGCGTTTCGCGCGATCCTTCTCGAAAGCTCGCGCGGGCGGACCGCCGCCGAGCGGTTCAAACCGTGGCTCAAGCTCCGGCCGAAGCACTTCAAGCCGAGCCTGCCGCGCGTCGTCGAGCCGCGCACGGGGCTCTCGATGGGCGAAAGCATGGAGATCACCGCGAAGGAATGGCAGATCTCGCGCGAGGAGCAGGACCGTCTCGCGCTCGCGAGCCACCAGAACGCGGTCGCGGCTTACGAGGAAGGCTTCTACGACGACCTGCTCGTCGAGTACCAAGGCGTGAAGCGCGACAACAATCTGCGCCCGGACACGAGCCTCGAGCAGCTCGCGAAGCTCCGGCCAGTCTTCGACAAGAGCGGCTCCGGCACGCTGACCGCGGGGAACAGCACGCCGTTGACCGATGGCGCGTCCGCGGTGCTTCTCGGAACCGAGGAGTGGGCACGCGAGCGCGGCCTGCCGATCCTCGCGTTCCTGACGTACGCGCGCGAGGCGGCCGTCGACTTCGTCGGCGGCGAAGGATTGCTGATGGCGCCGGCATATGCCGTGTCCGACATGCTCACGGATGCGGGTCTCGAGCTACAGGACTTCGACTACTACGAGATTCACGAGGCGTTCGCCGCGCAGACGCTCGCGACGCTCAAGGCCTGGGAGTCGGAGAAATTCTGCCGAGAGAAGCTCGGACGGGATCGGGCGCTCGGCTCGATCGACCGCAGCAAGCTGAACGTCAAGGGCGGCAGCGTCGCGATCGGCCACCCGTTCGCGGCGACCGGAACGCGGCTCGTTGCGACGCTCGCGAAGCTCTTGCATCAGCGCGGCTCGGGACGAGGGCTGATCTCCGTGTGCACGGCGGGCGGGATGGGGGTCACCGCGATCCTCGAGGCGGCGTAGATCGTCGCTTCGCGATTTCCCTTCGAAGAGCCGGGCGTCGACGCGCTCATCGACGTCGCGTCATGCTTTTCGCGGCGTGCAGCGCGTCCGGCTACGTCGCTCCGAGCCTCAGCACGTACGCGACGAGCAGCGGCATCGTCAGAGCAGAGAGGAGCGTCGACACGAGCACGATGCCGGCGACGTCGTCGGCGTCGCGGTTGTAGCGCGCGGCGAAGAGATAGTTGAATACCGCTGCCGGCATTGCCCCTTGCAGCACGAGCACGGCCTGCGCCGTGCCGTCGAGCTCGAACGCGACGCTGACCGCGAGCGCGATGCCGAAGCCGAGCACGAGCCGCGCCGTGCCGAGCCCGAAGGCCAAAGGCAGGCGGCGCGCGTGCAGCCCGCCGATCGTGTTGCCGAGCGCGAGCAGCATCAGCGGGATCATGAGGTCGCCGAGGAGCCCGATCGTCGACGCGAGCCATTGGGGTAACGTCCAGTCCGTCGCGAGCAGGACCGCGCCGATCACCACGCCGTGGACGACCGGGGTCGTCGCGAGCGCGCGCAGCGCCGGCTGTCCGCTCTGCAGCATCGGCGTCACGGTGAACTGCGTAAACGAGTTCACCGCGTAGACGGCGATCGCAAGACCCAGTCCTTCCTCGCCGAACGCGAAGAGCGACAGCGGCAGACCGAGATTGCCCGTGTTGCCGATGCCGACCGCGGGAAGATACGAGCGCACGGATAGCTTCAACGCGCGCAGCAGCAGCCACGCCGCGAGCATCGTAGCCGCGAACGCCGCGAGCGACGCCGCGGCCATCTCGACGAACCGCTCGACCGGCACCTCGAGCCCCGCGAGGCTGTCGACGATCAGGCAGGGGCCTGCGACGTTCATGATCATCCGCGTCACGAACTCGCGATCGAACGGCACGCCGAGCCGCCGCCAGCCGTAACCGACCGCGGCGAGCGCAAAGACCGGCAGCAGCACGTTAGCGAGCTGTACGAGCACGACGAACAACCTCGAGCAATCGATGAACGGTGATCGGCGGGGGGCCGGCGGACGGTAAACTTGCGAATTCTGACAGATCGGCAACGGAAGTGGATCGGGGCTCCTCGTTGCGTTCGGGGCTCCGACCCGCATCGGCCAAAGGCAACGTGCGACGGAGGGGACGATGGGATCGGCCGCGAGCACAAGCGCACTGCCTGATCTCGGGCACCTGCTCGAGATCTCGATCTCGGTGGACGAGCCCGCGGCCGCGCTCGCGACGTTCCGCTCGCTCGGACTGCGCGAGGTGCCGGTCGCGGATTTCGCGCCAGGACCGCGCGCGGTCGTCACGGACGGCCGGCTCGCGCTCGGCCTCTACGGCGCCGAGCGCGACGTCGACGGGCCGACGCCGACCTTCGTGCGCCCGAACCTGCGAGCGCACGTAGGGGCGATCGAGGCGGCGGGCATCGAGCTCCTCGAAGCGGACCTCGCCGACGACACGTTCCACCGCGCCGCATTCGGCGACCCGAACGATCTTCGGGCGGTGCTGCTCGAGGCCCGCACGTTTGCGCCGGTCGAGCCCGAGACCGGGCTCGTTCCGGCCTGCGGGCACTTCGTCGAGCTCAGCGTCGCGACGCGCTCGCTCGACGAGTCGACGTCGTTCTGGACATCGCTCGGGTTCTCCGTCGTCGCCGAGCACGATTCGCCGCATCCGTCCCGGCGGCTCGAGGGTCACGGTCTCGTGCTCGGCTTCCACGAGACCGGCCGCTTCCGCACCGCGTTGACGTTCGCCGCACCGCAGTTCGATGCACGCGTCGAATACCTGCGCGCGAAGGGGTTCACGCCTCGGCTCTCGTCGCCGCTGACGGTCGGCGCCGCGCGTTCCGCCACGCTCGTCGTGCCCGGCAACGTTTCCTTCTTTCTGCTCGACGTCGACGACGACGGTCAGTGAGTCGAAAGAGCGCGGCGGGGGCATGTCATCGCCACGCTACGCGCACACGAGGCTCAGCGTCGGAGCAGCCGCCGCAGGCACGCGTGCACGTCGGCCGCGTAGCCGCCGCCGAACAGATTGAAGTGGTTCAGCAGGTGGTAGAGGTTGTAGAGATCGATCCGGCGGTCCCGGCCCGGCGCCGGCGGCCACGCCTCGTCGTAGGCGATCTGGAACGCTCGACCGAAGCCGCCGAAGAGCCGCGTCATTGCGATGTCGGCCTCGCGATCCCCGTAGTAAACCGCCGGATCGAACAGATACGGCTTGCCGCTCCGATCCGCGCCCCAGTTTCCGCCCCAAAGATCGCCGTGGAGCAGGCTCGGCTCCGGCGAGTGCCCGACGAAGAACTCGTCGAGACGGTCGAGAAGCGCGTCCGCCAGGTCGAGCGCGTCGCGGCCCAGGCCGTTGCGCCGCGCGAGCGCGAGCTGGTGCTCGAGCCGCCGCTTGCGGAAGAACTCGGGCCAGCTCGGGAGCGGGCCGTTCGGCTGCGGCGTGCGGCCGATGTAATTGTCGCGGTGCCAGCCGAACGCATCGCCGATCGAGCGATGAAGCTCCGCAAGCGCGACACCGACCCTGCGCGCCGCGTCTTCGGTCTTCGCGCCGAGCTCGATCCACTCGAGCGCCAGGAACGCGTGCGGCCCGGCAACGCCGCAGCCGAGCACGGCGGGAATCGCGACGGCGCCGGCGCGGCGCAATGCGTCGAGACCGTCCGCCTCCGCCTCGAGGCGATCGGCCGCGTCGTGCGGCTCGAGCTTTAGAAAAATCGGGCCGCGGGAAGTCTCGAAGCGGGTTGTCCGGCTGATGCTGCCGCCCGTGACCGGGCGGCCGGATCGGTCGAGCACATCGATGCCGAGTCGGCTCAATGCGGAGAAAAGCGCGTCCGCGGGCATCGTCGCCGCGACTGGCGCCGCCGTCGGCGCCTCGTCAATGCAGAGCCGCCGCCCGCGCGAGATCGCCGCGGAGCCGCGCGTGCAGCGGGCTCGAGCGCGGGAAGTGCGTGAGCAGATACTCCATCTGGTCCGCGAGCACGCGCCGACCCTTCAGATAGATGTACTCGGCATAGGTCGGCGTGAACGGCACGGCGATGAGCTGCATGCCCGCCTGCTCCGGCGTGCGTCCGCCCTTGTGGTTGTTGCAGCGGCGGCAAGCCGCCACGACGTTCGTCCACGAGTCACGGCCGCCGAGGCTGATCGGCGTGATGTGGTCGCGTGTGAGCTCGGAGCTTCTGAACGACTCGCCGCAGTACATGCAGAGGTTCGCGTCGCGGCGGAACAGCGTTCGGTTGTTCAGCGGCGGCACGTAGTCCGGCGAATGGCGCGCGGCGATGTACATCTCCCCGCGCGTCGCAATGATCGAGCTGATCCGGATCTCGCTGCGCAGACCGGTTCGCGCGTTGAAGCCGCCGCGAATCCGGTACAGCGTCGTCCCGCAGGAATATGCCACCTGACCCGTGTGATAGAGAATCGCAGCGGTGCGATAGTCGACCCACTCGAGGGGCATGCCTGCGATATCGGTGCGCAACACCTCCTGGCTCAGCGGATGAAGTGGTCGCTCCATGGCCGGGTCGTCAGGCTTTTTGCCGACTCGTCAAGTTTCCATGAGTTCGCAACGGCAATCAATTGCTTGTACGGGATGATCGAGCCTCTGCCGAACGCGCGCGGGGATGCTCGGGCGCGCGGCCACCGACTGTCTCCATACGGCAACACGTCGCGCCGTCTTGCGTCCGGGCAGCGAAACCGGGATCGTGCACGGCCTCGATGACCACCGCCCGTACTCTGATCATCCGCGTCGCCGTGCCGGTTCCGCTCGCGGACGGCTTCGACTACGTCTGGGGCGGCGCCGGCCCCGCGCCGGCGCCGGGAACGCGTGTCGAGGTGCCGTTCGGCCGCGGCCACCGGATCGGCGTCGTTCTCGAGCACCCGGCGTCGACCGCGCTGCCCGAGGATAAGCTCAAGATCGCGCGCCGAGCGCTCGATGTCGAGCCTCTGCTCGGCGCGGAGCTCCTCGGCACGCTCCGTTGGGCCGCCGACTACTATCAGCATCCGATCGGCGAGGTGCTGAGCCATGCGCTGCCCGGGCTCCTGCGCAAGGGGCGGCCGGTCGAGAGGCCGCAGCCGCTCGTGTACCGGCTCACGCCCGCCGGCGCCGCGCAGGCGACGGACGCCCTCAAGACGCAGGCGGCGCGCCAGGCCGACGTGCTCGAGCGTCTCGCGTCCGGCCCGCTGCCCGCCACCGAGCTTCGCCGGACCGGCGCGACGGGCGCGACGTTGAGACGGCTCGTCGAGCGGGGCTGGATCGAAGTCGTGTCGGCACAATGCGCCGCCGCGGGATGCGCCGCACCAAGCGCTCTGGAGACTGCCGCACCGAGTTTCGAGCCTCCGCCCCTCACCGACGACCAGCGGAACGCACTCGCGCAGATTCGCGGCGAGGGAGGACGCCCGGGCGCGTACCTGCTGTACGGCGTGACCGGCAGCGGCAAGACGGAGGTGTTCTTGAGGCTCGTCGCGGACGAGCTCGCCGCGGGCAGGCAGTCGCTGCTGCTCGTCCCCGAGATCGGTCTGACGCCGCAGCTCGTCGCGCGGCTCCGCGAGCGATTCGGTGCGACGCTCGCCGTGATGCATTCGGGCCTCGCGGACGGAGAGCGGCTCGCGGCGTGGCGCAGGACCCGGGACGGCGAAGCGGGCGTCGTCGTCGGCACGCGCTCGGCCGTGTTCGCCCCGCTGGTCAGACCGGGACTCATCGTCGTCGACGAGGAGCACGACCCGTCGTACAAGCAGCAGCAGGGCTTCCGCTACTCGGCCCGTGACGTCGCCGTGCTGCGCGCGCATCGGCTCGGCGTGCCGGTCGTGCTCGCGTCGGCGACGCCGTCGCTCGAGAGCTTTCACAACGCGCGCACCGGACGGTACCGGCTGATCGAGATGCCGAAGCGGATCGGCGCGGGCGGCGCACCGCGCGTCCGCGTGATCGACGTCGGTAAGCATGCGTGCCGACAAGGCCTGTCGACGCCGCTGCTCGATGCGATGGACCGGCACCTCGCGCGCGGCCGTCAGGTGCTTCTCTTTCTCAATCGGCGCGGCTTCGCGCCGACGTTGTTCTGCCCGACGTGCTGTAGCGTCGAGGAGTGTCCCCGCTGCGATGCGCGGCTCACGGTCCACGCGGCGGCCGGCGAGCTGCGTTGTCACCACTGCGGCAGCACGCGGCGCCTCGCATGGGCGTGCCCGCGGTGCGGCACGGAGCGGGCAGCCGTCGGCGCCGGAACGCAGCGCGTCGACGCGGAGCTCAAGCGTCTCTACCCGGACGAACGGATCGGCCGGCTCGATCGCGATGCGACGTCGCGCAAAGGTGCGCTCGGCGCCGTGCTCGCCGACGCGGCGAGCGGGGACACGCGGATCGTCGTCGGCACGCAGATGCTGACGAAGGGCCACGACTTTCCGAACGTCACGCTCGTCGGCGTGCTGAACGCCGACCAGGGCCTGTTCGGCACGGACTTTCGCAGTGACGAACGGCTCGCGCAGACGATCGTGCAGGTCGCGGGCCGCGCCGGTCGACGCGACGAGCCGGGCGAGGTGCTGATCCAGACGCAGTATCCGGCGCACCCGCTCCTCGCCTGCCTGCTCGCGAAAGGCTACGGCGCGTTCGCCGAGCTCGCGCTCGAAGCGCGCCGTCGCGCGGGCTGGCCGCCGTTCTCTCACCTCGTGATGTGGCGCGCGGAAGCGACGGAGCGCGCACCGGTTGCCGCGTTTCTCGAGCGGGTCCGTGCCGACGCGACGCGCGCGCCGTCGATCAAGGTGTGGGGACCCGCGCCCGCGCCGATGGAACGCAAGAGCGGGCGTTTCAGGATGCAGCTTCTGCTGCAGTCGCGCGAGCGGCCGCCGCTGCGCGCGCTCCTCGCGGAGCTCGTACCGGCCGCGCGGACATGGCGGGAAGCACGCAAGGTACGCTGGTCGGTCGACGTCGATCCGATCGAAGCGTGACCGACGCTTCCCCTCGCGCGTCGGACTTAAGATCATTCGCACCGTACGCGGCGCGGCAGTGTCGAGGCGCTGCGAACCGTTGAGGGAGGATTCATGGCGCGACGATCGCGACGCTCGAAATCATCAGGCTTGCCGCATCTCCTGGTCGGCCTCGCGCTCGGCCTCGCCGTCGCGGCGGGCGTCTATTTCTCCGATCTTCGAAGCGGTGCGGGGCTGCCCGATGCCGCACGGCGCCCGGCTCGGCCCGAGGAGAGCGCCGCCCGCACGCAACCGAATGCGACGCGATCGACCGGCGAAGCTGCGCAGCCGCGAGCGGAAGGAACCGTGAGCCCGCAGACGACGTCGGCGAGCCGCACGGACACTGCGCGCTCGTCGGGCAACGCGCAGCGCGCGAACAGAGAGCCTGCGAACGCGAACGAGCCGAGCTTCGACTTTTACGAGATCCTGCCCCAGTTCGAGGTTTCCGTGCCGGAGGAAGGCAGGACAGCGCGGTCTGCGCCGGCGCGCGCATCGAGAACGGCCGAGCCTTCGGCCGGAGCGTCGGCGGTCGAGCCTGTCGCAACGCCCGGCAGCTATGTGCTCCAGACCGGCTCGTTCCGCTCGCACGCGGATGCGGACCGAATGCAGGCGAGCCTTGCGCTTCTCGGCGTCGAGTCGCGGATCCAGAAGGTCGCGATCGACTCGGGCGAGTTCCATCGCGTGCGGATCGGCCCGATCAGCAACCTCGACGAGCTGAATCGGATTCGAAACCTGCTCCGGCAGGCCGGCATCGACAGCCTGATGATGAAGGTGGACTAGTGTCGTGTCGAAACTCGGGGTCAGACCCCGTCTTCTGAGTCCACGCGACCGAACGTCGCGGCTTGATCGGATCCATCTTGCCCCGGACCAAGCGAAAGGGCATCGACCCGGTCTTCCAAAGGGGCTCTGGCCCGATCTCTAAGAGCTCTGACCCCGATTTCTCAGTCGTCGGTCAGCGACTGGCGGAAATCGACGCCGAGCGAGCGGAGCTTGCGGTACAGGTGCGTGCGCTCCATGCCGACCCGCTTCGCGAGCTGGCCGACCTTGCCGCCGCAGAGAAGAAGCTGCTGCTGCAGGTACGCCCGCTCGAAGTGCTCGCGCGCCTCGCGCAGCGGCATCGCGAGCAGATCCTGCTTCACGAGCGGCTCGCTCGCGGACTGGTTCGACTCGAGCTGCGCTTCGACCTCCTCGAGCTCGATCGTCTCGCGCCCGTCGAGGATCAGCAGCCGCTTGACGAGATTCTTGAGCTCCCTGACGTTACCGGGCCACGGGTAATTGCGCAGGCGGTTCTGCGCTGCGACGCTGAAGCGGCGCAGCGGCAGGCCCTCCGAGTCGACGAGCGCGTCGACGTGATAACGCAGAAGCTCCGGCACGTCCTCGGAGTACTCGCGCAGCGGCGGCACGCGGATCACGATGATCGACAGGTGCGAGAGGAGCTCCTTGCTGAACTCCTCGCTCCGCTCGAAGCCTGGGGCCGCGCTCGCGAGAATCCTCACGTCGAACGGCTCGATCACGTTCTCGTGCGCGCAGCGGTACTCGCGCTGCTCGAGAACGGCGAGAAGCGCCTGTTGCGCCTCCGGCGACATGTTCTGAATCTCGCTGATGAACAGGAACCCGCCGGCGGCACGCTTCAGCGCACCGGGCCGGCCCGGCTCGCCGAAGAGCTGCGCAGCATAATCGGACGGCGACAGCGTGCTGCCGACGACCATCACGAACGGCGCCTGCGCCCGATCGCTGCGGCTCGCGAGATAGCGGGCGAACATCTCGCGCCCGCTGCCGAGCTCGCCGGTGAAGAGAACGTGTGCGTTGTGATGCGCGACGCGCGTGACCTGCTCGCGCAGCCGGCGCATCGTCTGACTGCGGCCGACGGGCGCGACGATCGGCGGGACGAGGCTGCGGCGCCGCATCACGGAACGCCGATCGGCGAGCGCCGACTGCACGACTCGCAGCAGCTTGCCGAGGGACACGGGCTTCTCGATGAAGTCGACCGCGCCGAGACGGGTCGCTTCGACCGCGGCATCCACCGTGCCGTGCCCGGACATCATCACGACCGGGCCGAGGTTATCGCTCTCTGCCCACTCCTTCAGCAGCGAGATGCCGTCCGTGTCCGGCATCCAGATGTCGAGGAGGATGAGATCGAATTCGCCCCGCTT
>Ga0079224_100000975_pt1 | contig 31105 bp, 23 predicted proteins | sample Stecom2015_FD_80414 | JGI IMG/M metagenome (GOLD analysis project Ga0079224, IMG submission 80414) | Agricultural soil microbial communities from Utah to study Nitrogen management - Steer compost 2015 | ecosystem: Environmental > Terrestrial > Soil > Agricultural land | place: USA: Utah... | reverse complement strand
GCGTCCAGCAGCGGCACCGTCTGCAGCGGGTTGCGGATGCCGTCGGGGCGCTCGGTGAGACGACCGTCGGCCAGGTAGTCCTCGACCGAGGCGACGTGCAGGCGCAGGCCGTACTTCTGGACCACCTTGTCCCGGAACTCCAGCACCTCGGGCAGGTTGTGCCCGGTGTCCACGTGCAGCAGCGCGAACGGCAGCGGCGCGGGCCAGAACGCCTTGAGCGCCAGGTGCAGCAGCACCGTGGAGTCCTTGCCGCCGGAGAACAGGAGCACCGGCCGCTCGAACTCGCCCGCCACCTCGCGGAAGATGTGGATGGCCTCGGACTCCAGCGCGGCGAGCGTGTCGAACTCGCTGATCCCGAGCGACCGCTCGGTCTGCTGGCCTAGGACGGGGGTGTCGTTGGTGATGGTGTCGTTCATGCTTGATGCAACCCGCATTCGGTCTTGGCGAGGCCGGCCCAGCGGCCGCTTCGCGGATCGGCTCCCGGCTCCGGCTTCCGCGTGCACGGAGCGCAGCCGATGGACGGATAACCCTCCTCCACCAGGGGGTTGACGAGGATGCCGTGTTCGGCGATGTAGTTCTGCATGTCCTCGTCGGACCACGGCGCGATCGGATTGATCTTCACCAGGCCGAAGGCTTCGTCGAAGGAGATCAACGGGGCGTTGGCGCGCGTCGGCGCCTCCACCCGGCGGATGCCGGTGACCCAGGCGTTGTAGCCGGCCAGCGACTGCTTCAGCGGCACCACCTTGCGCAGCCGGCAGCACTCGTTCGGGTCGCGGGCGAACAGATCCTTGCCAAGCAGCGCGTCCTGCTCGTCCACCGACTGCTCGGCGCGGGCGTTGATCACGTTGACCCCGTACACCGCCTCCACCGCGTCGCGCGTGCCGATGGTCTCGGCGAAGTGGTAGCCGGTGTCCAGGAAGAGGACGTCGACTCCGGCGCGCACCTGGGCGGCCAGGTGGACCAGCACCCCGTCCTGCATGTTGGAGGCCACGATGTAGGTCGACCCGAAATTGTCCTCGGTCCACCGGAGCAGCTCCGTGGCCGAGGCGTCGGGGCCGAGTTCGGCGGCGCCGCGCTCGGCGAGCGCGCGCAACTCGTCCTCGGACAGCCTGTCGACGACTCTGGTTGTCACAGTTGATCTCCCGTCACCATGTGATCCGCTGCCCGCGCGTCAGCGCAGGTCCGCTTCCTCGGCGCGGACGGCCCACTGCGCGAAGCGCTCGTCGCCGTCCCGGTTCTTGACGAAATTGCGCACCACGCGCTCGATGTAGTCACCGAGCTCGGCGCTGGTCACCTTGTGCTGGCGCAGCTTGCGGCCGAAACCGCTGTCCAGGCCGAGGCTGCCGCCCAGGTGCACCTGGAAGCCCTCCACCTGGTTGCCGGTGCCGTCGTCGACGAGCTGGCCCTTGAAGCCGATATCGGCGATCTGCGAGCGGCCGCAGGAATTCGGGCAGCCGTTGATGTTGATCGTGATCGGCACGTCCAGCTCGGCGTTGATGTCGGCCAGCCGCTGCTCGAGTTCCGGCGCGAGCACCTGCGAGCGCTTGCGGGTCTCGACGAAGGACAGCTTGCAGAACTCGATGCCGCTGCAGGCCAGCAGATTGCGCCGCCACACCGAAGGACGCGCGTGCAGGCCGAGCGGTTCCAGCTCGGCGACCAGCTCGTCGACCTTGTCGTCGGCGACGTCGAGCACGATCAGCTTCTGGTAGGGGGTGAAGCGGATGCGGTCGGAGCCGATGCGCTCGGCGGCGTCGGCCACCCGGGTGAGCACGGTGCCCGACACGCGGCCCGCGATGGGGGAGAAGCCGACCGCGTTCAGGCCGTTGCGCAGTCGCTGCACGCCCACGTGGTCGATGGGCCTGGCAGGCTTGTCCGGCGCCGGCCCGTCGATCAGCTTGCGTCCCAGGTACTTCTCCTCGAGCACCTCGCGGAACTTCTCCACGCCCCAGTCCTTGACCAGGAACTTCAGCCGCGCCTTGGTGCGCAGGCGACGGTAGCCGTAGTCGCGGAACAGCGCGACGACGGCCTCCCACACCTCGGGCACCTCCTCGAGCGGCACCCACGCGCCGAGGCGCTGGGCCAGCATCGGATTGGTGGACAGGCCGCCGCCGACCCACAGGTCCAGGCCGGGGCCGTGCTCGGGATGCTCGACGCCGACGAAGGCGACGTCGTTGATCTCGTGCACCACGTCCTGCTGGCCGGAGATGGCGGTCTTGAACTTGCGCGGCAGGTTCGAGTAGCGCTTGTCGCCGATGTAGCGGCGCACGATCTCCTCGATCGCCCAGGTGGGGTCGATGATCTCGTCGAGCGACTCACCGGCCAGCGGGGAGCCGAGGATCACGCGCGGGCAGTCGCCGCAGGCCTCGGTGGTGTGCAGGCCGACCTCTTCCAGCCGCCGCCAGATCTCCGGCACGTTCTCGATCTCGATCCAGTGGTACTGGACGTTCTCGCGGTCGGACAGGTCGGCGGTGTCGCGGGCGAACTCGGTGGAGATCTGCCCGATGGTGCGCAGCTGGGCCGCGTTCAGCGCGCCGCCGTCGCAGCGCACCCGCATCATGAAATACCTGGCCTCGAGCAGGTCGATGTTCTCGTCGCCGGTGAAGGTGCCGTCGTAGCCCTGCTCGCGTTGGGTGTAGAGACCCCACCAGCGGAAGCGGCCGCGCAGGTCGGCCTTGTCGATGCTGTCGAACCCGTTCTTCGCGTAGATGTTCTCGATCCGGGCGCGGACGTTGAGCGGGTTGTCGTCCTTCTTGCTCTGCTCGTTGGGGTTGAGCGGCTCGCGGTAGCCGAGCGCCCACTGGCCCTCCGAGCGGCGGCGCACCGGCTTGCCGGTGCGGGCTCGGGTCGGCTTGGGCTTCACGGCCTCGGACTGAACGGCGTCGGTGCTCGACGTCATGGGGGTCGCTCCTGCTGGGGTGGGTGGAACATCCGTATTCAGGGCGCGAGGGACTGACCCACGCCCGCGGTTGTCAGCGGAGGGTTGCGCTCGGACGGATTCGTTCGAGAACCGGAATGGACGCTCGCTGATCTACCTGTTCACAGACAGGGCAGACAGCCAGCGCTGCAGACGCGCTTGTAATCGACGTGGCGACGTGCCACAAGTCGGAGTCCTGATGCGCGCATGGGGACCATTGTGCCATGTAAAACGGGCCGTTCGGACCCTCGGACCAGTATTTCCCGCCCGGACGCGGGAAATCCCCTGGTTCCGCGGCGCGATTGTGACGACAGTCATAGCAGTCCCCGTACGACCGGGCGGTCGGTTCGCCCGTTTCGCCCGGTCGGCCCACTTGACCTCAACTAAAGGTGAGGTCACATGCTGATCGCATGATCACCGAAGCGAATGTCGCCGGGCAGCTGCCCGCCGATCCAGAAACCGCCCTGGCCCGCATCAGGGCCGTCGTGGCCACCGTCGACCGGGTGCAACGCGAGGAGGACGTCGACGGCTTCGTCGCGCTGTTCCGCGAGGACGCCCTCTGGACCACCGGAGCGGGCAAGCGGCTGTTCGGCCGCGCGGCGATCGCCGAGTTCACCGCCACCGTGCTGCCGGGGGCGACGGCCAACGGATCGGCCACCTACGAGGTCGAGCACGTCTTGTTCCTGCGCCCCGACGTCGCGGCGGTGCAGGTGCGCCAGCGCTACCACTCCACCGAGGGCGTCCTGCAGAGCGAGGGCTCGCCGATGTACGTGATGACCGAGGAGCACGGACACTGGCTGCTGACGGCGAACCAGAACACGCCGGTCGTCTCCGAGTGACGACCCGTCGCCGGGGTGGCGTCGCGGGTGGTGAGCCGGTTCACCACCCGCGACCGTGGCCTCCTGCCCCCGGCGGCCTGCGGGCACACTGAACAGGTGAGTCCAGCGGCAGCCCCGACCCAGCCCGACGCCGACACCCCCGTGCTGCGTGATTTCGGCGGCGGGCCCTTCGGTGTCTACATCCACGTTCCGTTCTGCGCGACCCGCTGCGGCTACTGCGATTTCAACACCTACACCGCCGGTGAACTCGGCACCTCGGCATCACCGCAGTCCTGGCTGGCGGCCCTGCGCGGGGAACTGGCCGCCGCCGCGGCCGCGTTCGCGGCGCTGCCGAGCCCGGTGCCCGCCGTCGAGACGGTCTTCGTCGGCGGCGGCACGCCCTCGCTGCTCGGCGGCGACGGCCTGGCCGCGGTCCTCGACGCGATCCGGGCGAACTTCACCCTCGCCACCGGCGCGGAGGTGACCACCGAATCCAACCCGGAGTCCACCTCGCCCGCCTTCTTCGAGCGGCTGCGCGCGGCCGGCTACACCAGGATCTCGCTCGGCATGCAATCCGCCGCCAGGCACGTGCTGGCCGTGCTCGACCGCGCGCACACCCCAGGCCGCCCGGTCGCCGCCGCGAAGGAGGCCCGCGCCGCCGGATTCGAGCACGTCAACCTGGACCTCATCTACGGCACCCCCGGCGAGACCGACGCCGATCTCGACGCCAGCCTCGACGCGGTGCTCGACGCGGGCGTCGACCACGTCTCGGCCTATTCGCTGATCGTCGAGGACGGCACCGCCCTGGCGCGGCGGGTGCGGCGCGGCGAGCTGCCCGCCCCGGACGACGACGTGCTCGCCGCCCGCTACGAACTGGTCGACCGGCGGCTGACCGAGGCGGGAATGAGCTGGTACGAGGTGTCGAACTGGGCGGCCGGCGAGGACGCCAGGTGCAGGCACAACCTCGGCTACTGGGACGGCGGCGACTGGCTCGGCGCGGGGCCGGGCGCGCACAGCCACCTCGGCGGCGTGCGCTGGTGGAACGTCAAGCATCCTGCCCGCTACGCGGATCGGGTCGCCCTCGGCGGCCTGCCCGCGGCGGGGTGGGAGGCGCTGACCGCCGAGGACCGCTATCTCGAGCGCGTCATGCTCACCATCCGGCTGCGCACCGGGCTGCCGCTGGCCGAGCTGGAACCCGCGGCGGCGCCGGTCGTCGAGGAGATCGTGGCCGACGGTCTCGGCGTGCGCGAGCGTGATCACCTGGTGCTCACCGATCGCGGACGGCTGCTGGCCGACGCCCTGGTGCGCCGCCTCGTCGTCTGAGCGGGCCGGGGCAGGCGCAGCCCGACGCGGCGGAGCCGCGACAGCGGGGTCGGGACAGCGGGGTTCGAGCGAGCCGGGGCGGACAACCGGACGTCCCGTTGTCAGGTATTGCCGCCGGCACGGTTCGCGGTAGGCTCCGAAGAACTTCGAGGAGTCGATTTGACCGAGTCATCACGTGTGCAGACCGTGCACGAGCCTTACGAATTCTCCGAAATGCGCGCGGCCGAGAAGGCCGAGTTCGCCCGGAAGCGGGCCATAGCCGCCCGCACCGTCGCCGGGCACGCGCAGAACGCCGAGGACTGCCTGTCGCTGCTGTCGATGCTCGGGCTCGATGCCCAGGCGGGAAAGCTCGTCGGCCGTCCCTGACCCGGTATCCTCCGCCCACCCGCCCGTCCGGGCAGCTGATGAGGGCTGCGCGCTCGTCGGCCGATCGGGCAGTTCGCTCGTCGGCTGATCGGGCAGCTCATCGGGCAGCTCGTCGGGCAGCTCATCGGGCGATTGGTGCGTCGACAATTAAACTGGATACTCGGACAGACCGGTCATGCCGAAGTCGGTGACCGGGAGTACGCCGGTGGGCTGAGGCGTACGGCAGGAGCGAGGAGGTGGGGCCCGATGTCGTCGAGCACCGAGGATCGCCGCTTCGAGGTTCTCCGCGCGATCGTGGCGGACTACGTGGCGACCAAGGAGCCGATCGGTTCCAAGACCCTGGTCGAGCGGCACAACCTCGGCGTGTCCAGTGCCACCGTGCGCAACGACATGGCGGTGCTCGAGGCCGAGGGGTACATCACCCAGCCGCACACCAGTTCCGGGCGCATCCCCACCGACAAGGGCTACCGCCAGTTCGTCGACCGCATCTCCGAGGTCAAGCCGCTCTCGCCCGCCGAGCGCAGGGCGATCATGCAGTTCCTGGAGTCCGGCGTCGACCTCGACGACGTGCTGCGCCGCGGCGTGCGCCTGCTCGCCCAGCTGACCCGTCAGGTCGCGGTCGTGCAATACCCCACGGTCTCGGCGTCCACGGTGCGCCACATCGAGGTCGTCGCGCTCAATCCCGCGCGCCTGCTGCTGGTGGTCATCACCGACACCGGCCGGGTCGACCAGCGCATCGTCGACCTCGGCGCGGTGATCGACGACGACGACCTGTCCGCGCTGCGCGCCCTGCTCGGCGCCGCCATGGACGGCAAGCGCCTGGCGTCGGCCTCGGCCGCGGTGGCCGAACTGCCCGACAGCGCGCCGCAACGGCTGCGCGACGTGCTCATCCGGGTCTCCACCGTCCTGGTCGAGACGCTGGTCGAGCATCCAGAGGAACGTCTGGTGCTCGGCGGCACCGCCAATCTCACCCGCAACGCCGCCGACTTCGGCCTGCCCGGCGCGCTGCGGCAGGTGCTGGAGGCGCTGGAGGAGCAGGTGGTCGTGCTCAAGCTGCTGGCCGCCGCGCAGCAGCCGGGCACCGTCACGGTACGCATCGGCGAGGAGACCCAGGTCGAGGAGATGCGCAGCGCCTCGGTGGTCACCACCGGCTACGGCGCCTCCGGCTCGGTCCTCGGCGGCATGGGCGTGCTCGGTCCCACCAGGATGGACTACCCGGGCACCATCGCCTCGGTGGCCACGGTCGCCCGCTACATCGGCGAGGTCCTGGCCCAGCGCTGAGCCCGCCGGGCCGCGCCGTCGGCGAGGTGCTCCCGGCCCCGGCGTCCTGAGCTGGGAGCGGCCGCCGCGCGACCGAGGTCACGCCACGTCGCTGTTACGCTCGGACTCCGGCCCTATAAAGTTGAGTGCAGCCGGATAAAGTTGAGTGCATCCGACTGATGGTGCTCCTGCGTTCGGTGGGGGCGGCACGAGTGCGAGTACAGCGAACCGAGGACTAGAGAACTCACGTGGCACGGGACTACTACGGACTACTCGGCGTCGGGCGCAACGCGACCGACCAGGAGATCAAGCGCGCCTACCGGAAGCTGGCGCGTGAGCTCCACCCGGACGTCAATCCGGACGAGGCGGCGCAGGCCAAGTTCAAGGACGTGTCGACCGCCTACGAGGTGCTCTCCGACCCGGAGAAGCGCCGCATCGTCGACATGGGTGGCGATCCCCTGGAGAACGGCGGCGGCGCCGGCGGCTTCTCCGGCGCCGGATTCGGCGGTCTCGGCGACGTGTTCGAGGCGTTCTTCGGCGGCATGAGCGGCACCGGCGGCGGCCAGCGCAAGCCACGCGGTCGCGTCCAGCCCGGCGCCGACTCGCTGCTGCGCACCCGGCTGAGCCTGGCCGAGTGCGCCGTCGGCGTCACCAAGCATCTGACCGTCGACACCGCTGTGCTCTGCGACCTGTGCAAGGGCTCGGGCACCAACGGCGACTCCAAGCCCATCCGCTGCGAGACCTGTGGCGGCGCGGGCGAGGTGCAGTCGGTCCAGCGCTCCTTCCTCGGCCAGGTGCTCACCTCCCGTCCCTGCCCCACCTGCCGCGGCGCGGGCGAGACCATCCCCGACCCCTGCGGCAAGTGTGGCGGCGACGGCCGGGTGCGCGCGCGGCGCGAGATCGCCGCGCCGATCCCCGCGGGCGTGGCCAATGGCATGCGTGTGCGGCTGGCCGCCCAGGGCGAGGTCGGACCGGGCGGCGGCCCGGCGGGCGATCTGTACGTGGAGATCGTCGAGCAGCCGCACGACGTGTTCGTGCGCGACGGTGACGACCTGCACTGCACGGTCCGGGTCCCGATGGTCGACGCGGCGCTCGGCACCACCGTCGTCATCGACACCATCCTCGACGGCCCGGTCGAGTTGACCATCCCGGCGGGCACCCAGCCGGGCGAGGTCTCGGTGCTGCGCGGCCACGGCATGCCGAAGCTGCGTTCCGGCGTGCGCGGCGACCTGCTCGCGCACCTGGACATCGTGATCCCGGCCAAGCTGGACGGCAAGCAGACCGAGCTGCTGCGCAAGTACAAGTCCCTGCGCGATCGCGATCGGGCCGAGGTCATGTCGGCGCAGTCCGAGCACAACAGCGGCCTGTTCGCCCGGTTGCGGGCCTCCTTCAGCGGACGCTGACCCGTTGGCCGCCACGGTCTTCTATCTCGACGACATCCCCGAGCCGGGGCAGATCGCCGTGCTCGACGGCCCGGAGGGGCGGCACGCGGCCACCGTGCGCCGCACCAGGGTCGGCGAGGCGATCACCCTCTCCGACGGCCGCGGCCTGCTCGCCGCCTCCGAGGTCGTCGACGCCCAGCGCGACCGGCTGCACCTGCGTGTGCTCGACCGCGCCCTGGCGTCACGGCCCACGCCGGAGGTCACGGTGGTGCAGGCCCTGCCCAAGTCCGAGCGCTCGGAGCTGGCCGTCGAGCTGATGACCGAGGCGGGCGCGGACGCCGTCGTGCCGTGGCAGTCGTTGCGCTGCGTGGCGAAGTGGGACGGCAAGGCCGCCAAGGGAATCGAGAAGTGGCGCGCGGCGGCCCGCGCGGCGGCCAGACAGTCCCGCCGCGCCTACATCCCCGAGGTCCACGAGTTGCACCGCACCCGCGACCTGGTCGAGTTGGTGCGCGCCGCGCGCGCCGAGGGCGCGGTGGTGGCCGCGTTGCACGAGTCGGGGGCCGCGCGCTTCACCGAACTCGACTTCACCGGCGTGCCGAGGGTGGTGCTGATCGTCGGCCCCGAGGGCGGGCTGGACGACAGCGAGCTGTCGGCGCTGACGGAGGCGGGCGCGCGGACCGTCGTGCTCGGCCCGACGGTGCTGCGCACCTCCACGGCCGCCGCGGTCGCCCTCGGCGCGCTGGGAGCGCTCACCCCGCGCTGGTAGCCGGGCCGACGGCGAGCCGGCCCGGGGCGACCATCAGCGCCGCGCGATCATCCCTCCCGCGACCCCAGCGCGACCGCCACCGCGATGCCGATGCCCATGCCGAAGCCGACACCGACGGCGATGTTGTCGAGCACGGTCAGGCCGAGGACGACGCCGAGTGCCAGTCCGACGGCCATACCCGCGGGCAGCTTTCTGGTCCACGACGTGCCGCAATCCGTGCCGCACGCGGACTCCGGCGACTTCGCCTCCCCCGGTGCCTGGTCGTGCTTGTCGAAGCTCTCGTGCTCTGGTGTCATGGGTTCGATTGTCCACACGACCGGCCCGCGGACCCGGGCGTCGAGTCCGCCCTGGCGGTTATTCACTGTCGGCGTGTCGGTGGGCCGCGTTAAACTTGCCTGGTCGGTGGGTATCCCCGATGTACTTCCGGCCGGAAGAGCGTCCGGCCGCGCGGCAGTACTGTCGAGACCGGAAAGCGGGCTGTAACGACCTTTGCGAACCCAAGGTGAGATCGGTGAGCCGACCAACCCCGTGACCGGAATCGGTGCAGGTGCCAACAGCTCGGGCCCCGCTGCCCGCACGGTGCGTTCCAGCATCGAACTGGCTCCCGAATCCGTCTTTCCGCTGCTCGGCTCCGCCGACGAGAACCTGCGTGAGCTCGAGCGTCTGCTCGACGCCGACATCCATGTGCGCGGCAGCTCGGTCACCCTCACCGGCAGGGCCTCCGATGTGGCGCTGGCCGAGCGTGTCATCGAGCAACTGGTCGCGCTGACCGGGCGCAACAAGGTGATCACCCCGGAGGCGGTCCGTCACACCGTGTCCATGCTGACCTCGGACCTGTCCGAGTCGCCCGCCGAGGTGCTCAGCCTCGACATCCTGTCCCGGCGCGGCAAGACCATCCGGCCGAAGACGCTGAACCAGAAGCGCTACGTCGACGCGATCGACGCCCACACCATCGTCTTCGGCATCGGTCCCGCGGGCACCGGCAAGACCTATCTGGCCATGGCCAAGGCCGTGCAGGCCCTGCAGTCCAAGCAGGTCAACCGCATCATCCTCACCCGCCCTGCGGTGGAGGCGGGCGAGCGCCTCGGCTTCCTGCCCGGCACCCTGAACGAGAAGATCGATCCTTATCTGCGGCCGCTCTACGACGCGCTGCACGACATGATGGACCCGGAGGCGATCCCGAAGCTGACCGCCGCGGGCGTCATCGAGGTCGCCCCGCTGGCCTACATGCGCGGTCGCGCACAGCCGCTGCACACCAAGGTGCTCACCCCGGCCGGTTTCCGGCCGATCGGCGAGATCGCCGTGGGTGACGAGGTGATCGGTTCCGACGGCCGTCCCACCGAGGTCCTCGGCGTCTACCCGCAGGGTTTCAAGGAGATCTACCGCGTCACCACCCAGGACGGCTCGTCCACGCTGGCCTCCGGGGACCACCTGTGGTCGGTCTACACCCGTGACGACCGGCGTCGCGGCAAGCCGCCCCGGGTGTTGCAGACCAAGGAGATGATCGGCAACCTCCGCGCGGCCCACCACCACCGCTACGAGCTGCCGCTGCTCAGCGCGCCGGTGGAGTTCCCGGCCAGGCCGGTGCCCGCCGACCCGTACACGGTCGGCCTGTCGCTCGGCGAGCACGGCGCACAGGTTCCCGACGACTACCTGCTCAACGAGTCCGCGGTGCGCCTGAGCGTGCTGCAGGGCATGCTCGACGCCGCGGCGGGGCCGATCACCCAGGCCGGGCGCAGCTGCCGCGTCCAGTACCCGACCGCCTCGAAGCAGGTGCGCGCCGACGTGCTGTTCCTCGTCCACTCGCTGGGCGGCATCGTCAACGTGCGCACCCGCTCGACGGTGCGGCGCGCGACGGGCGAGCGGCGCGAGAGCTACGTGCTCGACATCCGGCTGCCGGAGGGCATCGAGCCGTTCCGCCGCGAGCAGAAGGCGGCCAGGTATGCCGCGCACGGCGGTGGCAGGCCGATGCGGTTCATCCACTCCATCGAGGAAGCGGGCACCGAGGAGGCGGTCTGCATCCGGGTCGCCGCGCCCGACGCGCTGTACGTGACCGAGGACTTCCTGCTCACCCACAACACCCTCAACGACTCGTTCATCATCCTCGACGAGGCGCAGAACACCACCGCCGAGCAGATGAAGATGTTCCTGACCAGGCTCGGGTTCGGCTCCAAGATCGTGGTGACCGGTGACGTGACCCAGGTCGACCTGCCCAACGGCGCCCGCTCGGGCCTGCGCGCGGCCTCGGAGATCCTCACCGAGATCGACGACATCCATTTCGCCGAGCTCACCAGCGGCGACGTGGTGCGCCACCGCCTGGTCTCCGACATCGTCGACGCCTATGAGCGCTTCGAGGCCGCGACCCGGCCGGTGGGCACGCATCTGCCGGGCAACCGCGCCCAGCGCCGCGCGGCGGGCCGGTCCGAACGCCGCTGAGCATGCGGGGCGGGGCCTTACACCGGGTCCCGTCCCGCTGTTCTCCACGTCACCGAATACCCTGTTCAGGTGAGCATCGAGATCGCCAACGAATCGGGCATCGACGTCCCCGAGGAAGATCTGGTCAGTGTCGCGCGGTTCGTGATCGCGCGGATGGACGTGCACCCGGCCGCCGAGCTGTCGATGGTGCTCGTCGATCTCGACACGATGGCGGACCTGCACATGCGCTGGATGGACCTGCCCGGTCCCACCGACGTCATGTCCTTCCCCATGGACGAGCTGGAGCCGGGCGGGCGCCCGGACAGCCCCGAGCCCGGCCCGTCGATGCTCGGCGACATCGTGCTGTGCCCCGAGTTCGCCGCCGCCCAGGCGCGCAAGGCCGAGCACTCCCTCGACCACGAGCTGGCGCTGCTGACCGTCCACGGCGTCCTGCACCTGCTCGGCTACGACCACGCCGAGCCGGAGGAGGAGAAGGAGATGTTCGCCCTGCAGGCCCGGCTGCTCGAGGAGTGGTACGAGAGCCTGCGCGAGGCCGCGCGCCGCGCCGAACTCGCCGAACGGGACGCGCGACTGCTCGGGAAGGCGGGGTTCACGACGCCGGGTGACGCACTGGGCCCCGCGTGAGCGCTCCGGTACTCATCGTTCTCGCGGTGGTGCTCGTCCCGCTCGGCGGGCTCTTCGCCGGCCTGGACTCCGCGCTGAACACCATCTCGCCCGCGCGCCTGGGGGACATGGTGCGCGTCGAACGCCCCGGCGCGGCCCGGCTGTCGCGCATCGTCGCCGAGCGCGCCCGCTACGTCAATCTCATGGTGCTGCTTCGCGTCTCGTGCGAGATCGGCGCCACCGTGCTGCTGGCCGCCGCCCTGATGCGGCTGTGGCCGGACACCGTCGCCCTGTTGGTCACCGCCGCGATCATGGTGGTGGTCGACTACGTGGTGATCGGCGTCGGCCCCCGTACCCTCGGCCGCCAGCACGCCTACTCGCTGTCGCTGGCCGCCGCGCTGCCGTTACAGTTCATCGGCGCCGTGCTCAGCCCGCTGTCGCGGCTGCTCATCCTGCTCGGCAACGCCATCACGCCAGGTAAGGGCTTCCGCAACGGGCCGTTCGCCTCGGAGATCGAGCTGCGCGAGGTGGTCGAGCTGGCCGGTGAGCGCGGTGTGGTGGCCGACGAGGAACGCCGCATGATCCAGTCGGTCTTCGAGCTGGGCGACACCCCGGCGCGGGCGGTGATGGTGCCGCGCACCGAGATGGTGTGGATCGAGGCCACCAAGACCGCCGCCCAGGCCATGTCGCTGGCGGTGCGCAGCGGGCACTCGCGCATCCCGGTGATCGGGGAGAACGTCGACGACATCCTCGGCGTGGTCTATCTCAAGGACCTGGTGACCTATGCCGACCGCAGCCGCAATGTGCGGGTGCGCGAGGTCATGCGGCCCGCGGTGTTCATGCCCGACTCCAAGCCGCTGGACGCGCTGCTGGACGAGATGCAGCGCCGTCGCAACCACATGGCGCTGCTGGTCGACGAGTACGGCGGCATCGCCGGTCTGGTGACCATCGAGGACGTGCTGGAGGAAATCGTCGGTGAGATCGCCGACGAATACGACGCGGACGAGATCGCGCCGGTGGAAGATCTGGGGGACGGCCGCTACCGGGTGTCGGCGCGGCTGTCGGTGGAGGACCTCGGCGAGTTGTACGGGTTGAAGATCGAGGACGAGGACGTCGACACCGTCGGCGGACTCCTCGCACACGAGCTGGGACGTGTGCCGCTGCCGGGGTCGAAGGTGCAGGCCTACGGGCTGGTGCTGCGCGGTGAGGGCGGGCCGGACGCGCGTGGCCGGATGCGGGTGCACACCGTGATGGTCCGCCGGGCCGAGCAGCCGCAGCCGGAATCGGCGCGCGGCGACACCAGCACACCGGGCGAGGGCACGCGGCGGGAGACGCCCGCGGCCGCCGAGCCCGCGAGAAACGATGAGGACGGAGAGAGCCGATGATCGAACTGGATGCCGAGGACGCCAAGCTGCACGTGCTGGCCAGGGGCGCGCTCGGGCGCACCGGCGGCGCCGCGGGCGCGGCGGTGCGTGACACCGACGGCCGCACTTACGCCGCGGGCGAGGTGAGCCTGTCGTCGCTGCGGTTGACCGCTCTGCAGTCGGCGGTGGCCGCGGCGTTGTCCAGCGGCGCGGAGGGCTTCGAGGCGGCGGTGGTGATCGGCGCCAAGTTCTCCGATCCCGGAGTGTTCGCGGTGCGGGAGGTCTCGCCCACGGCGCGGATCATCTTCGCCGACCAGGCGGGGGCGGTCTTCGATGTTCTCGACGACGCGGCGGCGGCGGGGTCGGAGGCCAACGGTGGCTGACAGTGGCCGGACCGAATTCCGCTCGGGCTTCGTCTGTTTCGTCGGCAGGCCCAACACCGGCAAGTCGACGCTGACCAACGCGCTGGTCGGCGCCAAGATCGCCATCACCTCCTCGCGGCCGCAGACCACCCGGCACACCATTCGTGGCATCGTGCACCGCGATCACGCCCAGCTGATCCTGGTCGACACCCCCGGTCTGCACCGCCCGCGCACCCTGCTCGGCCAGCGTCTCAACGACCTGGTCCGCGACACCTACTCCGAGGTCGACGTGATCGCGGTGTGCATCCCGGCCGACGAGAAGATCGGACCGGGCGACCGGTGGATCGTGCAGCAGATCCAGCAGATGGCGCCCAAGACCACCCTGCTCGGCGTGGTCACCAAGATCGACAAGGTGAGCCGCGACCAGGTCGCCCAGCAACTGCTCGCCGTCTCCCAGCTGCTCGGCCCGGACGCCGACGTGGTTCCGGTCTCGGCGGTCAAGGGCGAGCAGGTCGAGGTGCTGGTCGACGTGATCGCTTCGAAGATGCCCGAGGGTCCGGCCTTCTACCCGGACGGGGAGCTGACCGACGAGCCCGAGGAAACCCTGATGGCCGAGCTCATCCGCGAGGCCGCCCTCGAGGGCGTGCGCGACGAGCTGCCGCACTCGCTGGCCGTGGTCATCGAGGAGGTGCTGCCGCGTGAGGAGCGCGAGGACATGCTCGACGTGCACGCGCTGCTGTATGTGGAGCGGCCGAGTCAGAAGGCCATCGTCATCGGCAAGGGCGGCGCCCGGCTCAAGGAGGTCGGCACCAACGCCCGCAAGCAGATCGAGAGCATCCTCGGGGTGCGCATCTATCTGCACCTGCATGTGAAGGTTGCCAAGGACTGGCAGCGCGACCCCAAGCAGCTGGGCAAGCTCGGCTTCTGACTCTCCGGGCGCGCCGTCCCGGGATCTGTCGTCCGGCCCGGCGCGCGCCGGGAGGTAGCTCGCCGGGCGGGAAGTGTTACGGCACAGCGACATCGGGCCGACGAGCCGATGGATCGACGTGCCGGACGGCCCGCGGGGCGGTACAGTCGCCCGTTACACGCGGGCACAGCGGCACGTGCGGCCCGCGGCAGCATCACCGGGGGAGGGGCGTCGAGTGCCCGAGAGCAACGACACCGCGGGCGGCGGCGCCCCGAACAGCGGCGATATCGGCAAACTGCTCGAACTCGTTCGGGCGCTGAATGTCCCGGACGCCCGGCCCCGCGTGCTGCGTACCCTGTTGCGCCGCAGACGGCCGCTGCCCCGGCCCGTCGTCGGCCTCGTGGGCGTCCCGGCGAGTTCGCCGCTGCTGGTCGAGATCTACCGCTGGCTGGGCGAATCCGGCGGTCGCCGCGCTACGCCCCGTGCCAGGGTCGACCTCTCGGCGCCGGGACTGCCCGCCGACGCGCTGCGGCCGGACCCGAACGCCACCGGCGAGGAGGTCGAGGGCCACTGCCTGCCGATCGTGCATCGCCTGGTGGAGGGCTTCTCCGGCGACGACACGGCGATGGGCCCGATCCGTTTTCCCCGCTATCGCACCGCCGACTGGCTGACCCGCCAGCGCGTCACCAGCGACGAGACCGAGGCGACGGTGGAGTTGCGTGCTCGCCTGCCCCGTCTGCTGCGCAGCGGCACACCGGCCGCCTCGCCCGGCGACGCGAGCGAGGCGGCCGCCGGAGACGTGGTCTCGCGGATGGTGTTCGGCGTGCTGGCGTTGTGGCCGGTGCTGCGGCTGTGGCTGTGGGTCAGCGGTCGTATCCCCGGCATGTCGAAGGTGACCCGCTGGTTCATGCACCAGCGTTACCTGGCGCCCCAGCTCTCCGACAGCTTCCTCGGCTTCGCCGTACGCCTCACCGCCTCCGGCCGCAACGACGAGAACGAGGAGCAGGTCGCCAAACTGCTGGTCAACGCCTTCCTCGAAGACCTGCGCGATGCCTATCGCCGCCCGCTCTGGCGACCGTCGGGCTGGCGGCGCACCGCCTACCCGGTGGCGCTGCTCGGGCCGGTGGCCGAGGGCAGCGCGGCGGCCGGGCTGCTGTCGTTGATCAACGACATCCGCAACGAGACCGGCCTGTTCGATCCGCTGGTGATCGTGGCCTGCCTGGAGACCGCGCCGGCCGAACCGGCACCCGGCGATCTCGCCCACGTCGGTGAGCTGGCAATGCTGCCCACCCTGGAGTCCCTGGTCGACCGCTACCCGCCAGGGCAGCAGCCGGACCCGCTGCGGACCTGGCTGGGCAACATCGAGCACATGCGCACCAGCAGGCGGCCGCGCGCGTGGTTCCTGCCACTGCGGGTGCGGTTGCCCGAGCCGGTGCGCGACCACATCCGGGACCCGGACTACGCCGCTCTCGCGGTGCCGCCCGCCCCGCCGCTGGCCGCCCGCCGCTGGTTCGTCGCCATGTCCGCCCTGCTCCCGGTGGTGCTGGTGGCGGCAGCCGCCGTGGTGTGGCTGCCTCCGCTGCGCGGCGAGCCCTGTTCGCACTGGCCGTGGACGCGGGGCGTGTCGGTCTCCACGGCCGACGGCGAATGTGTGGGCTACAGCGACAACGCGCACCGGATCTTCTCCACGAACCCCGAGCTGCGTGCCGTGCAGGAACGGATCTTCGAACTCAACCGCGCCGCCGAGCGCAGGCACGAGGACGAGGCGTCCCGGCCGCTGGTGACCCTGATCTATTTCGCGGGCTTCGCCCACGACGAGGCCAGCATCCAGTACCCGCTGGCCCAGGCGGAGGAGTTGGCGGGCGTGGCGGTGCAGCAGGAGCTGTGGCTGAACAATCGCGGTCCGGGCACCCCGTTGTTGCGTGTGGTGATCGCCAACGGCGGTACCAGGATGTCCAGGGCCGTGACGGTGGTGAACAAGCACCTCGCCGACCTGATCGCCGACGATCCCGGCGTGCTCGGCGTGATCGGCATGGACCGCAGCACCGCCGAGACCAGCCGCGCCATCGACCTGCTCGGCGATCTCGGTGTGCCGGTGGTGAGCACGACGCTGTCGGCGGATTCGCTGATGCAGGTCTCGCCGCTGTACTTCCAGGCGGTGCCGAACAACGCCCGCCAGGCCGCCCTGATCGCCGACTACATCGCGGGCGCGCGCTATCCGGCGGGCAGCCCGAGGGCGGGCAGACGGTTCTATTCCGAGGTCGAGCTGTACGCCTCCGCCGACGTCGTCGCACGCCGCGACAGCGGCGACATCTACGTCACCAATCTGATCGACGATCTGACCGAGGAGCTGCGGGAGCGGGGCATCCCGTTCCGAATTCTCGACTGGGTCGACGTGGCCCCGACCTGCCGGACCGACGACGCGCCGGAGACGCTGCTGTTCTACGCCGCCCGCAACGAGGAGTTCACCAACTTCGCCCAGCGGGCGGGCGGGAACTGCGAGGCCGGGCGGGGACCGGTGATCCTCGGCAACGACACCCTCACCCGGGTGCTCGCCGATCCGCACGCGGTCGAATCGATTCCGCCGTGGTCGACGGTCCGCTACGTCGCCTACGCGGCGTCGGTGATGCTCGGCGGCGCGCGGTGCCGCGACGGTGAGGTGACCGGTCCCCGGCCGACGAGCCACCACGTGCAGCTGTGCCAGGGCCTGCCCGAACTGGTCGCCTTCCTGCGCGCGCACCCCGACATCGACGACGGGTACACGCCGAACTGGCCGGGCGACCGCCTCGCCCTCGGCTACGACGTGGTCGGCGTGTTCGGCAAGGCCGTGATCGACAGCAGGCCCGCCGATCGCCTGCCGAACCGTGCCGCGGTGGCCGCGCAATTGCTCCAGACGACGTTCACCGGCGCGAGCGGCACGCTGGACTTCGAGCACAAGCGCATCGCCGAGCGGGCCCCGATCGCCATCCTGGCCACGGATCTGCGTGGCGCGGAACCGGTCTCGCGGTGCCTGCTCATGTATCCCGGCGCCGAGGCCATCGACGGGACGGGCGCGCGTATCGGTGGTACCGGCTGCCCGCCGGAACCGCGCCAGGACGCCGCGGAGGCCGGCGAGCTCGAGGAGTGGGCGGCACCCGGCGGGAACTAGGCGCGCCGGCCGGGCGCCCGGGGGCGGTCACCACCAGGGCCGCGGCCGCTCCCGCTGCCAGTGCCGCTCGGCTTCCAGTTGCGCGGCCAGCGCGATCAGCAGCGGTTCCGAGGCCCGCGGTCCCATGAGCTGCGCACCGAGCGGCAGCCCGGTCCCGGTGAAGCCGGCTGGCACGTTCACGCTTGGCCAGCCGAGCACGTTCCACGGCCACGCGTACGGGCAGGCCGCGGTGATCAAGGCGTTCGTCGCGCCCACCCCGATGCCGTCGATCTCCTCCACCCGCGGCGGCGGAGTGGCGGTGGTGGGCGCGAGCACCACGTCGTAGTCGCGGAAGAAGCCGCCGATCCGCCGGTGCAGCAATGCCTCGGCCCGGCGCGCCGCGGCCAGTACCGGACCGCCGAGCACCAGGCCGAGCCGCGCGTTCGCCACGGTGCGCGGGTCCACCACCGCGCCGGGCATCCGCCGATAGGCCTCCCGGATGCCCGCCATCGAGCGCGGCAGGAAGCAGGCGCCCATGAGCAGCCCGTAGTGCAGGTCGGCGACGGTGACCGTGTGGCCGAGTCCGCGCAGGGTGCAGGCCACCGAGCGAACGGCCTCGGCCACCTCCCGGTCGAGCGCGGTCCTGGTGGCGGTGAACGGGATGTTCAGCGACAGCGCGATTCTCAGCTTTCCCGGATCGCGTCCGACCGCCTCGCTCGCCCTGATCGGCGCGGGGGTGTGCCGGTCGCCGGAATGCGGGCCCGCGGCCGCGTCGAGCAGCAGCGCCGCGTCGGCCACTGTGCGTGCGATCGGGCCGTTCACGGTCAGGCCCTGGAAGGCCTCGGCGTGCGGCCAGGTGGAGATGCGCCCGCGCTGCGGCTTGATGCCGACCAGATGCGTCCACGCCGACGGGATGCGCACCGACCCCGCTCCGTCCGAGCCGAGCGCCGCGGGCACCAGCCCCGCCGCGACCGCGGCGGCCGAGCCGCCCGAGGAGCCGCCCGGGGTGTGCTCGCGGCTCCACGGGTTGCGGGTGTGGCCGAAGGCCGCCCCGCTGGTGAACGGCAGCTGCCCCAGCTCGCAGGTGGTGGTCTTGCCGACGATCACCGCGCCGGCGGCGCGCAGTCGCCGCGCCGCCTCCGCGTCCTCGCCCGCGACCGGGAAATCGCCGCCGCATCCGAAGGCTGTCGTCTCGCCCGCGACATCGGTGTCGTCCTTCACCGCGATCGGCACTCCGAGCAGCGGCAGCCGCTCCCCGGCCGCCAGCAGGCGATCCGCCTCGGCCGCCTCGGCGAGCGCCGCCTCCCGGCGCACCACCCGGAAGGCGTTGATCCCCGCCTGGCTCGCCTCGATCCGGTCCAGCGCCGCGCCCACCGCGGCCACCGAACTCACCGTGCCTGCGGCCAGTGCCGCGGCCAGCTCGGTCAGCCCGAGGTCGGCCCCGACGCCGGCGCCACCCGGATTTGCCACCACCATCTGCAGGCTTCCTCTCCTCGCCCGTCGGAATGACCGACGGTAGCGCTGATCTGGTCGATCGTCCACGAGGGTTATCGCCGCCGCGGCGCGCGACGCATCAGCGGGCATGTTGCTGCGGGCCCAGGCGGGCGAGGGCATCCGAACCGAGGCTCGCGCACCGAGTCTTTCATGGAGAGTAGTTGTTTAACATCGATGTCATACGGGCGCTTTTTATTTTCCGAACGGTTGACCGCGATATGCGCGTCGGCTATTCTTCTGCGCAGAAGTACTGCAGCCGCATTCACTAAATTCAGGTCCGCATCTCAGGGGTGTCGGCGAGGCCGTCGGGGCGGTCGTCGTCGATTCAGTGCGCCATCGTCAGGGAATCAATCGGGGTGCCCATGTCATTGTCAGGTCATACCTCCACGCCAATTTTCGGTAATTGGAACGAACTTCTTCGGGCACGCGTCGACGAGCGTAGGGACGATATCGCATACGTCTTCCTCGACGAGCACGGGCGGCAGGCCGATGCGCTCTCCTATGGGGCGCTCGAATGGCGTGTCCGCGCCTTGGCGGCCCGTCTGACCAGGGAGTTTTCGCCAGGGGATCGCGTCCTTCTGCTCCACCCGCCCGGGTTGGAGTACGTCATATCGTTCTACTCCTGTCTCTTCGCCGGCCTGGTCGCAGTGCCGCTCTTTCCGCTGCAACGAAATCGTGTGAGTCATGTCGAAGCGGTGGCCCGGGATTGCGACGCCGCCGGCGTGGTGAGTACCCGGGAAGTTCTTTCCGGTATGTCGTCGCTTTCGCAGGAATTGTTCACGGCACAGCTTCCGAGAGTTTCCTCGGAATTCACCGGTCAGCTCTACGGAAATTCGGAAGAACTCCTGCCGGTGGCGGACGTGTATAAATCCGCCGGTACGGACATCGCTTATCTGCAATACACGTCGGGATCGACCTCCGTGCCGAAAGGCGTGATCATCGATCACGCGATGGCCCTGCAGCAGTGCCTGGAACTGGCCGCCTCGTGGGATGTCGACTCGACCGGGGTCGTCGTCTCGTGGCTGCCCCACTTCCACGACTTCGGTCAGGTCAGCGGCGTGCTCATGCCGATCTACGCCGGTGCGGGCGCGGTGCTCATGGCGCCGTCCACGTTTGTGAAGAATCCTTTCCGCTGGCTGGCCGCGGTGACCGAGTATCGCGGAACACACAGTGGCGCACCCAATTTCGCGTTCGACTTGTGCGTCGACAAGATCAGCGCGGCCGAACGCCGGGAATTGGACCTCAGCAGCTGGCGTGTGGTCTCCAACGGCGCCGAGCCGGTGCGCGCGGCGACTCTGGAACGTTTCGAGCAGGCGTTCGCGCCACACGGCCTGGCGTCGACCGCGCTGGCGCCCGGCTACGGTCTCGCGGAGGCCACGCTGAAGGTCACCTCGTGCACGCCGGATCGCCGATACCGCACGCTGCGACTCGATGGCGGCGCCCTGGGGTCCAGGCGCGTCGTGCCCGCGACCGGGGAGCAGGGCTCCACCGTCCTCGTCGGCTGCGGGGGAACGGTCGAGGCGACCGAGGTGGCCATCGTCGAACCCGAGACCGGCCGGCGTGCGGGGCCGGACGAACTGGGCGAGATCTGGGTCAGCGGTCCGATCGTCGCACCCGGCTACTGGAACCGCCCGCAGGACAGTGAGAGCACCTTCGGCGCGCGCATCGCAGGCGACGAGTCCGGGCGCACCTACCTGCGTACCGGTGACCTCGGCTTCCTGTACGAGGGCGAGTTGTTCATCTGCGGCCGGGTGAAGAACCTGATGATCGTCAACGGCGTCAACTACTACCTGGAAGACATCGAGGCCGCCGTGGTGGCCGCTGACGACGCGTTGCGCGCCGGCGCGGTGATCGCCTTCTCGGTCGAGCGTGAGGGGCAGGAAGGGCTGGTCCTGGTGGCGGAGTACCGCGCCGAGGCGGGCCGCCGTCCCGAAGAACTGGTCACCGCCGTGCACACGGCCGTCTCGCGCAGGCACGGTCTCGCGCCGGACGCGATCGTGCTGATCGCCGCGGGAACCATCCCCCGCACCACCAGCGGCAAGCTGCGCAGGCAGCAGTGCAGGGCCGACTACCTGGCCGGGGCATTGCAGGAGATCCACCGTTGGGAGGGCATCGTGACGATCGCCGAGGAATCCGGGGCTACCACGGAAGTCACGCGGGGCGGTGGGATGCCGTCGATGCGGGAACTGATCAGGCAGGGTTTGTCGACCCAGGTCGGCGAGTGGGCCGCCGAGAAACTCGGCACCGAGGCGGGCAAGGTCAGCTTCGACCGCTCGCTCGTGGACAACGGGTTCGGCTCGGTCGATCAGATGGATCTGCACGAACGTCTCGAGACGTGGTGCGGAAAGCGGTTCCCGCCCGAACTGATCTGGGATGCGGGGTCGGTGCACGAGATGGTGGAGGTCGTGGCCGAGTTCCTGGTGCCCGGCACGGACGCCGCCGCCCGGACACCGGCCGGGGACTCGACCGGAGTGGGAGCGCAGTGAGATGAGACTACGTTCGGCCGTCGCGGCACTTCCCACCCGGACGGTGACCAACGACGACATCATCAAGTGGATCGGCGAGCACAGCGCCGACGAGTTCGACGGCGACCTCGACGCCGCGTTGCGGAAGGTGGAGTACTACCTGCGCTACGCGGGCTCGCGAGAGCGGCGGTGGCTCGACGAGGGGGAGCGTCCGATCGATCTGCTCCGTCGCGCGGCCGAGTCGGCGATGGATTCCGCCGGCATCACCCCGGCGGAGGTGGATCTGCTGATCTACACCGGCATCGGGCGCGGATTCATCGAGCCGGGCGGGGCCTATCATTCGGCGGCGGCGCTCGGACTGCGCAACGCGCATTGTTTCGACATCCTCGACGCCTGTATGAGCTGGACCCGCGCTGTGCAGGTGACCGACGCGCTGTTCCGCAACGGAACCCACCGCACCGCGATGATCGTCAACGCCGAGTGCAATCTGCGTCCCGGCGGTGTGGTCTTCCCGCAGTTGTTCCGCCTGTCCGACCTGTCGGCGCTCGAATCGGTGTTCCCGGCCTACACGCTCGGCGAAGCGGCCACCGCCACGGTGCTCACCGCCGACGGCGGCGAGCCGTGGCGCTTCGAGTTCGCGTCGCGACCCGACCTGGCGCCCTTGTGCAACGTCACGCTGGAGGGATACGAGGGATACTGCGACCCTTCCGAGAAACTCGCCGCCAACGGTGTCGGGTATTTCACCTCGTTCGGCTTCGAGATGCACGAGCAGGGCGCTGCCGAGGGGTTCGCGGTGTTCGATCGCCTGGCGCCGCGGATCGAGGACGTGACCGCGCTGTTCACCCATGCCTCCAGCCAGCGGTACTGGCAAGGGATGGCCGACAAGGTCGGGCTGGGACACGCGGTACATCACGTCTTCGAACGCACGGGGAACATCGTGTCCGCATCGGTTCCCGCGGCCATCGCTTCTGCTGTCGAGCAGGACGTTCTGCGCCAGGGCGACCGAGCCGTCGGCTGGGTCGGCAGCGCCGGGATGTCCTTCGCCGCTTTCTCTTTCGTTCTCTGAGCTCCGACAGAAGAGGTGACAGGATGCTCAAGCATCTGGCCCGCGCAGGCGTCTTCACCGCCAGAGGTCTGGCCGAATACTCCCTCGCGTCCCTGCGTGACCGTGATCCGGCGAGCCGGGAGCGTCGCCGCGCCGAAGCGATCCTCGACTTCCTGGTCAGGATGGGACCGATCTACATCAAGATGGGGCAGATCGCGGCGACCCGGTCGGATCTGTTCGGCCCGGACTATGTGACCACGCTCCGCGCGCTGCAGGACCAGACGCCTCATATGAGCCGGGAACAGAGCATCAGGGCTCTGGAACGCGAGCTGAAGAGGCCGCTGTCGGAGGTCTTCCGCCGATTCGACCCGGTTCCGGTGGCCAGCGCCTCGGTGGCCCAGGTGCACGTCGCCGAGCTGGCGGACGGACGCAAGGTTGCGGTCAAGCTGGTCAAGGACGGTGTGCCCGAGCAGATCGAGGAGAGCTTGCGGGCCATCGCCACCATGCTCGGCCTCGTCAATCGCGCGACGCCACGCCTGCGCGAGCTCGATGTGGCCACCCGATTCGACGAGATCGCCCGGCTGCTGCGCCCGCAGGCGGACATGAGTTACGAGGCGAGCAGGCAACGGCGCATCTTCGCGAACTTCGCCGGACATCCCTACGTCCAGGTGCCCGCGGTGATCGACGAACTGGTGACCGAGCGGATGCTGGTCATGCAGTTCATGGACGGCATCCCGGGCAAGAACGCCGAAGCGGTCGGCATTCCGCGCGACAGGCTCGCCCGGCGTCTGCAGGACGTGATCTACACGATGCTGTACATGCACGGGGTCTGCCACGGCGACCCGCACCCGGGCAACGTGATGTTCGGCCGGGACGGGCAGATCATCCTCCTGGACTACGGCGTCACCGTGGAGCTCAGCGAGGACGAGAAGTGGGGACTGTCGTCGTTCTACTACGCCTGCACCCGGAAGGAATGGCAGAACGCCATCGACCGGTTCACGAAGTACTTCGTGCTGGCCGGCGAGGAACTGCACCGCAACAGGGCCGCCTACGACGCGGACATGGCCGAGGTGTTGCGCTACCACTTCGACATCAGTTCGAGCCAGTGGTCGACGATCTCGTACTTCAACGACGTCAGCGCGGTGCTGCGCAAATACGGCTCCCGCTACACCACGAACTTCACGAAGGTGGAGCTGGTCTTCCTGTCCTGTGAGGGTTTCGCGGGCCAGATCGACCCGGACATCGACATCTGGGCGAACGCGCGGCGGTTCACCGACCGGTACTCGCCCTACATGAGCGCGGAGGTGGAGGCCAGATTCTCCGCCGGATTCGCCGAACAGATGCCGACCTCGCTCAAGTTGCGCGACCGAGCCGGGGAGAGTCTCGTCGCCCCCACCCACATCGACCGGTACTTCTTCCCCAGCGGCTTTCCGGTCTTCGTCGAATCCGCGGCAGGCGGCAAGGTCCGCGACTTCGACGGGAACGAATATCTCGACCTGTCGGGCGGCTACGGCCCGCATCTGCTGGGCTACGCCCACCCGGCGATCACCGAAGCCGTCACCGCGGGCGTGCGCCGCGGGATGATCAACGGCATCGGCAATCCCGGCGAGATCGAGCTCGCCGAGATGCTCGTCGCGGCGTTTCCCGCCGCCGACAAGGCAGTGTTGTGCAACTCCGGGACCGAGGCGATCCTCTTCGCCATCAGGATGGCGCGCGGCTACCGCAGGCGCGCGAAGGTGGCCAAGTTCGAAGGTCACTACCACGGCTTCTCCGACCAGGGCATGGTGAGCTCGTGGTTCCGGTTCTCCGGCGACCGCGAAAGGCCGCTTCCGGTGGCGGGCTCGCAGGGTGTCGATCCGGCCGCCGTGTCGAACACCCTGGTGATGCAGTACGGCGACATCGACGGACTGGCCAGGATCAGGGAGGCGGCCGAGGATCTGGCCTGCGTCATCCTGGAGCCGATGCCCACCTCCGTGGTGGCGCTGGACGTCGAATTCCTCACCGCGTTGCGGGCGCTGTGCACCGAGCTGGACATTCCGCTGATCTTCGACGAGGTGGTCAGCGGCTTCCGGGTCGCCTACGGCGGCGTCCAGGTCATGGCTGATGTGCACCCCGACCTGACCTGCCTGGGCAAGGTCATCGGCGGCGGACTCCCGTGTGGCGCCGTCGTCGGCGCCGCGCATCTGATCGACACCGCCAAGAGTTCCCAGGATCCCTTCTACGACTACGAGAACAAGGTGTTCGCCGGTGGCACGCTCAGCGGCAACTCCCTCACCTGTGCCGCCGGTCTCGCCGTGCTGCGGCATCTGGATTCCCACCGGGAGATCTACGATCGGCTGGAGTCCAACACCCAGCGTCTGGCCTCGGCGATGCGCGAATCGGCGGCCAGTCGGGAGATCGCCTGTCGGATCAATGCCAGGAATTCGATCTTCTCGCTGAACTTCAGTCATCGGGCCGCCGGCCTGTACCGCGACCGAATGGCGGGCAGCAACTTCAAGGCCACCATCGCGCTCGCCTACTACATGCGCAAGCACCAGGTGTACTTGCCGGAGCTGCACAGCTTCCTGATCAGCGCCGCACACACCGCCGAGGACATCGATCGGATCGCCCACGCCTTCGACACGTGCCTCGACGAAATGCTGGCCGACAACCTCTTCGTGGTGTGAGGCCCACCTTCGTGTCGCTTCGACACCCGATATTCGGAGGACTCAATGCGTTTCATGTCCCGTGAACTCCGAACCGCCGAGCGGTTCGTCCCCGGGCTCGATGCCCGCCTGCGCGCGCTGCCGCCCTCGGTGCTGGAATCGCCGGAAAGCCCGGGCCTGGCACTGTTCCGGGAGTGCGGTGGGCCGGGGTTGCTCATTCCCAAGGACAAGGGCGGGCTCGGCGCGTCGCTGTGGGAGGCCGCGCAGATCCACCGGCTGCTCGGCGCGCACTCGCCCTCTCTGTCGATCGCGGTGAACATGCACTCCTGCACCGTCGCGGCCATCCCGGAGGGACCGGGCACCGAGGCCCTGCTCGCCCTGGTGGCGGCGGAGAATCTGTACCTCGCCTCCGCGTTCGCCGAGGGGGTGCCCGGTGCGAGTGTCATCGAGCCGAAGCTGCGCGGTGAGCGGACCGACGGCGGGTGGCGCCTGTACGGCAGCAAGAAGCCGTGCAGTCTGGCCCGGTCGATGGACATCCTCACCGCCAGTGTGCGGCTGACCCCGCCGGGGGCCACCGAGCCGGAACTCGCTCTCGTCGTGATCCCCGCCGCGGGACCGGGGCTGGAGGTGCGTCCACTGGACGGCGCCCCGGTGTTCCCGGCCTCGGAGACCGACGAGGTGGTACTCGACGGTGTCGAGATCCCCGACGACTCGGTGTCGTTCTTCGGCCGGACCGACAGCCTGAACGCCGCGTTGACAGCGGGCTGGCTGACCTTCGAACTGCTGGTCTCGGCCTGCTATCTCGGCATGGCGGGCGGACTGGTCGCCGACGTGCTCGAACAGCGCCGTGGTTCGGCGGCCGACCGAATGCTGCTGGTGGGGGAGCTGGAGTCGGCCATGGCGGCGATCGAGGCGGTCGCCACCGAGGTCATGAACGGTGCGGGTGAGGCCGACACCGTCGCCAGGGCACTGCACGTGCGGTTCGCCGCGCAGCGCACCATCGAACGCACATCGACGCTGGCCACCGAACTGCTCGGGGGCGTGGCGTTTCTCACCGGCAGTTCCGCGCAGCGCTACACCGCCTGCCGGGCGCTGGCCTTCCATCCGCCGTCCCGGCTGAGCATCGCCGAGCCGTTGGACCGGTTCACCGCGGGCGAACCGCTCATCGTCACCTGACACGACGAAGTATCGACCGCACAGAGATATCGAGAGCACACAGATGTCGTCGTCACCTCCGCCGGACAAGTCCCTCGACGCGGCCGTCGTGCAGATCGGCCGTGGGCCGACGGGCACGGCGCTGGCCAGGCACTTGCTGCCCCAGCTGGCCGCGGGCACCCGCTATGTCGTCGTCGATCGCGATCCCACCGCGTCACACCTCGCCTTCGGCACCCCGGAACCGACCCACCTGATCAACACCAGGGCGGCGAAATCCAGCCTGAATCCCGCCGACCCCGACGAGTGCCTGCGCTGGACGACCGCCCACGCCGAGGCGGCGGGCGTCCCGGTGCCGGAATTCCCCGCCCGGCGCTGGTACGGGCACTACGTGGCCGACATGTTCGACCAGGCCGTCCGGCAGGCGCGGGCTGCGGGTGTCATCGTGGACGTCGTACGCGACGACGCGGTGCGCGTACTGCCACTGGCGGACGGACGACATCGGGTCGAGTGTGCCGGTGGTTTCGCGGCCGAGGCCGACCGGGTCGCGCTGTGCCCTGGAATGCAGGCGCAGGCGGATCCGGTGCCCGCCATCGCCGGGGCAGCGGGCTATTTCGGCGATCCCTGGCGTCTGCCCGAGCTTCCCCGGGAGGCCAGGATCGCGATAGTCGGTACCAGGCTCACGGCCATCGACACCTTCCTCACCCTCGCCGCGCGCGGTCCTCGTGGCCCGATCGTGCTGGCGTCGCGCTCGGGCAGACTGCCGAGGCTGCGTGGATCGGAGGCGGTGGCGCCCGTACCGCATGTGGAGGCCTGTATGGCGGCCGCCTATGCGGCGGGCACGCTGCGCCTGGAGGATTTCGGGCGCGCGTTGATGGCCGACATCGAAGCGGCGTCGACCACGCCACCCGACTGGCGTGAGGTGCGCGACTGCGGGCCGACCACCAGGACGATGCTGGCCGCGGAGATCGCGGAGGTCGCCTCGGGTGTCGAACGCGGCTGGCAGCAGGTGATCAACGGCGCCTCACCCGTGCTGCTGCCTGCCTGGCAACTGCTCGCCGAGGAGGATCGCGCGGTCTTCTTCACCGAGTGGCTGACCCCGCTGCTCGTGCACGGGGCGCCCATTCCACTGAGCACGGCGCGGCGGGTGCTCGCCGGCATCGACGCCGGGCAGCTGCACGTCGCGGGCGGACTGTCCGCGGTCCGGCAGGCGGGTGAGCACTTCCTCGTGCGAACCGCCGAGGGCGAGATCGAGGCGGATGTGGTGATCAACGCGACCGGCGCCGCCACCGACGAGGCCACCCTGCGCCGGGAGCCACTGTTGGCGCATCTGCTCGACCAGGGCTCGCTCACCGCGCACCCGCACGGCGGTGTGCGGATCGACGTCGCCACGTTCGAAGCCGTCGACCGGGCAGGCGCCCCGGTGCGCGGACTGCATGTGATCGGCGATCTGACCCGCGGCGCGGTGCTGGTCACCAACGACGTGCTCGCTCTGTCCTTTCTGGCCACGCTCGCCGCGAACGCGATGAGCGCCCGACGCGAAGCGGGGGTACCGATTCCATGACGACCGCGGTCAAACGCACTCCGGTGCTGGCGGTTCTGTGTCTGTGTGTCATCGCGATCTACATGGATGCGATGATCGTCAACCTCGCGCTGCCCAGTCTGGTGCGCGATCTCGGCGCGAGCACGTCGGCGTTGCAGTGGATCGTCGACGCGTACGCGCTGACCTTCGCGGCGCTGGTGCTCGCCGCGGGCAGTCTCGGCGATCGTTTCGGCAGGCGCAACACGTTGCTGCTCGGCCTGCTGATCTTCACGGTGTCCAGCGGGCTCGGCGCCCTGTGCACCGACACCGGCCAGTTGATCGCGGCCCGCGCGGTGATGGGGCTCGGCGCCGCCCTGATCTTCCCGTCGACGTTGTCGATCCTGACCAACGTGTTCACCGAGCGCGCCCAGCGTGCGGGCGCCATCGCGGTATGGGGGGCGGTCTCGGGCATCGGCGTGGTGCTCGGTCCGATCGTGGGTGGACTGCTCCTCGAATACTTCTGGTGGGGCAGTGTCTTCGTGGTCGTCGTCCCGATCGGCGTCCTGTGCCTCGTGCTGACGGTTCTGCTGGTGCCGGACTCACGAGATCCGTCGACACCCGGTCTGGACATCCCCGGGCTCGTGCTGTCCACGGCCGGTATCGGACTGCTGGTCCACACCATCATCGAGGCTCCCGCCCGCGGCTGGCTCGCCGGCGCGACACTGCTCGCTTTCGCGGTCTCGGCGGCGCTGCTGACGGCGTTGGTCATCAGGGAACTGCACACCGAACACCCGATGATCGACATGCGGCTGTTCGGCAACCTCCGGTTCTCCGCGGCGTGCGCGACGATCACCATCACCTTTTTCACGCTCAACGGGTTCACCTTCCTGGTGACGCAGTACTTCCAGTTCCTGAAGGACTACACACCGCTCGGTGCGGGGGTGCGTCTGATCCCGGTGGCGGTGGCCATCGTCATCGGCTCGGTCGTCGGCGGGAAACTCGTGCTGAAAGTGGGCACCAGGGCGGTTGTCACCACCGGCCTGATCCTGATGGCACTCGCCTACGCCTGGTTCTCGATCGATGACGTCGCCACCGGCTACGGCCTCATCGCGGCGCAGATGGTGGTGATCGGCCTCGGCATCGGTGCGGTCGCGGTGCCGGCCACCGAGGCGATCATGGCCGTGGTGCCTGCCGAGAAGGCAGGCATCGGCTCGGCCATGAACGACGCGACCCGCCTGTTCGGCGGCACGCTCGGCATCGCCGTGGTCGGCAGCGTGCACCACTCGCTCTACCTCGCCGAACTTCCCGACACGATCGCCGGTGTTCCCGCCGATCTGCTCGACCGCAGTGGTGACTCGGTCGGCTCGGCCCTCGCGGTCGCCGGACGGCTCGCCGAGAGCGGCGCTCAGGCGGTGGCCGACACGCTGGCCGGCAGCGCAGAGAACGCCTTCCTGCACGGATTCCAGATCGCCTGCCTCGTCGTCACCGCCGTGTGTGCCCTCGCGGCGGTTCTCGCCGGCCTGCTGTTGCCCACCCGGCCGCCGGAGCCGGAGCCGGACCAGCCCGCCGCCACCCCGGACTCGCGTCACACCTCCGAAGGGATGTCGTCATGACCGCCGCACCCGCCACCCTCGCCACCCCACCGGTGACCGACCGCTGGCTGCTCTACAGCACCTGTGACGAGGACTCCCGCTCGGAACTCCGCGCGCTGACCGTCGCCGAAGGCGACGACGTCCTGGCGATCACCGGAAGCGGATGCCGGGCACTGAGCCTGGTCGTGGCGAATCCACGATCGGTGGTCTCGGTGGACAGCTCCGCCGGACAGACCTACCTGCTCGAGCTCAAACTGGCCGCCATCCGGCACTTCTCGTACGACACCCTGCTGGAATTCCTCGGCGTCGACCCCAGCCGGGACCGATGGCGGCTGTTCGAGGAACTGACACCGGCACTGTCTCCCGGCGCGGTCGCCTACTTCACGCGCTACCACAAAGCGATTCGTGGCGGTGTGCTGCGCGCGGGCAGACACGAACAGCTCTACGTCCGGGTGGTGGCGCCGATGATGCGTGTGCTCTACCGATCCGCCATGCGCGATCTGTTCGCCGCCACCGACATCGAGCAGCAGCGCCGGGTCTACCGGGAGCAGATCGACGGGGTGCTGTGGCGCACCCTGATCCGGCGGGGGTTCACCGAGCGCACCCTGAAGGCCGTGCTCAACGACGACAGCTACAACGTGGTCACCGATGTGGGGTCCTGCGGCGACTACGTGCTCGAGCGACTCGAACACACTCTCACCGAGCACCTGGTACGGGACAACGACTGGGTCACCTTCATGCTGCGCGGCCGCTATGCGGATCGAAACGTGCTGCCGCACTATCTCCTGCGCGACAGCGTCGCCGCCATCAAGTCCGCCGACACGAGGATCCGACCGGTGCGTGCCGACTTGATGGAGTACCTGCGCGGGCTGCCGGACACCTCGATCGACAAGTTCTCGATGTCGGATGTGACCAGCTGCATCGATCGGGATCAGTTCGCGACGATGATGACGGAACTGGTTCGTGTGGCACGTCCCGGCGCACGGATCTGCTACCGCAATTTCTTGAGCAGGCATCGTCCCGACGCCACGTTCGACTCCGTCCTGCGGCGCGACGACGAGCTGTGTGACCGGCTCTACCACGACGATTACGCGTTCGTCTACCAGTTCGAGATCTTCACGGTCGGCGCCTCCGACGCCGCGGTGTGAGAAACGGATATCGCGATGCGACGTTCGGTGGATTGGGTCGACGGCGCGGTGTGCGTCGTCGACCAGCGCGCACTGCCGCAGCAGTACCGGATCACGCGGTTGAACAGTGTCGACGAGGTCGTCGAAGCCATCAGCACGCTCACGGTGCGCGGCGCTCCCGCCATCGGCGCCGCGGGTGCGCTCGCGGTGGCGTTGTCGGCCCTGCGCCATGGTGACGATCTCGCGGCCGTGCGCGCGGACGCGGACAGAATCGCCGCGGCACGGCCCACCGCGGTGAACCTGGCATGGGCGGTGCGGCGGGTGCTCGCGCGAGTGTCCGAGGGAGCCGCCGCGGTGCTGGCGGAAGCGCGCGCGCTCCTCGACGAGGACGAGATGGTGGGACGCCGGATGTCGGCCAGGGCGGCCGACGAGGTG
>Ga0079224_100000973_pt1 | contig 31117 bp, 44 predicted proteins | sample Stecom2015_FD_80414 | JGI IMG/M metagenome (GOLD analysis project Ga0079224, IMG submission 80414) | Agricultural soil microbial communities from Utah to study Nitrogen management - Steer compost 2015 | ecosystem: Environmental > Terrestrial > Soil > Agricultural land | place: USA: Utah... | reverse complement strand
TCTCTAATTCCTTGAAGCTCGGCTTTTAGTTTGGCTGGTGAGCTTGAATCAAAGGTTGCTGGATTGGTATTGTTAGCGAGCGACTCTTCAATTAACTCTGATGCGGATATCGCTTGTCGTCTTGCTTCTGTATTGGCTACCGCATTGTTGTAAGCCTTGGTTGCTTTAGTAAATGGCAATGCGAGCTTCTCAGGGGCTTTGTTATCTAGTACATCCGTTTGGCCTTGAATCCCTGCTTGCTCAATAGCAACTTCGTTGACCTTCTCAGTAATGATTTGGCTTAATGCGCTGGTTGCGCTGGCAAGGCTTGTTAACCCTTGGCCTGTGCTTACGTTTGAGCCTTGAGTAGCTACTTGCCTTTGCATGGGTTGTTGGTTAATTGCCATCTTATTTACTCCTTGGTGCGCTTAGATTAATGGAATCTAAAGCACTTAAAACCCTGCTTCCTGCAGCAAGTCTGGTAGCGTCACGTCTGGCGGTAGCATCGGCTTCGCTCAATTGGGATTGAACATCGGCAACCTTAACCCCTGCTTCAATGGCTTTTTGGTCTTGCGCAAAGGTTTGATAGGCTTGGTTTCCAAACTGTACGGCAAGGGAACCACTACCACCACGCATTGATGATATAGCTACCTGACTTGCTAGAGCTTGTCTAAAGTTTGCGGCATGGGTTGCTGCGGCCTCTGCGGCTTTAGCGTGGTATTGCGCCTGATTTAATTTAATCGCTGCGGTATCAATCTTGTGCTGTGTTCCTGATGCGGTATAGGAATCATAAAAACCGCCAAGGCTTCCACCAATTGATGCGCCTGCAAGCGTACCAACACCGGGTGCTATAACCGATCCAACCGCTGCACCTACCGCCAATCCTGCGGCTTGTCCTGCTGCTCCTGACATTTAAGCTACCTCCACATTGTATCCAACGCCAATAATTGTCATCGGGCCGGGCTGCGATTGTGTTATAACAAACTCTTGGCGTGGTTCCCAATCTCCTTGTGGAACTATTCTATAGATTCCAGTTTGAGGGGGTACAGATTGCCCAAGTGTATAAGCACCTAAATTCATATTTGGAATATCATTTAATTGTGGTCTAAACCCTGCTCTTAGATACAGAGACTCCACATAATCAATATATAAATCTTGAACGTATTTCTCGGCATAAAGCGAGTCGCCCATTTGTGTAGGGGCATATAAAGGCATTGGGATTAATTCGGGTCTGTACTGCATACCAATCAGTGCATCCACGTTTGCATTTTTAATGATGGTGTTTCCGCTTGCATCAACGAATGATGATCCAATTGTTGCGCCATCCGTTATGGCATAGACTTGTTGGCCTGCAAGATGCTGTAAGCCTGTGACCAGTCCAGTATTATCGGAAGTCTTTAATGATGTTGAGTCAGTATATAAATCAAAATCGTTTCGCTCTAAGTAAATGCGCTTGCTGGTATTGATTTGAGCCTGCCCTACAACGGGGGAAGTGTCCACGTCATTTAATCGTTGTATTCTAATCCAGTAATGCGTTTCAACCGAGCCAATATCATAAGGTGCCCAATTCAAAACATTATCAAAAGTCCAAGTAATTGCGCCATCGACTGTAAATCCGCTTGTTCCATCAGTTGGTGTGAATGTATCCCAAAATCCGTTTGCATCTAAATACTGAAACAACAGGCCGCAATCAGCACTTGCGCCCGTATTAAATGCAATATCTATGCCAGTAAATGGCGATTGATTGCCCATAAGAATATAGTCGCCCGTGTTTTCAAGCACGCCAATTGCTGAAACGCCGGGTGCTGTAGCAAAATATTCGGTTACATCGTAACGAGCTTTAAATGTTGGGTCACTTAAATACACCCAATCTAAAGGCTCGTCATAGGATGCGCCAATATTGATTTCTCGCTCAACCAAAACATGAGACTGTCGCCCTTCGCCAATCACCTGTCTAAACTTACCTACTGTTGTTCTCAAGCTCCAAGCGGATACGTTTTGACTTTGAAGCGTTGAGTACATCAACATGCTTCCATTGTCTTGAGTCGCTAAATAAAGTCTTGAAGAAATTCCGGCTGGTTCCCATGTGGCATTGCTGTTTATGTAATCCACTAAAGAGTTTGAAAGCATGGTTGCTGGGAACGATAAATATTTTCCGTCACTTGTTGAATACATTGCTTGCATGACTTTTGTTCTATTAGATGAAACAAAAAGCGTTTGATTATCAATGCTAGCCGCATCAATGCTTGATGCTGGGCTTTGAGACTGAGGCGCAAAGTACACGTTATTAATCGTAAGTGGTGACTCAACCAAGGGGCTTTGAGCAAAGAGCTTGTTGGCTGTAGTAAATAAAATGGAGTCATCGGCAACAATGGATTGAATGGACTGCTCGCCTTTGCCGTTAAAGGTCACGCTAAAGGCTACTGTGCCATCAAGGTCTGAGTCATCAAAGTTATCATAAACCCCTGCTGTAGAAAGGTTGCAAAGGTTTTTAACAGCAAGGCTTCGTCCTAACACCAAGCGATTTAAATAGAATACCCCTCTTGCTGGCCATCCTCTATTTGCACTCACGGGTAATGTGGTTACGTCAGAATTCCAAAGTTTTTCAGCAAGGTTTGAAACGTTGCCGGGGCATGTGGTTGACGTAAAGGGATCTAAAACTGTTGCGCCAGCTAAAACATTGCTTGTAACTGCGGTAATCCTAGCAGTGCCCCCTAAACTTCTGAATAATCCCCCCACATGATTTGCTGTGAATACAGGTGATGATGACGTTATAGTAATCACCCCGGTAGTAGCACCAAGCGTAAATGTGAAGCTCTGATAATTGGTTGCCTCACCAATCACTGAAAAGTCATAGGTTGGGTAAACCCTTGGGCTAAAAGTTGTTAAGCTCCAAGAGGCATGGCTTGCGCCACGCTTTAACTGTCTGATTTGGGTGTTCTCTTGCAAGATTAAAACCCGGTCATGGGCTGCTGCAACGTGAATTGTTTGAATGTCTGCGGCAAGATAGGCCGTACTTGTAACGGTTGCCACTAGCGCATCATCATAATAAATATCAAATGCAATATTCGTGCCAGACTTTCTAATTAATATGGTATAGGTAATTTCTGCATCGGCATCGTAGGTAAAATCAAAGCCTTTAATAAATAAATAATCAGTGATTGGTGCGTTGGCATTCTCTCGGTCAACTACCACATCAATATACTTTGTTCCTGCGGCAATCGTTGCTGCCCCTGTCCATAGCGCAATCATGTTTCTAAGTCTGCGTGCGCCTTTGTCGTAAATGTCTAAATCATCACGGGCAAACAGAGTTGGGTCTAATTCTCCGCGGTTAAACGTATTACTTATTGAGCGAATCGTCATGCTTAATACCCTCTTGTTTTATAGCGGTAACGGGCAACAACGTAAGGATTGTATCTAAATGGCTGCGTGGTTGAGCTTTGAGCATCAGCAAACAAGGCTCTTGATTCCCAAGTTTCCATGCCTTTAGCAATTCGTGCAAGCATTCGGTCTGAGTTTGTGATTGACATACCCAGCATAGCGGCCAAGTGGTACATAATGTACATAGAGAATGGGGGCGGCCATTTGGAAACGGGAACAACACGGCTATAAATCACGGTAAATTGTTGGTTGTTTCTGGTTAGAATCTTGTCGCCAAAGACAATGTAATCAATGTTTGGGTAAACGTATTGCACCATAATGCAATCGGCTGGGATTTGGCATTCATAAAGCCACCCATCAAAATTGGGGTCGAGTGTTGTTAACACGCTTATTTGTTTAAACTGTTGGGCAAAACGCCATCGGTTAGAACCGAGTTCAGCACCCACAAGACTTCCGTAAAGTTTTTGTGCGCTCGTAGCTAAAGCACCACCCCCATCAACCGTGTTGACTGATTGTTGTTTACCAACAAGGGCAATTGCTCCTGAGATGATTTCAATTTCAGTGTTGGGATAGGATTCAAGTTCAATTGTCATAAGCTACTCCACAATAAAACGGGGGCGAACCCCCGTTGATAAAATTGCAACATGCTTATACAGTTGGTATAACCTTGTACCATACATGCGCGACGAAGTCAGAATCACCCGTCGTAAATGCACCAGTGATGTTGGATAAGTACAAGCCTTGGTTTACGCAAGTTGCGAATGGGTATTCAACAACGCCCGCATTAAAGCTGTATACAGTGCTTGCAGTGTCTTGGAAGGATGCGGCTGCAAGTGTGGTTGAGGCAATAACACCAGCACCGTTTGCAGTGTCATCGTACTGAACGTGAGCCACGCCACCAGCGGCAAACGCTGCTGAATCGTAGGTCATAGCCAGTAATACTCTATCCAAAACTAGCAAAGTATCAGCGCCGCCAGCGGCAACCAATAATTTTGGTGCTGCATACATGCCGTTAAATTCTGCGGCTGTGATTGGCACAGCTGCATATTGAACGGTTAGTGGGCTTAACTTGGCACTGGTCACGGCATCGTCAGCAATCTTTGCAGTGGTAACGTTTGCGTCAAGAATCTTAACGGTTGTTACTGCATCGGTTGCTAGTTTTGCGGCTGTCACTGCACCATCAGCAAGGTTAGCTGTATCCACAATTCCAGTTGGTTCATATGCTGCAACGGTCACGTTGGTTGTAATTGCGTCAACTTGATACATCCCAGAGCCATCACTACCGTTTACAAAGATAATATCACCAATCGACAGTGGGCCAAGTCCTAAAGTTAGGTTGACCATGAAGTTATTGAAATAACCACTGGCCGCAATTTCTGCTACGGTGTCATCCGCACCAGTTGCAGTACCGTTGTATATCCATACTTTTTGGGTTTGGTTGTTAGCACCTGAGCTAACTCTACCCATGTAATCAATTCCAAAAGCCATGTTAAATTCTCCTGTTTAGAGTTAGTTATTAAGGTGCTAATAAGTAGTCAACTTCAACCAAGCCTTTAGGGTCAATAACAACCGCCCCGGCTTCCATCCACATATTGATTAAGTATGAAGTCTTGATGTTTTCCCAAGAAATATCACCGCCTAGTTTTTCGTTCTGAGCGTAACCAACGGCCATTTCGTTAATCAAGAATGCACGGCCTACTGTGCCGCCTGTAGTGGTAGGTAATCCACCCTCATTCATTTGTGGGATAACGATAAATTGCATTCCCATGACTGAGAAATTATTCAAGCCATCATTACTTAATACTTTCTCGTTAACGTACAAAGAGTTTGTTAACTGGAATGCATCAAGCAATTGCTCTTCTGCAATCGCATCGATTATGAAGGTCATTTTTCCACGGCTTGCGGAACGTTGGCGTAACCATCTGTGAGCGGCTTTCATTTTGTCGAAAGTGAATCCAGTTGTACCAACAGGAATTAAAGCACCTTGAGTTGCTGTTGGAGTTGCTGAATAGATAGCTCCGGCAATGGTGTCAATGTTGATTTGGTCAGCACGTCGTCCGATAGCCCAAGCACATAACTTGGAATATTCTTCAACGGCATTAACGGCTAGTTTGTTGATGAAAGAGCGGTCAGCATATTCAGAGGCATACCAGTCTTCAATGATTGCTTGCGCATCACGGTTACTCACGTTCATAGGCGTGATGTCATCCTGTGGTGCTTTTTGGTTGGCCATGCCTTCACCGAATACTGGGAAGTGAACTATTTCACCCTTAGTACCGGATTTGGTTCGGACAGCACCTTGCAACAGAAAACCTTCTGATTGGAATTCAGCGTGTGCTTCGGATAAGAATTCTTGTATCTCAATTTGCGATAAGTCTAATGACATGATTGTGACTCCAATTAATTAATAAACAAAATCCCATTTGTTTACAATCAAGGTGTCCAAACAATCCGTCAGGCTTGCAGATAAATCGTTTTACTAAGTGCAGCAAAACGTTTAAGTGAAGGTGTCCAACCTAGTTCAGGCTTGTGTAAATTACTTTCATAATAGCACAAGCCATAAAGGTTTCAAGGGGTCTATCTTTGTTTTTGGCGAATTTCTCTAGCGACTGCATCCCGGTGTCTTGCGGATAATTCGTTCTCAAAGTTTTTGTCTTTGACTCGAATTCCCTGCTTGACTTCCTGTTTGTATTTAACCTTTTCATTTGTGACCGCTTCGGATGATTCAAAGGTCACGCCAGCATTACCTTGGTTTGGAACATTTGTGGAAGGTGCGGCCATTAAACGCAATTGATTAAAGAGCTTGAAGTCTTCTGGGGTCATGAGCCAGTTGTTCTTAACTTGCATGGCCTCTTCTTTGGATAGATTATCATTCATCCATTTATCAACGGCTTGATAGGTGTGTGCATCAGTCGTTGTTAAAGTCTGTCTCAGGTTCTCTTCAAAGCCTTTAAGCATCTCTTTATTAGCGGCCATGTAGCCATTAACCAAGTGCGCGAATCCTTCTTGAGATATGCCTAGCTCTTTAAGTGCTGGGGTTAATGCGGCAACTAACGGGTCATTTTCTTCAAGTCCTTCAATGCCATCAGGCTTGTAATTGTCCTCTGGGCTTCCCCAATACTTGCCCATCTTACCCACTAAATCTTTATAGGATTTGGCTTGGTCTTCAACCGATTTAAATTTGTCTTTCATGAACCAATCGGGTGTTTCAGGCTCTTTAGTCTCGCTTGTGTCGGTTTTGTCAGTACTGTTGGTGTCTGAATTTGTAACCGAATTGGAATTGCTCTCAACCGATTTGGTTTCGTTCGGTAGACTTTGAGCACTTTCTTGTGTCGCTGATTGTGCATCAGGCATCGTATCAGGTGTGGTTGCTGACTGATCGTTAACGTGCATATTATCCCTCATTTGGTATTGGTTTTACTCTTGCCCTTCTTGGCAATGGATTTTTCTTGGCATTTGCTTTGGCATGTTCACCCAATAGATGCGATTGAATTCCGTGGGTAAATGCTCGAATCAATTCATTCCTTCCCTCATTAAAGTAAGCCCATGAAGGTTCACGGGCTGGGGATGCTACCGGGCTCCTGAAATATTTATTTTCCAATAGTGCGAGCATCTTTTTGCCGTATTCGTTTTTATAAAAAACCTCATAGCAAAGATGATTAAACAGTTCAAACCAGCGTGCATCCTCAACCTCTAACGGGCTAAAGCTGCTTTTTACATCCTCATTATTCAATCTCTACCCCTTGTTGTTCGGCTTCTTGCTCGGCCATTTGCCCGGCTGCTTGCACCAATTGTTCAAGCTCTTCACGGGTTTTAATGTTTGATATATCCACGCCCTCATTGTCTGCAAGCTCAGTTATTACATTGACAGGGTTTAGTGAGGCTGTAGCGGCTTCTTGGCCAAGCATTGAGGCTGCGGCTTGATAGTAACCAAGCAATGCGCCAGTCTTAACCTTGCCTTTAGCTGTCATTAATGGAGTCTCAAACGATAGATTGATTATCTGTCCATCGGCTGCAATGATTTTTTCTTTAATGTCTGGGGGAATATTTGCAAAGGTATCAGGCAATACTTTATTAATTACCCATAGAGTGCGCTGTATTACCGGGATAAAAAATTCATTTTGCAATCTTGGAACCATAGCCGCAAAGCTCTCAAGATTATCAGTGTAGCGAATCTCTGCCTCTGTTGCGGTTCGATTTGGCGCATTGACTTGACCAAGTGGGAACGCATACATCATATCGTTTATTTGTTGTCTAAAGTCATTAACGATTAAGGCGTTGAATTGAATGTTACCTGATTGCTCGAACGGTTTTATAGGCCATTCGCCTTGAATCATTTGTACAGGAACGATTGAACCGGGTCTTGGCGTAAATGTTTGCTGGTTAAAGGCTGAGTCGGAAGCCGCCATATACATCGGGTTTGCTTGAAATGCTGCTGCAACCAGTTCGTCTTCAACCGCCTGATTAATTGTTGCGGCTGTTGGATAGGCGCAAAGACTTGGGCCACGGCCTCGAATCTCGCCCGTTAGTCGCCTCATTCGATACGTTACCCAAGGCCAAGAGCTATGGGATTGGTCGCTTAATACAATAAGGCTTGATGACATAATGACGTATTTATAACGTTCTTCGTCTGGGGCATCATAATCAACCCAAGCATTTTCCCATATATCAATTTTGTCATCAGGTTTTTTCTTGAGCTTGGCAATGTCTTCGTCTTTAATCCATGACCACATGGCTTTGATATTCTCAACCCGTATTTGATACCAGTCTCTAAATATCCCGTCAATCTCACCAAGGGCATTACCCCTGAACATCACTTGAGCCGGGGGAACTGCTTCATAGCGCAATGGATTTTTCTTTGTTCCCTCATTGATTGCCATAACTCCGGTTGAGATAAGGGCGTCTTGCAAGCTCTCACCAACAGCTAGATAAAAGTTTGAGCGGTCAAGTATTTTGAAAAAGTGATCCGTCATCTTTTGGGTTGCTTCAAGTGCGCGTTGGTAGTCGGAAGTTCCTTCCTCTCCAAAGGCATCACCGGGCTTGAATTTGCACCACTGCTGACCTTGAGGCACCATGTTCATCAGCATTTTGTCGGCTAATCGTTTGTGGGCAATGGGTAGGGTTAAGTCGTAAATGTCGGCATCGTATTGCTGACCGGGGGTTAAAAATCCTGCTAATCCCATATTCTCAAAAGGGTTATAGTCAGGCATTGCATAGTGATAGGCTGTTTGTAGAATGCTGCGCCAAAGGTCAAGTTCGGTCTTTGCATCACTGCGCATTCGTACAACTTTTTTAACATCCAGCTTAGGTTTTGTTTCCTTGCGGATTTCTTCAAATAATTTTGTGTTGTCGCGCTTATTGAGCAGCTTTCTATAATCGGCCATTATCCAATCACTCCTGAACCACCTAGCGTTGTTCCGGGTGTATCGGTTTCAAAATAACCACCTGATGCGGCACGTAACGAGCGCATTAAAACGCGCTGTGCCTTGAGTTTCTCGCGGTTTTGTCTTTCTTTTTCGATTTTCGTTTGGGCTTCAAGATCTTGCCTTGCACTGTCTGCGGCTGCTGCTGCTGCTTGTGCTTCCCTTTGTGCTGCATGGACTTTATGTCGTGACATTCTATCACCTCAATGTGTTTAGGCGGTTTACGCTTTATCCTATTATACAATTGGTAAGGGGTAAATATGAAAGGCCAGTACACCCCAAGCATATATTGTATTGCAGTAACGCAAGAAAGAACACCTATTGACGGAAAAACAGCTTGACAATGTGGTTTGACTTTGAGATGCAATATAGTGAAGGTTGGATTTTGTCTTTTAAATTCATCCATTACCTCTGAGTGATAGGTTGCTGGAAGTATGTAGGTGTATAAATCACTCTTTGAAGGGTCTGTGCAAAGCCATCCAAGGGCTTGTCTCTCAATTGAATATACGTGCTTGAATCCATCTTTGAATAAATAAGATAATGGAAATTCGGTATTCATAAATACTAAAAAAATTTCTCGTGTAGGCTCAGATTCTAACCACAATTTCGATCACCTTCTGTTTATTGTTCCCTGTCTTTGATTCCTTCAAGACTGTTTCGCCCTTCACGATTTTGATAACACTCGTGATAGGGCTTATGCTTCCACGGTAGAGCTTATCAACTCTTGATTTAAGATTTGACATTCGCGTCTGCCCATTCTTTGCTTTCGAGCGATTCTAAATCAACAGGCTTTAGGCAATGAGCGCATCTAACATGAGTTGCTTTTTCATGACCGCCTTTTGTAATTGAGCCTGTGATTATGTAGGTGTGACGTTCACAGGAAGGTACTTGCTCTTTTTTTTCCTTGCTCATTCTGCGTTCTCCGTTTGTTTCTCACCCATCAAGCACAATGCTTTGATGGTGTACATGCAAGCGGTTTCAATATTGGTTCTTGCTAAAGAGATAAGGCGGTTTACTCCTTCTCTTTGGGCTTCGGTTAAATCGCTTAGCTTTCTAAGCTCGTCATCCATTTTAATAAAATCAGCACGTGCTCCTGTCATCATATTAATAAATTCAGGGTCAATGCTTGTAATAAAATCCAATCGGTTATCAGGTAACATTATTCATCCTTTTAAGTTAACGCACCACTTACATACTACGCAGCTCCACTTGTTGGCGAGTCTATCCGCGAAAGGGTGCGATTTATTATAGCATTTTATTAGATTCAATTTAATAGATTAAATTAAAATCAAGTTGATTAGTAAAAAATCTTTTTGAATATGCTTAAATCTAAAATACCATGTACAAAATAATATCAATTTGTTGGGGTCACCAATCGATTATCACTAAAAGTACAATTAGAATAAGTACTGCACATATTGGTATTAGTATCATACAGTTTTAGCCTTATGTCTGGTTATTCTAATAATCAGACTTAACAATTTATGAGCATCTCGTCATCACAAACCATTATTTTTAATTTCTCCTTCATATATCCTAAATTATGCTGACCTTCCAATAAAGGTTTCATCATTAAGTACCAGTCTCCAATTTTATAACAAATAAAATTCTTTTGGTCTTGGGTAAAGTTTGGCTTGTTAGGATTTTGTTCGCAATAGTTATTAATCATTGCGCATACTTTATTTGGTAATTCGGCCATGTCTTTAAAGTTTGAGTAATCTGCTATTGCCAATCTTTGCCATATAAAGTTTAGCTCTTCTTTAGTAAAGTCATTCATCTTGCACCTAAAATGCTTCTAATTTTATCCATTCTTATTTCCATATCCTGCTCATTATCAAAGCGCTCTTCATAACCGTCCTTTTCATTAATCATTTTTATATGAATAAAATATCTATTGTGTTCAAATCCTGTTTGAATATATTGAATCCTGTTGATTGGAATATACAGGTCATTTGAAAACGCATCGTATGTAATTAAAAATCTAATCTCGCTCATTATGCTATTACCTCATAAATTATTTTGCAGTCCATACAGGCAACGCATTCAGTTAGCCCGGGTTCATCGCGTTTCTTTTTTCTTCCATAATCAATAACAAAAATATCTTGCTTGGTTTCTTTGTTGCATTCATGGCAATTCTTTACGCCTTTAATCTGCGGCTCATGTTGTTTAAAACCACTCATTGAATTACCATATTTACAACGGGCTGCTGACTCTCAATCGTTTGAAGCAAAGTAGCCACATGCATTTTATTTTTATTGCCGCAATCTGAAAGCGCATCAGGTTGGTTGCGTGCAATGTCTTCAAGTAATCTTAAATAGATATGTGCCACCATCATTAATTCGTGGACTTGTTTTTCACTGATTATCATAATTAACCCCTATGGCTTGGCGGTAAATCCAATCGATTTTTAATTTCCTCTTGAACGATATCAAAAATCTTTTGGGCGTTGTCACGATACTTTTTAAAATTTTCCACTATCTCAATGATTGGCGTTCCTTCCAATCCGGTCAATATAGGCGCGGCTATTGTGAAAAGCGGATCGTCTAACCCTTCAATCAATACGTTAATCTGACTTATAAAATCAGTTTGGAAATTTGACATTTTCATTAAGTCATCCATTGATGACTCACGAATCATTTTAGTGTGCTCTTCACACATGCAAATGTTTTTCATTTTACTAAACCCTCTCCGTCACCTCTAAGCATGGTTGCAAGGCTTAAATTCTCAGCACTTAAATCGCCTTGCTCCATGTGGTGTTTTAATATTTGAAAAAACGCAGATGCTACACATACCTTGTCTGCGTTCTCCGATTGCAACATTTTCTCAATTAAATCTAAAACGCGCTTCATTCCCTTTAGGCTTTGCTTTGCTTCGCGTCTAAGCTCTCTAATATTTTTAGGAAGCATTATTAGAGCTGTCCTTTTTAGTTACTCTCTCATAAAAGCTATTTAATGAGGCCAAAACTTCCGGCTCTAAAAATATTTCATTATCAAATTCTGTATCTCTATGATCGCCTGTTCTTAATCTAACTGCATAGCCATCAAAAAAAGCATAAACGCCATCACCTAAATAACTATGCAAGTTTCTTTCTTCTTCTGTCATCTGATAACACCTGATAGTAAATGATAGGGCTTACCATTACACGCAAGCCCTCGATATGGTTAGCCTTGTAATTCATCCGGCAATACTTCGCCAGTCTCAGGGTCAACCGCTTTCTCTTTCTCTTTGGCCTTGTTCTTGGCAATCAAGTCATTAAGATTGTTGCTCTTAGGCACTTCGGTTACTTCCCCGGTTTCTGCATCAATAACAAAGTCCATATCAAATTCTTCTGATGCTGCGGCCTTAATGTTTTGCTTTCCAATCTCTTGCAGTTCATCGAGTGACACGGCTTTTTGCATTTCAACTGAGCAAGGCAACCATTTAAAGAGTTTACGCACTACAGTTTTACGTGCCATTTCATCATAGTAATCTGTCCAAGGCCCAGCATTCTTACCCTGAGACTTTAAGCGCACGGCCTCAATCTCGCGCTTGCTCATGACTTCAAACTGATGACCGCCATCTTTAAGGAGTGCCACGGCATAGACCGCTTTAAGCTCGCCTCTTTCGTCCATTGCTGGCTTATGAGTGACGCGCTCTTCAAGTCCATACTCATATTCAAATACGTCATTCTCATACACGGCACGCGCTACCAGTGATTTAATTTGCCCGGAACGTCTGGCTAAGTCTAAGAACCCACGATATCCCGGCATGAATGTACACTCAAACTTTCCTAGCTTTGAGTTAAAGAACGGAATTAAATAACAAGAACCCATAATGCCCGGCTCAAGTCCAAGCTGTGAGGCTTGCATGATTGCAGCAATAAAGCTCATAGGGTCGCACTCTTGTAGCTTTGGGGTTTTCCTAAGCTCAGTCATGGCAATTCTGGCCATCCTGTCAGGTGTCAAATGACTTGGCAAACAGCGAGCAATCTCACCTTTCATCTGCTCAAGTAATCCCATGACGGTTTTTTGATTCGCCATCATCAAGGCTTTATTGCCAGTTTTTTGCATGTTGCTCATAGTGCTACCTCATATTTTGCCCAAGTGGGGTATGTTAAAAAATCCGTTTCGTATGAATTCCAAGTGTTGTTTTGCAAACACTCTGCAAGTTTGTACATCAACCCATCAAATTCACGCTCGCCATTATAAAGTGATTCGGCATCAACTGGATAATGAACACAGGCTTTTGCTGGTGTTTTTTCAACACAGAAAAATATAAATACATCCAAGCTCATTCCAATTGATTCAAGTGCTTGCTTCATCATGGCTGCTTGAATAAAGTATCCTGACTTATAAGCGGCTGCTTGGAATGCGTGTTTACTGGCATCGACACAGGTTTTTAAATCGGTAATCACTGAACCCATCCACGCATCGGGGCGAACCTTACATTGTAAGCCAGTACCTTTATGCGTGAAGTAAATGCTTTTCTCTGGCTGCATATCTGAAAACAATTGCTGTGCCATAGGGTCACGCATCACTGCATCAGCAAGGGCGCGAGCCTCTATGTACTGCTCTGGTTTAACAATCTCTTTGCAGTCAGATTGGCTTGAAAATTTCGCCATAACCATTTCGTTGGCCTCAACGATATGGTCGCGCTCGGCCTTTTGTATCTCGTATTCTTCTCGCCCTTTCTCTTTGCCAAGCTCTGCAACTAAATCCTTGAGTAGTGCTACTTTTGGAAGTGGCGCAAGCTCAGGCGGTACAACATAACGCTCTTCAAAGTATTCAGGCTCAAGCACCATTGCATGAACCAATTCACCAATTTTCATGGCTGGCGTTGGCTTCTCATACTCACGGTCAGGATTTAAATACTTGTACCAATAGTGATAAGGCGAGCGTTTTAACTCCATAAGGCCAGAGCGTGACACCCCGGCACTGGAATGATAAACATCGTTTGGGATGTCATGAACCCCGTTCTCTAACAGTATTTGCATGTGCTTCTCTTTTTGTTTTTGTAGTGCAGATTGTTGCACTATTTAATCCCTATGTCAACTGGTTGATATAAATAATGCAACCTGTTATGATTCGCCCATACAATAAAAAGAACAGGGGCACTCATGACACCAGAGGAAGTAAAAGAGCATTTTAAAACGGGCTACAAATTCAGAAAAGAAACAGGAATGAGTCCTAACACCCTGACCAATTGGGTTAAATGCGGCTATGTTCCTTTCAAGTCTCAAAAGAAACTGGAACAATTAACCAGCGGCTTGCTCAAGGCGGTTTGGGATGATAAAGAGCCGTTTGCCTATTAAAGAGGATAAGGGGAAAACATGGAAATCAATAAATCGCATTTGCTGGATAAGATTGTAGAGTTGATAGCGAAACAAAATGACCGGATGGACAATGCCGGAACGATAAGTGTTGAGGCTAAACAAAAAAGCGATGGACACCTTGAGGCGTTGTATCAGGTTGAGAATTTAATTTTAAATTGGGGTGTTGAAAATGAATCTACTCAGTAAACCCTTTGAGCAAGTAGTGTGCCAATTTGCAATGGGTGATATACCGCCAGTGCCTAAAACACTTTTGTTTTATTACATTGAAATTGAAAAGCGATTGCACTTTGAAAGAATTGGTTTCATTAAACTTGATGATTTGTTTGAGAATACCACCCTATCAAACCGTGACCGCTTTGAATTTATGCGACTATTAAAACGCTTTGGCCTCATTGATTATCAAAATATGGGCGATAAAAACTTTAAGATAAAACTGATTCCAAAAGCGCGGTGCTTTAAATCAGGTGCTATTGCCATGCACCAAGCATCAGGCTATCACGATATGCTTTCGATAATTGATCGTTTGAAGGTAAAGACAGGGGTTGAAAATTAAGGCATAATTTAGGAGTTGATCGGCTGGGCACTACATAATTGTGTTCCCAGCACGGGAACGAAAAACCTTGAATCATTACAGTCCGCCAAGATTAGTTAATGATTCGTTTACAACCGGATACCATTTGATTGGCAAACACGGCAAATGCATCCAACATCCAAAAGGAAACATAATGAATCGCCATATCACTAACAATTCACAGGAACATTATATCATGACTGGATCATATCTCAACACCCTTTCAATTAAACCGTGTGTTAATTTTGGGGGTTCGCTATGAGTGTCGATGCAACTATAGCAACTTGGAAGTTAAGCAAGAAACAAATCACCCCAATACAAAAATTAATCCTTCTCTCTTACGCTGACCGTGTTGGCGAATCCTTCGAATGCTGGCCATCCAATTCACGACTTGAGCTTGATACAGGTCTTGACCGTCACACCATCTGTGAAAACAAACAAAAGCTGCTCGAAAAAGGGTTAATCGTTTATACGGGTGAAAAGCGTGGTCGAACAAAATCAATTGATGTCATTCGATTAACCTATGTGAAGGGTCGCGAACATTCACACCCTGATGCGAACCAACCAAGCAGTGTTAAAAAGCCCACTGCTCAAAAGTCAAGCAGTGAGGAAATGCCCATAGCTAAGCAGTGTGGAAATGCCCATACAGAATCTCTAAGTATAGAACCTCTAATAACTACTACTACAACAACAGATAACCAAGATTCAAAAAGTAGTAGTAGTGTTTTCAACAAAGAAATAGACAAAGAACTTTTAGCCCTGAGAAACAAATATATTCCAAAAGATGATAGAGAAAACATACGATTCTTAAAGCAATGCAAATGGCACGTTGACCACGGAAGCAAAGAGCATACCTTTAATCAAAGGGTTTCAGGATTGAAAAAAATAATAAGAGGCGGTTGTTTTGATGTTCCCGCAAACTATCCAAAGCCAAAACAAAATGGAACTGGCGAATCGGATTTGATAGTTTATAGTCGCTATGTTAACGGATTAAAAAATGATGTTGCTTTAAAATTATTGCCACCAGATACACACTTACCAGATTTTGAAGAATGGCAAAGGAATAAAAACAATGTACCAAGTTAATCATAGCTGGCTTTATGGGGCTGTAAAGCCTCATTTTGAAAGCCAAGGCATTAAGCTATTAAGGGATGACATGCGTTTTATTGAGGACTGCTTAGGAAACGTACCGCCAGAATTTCACAGGAAGTTAATGAAAGATTATTTTGTGTTATGGAATACCAAGATAGCCCTAAAAGAGAAAGGCGTTTTAAACAACGTTAATCCTCGTTATGAGGCGAATATTTATTTGAGGAATGTTTCGGGCAATCCTGCAATGCTTGATTAGTAATTTCAAGATATTTCTCGATAGGAATCCCGATATCATCCTCAGTGAGATTTGTATATTGCTGACACCTAGCTTTTTTGGGCTGTGTCAGCAAGGTTAAAATGATTGTCCATAATCGCATTGAATCGCCTATTGTTTTAAATGCTTCTCGATTTTACGCAAAGCGGCTTCAAGCCCTTTTGCTATCTCTTCAAGCATACTGGTTGTAACTGTATACCGCTCTGTGATTTGAACGTCCTTGCCGTATGCGTCAAAGGCTTCTCGTTTGATTGATAGGCTATGCGCGTCAACCTCATTGTCACCGATGAATTCAAGGCCAAGGACAAATTCATTTTCAAAGTCTAATAGATTCATAATCAATCAACCTTTCTTATTTTTTCTTGGATATCATCATAAAATTTATACGCATCATCATTGCTTTGCTTTCTCTGAATATCATCAATCTGATTCTCTAATTGATACAACCTTCGTTCTTGCTCCATTTTATCAAGGTCATATTGTAAATCAGCAAAGCAATTGCTTGAGATTAAAATCAGTGTTGCTGTTATTAATTTATTCATGTTCGTAACTCTCAATTTTAAATGAATGATTGTTAATTATCCTGTTAATTGCCAGTTTGCCAACCTTAAAATAAGCTGCTATTTCTTTCTGAAAACAAAAACCAGAATTATATATTTCTCTTATAAATTCTGCGTCAGCATAGGTTAACTTTGATGTTCCGCATCTATCGCCACGATTATTAATTAATCCAGACTTTAGTGCGTGTTTATTATTTTCCAAAATAGTAACCATCTCTAAATTGCATAATTCATTATTTAATTTATTACCGTCCTTATGATTGACTTGCAATGATTCATTCCACTCACCCAAGAACATCATCGCAAGTAATCTATGTACATAATGGTTTTTATAAACCCCATCTTTTAGCAAAACGACAAAACGATAGCCATTTTTAAAATTATCAGTTCTTAATACTCTATCTTTTTTGTGACTTTTTCTTGCATAAGAAATCATTTCTCCTTTTTTATTTATTCCATAGTGCAATTCATATCCACGCAATGGAATATAATCATTATTTGTCATTTAGCCATTCCTCAGTATATTTGTAATCATCTGCATGTTCCGCTTCAAATTCCTCAGCGCAGCGTCTTGCCTCCGCTGCGATTTCGTCTTCATCCCCGTGCGCTTCGTTATTGCTACTCATTGAAAACCCTCCTTAAACTGTCAACCATATCCACGATAAATAAAGCAACATCTTCACAGGGATAGACTTCATAAACTTCATTAACGGTAATATCTAAACTTTCATCGTCATTCTTTAAAGCATCTATAATCATATCAAACCCGGCTTCTTGTGGGTGTGCTGCTGTTAACTCTTCTGGCCATTCACTAAGGTAATGACTAATTGCATATCGTTCAAACTTATCCATTTTGCGCCCCTAATTTTTTAAGTGAGCTTTCTATCTCTTTGGATAGTTTATCAAGCTCCATTATTTGTTTTTTCTCAGTTCTTGGATTGGCCATTTTAACCAACCGCCCATACGCTAAATTAATACTCATACTGATTCGCAAAGCCTCTTTAACTAGCCTTAATTCATCTTCAAGCAACATTGCTCTTTTTTGTTCCATTTAAACCCCTTGACTTTATAAGCTCACAGGTTTACCCACAGATTTTGTGGATAAAATTTATTTTTATAACCCAATAACTACGGGCTGACTCTCAATTTTAAAGACAAGTTTATTACCATTCGGCAATTTGTTTTGCAGATAATCCACATAGCTCATTGCCTGATATAGAGTGCAAAAACCGCCACAAAATCGAACCTCTTTAAACCAACGTGTTACATAAAAAACTTTAAAGTCCATGCTATTTCCCTCCGTTGAGGACAGCTTACGCTGCCCTTAGTTTATTGCGTTCCTTCATAGTGACTCGCTCGCTTCCGTGGGTGCTTCTGATTTCATCCATAGAAAACTTGCCACGGCCTTTAGATTTGTAGTCGGCTGGTCTAAAGTACCAAAGCATTTTTTTAGGTGCCCATCTAAAGCCAGCTTCTTTCAAGATTTCTTTATGTGGTTTTGTGTCTCCATGCAACCAAACCCACGCGCCACATATTTCAATATCTAAACCTAAATGAATGATTTTTGATAGTGCGTTGAATATGTCCTCACCATAGCTAGATAAATCGCCCTCTGTAGATTGCTTGGCCGTTCCTGTTAAATCTCTAAGCGCATCGTATGCTTGATTGACCAACTTCATCATTTCAAGGCCAGCGGGGTTTCTGTCAGGATGGTAGGCACTGCACGCTTTACGGTAAGCGACCTTTACAAGCTCTGGCGTGTAGTCGCCTGTTAGGTTTAAAATCTTCTCTGCATCATGTATATTCATCTTAATGTTCCTCAGTGTTTAAGTTATTTGTATCCAGTGGTTGACACATATAATCTTACATTGGGGAATATATGTCAATAGGTTGACATAAAAATATTTTCAAAATGTTTGATAGGACGGGAAACATTGGACACTAAAGGAACTAAAACCCCTGATTTAACCGATAAGGAAAACCCGTGGGGTAGTAAATATTCTGAATCTATGTGTCTTGAGATTATTCATATGTTCTCAGAGGGTAAAACTCGCTCTCAATTTTGCGCACGCCATACTATAGGTAATGACACCTTCGAACGCTGGCGAGCAAAGCACCCTCTATTTGACCGGGCTTGTGTTGCTGCTCATGAGCTTGCACGGGCTTACTATGACAAAATGCGTGATGACCATCTATTGAGTGAAATAGACTTGGAAAATAAAAGCATGACAGGCATTAATCATGCGGTATTTAATCGCATGTATAACACCCGTTTTAACATCCCTGAGAAACGCACGGTTAAAGTTAAGGGGTTGGGTAGGGCTAAAGACGAAAAAGCCATGCTAAAGTGCTTAATGGCTGCTGTGGACTCTGGCGAACTCACACCCGATGAGGCGCAAAAACTTGCTAGCATTATTGATGTCAGCTTGAAGGTTAAAGATAAGATTGAGCTAGAGCAACGAATCACCGCCATCGAGAACGCCAATCAAACAGGGGTTGAAGAGGAAGGATTCAAAGAGGAACCAGACTACAAGGTTTAATGCACGGTTTATGCCGTGCAATACTCATCTTCGCAATGATTCTTCTTATACTGACCGATTTCATTTGCATAATTCTTGGCAAGATTCATAGCCATTTTAAAACTTACAACCCCTTCCCATCCTGCTATTAACTCACCGCATGGGTATTTCAGATCAACCGTGCAAGTCTTGTCCTCGTGCTCATAAATGGTGATGTCGTAGCCTTTGAATGATTCGTCATGTACTGATTCATAGTTCATTGTAAATGCCTTATTGATTAAGTTAAAAGCATAATACAACATAATAAATTATATGTCAACACATTGACACATTAACCCATAGGCCGATACTTCGCATACTGCTGTTGCGCTTGTAGTTGAGTTTTATTGTAGCTGTCCAACCATCCTACATGGCCGTATTGAAAGCCAGCACTACCATGACTTGCCCAATCGTGCAATTCATCCGAGCTAAACGCCTTTAGCTTCTCGTCATACTTAGCTCTTGAAGTCTCAAGCGCGTCAATACCATTCTTGCATTCAGGCTCAAGGAAAATGCACCGATGCAATTGACTGCGTGCCACCTGTACCCGTTCAATGACTCTGATTCGTGGTACTTGAACAATCCTCATGCCCTTTTGCATCAAGGTAACAAGGCGAGTCTTGCCCGTAGTCCATTCGGTATTGCTCACGTCATGCGGCAAAAAATGGTGTCCGTAGTGACTAAACCCAAAACGCTTTTGAATGTTAGCTAGGTATTGAATAAAGTGATCTGCATCTTTGTAGCTGATTTCATAATAATGAAAGTATCGAAACTCTTGATAGTCGCCAGTTCCAATCACCTGAAAGAACCAGATAGCGTTTAAATCTCGGCTTCCAATATCCCATGATGTATGGACAGGCTTACCCGGATATACTTCAAGAGCTTGAACAATGCGCCCTTCCTCTCGTGCCTTTTGAATGTGTTCGGCAAAGTATGTTCCTTTAACGGCAATTGAATCATCACAATAATATTCTTGTTGGATTAAATCTTCATCCATTCCCGAGTCGCGCTCTTCTTGGATTTGCTCAGGTGAAAAAATATAGTTCCCGTCATTGTCTCGTGTATCGGCAACAGTGAGTTTTCTTGTGTGCCATAATGGGTTATTCTGGTTAGCGATTCGCAGTCTGTGCGCATGGCATTGTCCAAAGCTCGTATAATTAAAACATGCAAAGCCTTTACTTCGATTAATGATTGGCCTTAGGTAATCCCATATGCTCGGGGCTGTACGTTGAAACTCTGACATGAATAGCCCGGCAAGGTTAGAGCCTAAGTGTGCGCCTAGAATGCTGTCAGCACCCGTTATGTGAAGCATAGAGCCAGAGGAAAAATAAATCTTGCGCTCGGTTTGGTTGGGGTCGCCAGCGAGCAAGTGCCGGGGGATTTTATCTATCCATCGATTGCCTTCAAGGTCTGTACCTTCCCATATAACGTTTTTAGCCTGGCCTATCTTTGGCAAAGTGTATAAATAGTTTCCTTTCTTGAGGCTTGCTACAAGCCACGCAAGATTAAAAAACATGGCATCCTTACCAAAACGCCTGTGTATGTTCTCAATAAAGAACCGATACTGACCGCTAAAGAATGCCTCGAACAAGTCTCTTTGCAATGGGTAAGCGGGGAATATGTCTTTAAAATAATCTATTCGCTTGACGAGCATTCAGTCATTCCCATCCAGAAATTAATCTTGATAGCTTCTGCTTTATCTCCCCATACTCTTTCTTTGCGACAATATCTAACCTTATTTCTGGATAATATTTTTTCATGCGCTTAATCTTCGTCTTGCTCTTATCGTCCATCCATCCCTTTACTTCAACATAATAAGGCTTGCTATCCGGTGAATCCCATATTTTAAAATCAGGCAGGTATGAACGCACACCACGCCTTATAGATTCAAACCAGAATGTGTCAGGCTCAAATTCCCATTTGTATATGTGGCCTTGTGACTTTAAAAAGTTAAGGTATCTTGCGTAATTGGCCTCCCAAGATGAACGAAAGAATATGTTGCCTAAGTCGCTTCTCCTGCCTTGAGAGCCTCTGCTGTATCCATTTCTTAGCGTTCCGTCACGTTGCGCTTTTGATGCTCTGTCGCTTAGTGATTGCCTGTATTCTTCACTATTAAATCCCGATGATTTATTTGCCCATGCATCAACAGTTGCGCTCAACATCTTTTCTTTTGCTGATTGGGTGTGTTTCTTTCCCAAGAACCCTTTGGGATGTCCTTTTGTTTTAAATCGCTCTTTGGTTGTATGTGAGATTATCTGTTTTCCTTTATCTGTCATTTTCATTCGTCCTTGCGCATGAAGCTCAAGCATTACCTTTACTTGCTCTGGCCTTTTCTTGCCAATTTTTGATTGCTTTGCTCTATACTGCCAGTCCTTGAAGAATTCTGATTCTCTATCCTGCTTCAATCCAAGTCGAGCCGCTTTCGTCCTAATAGAGCCAATTGTTTTTGATAGGATTCTTGCTGACTCTTCTTTTCCAACCAAAGGATAGTTATTAATAAGCCAGTCGATGTCATGTTGTTTCCAGTGTTTCATGCAATTATCTTAAAACAAGAAATGAGACTATGATAACATTAGTAAGTCCAAATAGCTTTTGGAAACGCCAAAATAAACTTATCGGAAATCCCTAAGTGAATAAACCGCCCATTGATGTTTCCCTTCTGATGAACGCCTATGCGATTAATATCGCGTTCCTGAGCGAGCTTTAAAATCTTCAAAGCATTATCACCATGACAAAGAATATCAACCGCCATACCAAAAGTGTGTTCTCCGGGCTTAGCTTTCTCTTGTTCCACGGGATGTTTCACGGAACGAAAGCCGCTTGAAATAAACATAGGCCGTGCGTACTCGGTGCGAATGGATTGCAATAAATCCATCATGAGGGGGTGCATATTACATTCGCCCGTGTACTTGCACTTTAATTCATTCTCACTAAAGTTTGGATACTTAGACCAATCTTCTATCATTCTGTGTCCTCATCATCAGGTGAAAAATCAATATCAACACCTTGAGTTTTTAGAACCGCTTCGGCTGCTTGCTCGGCTGGCGAATCATTTTTTTTGCTGATGAAATAGGCGGCACTTCCAACAACCAAAGCACCAATAATGACAAGCACTGGAATTAATGCAAAGCCTTTTTGTTTCATGATAATATGCTCCGTTAGTTAAGGGGCTAGGAGCGTTGGGAAAAGAGGAAGTGGAAAAACCAGCGTCCTAGCCGGAACTACATTTTAACTATAGACTAGAACGCCAATTATTTAAATGCTAACACCCTTTTTTATTTCCTTTGCCGGGCATTGGGGGTTTTTTATCTTTACCTTTGCTTGAACCTTTCATATTATTTGTACCCTTTCTTGTTGTTGCTGTTTCTCGACTTCCCCGCCTTGCTGTAAGCAATCGCTGCTGCTTGGCTTGGATTCTTTCCCGCTGCTATCTCCGTCTTGATGTTCGCTTGAATCACCTTCTGGCTCGATCCCTTCTTTAACGGCATTTTGTTTTTCTCCTTCTGCTTTTTTCTGAACAAGATTAGTTTGCTTTTGCGCTAGCCATTGCATTTGATGCTTGCACGCTGCAATAGCACCTTTAATCTGCTGTACTGCATTCTCTGTGTCAACCAATTGTTTTTCATATTTACCCAATTGCTCAACAATATCTTCAAGTGTAAACGTAACATCCAGTGACATAAAAACCCCTTTTAGTTAGGCCAAACAATCGTTGGCAATCCTTCAATAAATTCTTCAATGGTTGGTACTGGCTTGTCTCCGGCCTCTATTAAAGCAAGCTCTGAGTAAGCATACAACCAGACTGAATCACGCCAAGCAATAAATGCTTCAGCATCCGCTTTCCAAACAAGGTTGGTACTGTTTGCATACGATGCAATGCTGTATTCATTTTCGTAGTTTCTAGCGATAGCAACATTATTCAATTGTTGTTTTATGGCAATGATAAAATCTTGCTGGGTTAATGGCGGCACAGGGGGATTATTGATTTCATCCATTCGTGTTTCCCATAATGCTTGAGCCGCTAAAGCCCACTGAGGCAACTCTTCAATCTCTTCATTGGCAAGGTTTAAATCTTGTTTAAACTCAATCCATCCTGCATTGTCTGACCATTGAAGCGCATGAACATCATCAGGTATTGAAGCACTGCTTAAATCAAGCCCAATCAATGCCACCCCGTCCACGTAAACCGCTGCATCAACTGGAACAATCGTTAATCTATTCATCTTTAGCTATCCTTATCATATTGGCCGATTGAACTAACATCAATTGACTGGCTTTGTTTGCCTTAACCATTTCATTCCTGAAACTTTCTACCGCAGCACCCGTTTGCCTTTGCTGCTGGCTGTTCTCGATGGTGAGCATGGGCAACCACGCCATAGAGCACGCATATTCATCAACCTCTTGCCCTGTCTGCGGATTCATTCCCCTAACCTGAATAAACCATGCACACTCAAACTGTCTGCATGGTTTAAATCCATCTAAAGGGCAATTGTTTTTTACTTCGAGCTTCATACTAATCCTTGCTTGCAATAATCACATCATTATACTTCACTGCAAGGTCTATTGCTGTACCCGTGAATGTATGGTTATGCGCACCGCCTGAACCTTCTGAGCCAGTTGTTCCTACAGTTGCACCACGTGTTACTGATGCGCCTGAACCTGTAGCATCACCAACCGCAAAAGGTTGTGAGTGAACGTGCGCTGGCATTTCTGCGGTTGTTAAGGTGTGGTTGTTTACCGTTCCTGCCACAGATTGTGAAGCAAAAGCCGTTGTGAAGTCTACTGTACCACCGCTTGAAGCTGCTCCAGTTACTATACGCAAAGCAGAATTATTTAAGGCTGCTGTAGTGTCTTTAGTCCATCCAGTAGGCGCACTGGTTTGAACAAAAAGCATTTTAGTTCCTGTTGCAAATCCTAAAGCATCGGCATAATCTTTTGTGACGGCTTCATCCCCTGCGGTTGGCGTGGGTACTTCAACCGTTCCTTGAAAGACTTTATCGCCTGTAATCGTTTGGTTTCCTGAGATGGTGACAATCTCGGATGCAACCACACCATATTGAATAAATACAATAGGGTCTGTTCCGATTGTGGTTACTGTGGAAGTCTGCAACCATAGTGAGTTTATGTTGACTGTGCCGCCTGTTACGGGAACTAAAACTCCGGGAATAATTTGTGCTGGGGTGTCAAAGTCTGTTGCCCTGGTGTAGATTGCTGGATTGCTGCCATCCCCCACTTGAGTCACTTCATAGATTCCATTTTCTTCTGTGGCTGTTTGGTTTTTAAACAAAACCCTGTCCGTTAAAGAAAGACTTACTCCGTCAATACTTGCAGCACCGTTAACATCAGCGGTAAGTGTTGCCCCTACCCCTGCAACTCCGTTGTTATAAGTTGAGGCAAAATCGCCTGTGCTTGCGGCTTCAACAGGCAGTACCAAACTAAATCCACCACCGATTGAATCAACGTATTGTTTTGATGCGGCATCATTAGGCTGTGTTGGTACTCCGGGCAAAGTAATCACATCACCGGGTGCCCAATAGTCTGTGCCATTGACCGCAATTGAAAGCGTTGTAAATCCTGCTGCTGGATTATTTTTTAATAAACCAGTTCCAATGGATGCTAAATTTTGTTCGTTCTCAAGTGAAGGATCTTCACCCCAAGTTAAGAAATAAGAGTTGCTTGGTGCTGGTACATTGTCAATTGTATAGGCTTCAATCTCTGTTCCTGCTTCATTCATACGCCATACTTGCTGCGCTCCAAGCAAAGGAATATAGCGGTCTTTGGTTACATCCAAGTCTTGAGATATAACCGCCCAAGGAGCGTATTGAATTTGCAAGAATTGTTGCACAGTATTAATTTGCTGCATCATGACGACTTCGCGGTTAAAGTCACCGTTTAAATCTGAGCCTGTCAAATTCGATATAGTAGCACTATAGATTGATGTTCTATCAATCGGCATTATGCCCTCAATGGTCACAATATCATTAAGCGTTGCTGCTGTGTTGAAGGTCACCAAACCACCAGAAGGCGAGCCAGCACCCGTGACCGTATATTGCCCGGGCGCACCCCCTTGAACCAATTGAATGCCGTTAAGCCAAACGTACACATAAGCATTTGCGAAAAACGGAAAAGGAATTGTAAATTGCGTTTGGCCGCCTGCGGCTGAATACTGGATGCGCTGGGGTACATCATTAATCTTTATGTTTGACATGCTGCTACTCTCCGTTAGTCGTTTACTGGTGTTGCTCCAAGTCCTTCCGCTGCTTTATGAAATAATTGTCTGTTTATAGACTGTAAATAAAATAAATTCTGTAGTGGCATGAGCTTCATAATGATCGCTGCGTCCTTAGTAGTCCATTCACCCTTTGCGCTTGATAGTGGGTTAATTTTATTAAACAATGATATAAGTTCGGCGGCACTTCCACCAGTTGGCCCAAGCACTGAGCCAAAAGCATCACGGGATTTATAGCGCGATACCTCACCAAGTTGTAATTGTTTTCTACCAATATTGATTGCTTCGCCAAAAATTCCTAATACACTACTTCGGTCAACCGCCTCAAATATTAAATTTGTAGGGCTTAAATCAAGCTGATCATAAGAGCCTCTAAAAACACTTGAGGCTACATACCCAAGCATTCCCATACCCATCATAGAAACAGCACCAAGGTATAAATTAATATCGTTTCTGTTTTGAATTCCGGCATAAAAAATTCGGTTAGTTGCTGCAAACAAGTACGATTTAAACTGAAACATGAGTTTTGATATATTCCCAAAAGCTCCTTTTTGTTGAAGCAACAAAGGCTTGTCGCCCATCTTTGGAACAATTAATATTTCATCAATGCTTTTTGATACGGCTGCTTGAAAAGATTTAAGCGCGTTTGATTCTTGCGCTGTTTTAATATCCCAATTCGTCCAGTCTGCAAAGCGTGTGCCTTTGTAAACGTTATCTTTAGTAAATTTTGCAATCTCTCCAAAGTGTTCTTGAGGGATTCCCAATCGCGCAACAAGCGTTAGTTCTTTCTTTGTCGCCTTCCCATCAATCGCTTTATGAACAATGTTCAATAGCTTATTAATTGCGATATGACCGCTCATATTTGAAATCATATCTTGCCAAGGATTCATTAAAGATAAATTACCAAAAGATTTCGTTAGTGCATTTAATCCCTTAGTGAATGGGCTTGGGTTAGTGCTTAATCCATGATGTTCAATATAAGATTTAAATTGCGTTGCTGACTCAGTTTCTATGCCATAGCCTAAAGCTCTTAAATCATTCTTTGAGATTTTTTTAACGGTAGAAAAGGATTCTGCAATACCTTGAGCTAACACATCCATTATAGGATTCTTCATAACAAGTCTTGCCATATCAGGCAATGATGACATAGTCATATGCCCAAGCATCCGGGTGTAGTTCCAGTTCAGCACGTTATTAAAGAATTCAGCACCCTTACTATTCAACACATTAAAGCCTTGACCATACACCCCTTGCAGCATTTGAATCGTGGCTTGCATATCTTCAATGGCTGTGTCGTATTGCGCTCTTATTTTGTGCGCTTCCTTCCCAGTCTTTCCCTCTGATGCTTTATCAAACTCTTTACGAATTGAATCGCCCGCACCCAAAAGAAAATCATTAATATCTTTATAGCCATGCTTTTGTGCAAACTCTTGCATTTTAATAGCTGGAACCATAGCGCGGTTATGCGCCTCTGCAATCTTTTGAATGTCAGTAATGTGCCAAGGGCTGGCTTGTAATTGGTCTATGATTAACTTACGAGCTTTAAATGGTCTTGTTGCACCGCCAAGTTTTGACAAAAACGGGTTCAATAGTTTGCCATCTGAGTCGCCCAATATGTGGTCAATCGTTTGGCCTACCTGATCCCATATTAATTCCTCAGTGGTTTGCACGCCATCACCCTCAATGAATGAATGCAGCTTGCCATCCCATGTTTTAGCGGCTTGCGGTGCATTGTCTGTAAGGAGCTTTTCGGTTTCTTCAATTAGCTTTTGTAAAGGCTTGCGTTCGTCTTTAAGGCGGATTGATTCAATCTTTGCTTTTTCTAAATCACTACTAGCCTTGGATATTTTTTTATCATAATCCGCATGGTTTGAAGGATGAGACTTTTGTTTTTCAGATTTTAGGCGCTTCACTTCTTTGCTTAACTGCGCAACCCTTGGAGTTACATCACGCTTTAAAGTCTCAGTGCGCAATTGAATTTCTTTTTTTGCATCCTCAAGGCTTTTTAATAATGCTTGCGCTTGTGGTGATTCAAGATACATTTTTACGGTTTCATTGGATGCTTGAAACTGGTCAAACACATGCTGGGCAAACGTGCCATCACCGCGAGCCGCTTTGCCACCTTCATCAATGATTTTATTTTTGTTGTACATTACCATAATGTAGTTAGCGGCATTTGGCACCGTCACATCTTCTGGTAACAGGTTTAAAGCAACAGCTTGGTCTTTGAGCCTATCAAATTCATTGCGCCACATCGTAGCGGCTTTATTAATTTGCGGTAACTCATGCTCAACACCTGTTAGAGCTACCTCATAGACCGCTCTATTAAACTGGTCAAGGTTAATATTTAAATGGCTCTCTGTTCCAAGCTCCTGCATTTTCTTGCGTGTAGCTTTAAAGTATTTGCTTGTTACCCCATGCATTTCATAATAATAATTCATGTGGTCAATTTGCTTTGTTCCCAAAGCACGCATTTCATTTTTTATTTGCTGCTCTAGTGATAGCTCATTAGCCACGCCTGACGCATTCTTAACCAGCTCATAGCTGTGTTCATAAGAGGCTTGGCCAAACCACCTTGCTGTTTTGAATGGCGAATTAAACAAGCGATTCATTGGGGTAAGTATCATAGACTTAGCAACGGTTTTTGGCATACGCGCTAATTCATTACCATCCATAATATTACTACGTGCGGCCGATAAACTTTCATTAGGATTTAGAGCGTCATTCACGTCTTCTTGTATTCTCTGTTGTACTTTTATTTCTTCTGCACTCAATCCCTTTGCCAAGCGCTTTGAGCCAAAAGCAGAAACAGTACCGCCCAGAATCCCACCAACCAAGCCAGCACCAACCGCATTAAAGATGCTCTCTTGCATGGTTCTTGTGAGTTGGTTTTGATGCAATACGGCCTCTTGAATGCCTGTGCTTGCAATGGCTGACAGGCTCGCACCCATCATTGATTTGGCAATTGCAGCACCCGCTTTGGCTTCTTTGTAAATCGTACCGCCGGGTATCCAGTTGGTAGGCTCTAAAGGGTCAAACGCATAAGCAAGGGCTTTCCAAGGGTGTGCACTCAAAACACTTTTATCTTTTATCTCTTGGCGTAACTGGGCTTCTATTTGCTTAAACTCTTCATCTGTTGTGGCTCCAAAAAACTTATCGGCATGATTTAATAAATCTTTAGGAATTCGATTCACATAGTTAGTGAAGTCATAATCCTCTTGAGTCTCACCGCTTAATTGATAGCTTGTCTTTCGATTAAGCATTGCACCTATAGTATTTTCTTGACGTAAGTGCGCCATATAAACTGAGCCTTCCGCTTCTTCTTCATCATCAGGTAAAGGAACATATCCAAAGTTATCAGGGTTAGGGGTAGTGTCCTTGACGTGCGCATCAAGCCAATTATCCGGTTCTTGTTTTTCAATCATTCTAAACCCTCCAGTTTGGCCGCTTCGCTTTCATGTAATGCTTGAGCAAACTCTGTGGCTTCTTTTTGAGTTTTAAATGCGCCTAAATGTTTTTTTGTTTTCTTGAATAAGTCTATAGCTTCCTTATTGGATAACAGTTTCCCATCATCACTCACGGTAGGTATTACATACTCCAAATCGTCCATATTGATTCCAATTGTTCGCACCGTGCTAATTTTACCATCAGGATTTTTAACGCGCGGCCGTGTATTTAAATCAATATTTCCCGGTATAACGGCACCAGATAAATCATTGCTGATTCCCACATTATCTGCATCGGCTATTTCAGCGCGAGTTGTCGCACTTTTAGCGTCTTTAATTGTTTGAATAATTTTTTCAATGCGTCCTTTATCGGTACGTGCTGCACGTTCTTCAATGTATTTTCGATGTTCATCTGCGCCACCAAGCCCAAGGATAACTTGCCATGTTGGGGCTTTTCTCTCAAGCTCTGCAAGCTCTTTTTTATCAGTTTTTTTAATTTCCTTAGATTCAACACTTAAAGCAACATCTCTTATTTCTTTGTCTAATTGTGCTGTAACAATTGATGGTGCCCATATCGAAAGCTCAGTTGGCGCAAAGCGTGCAACCTGATCAACTCCGTTTGAAACATCCTTGAGTGGGTTAAGGTTATTGAATTGGTCGTACACTCCAAACAGATAATTAATGCGATTATCAAGGCGTGAGCTTGCGCTCGGCATAAGCACCACATCAGTTTCATGTCCATTTATTTTTAACCTTGGTTTGTTTCCAATAGTAAACTTCTTGAATACTTTATCTTGCTCTGATTCTTTGCCCGTGATGGTTTGCTTAGGGTCTGCCCATTCAACAAGCGGTATTCCTAGCTCTGGGTGTTCGGCTCTTAATGCGTTATTGCGGTTAATAAAACCTTGCAAAGAGGCTACCATTTGATTGCCAAAGGCATTCCCAATTTTTGTTATAGGTATTTTTTTCTCAGGAACGGGCTGACCTACATAACCTTTATCAAAGTATTCGGAAGTTCCCCATGCTCTCATGTCGTACTTAGTCGCATTTAAAGCGGCCTCTTGTGAGTTTGAAGTCAGGTAATAATTGCGGTACTTATCGGAAAATACTTTAAAGGCTTCGGATGAACCAAAGGCTTTAGGGTCAAAGCCAAAGGTTTGTTTGAACTGTTGTTGCAATACGTTTGTTCCGGTGCGTGGGTCAATGTGCGCAAGGTTCTTATTAAACATCTCAATGCGCTGCGCAATCTGTGGCTCTGTGGCTTTAAGTACTTTGGTAATCGCTTGGTTTGCCGCATCTTCTGGAGCAATCCCTCCGTTATTAATTTCATTAAATAACGTAGCTACGGCTAGCGCATCCCCGGTTAAACTGATGCTATTTGGCTTGCCCTTTACATTCACCATGTCATTATAAACCATAGCCGCTTGCGCTGTTTGGATTGGGTCTTCACTGGTTAGCTTTTGGCTGACCGTAGAATCAAAGGCTGGAACATTATCACCCATAGGCGTATTTGGCATCCCGCTTGCTGGGTATGGGCTTGTGCCTAAAATACTTGCTTCCATGTCTTGCAGCGTTGCGGGTTTGCCTGTGGCTTGCTCTAACTGAGCAATTGAGTTTTTAAACATAGCATTTTTAGTATCGGCTGTGTTCCATTCAGGTCGTCCACTTAAAATATTCTGCTGCGCTGTAATGACCTTGGAATTATCTTTTACCCTTTGTGCTTGTTTTAAATCAAGTGCTTTCATCTTTGAAAGGAGCTGAGCTGTTGTAAGCTCAGGATAATTCAATAGGTCAGATGCATTTTGAATACTACCGTTTTCAATGCCTAAATCTGCTTGAGCATTTTGCTCGGCATTTATGTCATTCTTTAATCGGCTGTGCTGCTGGTCAATTTGAACAACGCCTTTAACAGCATCTTGCCACACGCTGTACGGCAAATTTTGTTTGTTGTCGGCAAGATCTGACAGGTACTTTGCCTGTGTGCCATCTTGCAAGCTCTGGGAAAAGTCAGACAATACTTTGTCTACTTCTCGGTGTCTAATAATGTCATCTTTAAGATAAGGGGCAAGTTGCTTAATCTCGTTGCTCATTTCTGAGTAGTCATGCACTGAGGCATCAATTGCCGCATCAATTCCCTTGACGCGCTCCATATCCCCGGCAATAGCGGCATCTCGTCTTGCTTCAAGCAAACCCGTTACATCGTGATTAAAATCAAATTTGATTCGTCTATTGTCATAATCAATTGAGCTTTTAAGCATGGCAACATTTGCTTTTGCAATCGTTGCATCAAGAT
>Ga0079224_100000971_pt1 | contig 31152 bp, 18 predicted proteins | sample Stecom2015_FD_80414 | JGI IMG/M metagenome (GOLD analysis project Ga0079224, IMG submission 80414) | Agricultural soil microbial communities from Utah to study Nitrogen management - Steer compost 2015 | ecosystem: Environmental > Terrestrial > Soil > Agricultural land | place: USA: Utah... | reverse complement strand
GTGCTATCCGGTAGCGCAGTGCTATCCGGCAGCGCGGTGCTGTCCGGTGCCGCCGTGCTGTCCGGGGGCGTTGCACTCTCGGACGCCCGCGCGGCGGGGCTCTGGAATTCTGCCGTGCCGCCGCCCCCCGTCAACCCGGCAATGTTCCGGATCCCGCTCACCGTGACGCGGTACCGCGTCCTCGCTTCCAGCGGGGCCGGGAGGACCGCGACCAGCTCCCGGGTCGGGAGCGGCTCGCGTACGGTGTCCGCCGCCTCGACGCCCGGCGGGTCGGCGTCGGCCCCCGCGGCCGGGGGCTGCGAGACCGCCCTGGGCGCGGTCGTGTCGGGGAGCGCTCCCGGCTCCCTCGCCCGGGCCCCGGCGGCGTCCGTCCCGCCCGGACTCGTGCTGTCCGCCGCCGCGGCGGCCTCACGCGCGGCCAGTTCTCGCTCCGCTTCTCGTTGCTCGGCCTCCCGACGCTCGTAGACGTGCGGGTAGATCACCTCCGCGACCTCCACCGCCGTCTCGTCCGGGAGGCGGACCAGTTCGACCGCGACCGCATCGAGTGGATCCGACGGATCGAGATAGTCGTCGAGGTGCAGCCGTATGTGCAGCGAATCCGCCGCCTCGGCGCGGACGAGGCGGGCCGGCGTCGTGTCCGCGGACAGCAGCGCCAGGGCGAGCACCGTCGTGTCGCTCGCGCCGAGCGTCACGGCCGTCGAGTCGCGGGGCTCGGGGAATTCGAGACGACGGTTGCGGTTCCTGTCGAGGTACGCCCGCAGGTCGTACTCGCCCGGGGGGATGTGGCGGAGCGCGAAGAAGCCGGCGGTATCCGTGACCGCGACGTGGGTCACCGAGTCCTGGCGATGGAGCGCCTCCACCCGGGCGTCCGCGACGGGCTGCCCGGTGATCCGATCCGTGACCAGCCCGGCCAGCGCGGTGTTCGCGATCTCGGGTCCGGTCGAGAAGATCAGCTCGACCGGCTCGGTCCGCCGGTTCCGGAAACGGTCCTGGATCACCGGGAGGACGACAACGCGGTAGATCTGCCCCCCGCGCCACCCGCCTTCCACCTCGATCCGAAGCTCCCGGCCGCGCTTCTTCACCCGGACCTCGCCCGTCTCCGGAGAGACCAGGACCGAGCCCTGGATCCCGCTCTCGCTCAGCGTCTCGTCGAACTCGATGACGACGGGCCCGTTCCAGCTCCCGACGACGGCCATCGGCTCGGGCGTCATCGCGACGACGGCCGGCGGCGACGTGTCGATCTCCCCGCCCGGCGGCATGTACGGCTTCGCGCACGAGACGGTGCCGAGCGCCAGGAGGCCGGCGGCGGCCGTGGAGACTCGCCGTCTCACGTGAGCGCGGCCAGCTTCTCGGCGAGGCGGTCGCGCTGGTCCTTGAAGTTGGACACCTTCGCGCGTTCGCGCTCGACGACCTCCGCGGGCGCACGCGTGACGAACGACTCGCTCGCCAGCCTCGCCTCCGAGGATCGGAGCTGCCCTTCCACCCGCTCCAGCTCCTTCCTCAACCGCTCCCGCTCCTTATCGACGTCGATGATCCCTTCCAGAGGGATGAAGAGCTCGGCGCCGCTCCGCAGCACGGCGTGCGCGCCGGCCCGGCCGTCGGGCGCGCCATCCCGCACGACCTCGCCGATCCGGGCGAGGCGCCGCAGCGCCCGCGCTTCGACGGCCAGCGCGTGTTCCAGTCCGGCCGGCACCCGGCGCAGCCAGATGGCGACCTCTTCCGCCGGCGGGACCCGGTACTCGGACCTGAGCGCGCGGACCTCGCCGATCAGCTCCATGAGCGCACCCAGCGCCGCCTCCGCCTCCGCGTCCTCCCATTCCGGGCGCGGCTCCGGCCACCGCGCGATCACGAGCGACGGCTCGCGCTCTCGGCCCTCCGGAACGGGGAGCCGCAGCCAGAGCGTCTCGCTGACGAACGGCATGAAGGGGTGCAGCAGCCGGAACACGCTGTCGAGGACCTGGACCAGCGTCGCGACCGCGGCCTCCCGGCTCGAGGCATCCGCGTCATCCCGGAACCGCGGCTTGATCAGCTCGAGGTACCAGTCGGCCAGCTCGCCCCAGAAGAAGCGGTGCAGCGCGCCCGCCGCCTCGTGGACCCGGAACGCCTCGAGGTGGCGCGTGATCTCGGCGGTCGCGGCCGAGAGCCGCGAGAGGATCCAGCGATCGGCCAGCTCCAGCGTCGAGGCGACCTCCTCGATCGGCCTCACCCGCTCGCCCTCCACGTTCAGCAGCGCGAACCGACCCGCGTTCCAGACCTTGTTCGCGAAGTTCCGGCCCGGTGCGAACGTCTCCTCCAGGTCCTGATAATTCAGGTAGAGATCCGTCCCCGGCGCCGCGCTGGAGAGCATCGTGAAGCGTAGCGCGTCGGCGCCGAAGAGGCGGACGACCTCGAGCGGGTCGATCCCGTTCCCGAGTGACTTCGACATCTTGCGCCGCAGATGGTCGCGCACGATCCCGTTCAGGACCACGTCCCGGAACGGGACTTCGCCCATGAACTCGAGCCCGAGCATGACCATCCGGGCGACCCAGAAGAAGATGATGTCCGGGCCAGTGACGAGCACGCTGGTCGGGTAGAACGCCTTCAGGTCCTCCGTCTCCTCCGGCCAGCCCAGCGTCGAGAACGGCCAGAGCGCGGAGGAGAACCACGTGTCCAGCACGTCCGGATCCTGTTCGAGCGCGGCGCCGCCGCAACGCGGGCAGTGCGTCGGGTCCTCCCGGGCGACGATCGTCTCGCCGCACCCGTCGGCCCGGCAGTACCAGACGGGGATCCGGTGGCCCCACCAGAGCTGGCGGGAGATGCACCAGTCCCGGATGTTCTCGAGCCAGTGCTCGTACGTGGTGGCGAAGTGCGACGGCGTGAAGCGGAGCCGCCCGTCCCGGGACGCGGCGAGCGCCGGTTCCGCGAGCGGCCTCATCCGGACGAACCACTGCTCGCTCAGGCGCGGCTCCACGACAGTGTCGCACCGATAGCAGTGCGGGACCTTGTGCGCGTGGTCCTCGACCTTCTCCAGGAGCCCGAGCCGCTCGAACTCCTGGACGACCCGGCCCCTCGCCTCGAACCGGTCCAGGCCCCGGAACGCCTCCGGGACCTCGTCGTTCAACGTCGCCTCCGGCGTGAAGATGTTCAGCGCCGGGAGCCCGTGGCGCTGGCCGAGCTCGAAGTCGTTCGGATCGTGCGCCGGCGTGATCTTGACCGCGCCGGTCCCGAACTCCGGGTCGACGAATTCGTCCGCGACGACCGGGATCCGCCGGCCGGTGAGCGGCAGCTCCAGCTCCGCCCCGATGAAGGCACGGTACCGGTCATCATCCGGGTGTACGGCGACCGCCACGTCGCCGAGCATCGTCTCGGGCCTCGTCGTCGCGACGACGATGAACCGACGCCCCGCGCCTGGCTCGCCTGCGCCGCCGCCCGCCGTGCCGCCCCCGACCTCCTCCCCGGAGGCCACCGGGTACCGCAGGTAGTAGAGCTTGCCCTGCGTGTCCACGCCCTCGGCCTCCTCATCCGAGAGCGCGGTCAGGCACCGCGGGCACCAGTTGATGATGTAGTTGCCCCTGTAGATCAGCCCCTTCTCATAGAGGCGGACGAAGACCTCGCGCACGGCGCGGGAGAGGCCCGGGTCCAGGGTGAACCGGTTCCGCGAGAGATCGAAGGAGCAGCCGATCGCCTGCAGCTGCTCGAGGATCGTCGAGCCGGTCTCCCGGACCCACGCCCAGACCCGGTCCACGAAGGCGTCGCGCCCCACGTCGTACCGCGTGCGCCCCTCCTTCGCGAGCTCGCGTTCGACCACGTTCTGCGTCGCAATGCCCGCGTGGTCGGTGCCCGGGACCCAGAGCGCTTCACGCCCCTGCATACGCCGCCACCGGATCAGCAGGTCCTGGAGCGCGTTGTTCAGCCCGTGCCCCATGTGGAGGCTGGCCGTCACGTTCGGCGGAGGGATGACGATCACATAAGGATCCCGTTCTCCCTCGAGGACCCGCTCGGCGTCGGCTCGGAAATAGCCCTCTTCCTGCCAGCGCCGGTAGAGAACGGCTTCGAATCGACTGGGATCGTACTGCGGGGGAAGCGCCTCGCTCATGGCCTCTGTCGTCAACGTTGAAATCCGTAGGTTAGCGACCTACGTTCCCATTCGTCAACCGGCAGAGACTACACCGGAGGCGCTAGCTGCGGTCCTTCGAGTCCCGCTCGATGACATCGGCCTCGAGTCCTGCTTCCTCGAGGGTGAGCTCGGTGCCCTTCTTCACGTTCTCCCGGACACGTGACACGGGGTTCAGATCCTGGATCGGCTCGGGCGGGACGTTTCCGAGCCGGCGGTGGGACGACTCGTCGACCGTCGCCCGGTCCGTCGGCCCCGCCGGCTTGACCGAATGTCCCGCCACCGCCGTCGGGACCTTCTCCAGCACCTCGCTCGGCGCCTCGAGCGCCCGGTCCGTGCCGAGATCCTCGGTCATGGACGCGACGCGATCGTCCGGACGGTCGGGATCGGTCTCGCGCCCCTGTCGACGCCGCCCCATCCCGACGCGGTTGCCGTACCAGAACCGCGCACGATCACCCGGGCCGCGCCGTTCGTCCCGCTCCCGGACCACGGCGAGGTGGTCCTCGACGATCCCGATGTCCAGCCGGTTCACGACGCCGCGAACGCCCTGGACCCCCTGCACGACGGCGACCGCGCGGTCGGACTCCGATTCGTCCCGCACCCGCCCCGTCAATTCCACGATTCCGTCCGTCAACGCGCCGACCTCGATCTCGCGGGCGCAGAGGACCGTGTCTTCCGAGAGCGCCCGCTCGATCCGCTTCTCGAGCCGCGCGAGGACCCGTGGGCTCGGCCCGGCCGTTCGGCGGCCACGGAGCGATGCCGCCACCCCGAGCACGAACCCGATCGCCGCACCCGCACCCACGATCGAAAGGCGAGTCGTCATCTCATCGGAACGATCACGAAACATCGGCCGCCTCCCGACGGGAACGAAGTTTGAAGGCCGGGTTGACGCCGGTGCAAATCGCAGACCACCCCCCACAATCCAACACGGGAACGTCCCATGAAACTCGGCGCATTCACCTTCGTTCTGCACTCCCATCTCCCCTACGTCCTCTCTCACGGCCGCTGGCCGCACGGGACCGAATGGCTGAACGAGGCGGCGGCGGAAAGCTACCTCCCCCTGATCCGCGGGATCGAGCGGCTCCTCGAGAAAGGGCTCCGGCCCGGGATCACGCTCGGCATCACCCCGATCCTCGGCGAGCAGCTCGCGAGTGAAACGTTCAAGGACGAACTCGAAGGCTGGCTCGAGGAGAGGATCGAGGCCGCTCGCCACGACGCGGAGGTCTTCGCTTGGGAAGGGCGCGCCCACCGCAGCTACGTCGCCCGCCACTGGGCGATCGTCTTCGCGGAGCGGCTCCATGACTTCCGCGAACGCTACGACCGGGACATCATCGGTGCATTCCGCCGACTCCAGGACCAGGGCGCGATCGAGATCATCACCAGCGCCGCGACGCACGGCTACCTCCCGCTCCTCGGCACCGACGAGGTGGTCCGTGCCCAGATCCGACTCGGTGTCGAGAGCTCCCGGCGCCTCTTCGGCCGTCAGCCGCGCGGGATCTGGCTGCCTGAGGCCGCGTATCGACCCGCCTACGACTGGGCACCGCCCGTACGGGGACCACGCGTCCCGGAACCGGGTCGCCGACGGGGCATCGAGGAGTTCCTCGCCGAAGAGGGGATCGAGTACTTCTTCGTCGACACCCACCTGCTCCGGGGCGGACAGGCACTCGGCACCTACGCACAGCGCCACCCCGCGCTCCGGCGCCTCGCCGAACGGTACGCACGGGAATACGGCGAGCGGTTCAAGGCCGAAGACTTCACCCGCAGCGCGAACGCGGCCTATCGCGTCCTCTCCGATGCTCCGCTCGACGCGCCGGTCCACATCTTCGCGCGCGAGCCTTCGGCATCGCTCCAGGTCTGGAGCGGCGAGTGGGGCTACCCCGGAGACGGTTGGTACCTCGAGTTCCACAGGCGCCACCACCCCGGCGGGCACCGCTACTGGCGGGTCACGAGCCGGGGCGCCGGGCTCGGCGACAAGGCCGAATACTCGCCCGAGATGGCCATGGAACGCGTCGAGGAGAATGCCCTCCACTTCCACGCCCTGGTCCGTGAACGCCTCGCCGAACACCGCGAGATCTTCGGCGAAACCGGGATCGTCGTCGCACCCTTCGACACCGAACTCTTCGGCCACTGGTGGCACGAGGGGATCGAATGGATCGTCCGCGTCCTCGAGAAGATGGCACGCGACCCGGAGATCGAGCTGACCTCCGCGGGCGGGTTCCTCGACACCCACGTCCCCGCCGGCGAAATCACGCTGCCCGAAGGGTCCTGGGGCGAGGGCGGCCACCACTACATCTGGATGAACCACGATACCGAGTGGACGTGGCCCGAGATCTACCGCGCCGAGCTGACGCTCGCCGAACTCGTCGAACGATGGGGCGACCGGGAGCACGAGATCATCCACAAGCTGCTACGACTCGCCGCACGCGAACTCCTGCTCCTCGAATCCTCCGACTGGCAGTTCCTGATCTCGACTCACGCGGCGCGCGACTACGCCCAGCTCCGATTCAGCCGTCACCTGCACGTCTTCGACCACGCCATCGACCTGGTTCGCAAACAGGAACGGCACGAGGACCTGACGCCCGCGGACTGGAAGTTCATCGGCGAGGCCGAGGCGAGGGACGGAGCGATCTTCCCGGAACTGGACATCCAGCTCTGGCGACCGGCCGTGCCTGCCACCGCCACAGGATACCGGCCCACATGACGGTGCCGAATACGCATCGGCGCGCGCCGTGGTCGCCCGCGGCCGCGGCCCAGGCACGCGGCTCCCGGGTCGCCGACAATCTCCGATCGCCTACAATCTCCCTCAGGTCTGGCGCTCGGGCGACTCCTGGGAGATTCGCCTCTCACGGTGCGGCGATTCTCCCGGACACCGCCGCAGGCTCGATTCTCCGGGCGATCGACCGGAATAGCTGACGCCGATCTCCCGGGGATCGTTCTCAGGGCCGATCCTCGGGAGATTGTCCGCACGGACGACCCGGCGCCGGGGCCTCACTCCCAGGGACCGCACGGCAAGCAGGTGCCGGCCTTCGGTGCCGGAGAGCCGTCGAACGCGCGGACTCGATCACCTCATCGGGGCGTTCGCCGCGATGACCGCCCGGCACCGGGACGCACGCCGAGAGGAGCGACCGGTCTCACACAGGAGTGACCGTTCCCACACAGGAGCGACCGGTCTCACAATGGTCCCGGAGGTCGTCCCCGGTCCCCGTCGATCGCATCGCGGTGAACTCGACGCGGTGAACTCGACGCGGTGAACTCGACGGGCTGGATTGGATGGATTCGAATCGCAGGAGCTGATCCGGTGGGTCCGATCTGCTGGGTTCGCGTGCTCGGCTCGGCCCCGCTGTCGTCGTATTCTCCCGCTGTGGCGCCCGGACAGGCAGCTCTGGGGGTCGATTCTTTTCTCGAACTCGGTCCCGACCACGGCTTCGGCAGCGACCCGCGCTGGCGCCCTAGCTCGAGTCCGGCCGCGATCCCGGGTCCGACCCCGACCCGGAATTCGTCCCCGACCCGGAATTCGTCCCCGACCCAGAATTCGTCCCCGATCCCGAGTTCGCCCCGGACCCCGGGTTCGTCCCCGACCCGGCCGTCGTCCCGGTCCCGCCTCTCTTCGCCTCGCGCTCGGCGTCCTTCCGTTCCCGGATCGCGCGGACGCGGTCCCGCCGGTACTCATCGACGCTCGCCTGTCCTGACTGCCGATGGATCTCGGCGTCCTTCGCAGCGCGGTCGCGGACCTCATCACGCCGGCCGGGCGGTGTCGAGAATCCGAAGGGGAGCGGCAGCGTCAGATCGCCGAGATGGATCTTCCCGGGCGATACGCCCCAACGGCCGCCGTCCTTGTCCTTCAGGGTCCAGTCGGTCGCCCTCTCGGCGGCCGCCGCATCCGCCGCGACGGAGTCGTTGATCGCCTGGATCCGCCGGGCGACCCTTGCCCGCACATCGTCGATGTTCATCGTCGGCTCGTCCGGCGGCGGCGCGTCGGGTCGTACCCAGAGTCGCGGATCGCCGTAGCGGGGCCGCAGGCGGTCGGCCGGCGCGGCGCCGGTCGCGTCGCCCGCCGGCGGAAGCACGAATCCGGGCGCACCGACGCGCGGCACCGTTGCGGGTCGCAGCGGGTCGGCCTCCGATTCGGTCGGGACGACCTCGTCCGCGTCACCCGGCCGCTCGGGGACCGGAACGATGTTGTAGAGCTGCATCACGGCCGCCTCATCCCCCGCCGACGCGAGCGTTGGCGGAGGCCCGTAGCCGAGGTGCGGACTGAATTCGAGGGAGGAGGAGACGACGAAGACCAGCAGATGTACGAGCGCCGAGACGGCGAGGCCGATTGCGAGCGCACGCCGCATCGAAGGGCGGGGCGGTCGTTCAGGCACTCGCCGTCCATCCCCGGGGGCTGCGGGCGGCGGCTTGGGCGCCGGCGGGCGTAACGAGGCGGTCGCACTCATTGATCCTTACTAACCCGCCTCGCTCGCCACGGTTCCGACCCTCAGAGGAGCACCGCGAGGCGCTGGGCCGCCTCGCGCAGCCGATCCGCCGGCTGGGTGAGCGCGACGCGGAAGAATCCTTCGCCGCCGGGCCCGAGCGCCGCGCCCGGCATGACGACGACGCCCTGCTCGAGGAGTGCGCGCCGCGCGAACGCCTCCGATCCCTGCCCCTCCGGGAGGGGGACCCAGAGGTACATCGTCGCCCGGGGCGACGCCGTTTCGAATCCCACGGCGCGCAACGCGGCCACGGCCGCATCCCGCCGCTCCCGGAACGCCACGACGTTGCCGGACACCCAGTCGCCGGCCTGCTCCAGCACCGCCGCGGCCGCGGCCTGCACGGGCAGGAACTGGCCCGAGTCCACGAACGACTTGATTCGGGCGAGTGCGGCAATCACCGATTCTCCGCCGGCGGCCCACCCGATCCGCCACCCCGTCATGTTGTACGTCTTCGAGAGCGAGTGGAACTCGATCGCGACGTCGCGCGCCCCCTCGACCTCGAAGATGCTGGGCGGGCGGTACCCATCGAAGGCGATCTCGCTGTAGGCGTTGTCGTAGACCAGCAGGATCCGGTGCTCGCGGCAGAACGAGACCGCGCGCTCCAGGTAGTCCAGAGGCGCGATCGCCGCCGTCGGGTTGTTCGGGTAATTCAGATAGAGCAGCTTCGCGCGCCGGACGACGTCGGCCGGGAGCTCATCCAGCGGGATGAGGAAATCGTGTTCCGGACGCAACGGGACCGGGTACGGCTCGCCACCGGCGAGGAGCGTCCCGCCGATGTAGGGCTGGTAGCCGGGGTCCGGGACGATCGTCGTGTCACCCGGCCCGACGTAGCAGAACGCGAGGTGCGCGATCCCCTCCTTGGAACCGATGATCGGGTGGATCTCGCGGAACGGGTCGAGGCGCACGCCGAAGCGCCGCTGCATCCACGCGGAGATCGCCTCGCGGTAGGCGACGTGCCCGAGCTGGTTCGCGTACCGGCTCATCGCCGGCTCGCGGACGGCGGCAACGAGCGCATCGACCGCCACCGGCGGCGGCGCGAGGTCGGCGTCGCCCACGCCCAGGTCGATCACGTCCACGCCACGAGCCATGAGCTCCCGCTTGATCTGCGGGACATCGGCGAGCGGGTAGCTCGGGAACGTCCGGAAGCGACCCGCGAGCTCGGGCCACGCCATCTTCGTCGTCATCGAATTCATCCCTCTTCAGCGGGCGCAAGAGCCGCGCCCCCGTCCACAACGACCGGGTTGCGCACCCGGGACCGCCCCGGGATCTCGACCTCGACCGTATCCCCGGCGCGCAAGGGGCCGACGCCTTCCGGCGTCCCGGTCGCGATGAGATCGCCCGGATCCAGCGTCATGATCCGGCTCACATAGCTGATCAGCAGCGGGATCCCGAACGCCATCTCCGCCGCGCGTCCGTGCTGGCGGAGCTCGCCGTTCACACGGCAGATGACCTCCAGTTCCCGCCAGTCCACATCCGGTGGAATCATCGACCCGACCGGGCAGAAGGTGTCGTACCCTTTCGCCCGCGCCCACTGGGCGTCGATCCGCTGGAGGTCGCGCGCGGTCACATCGTTCAACGGCGCGTACCCCGCGACGACGGCGAGCGCCTCGGCCTCGGCGACGTGTCGCGCCCGACGCCCGATCACGACCGCGATCTCGGCCTCGTGCTCGACACGCCCCGAGTCCGGAGGAAGAACGATCGGATCGCCATCGCCCACGAGCGACGACGGCGGCTTGAAGAAGAGGAGCGGACGCTCCGGGACCTCGTTCCCGAGCTCTCGGGCGTGCCCGACGTAGTTCCGCCCGACGCAGATGATCTTGGTCGCCATCACGAGTTCGGCCTCGCCCTGGGCAGGGGTTGGGAAAATGTCGGGATGAGTCTACGGGGCCGGCACGCTTCGCGCCAGATCTCGCGGCGCCGGGGCCGTCACGACGCCGCGTAGAACGTCCGGACCCGCGGTGCGAGTTCGGTCCACGGCCCCACCTCCACGGGCGAAGGCGGGAGCGAGTCCAGGAAATAGCGGCCGTACCCCTTCTCCACCAGCCGTCTGTCGAGGAGGACGATCGCGCCCCGATCCGTCCGGCTCCGGACGAGCCGGCCGAATCCCTGTTTCAGCCGGAGCGCGGCGTGGGGGAGCATGTAATCGTAGAACGCGTTGCCGCCGTCGCGCTGGATCGCCTCGATCCGGGCGGCGGTGAGCGGTTCCGAAGGGACCTTGAACGGCAGCTTCGTGATCACGAGTCCCCGGAGCGGCTGGCCGGGCACGTCCACACCTTCCCAGAAGGAAGCGACGCCGAGCAGGATCCCGTGCCCCGAGGCCGCGAAGCGTTCGACCAGTCTCGCCCTCGGCGCCTCGCCCTGGACGAAGAGCGGCCACCGGCCGTCCACGCCCCGCCGGCGCAGCTCCGCCGCGACGGCCCGGAGCGAGCGGTACGATGTGAAGAGGACGAAGAGCCCGCCGTCGCACATGCCGGCGAGTTCGCCGATGAGGTCCGCCGTGGCGCGGTCGAACCGTCCGTCCTCATCGCCCCGGGGCGCGGGCACGTCCGTCGGGATCGCGACGATGGTCTGCGACGCGTAGTCGAAGGGCGACGGGTGGACCGATTCCCGGAGCTTGACGCCGCCCCGTCCGATGCCGAGCCGCTCCTTCAGGAAGGTGAAGCCGTCTCTCGTCGCGAGGGTGGCCGACGTCAGGACCGCGGTGTCGACCCGCTCGAAGAGCGCTTCGCTCAACGCGCCCGACACGTCGACCGGCGCGGCGTTGACGACGACGTTCGCCTCCCTGCCCTCGCCGCCGCCCCGCCTTTCCAGCCAGCGGACCAGCGGCATCGCGTCGTCCCCCGGCGAGAAGGCGAGACGGAGCGCATCCAGGGACGCGACGACGCGCGCGGACGCGCCCTGCAGCTCGAGAAGCCGCTCCTCGAGCGCCTCGGCCCAGCGCGTATCGAGCTGGATCAGGTCGCGGAGCCGGCCCAGTTCACGGACCAGGGCATCCAGCGCGATCGTCAGGTTCTCGTAGACGGGCGCGAGCCGTTCCGTCCACTCCGGTTCCGTCGTAAAGTCCGGCTCCAGGCGCACGACACCGTCGTTGGCCGCGAGGACGAGCGCCTCGAGCCGCAGGAAGAGCTCGGCCGCGTGCTCCCGGGCGCGCTCGACGGCAGGCCGGATCGTCTCCCGGATCCGGGCGAGCGCGTCCTGCTGGAGCAGGTCATCCGCCCCGGCGCGGAGGCGCTCCTCGATCGCGGCAAGGATCCCGCGCCCCCGCCGGTCCAGTCGCCCGAGCGTGCGGAAGAGGCCGCGGCGCGACAGGCTCGCCCCGAGGTGCGCCGTCGCCACGTCCTCCAGGTTGTGCGCCTCGTCGAGCACGACCCGCCGGTACGCCGGGAGGACGGCCGGCGCGGTGTAGTTGCCCTGTGCCCGCCGGATGGCGAGATCGCTGAAGAGGAGGTGGTGGTTCACCACGAGGAGATCGGCCGACGATGCGTCGCGCCGAGCCCGCTGGTAGAAGCACGACTCGAAGTGCGGGCACTTCGCGCGCAGGCAGACGTCCGACTCGCTCGCGACCTCGTCCCAGACCTCGGGCGACGGCTGGAACGACAGATCCTGGAGCGAGCCGTCCCGCGTCGACCTAGACCACTCCAGGATGGCGTCCAGCTCCGCCTGGGCGGCGGTCTCGAAGAGGGTGCCCGCGCTCTGGGCCGCGAGCTGGGCCCGACGGATCGAGAGATAGTTCCTCCGGCCCTTGACCAGCGCGAACCGGAACGGCTCGCCCAGCGTTCGCCTCAGGAACGGAAGATCCTTTTCGACGAGTTGCTCCTGGAGGTTGATCGTGTTCGTGCTGATGACGGTGCGTTCGCCGTTCCTGACCGCCCACTGGATCGCGGGGACGAGGTACGCGATCGATTTCCCCGTCCCCGTCCCCGCCTCCGCGAGCGCGATCCCGCCGCCGTTGTACGCCTCCGCGACCACGCGCGCGAGCTCCCGCTGCGTGGGCCGATCCTCGTACGCGGGGTGCGCACGGCTGAGGACGCCGCCGGGCGCCAGCACCGCGTCGAGTTCGGCCGCGTCCAACGGCTCGAATTCCCGGAGCGGCGCGGGCTCGACCACAACGTACAGCTCGCGGGCCTGGTTGTCCGTGATCGCGAGCCCGATCCCCTCGGCGTAGAGTTCGGCCGCGATCTCGAGATCGGGGTCCGACGGGTCCAGCGCGCCGCTCGCGTGATTGTGGATCGCCAGCATCCCCGGCCCCGCGCCGCCGACCGCCGCGAGCACCGCGCGCCGGTTCCCGCGGGCGACGGCCCGGGGCTCGTGGACTTCCCCCGCCGCGTCGACCCTGGCAAGGAAACAGACCTCGTTCCCACGGGCGCGGGCGATCTCTTCGCGGATCCGTTCGGCGGCGGTCGGGCTGAGGTACAGAGCGCGCGACAATTCGGTTCGACGCTACGGGTGGGACCAGGCCGCGGAGGCCACGACCATCTCGTCGGGCGGACCGGCGAGGGACCGCGGCGCTGCGGCCGGGTCCCCTCGATCCAGCCCCGGCGGAAGTACCCCCCATGCCGGGAGCGTGTGCCGTCGGGCCATCAGGTCTTGAGCGTCTTCTTCTTCGCCGCGGGGAAGAGCACGTTGTTCAGGATCAGGCGATAGCCCGGCGAATTCGGGTGCATCGCGAGGTCGGTCGGCGCGTCACCGATCTGGTGCTGCGGATCCTCCGGGTCGTGCCCGCCCAGGAAGGTCCAGGTGCCCTCGCCGTAGGTACCGTGCACGTACTTGACCCACGGCGCACCCTCCTCCTCGGCCAGCACGATCGTGCCGGGCTTGAGACGGTCACGGCGGAACGACGTCGTCAGCCCGTAGAAGTCCGGGATCACGTTCTCGTGGTTCTGGACCAGCATCGACGGGACCGGATCGAACTTCGCGCTGAAGTCGAAGAGCTTGAACGCGCCGAGCGGCTGGCGCCACGGCGTGTTGACCTGATGGCCGTCGATGTCGCTGAACGCGTTCACCGACGGGTTGAGCTGGAGCTCCGCACCCTGGAACGCGAAGGTCCGGCCCCACTGCATCCTGGACGACGCGTCCGCGTCCGGCGGCGTCCCATCGCTGAACGGCGCCGCGATGTCGACGTCGACCGCGCCGAGCGCCAGCTCGATCGTCTCCGTCGCCGTGCACATCGCGAAGAGGAAGCCGCCCTCCGCGACGTAGCGCCGGATCTCTTCGGCGACGGCCTTCTTCAGCTCGGGGACGTTCGCATAGCCGAACTCGGCCGCCATCGCCTTGTTGCGCTGCACCTCCTCCTGGAGCCACGGCGCGCCTGCGTAGTTGATGTAGAACTTCGAGTACTGGCCCGTGAAGTCCTCGTGATGGAGGTGCAGCCAATCGTAATCCTTGAGCCGACCCTGGAGCACCTCGGCATCCCACACCTCGTCATAGGGGATGTCGGCGTACGTCAGCGCGAGCGTCACCGCATCATCCCACGGCGGCGAGTTGGGCGGCGTGTAGACCGCGATCGTCGGCGCCTTCTCGAGGATCACGCTCTCCATGTTGTTGTCCTCGATCTCGGCGCGGATCTGCGCGACCTGCGCGGCCGTGACCGGCTCGATCACGACGCCGCGGAGAGCGGCCTCACGGCGCACGGACGACTGGTCCGGGAGCAGGAACGAACCGGACCGGTAGTTCAGCAGCCACTCGGCGGTGAGCCCCTGTTTCAACGTCCAGTACGTGAGGCCGTAGGCCTTCAGGTGATTGGCCTGCGAGACGTCCATCGGCACCAGCACGTACTGCGCACGAGCCGGCATCGCGATGAACGCCGTGAGGACGAGGAGGAGAATCGACTGTCGCATCGAATGACTTCCTTACTGCAACGATCCATCAGCGGGGCGTTCGCCCCTGGAGCCGATCCAGCTCGCGCCGCGCCTGAGGCGCGAGCGCGCTCCTCGGGTGCTCCAGGACCAACCGCTCGAGGTAATGGCGCGCCTCCTCGATCCCGTCCGGGCGTCCGGCCAGCGACCGGCCGAGTGCGAGGAGCGCGGCCGGCGCCTCTCGACTCCCCGGATGGTTCGTCACGATCGTGCGCCGGATGCTTTCCGCCTCCGCCGGGAGTCGCGCCCGGTCCGCGAGGCCGGCCGCGAAGTCGAGCACGGCCGCGCGCTCCGCGGCGACGAGCCCCTCGGACTCATCGACCAGGATCGTGATCGCGCCCACGGTGTCGCCCTGCATGGCGCGAGCCACCGCACGCGAGAGCAGCTCGCAACTCCCCGCCCCGATCCTGCCCAGGAGCGTCACGAGCGCGAGCGCTTCCGTGGCATCCGGACCATCCAGCCCGGACGCCGCGGCGAGGAGCGCGTGACGCGCGCCGGCGACATCGCCGCGGCCGAGCGCGATCCGGCCCCGCACCAGATACGTCCTCGGCCCGGTCACGTTCCCAACGACCCGCTCGGCGCGCTCGACCTCGCCCCGGCCGAGGAGGACGTCGGCGATCGCGGCCGTCAGCGCATCGATCTCGGGAGGATCGCCGTACGCCGTCCGGAACGATTCCAGCTCCCGGATCGCTTCCTCGATGTCGCCGTCGCGCGCCGTCAGCTCGATCCTGACCGCGATCGCGTAGCGCCGCTCCGCGGATCCGGTCGCCGACGCCTGCTCGATCACCCGGAAATGCTGCATCGCCGAGGCCGTGTCGCCGACCACGAGCGCGAGCTCGGCCAACCGGCTCCGGACCGCGAGCGACTGCGCATCCTCGCCACCGACCTCAAGGAGCGCGCCGTACGCCCAGTAGGCGAGGGGGTAGAGCGCCGCGCCCTCCGCGCGCCTCGCCATCTCCACCAGGAACGGGGCACGCTGGTGCTCCGGCAGCGCGTCCAGTACCTGGCGGGCGATCGCTTCCGCCCGGGCGCCGAGCCCGGACGAGATCGCGAGATCGGCCGCCGCCCTGCGCCTCGCCGTCGAACTCGGCTCGCGCGTCAGCGCCGCGATCAGGCCCTCGACCAGTCCTGCGCCGCCATCCGGCAACGCGGCCAGCCGGCGGCGGACGAGCGAATACCCACGCCCCTCCGCCCCGATCGCCCGATCCCACTCGGGGATCGCCCGTGCCGGGTCGCCGAGGCGTGCGTACGTCTCCCCCAGCTCCAGCGCCAATGCATCCTTGCGCCCGACGCGGCTGCGCCCCCGCTCCAGGACCCGCAATGCACGAGCGTGGTCGCCCCGCGCCGCCCACACCCTCGCGATCTCGCGATACGGCGTCTCGATCCGGGGCGTGGCTTCGATCCACGACTCGGCGGCCGCCTCGAGCTCGTCCAGCCGGTTCAGCTCCGACAGGACCCGGATCCGCATCTGGTTTCCGAGCGCGGATTCCGGCTCCTGCTCCAGCAGATCGTCGATCAGGGGGAGGAGATGGTCGAGCCGGCCCTGTACGCGCAGGACACGCTCCAGCGCGACGAGAGCGGTCACGGCCGTCGGCCGCGTCGCGAGGATCGACCGCAGGACACGCTCCGCGCCCTCATGATCTCCGGAAGCCTCCCGTGCCGACGCCTCCCGGAGGAGCCGGACCTCATCGCGGCCCGTGACGTCGGCCTCCTGCGCCCGGAGCGCGCGGCACGGGGCGAGAGCCCCGAGCCCGCTGAGGACGAGGAGGAGACAGGCCCAGCGGCGGGTGACCCGGTCGAACATATGGCGATTCAACGATCCGGCCTCCGTGGTGCGGACCCCGTCCCGGCCGGCTCGCCTTCCGGACGGGCGCCCCCCGGGGCGGCGCGGTTCGGGCCGCGCAGACCGTCGCCCCGGTTCAGACGGTCGAAGTAGTCCAGGATCAGGCGCCGGTAGGCCGGCGGGAACGCGCGCAACGCTTCCGCGTCCGGCACGGGGAAGCGCGGGCCCGCGTCCAGCAGCTCGGCTCCGAGCGCCGCCGCCTGCGACGGCGGAACCGAGCCCGGCCGCTCCGCGACCCGCTGGTTCGAGTACTCTTCGCGCTCGAGCGTGCGCCCCGCGTCCAGCAGGCGATGGAAGAGACGCTCCTGCCGCGCGAGCAGCTCCGGCGTCAGACGACCGCCGCTGAGCTCGCGCGCGATCGATTTCGCCTCGCGCGCAAGCTCGTCCAGCCGGCCGAGCAGGTCGTCGTGGCCGCCTGCCATGTCGTTCATCCCACCCAGCTTCCGTGCGATCCCGAGCTGCTCGTTCGCCATCCGCTGAAGCTGCTGGGACATCGCCTGGGGACCCAGGTCCAGCGGCAGGAGCGATGCGGCCTGGCTGTTCAACGCACCCTGCCGCTGCGCCGACTCCGCAAGCTGCTCGAGCGCCTCCTGGAGCCCGGTACCCGATTGCGACTGCTCGATCTTCTCCCCGTTCCGCAGCAGCTCGAGCGCCAGCCGGTTCAACGCCTCGACCGTCCGCCTCGCCTCTTCGACCGGCATGCCGCGGCGTCCGCCCGCCTCGTCGAGGCCGCTCAACGTCTGCTCCATGCTCAGCATTGCACGACCCAGCGCGGCTCCCACTTCACGGTTCACCAGCGCCGAGCGCTGACCCGCCTCCGCCAGATTCTGGCCCAGCGCCTGGAGCCCCTGCTGCAACGCGAGCTGCTCCGATCGGATGGAGGAGCGCCCGCCCCCTCTGCTGCCGGGCGAAGTGCCCGACTGCGGACCACCGGCCTGCTGGCCCTGCGAACTCTGCTGGCGCTGTCCGCCCTGCTGGCCCTGGGCTCCCTCCTGCCCCTGCTGGCCCTGAGCAGCCTGTTGCCCCTGCTGTCCCTGCTGTCCCTGCTGGCCCTGCTGGCCTTGTTGACCTTGCTGACCCTGCTGGCCCTGGCTGCTCTGCTGGCCTTGGGAACTCTGTTGGGCGCCCTGCGGCGATCCGACCTCTCCGGGCTGCTGCTCCGCCTGCTGCATCTCCTCCAGGAGTTCGGCCTGACGCTGCGCGAGGTTGAGCGCCTCGTTCGCGGCCTGCTGGATGATGTCCTGGACCTCCTGCTTCCACGCCTGCGCCATGGCCTGTCTGGCCGACTCGAGCGCCTGCGCCGCCTGGTCGAGCCGGGTCGCCGCCTGCTCGCCGCTCTGCCCGGCCTCCGAGCCCTGCTGCCGCATCGCCTGCTCGGCGGCCCGCTGCATCGCCTGCTGGGCTTCGTGCACGCGTCGGTTCGCCTCCGAAGCCTGCTCCGCGGTCTGGTGCTCGCCCTGCTCGCCGAGCCGCTGCCGGAGCTGTTCCAGCTGACGATTCAGCTCGGCCGCACGCTCGTTCAGCTCCCGCTGCTGGGCAACGCGTTCCGGCGTCGTCCCCTCCTGCCTCATCGCCTCCGCGAGCGCCTCCTGCTGGGCGGCCAGCTCCCGCGCGTCCCGGGCGACGGCGTTCATCTGTTGTTCGAGCGCCGCGCGACGCAGCAGCTCCACGCTCTGATCGATACGCTCACGCAGTTCAGCTTGATGGCGGGCGAGCTGCTCGAGCGCGCGCTGCAGTTCCTCGGGGTCCATCTCGTCGAGCGAGGCCCGGAGCTCCTCCATCTGCTGCCTGAACTCGGGCGTCAGGACCTCGTCGTAGAGCTGACGCAGTTCGGCGAGCCGGCGCTGGAGTTCGGGGTCCTGGAGCCCCGCCGCTTCCATCGCGCGCTGGAGCGACTCCGCGCGCTCCCGCATCTCCTGCACCCGATCGAGCATCGCCTGCTGACGATCGAGCGACTGACGCACCTGTTCGCGCTGGGCGTACCCGACCCCGTCCTGCTGACCCCGCGTCCCCGCAGACTGGCCGACCGCCCCGGAACTCCCGCTCGAGCCCGTCCGGTCCGGCCGGGCTTGCGCGCCGCCCCGGCCCGCAGCCGCGGACCGTCTCGCCAGCGCCCGGGTCGACTCCTCGAGCTGACGGGCCGTCGTGGAGAGCCCCGCCGCGTCCCGGACCATCGACTCGGCCTCCAGCTCGGCCTCTCGACGCATCTCCTCCCGATTCGGGAGACGGAGCGTGTACGTCTCCGAGACGGCGACCTGCCCGGCCGGCGAGTTGTCCGTGACCCGCACGTAGTAATGGAGCACATCACCCGGGAGCATCCGGCGGTCCGATGCGTCGAGGACCGCCTGGAGGACCGCACGGTCCCGGTCTTCACCCAGCTCGAGCCGCTCCTCGACCGGCGCATCCTTGCCGCCGAGCGCGCTCTCCCTCCAGCTCACGAGCGTGGCGGAACGAAGGCCGTGATCGTCGCGTGCCTCCGCCACGATCGCCTGCTGCATCTCCGGCCCGAGCAGCGTGTCCCGACCCGGGAAGGTGATCCAGACCTGGGGCTCACGGTCGGGGACGACCGTGATCTCGAGCGCCGGAGCGAGCGCGGCCGCACTCTCCCCCGACTCGTCGGTCAGGCGCCACTCGTAGACCCCGCTCTCCCGGGGCGTCCAGCGCCCGCTGAACCGGTCCGCCGTGACGGGAAACGGGATCGTGCGCTCACCGTCGACCCGACTCAGCTCGGCCTCGCGCAGACGACGGGTCGCACGACCTCGGATCTGGAGCTCCGTGCCCGCCGGGATCTGGAGCGGAGGGATCTCCCCCTCGTAACGCTCCGGCGATCGGCCCAGGTACGACGGGAAGACCACATCCACCACGAGGTCCGAAAAGAGAAGAGGGTCGAGCGGCGTGACCTCGAACGTGTCGCTCACGGCCCCATCCGGCGCGGCGACCCAGTAGCGGACCGGCCCGTCGATCCGATCCAGACGGCCCACCGTGCGATCCGCATCCACGGGCAGACGCCGATGACGCGGCACGTCACCGGCAGAGCGCCAGTAGAGGAGCACTTCCGAGCGACCGCGAGCCTCGATCCGAACATCCAGCGCAGAGCCGCGAGGCACCGTCGCATCGCCGGGCTCCACCACGAGCGCCGGGAGCGGCGGCGGCGTGAGGTGCGCAACCGGGTGCAGGAGCGGGCCCCACCCGGAACGGCTGCGCTCCGGTGAGAGGAACCCCAGCGCGGCCACGAAGAGCGTCAGCCCGCCGCACGAATACAGCACACGCTGACGACGACGTCTCGCCAGACGACCGAGGGGACCCGACAGCTCCCGGGGATCCACACCCGCCAGCACGAGCGCAAGCTCGGATTCGGCACGCAGATAGAGCGCAGGCGACGTGCCCGGCGGCAGCGACCGACTCAGCTCCAGCACGCCGCGCACGCTCCCGGGCGCAAGACCACGCTCGAGCTCGGCCGACTTCGCGACCGCGATCTCATCCACACCGCGCAACCACCGCCGCCCGACCCACACGGCGAGGCCGCCCGCGACCACGAGCGCCGAAACGATCACGATCAGCGGCAAGGGGCTCGGCGCCCACCACGCACGAGAACCCCCGAGCGCCCACGATACGAGGAGCGTGACCGGAAGGATCGCCAGAGAGATGCCCACCACCGCCAGGATCGCATCCCGACGAACCTGACGCGTGGCGACGCTCAATCCACGCCAAAGCCGCTGGCCCGATGGGCTCATGATGCCACCTGCGAGAGCGCGTAGACGAACAGATTCACCCCCATGCGGAGCGCCGCCTCGCGGAGCTCCTCCGGATCACCATGCACATCCGGGTCCTCCCAGCCGTTCCCCAGGTCCGATTCGTAACTGTAGAAGACGACGAGGCGGCCCTCGTGAAAGATCCCGAACCCCTGCGCAGGCTTGCCATCGTGCTTGTGGATCTTCGGCAACCCGCGCGGGAACGAATAGACGGCGTGGAAGACCGGATGGTCCGCAGGCAGTTCGACGAGCTCCGCGTCCGGGAAGACCCGCCGGATCTCGCGACGGAAGCTCTCGTCCAGCCCATAGTTGTCATCCGCATGCAGGAAGCCGCCCAAGAGGAGGTACCGCCGCAGCGTCGCCACCTCCTCCTCCGACAAACGGATGTTCCCGTGACCGGTGAGGTAGAGGTACGGGTAGTCAAAGAGCCGTGGGTCGGTCAGCCTCACGTGTACTGGGCGGTCGGCTACGGGAATCCCGGTGCGCTCCCGGATGGCGCGGAGCAGGTTCGGCAGGCCGGACGGGTTCGCGTACCAGTCCCCGCCGCCGTCGTACTGGACCTGTGCTATGGTGAGCGGCGCGCCCTGTTCCGGGTCCGTGCCGGGCGGGGCCGGGGCCGAGGCCGCTGGAGGCCCCTCGTCGGCGTGGGTCCACGCCGCCGGCAGGGGCATGAGGGGGATTAGAACGCTGAAGAGCACCCCAATCAATTCGGGTCTCCTTCGTCTCCTCGGGTCTCCTTGAGCACGAGCTCGTACGCGCGGTTGCGGGGGATGCCGAGGCGCCGGGCGACCTCCTTCGCGGCGTCGCTCGGCCGCTGCCCCTCGTCCAGGAGCGTTCGGACCAGCGCCGCCGCTCCTGCTTCGTTCGCCTCGAGTCGCGTGTGTCCCTTCGGGCGGCCGTCCAGCACGACGGTCACCTCGCCACGCGCCGGCTCCCGCTCGTAGTAACGCAACGCTTCCTCCAAAGTTCCGCGCACGAACGTCTCGTATACCTTGGTCAATTCACGAGCTACGACCACCCGTCGGTCCTTGCAGCCCGCCGCCGCGAGGTCCCGCAGCAGCCGCGTCAACCGCCCGGGCGCCTCGTAGAGGACGGCCGCGTGGTCGAGCGACGCGATCGCGTCCAGAATCGTCCTGCGCTCCCGCCCGCTGCGCGGCAGGAAGCCGTAGAAGGTGAACGGCGCCGGATCGAAACCGGAGGCGACGAGCGCCGCGAGGAGCGCCGATGCGCCGGGGATCGGAACGACGTCGTGACCCGCAGCAACGACCCTCTGCACGATCCGTGCGCCCGGATCGGACAGGAGCGGGGTCCCCGCATCCGAGACCAGTGCGACCTCCTCGCCCCCGTCCAACCATGTCAGGAGTTGTTCCGCGCGCGCCGCCTCGTTGTGCGCGTGCGCGGAGACGAGCGGCGTCGTTATCCCATAGTGGCGCAGCAGGATCGCCGTCCGCCGCGTGTCTTCCGCCAGGATCCGATCCGCCCTTCCGAGGACCTCGATCGCACGGTAGGTGATGTCGCCCAAATTTCCGATGGGGGTGCTCACAATATAAAGTCGTGCCATAACTTACGCCAGTCCACAGCCGTCCGTGCCCGGGGCGGGCACGACACGACGAGGTGAGGGGGAGGAACGGATGAAACGAAAAAAGCGGACCGGCCCGCCCGTGGGCGGCCGGTCCGCTCCCCGACTGCGAGTCGTCCGCCGCGGCGGCGGACACGCCGCGCACGGATTACAGGTGCGCCTGGATCACCCGTTCCAGGTGAGGCTTCGGCACCGCGCCCACCACCGTATCCACGTGCTTTCCATCCTTGAAGAACAGGATGCTCGGGATCGAGCGGATCCCGAAGCGGGCCGCCGTCTTCTGGTTCGCATCGACGTCCAGCTTCGCGACCGTCACACGGCCCTCGTATTCCTCGGCGAGCTGCTCGATGATCGGCGCGACCATGCGGCACGGCCCGCACCATGCGGCCCAGAAGTCCACGACCGCGAGACCCGGCGCCTTTTCGATCAGCTCCTCGAAGTTGCTGTCCGAAGCCGTCTTGACCTTCCCGTTCTCGGCCATCCTCTTCTCCTCATGTGTTCCGCCGGCCGTAGCCCGGCCGCGCGGCAAGTGTTAGCATACCGGATGCCGGATCCGCAAGAATCCGGCCGTCCATGGGACAGGACATCGGAGCGCCGGGGACCCGGCGCGCGGCTCGCGACCCGGCCGGGCGTCGAGCCGTTTCCTTCACCTCCACCTGGAAATCGATGACGAAGGGACTCCCACTCGATCACGTCGCGATCGCGGTCCACTCCATCGCCGATGCCCTCCCTCGATTCGAACTCCTGACCGGCGCCGAGGGTTCCCGGCCCGAACGGGTCGAATCGCAGGGCGTCGCCGTCTCCTTCCTCGAGGCCGGCGACGCGTCGCTCGAGCTGATCGAGCCGCTCTCGGCAGACTCGCCGGTCGCGAGGTTCCTCAAGCGCCGGGGGCCGGGGCTGCACCACATCGCCTACAAGGTTCCCGACCTCGAAGCCGCGCTCCGGCGCCTGGCCGCGGCCGGCGTCCGGCTGATCGATGAGCATCCGCGGATCGGCGCCCACGGCCGCAAGATCGCGTTCCTCCACCCAACGAGCATGGGCGGCGTCCTCGTCGAGCTCGTCGAGGCGTGAGCCGGCGGCCGGGAGCGCTTGTTCAGAAATCCGCGGTCACGGCCTCGATGTCGATCTGTTCGACCAGCCAGGCGCCCTGCCGGCTATGGACGACTGTGAACGGGACCAGGGCCCGCCGCTCGCCGATCTGGAGCCGGACCATGATCCTGACCGCCTCGCCCAACCGTCCCGGCACGGGCGTCTCGCCCTCCAGCGCATAGTCCTGGTGCGCCAGGATGCTCGCGAGAGCGAACATCCGCTCTTCGACCTCGGCGCGCGGGTCGCGGTCCAGGACGGATCCGTTCCGCGTCCCGAAGAGGCGGCCCATCGTCTGATAGTCCCGCGCGTTGACGGCGTTCAGGAACCGTTCGACCGCGAGCGCCGGCGCTACCCCGCCGCTCGCGGCACCACGCACCGTGGCGATGTCGGACCGGCCCGAACACGCCAACGCGAGGAGTACGATGCTCGCGGCGCGCGCGAGCCGGTACACCCCGGAGCGGTGACGTCGCATACCGTGTGCTCCACAGGATGGAGGAATTCCCTGGCCCGTCGACGCGGTAGGTTAGGCCCGGCCCGAGCCCGCTGTCAAGCGGCCACCCCTTCGCCCGCCTTCCGGAACGCCAGCCGATCGGTCCCCGGCTCCACGTCCACGACGATCTCATCGCCGTCCTCGAATTCGCCTTCGAGGAGACGCATCGCGAGGGGGTTCTGGACCAGCCGCTGGATCGCGCGCTTGAGCGGCCGCGCCCCGAACACGGGATCGAAGCCCTCCTCGCCGATCCGCCGCTTCGCGGCGTCCGTCACCCGCAGCCCGATGCGGCGCTCCTGCAGCAGCCCCTCGATCCGCCGGAGCTGGATCTCCACGATCCGACCGAGCTCCTCGGAGCCCAGCGGCCGGAAGACGATGATGTCGTCCACACGGTTCAGGAACTCCGGACGGAAGTGCTGGAGCAGCTCCCCGCGGACGTGCGCCTCGATCTCCACCCACGGCGCGGTCGACGATCGGTCCAGAATGAAGGCGCTCCCCAGGTTCGACGTCATGATGATGACCGTGTTCCGGAAATCGACCGTGCGCCCCTGCGCGTCCGTCAGGCGGCCGTCGTCCAGGATCTGCAGGAGTACGTTGAAGACGTCCGGGTGCGCCTTCTCGATCTCATCGAAGAGGACGACGGCGTACGGGCGGCGACGCACCCGCTCGGTGAGCTGGCCGCCCTCCTCGTAGCCGACGTACCCCGGAGGCGCGCCGATCAGCCTCGCGACCGCGTGCTTCTCCATGTACTCCGACATGTCGATCCGGACCATGGCCTCCTCGTCGTCGAAGAGGAACTCGGCCAGCGCCCGCGCCGTCTCCGTCTTCCCCACACCCGTCGGGCCCAGGAAGATGAAGCTCCCGATCGGCCGGTCCGGATCCTGGAGACCGGCGCGGCTGCGACGGACCGCGTTCGAGACGGCCTCGATCGCCTCCGACTGACCGATCACCCGGCTCGACAGGACCTGCTCGAGGTGGAGCAGACGCTCGCGCTCGGACTCGAGCATCCGGGAGACCGGGATCCCCGTCCACCGCGAGACGACCTCCGCCACGTCCTCGGCCTCGACCTCTTCCTTCAGGAACTTCGTCTCCCGCTGGAACTCCGCCAGCCTCTCCTCCGCGGCCTGGAGGTCGCGTTCCAGACCCGGGATCTCGCCGTACTGGATCTCGGCGACACGGTTCAGGTCCCCCGTACGGGTCGCACGTTCGGCCTCGACCTTCAGCTCGTCGATCCGCTCCTTGATCTCACGGATCCGGCCGATCTGGACCTTCTCCGCCTGCCACCTCGCCTTGAGCGCGTTCGACTGCTCGCCGAGCTCCGCCAGCTCGGCCTCGATCTTCTCACGCCGCGACACGGCCTCCGGATCCTCCTCGGACGAGAGCGCCGTCCGCTCGATCTCGAGTTGCATGATCCGCCGCTCGATCTCGTCGATCTCCTGAGGCATCGAATCGATCTCGATACGTAGGCGTGACGCGGCCTCGTCGATCAGGTCGATCGCCTTGTCCGGCAGGAATCGACCGCCGATGTAGCGGTCCGAGAGCTTCGCCGCCGAGACGATCGCGCCATCCGTGATCCGAACGCCGTGGTGGACCTCGTACCGCTCCTTCAGACCACGCAGGATCGCGATGGTGTCCTCCACGCTCGGCTCGCCGACGTAGACCGGCTGGAAACGCCGCTCCAGCGCCGCGTCCTTCTCGATGTGCTGCCGGTACTCGTCGAGCGTCGTCGCGCCCACGACTCGGAGCTCGCCTCGCGCCAGCGCGGGCTTCAGCATGTTCCCGGCGTCGACCGCGCCCTCCGCGGCGCCCGCGCCCACGATCGTGTGCAGCTCGTCGATGAAGACGATGAACCGGCCGGCGCCCTCCGTGATCTCCTTGAGGACCGCCTTGAAGCGCTCCTCGAACTCGCCCCGGTACTTCGCGCCCGCGACCATCGCGCCGATGTCCAGCGCGACCAGCCGCTTGTCGCGAAGCGACTCCGGGACATCGCCGCTCACGATCCGCTGCGCCAGCCCCTCCACGATCGCCGTCTTCCCGACGCCCGGCTCCCCGATCAGGACCGGGTTGTTCTTGGTACGACGGCTCAGCACCTGCACGACTCGCCGGATCTCCTCGTCCCGGCCGATCACCGGGTCCAGCTTCCCCTGCCGGGCCAGATCCGTCAGGTCACGGCTGAAACGCTCCAGCGCGCGGTACCGGTCCTCGGACGACGCGTCCGTCACCCGATGCGGGCCCCGGACCGACTCCAGCGCCTCGAGCAGCGCGTCGACCGTCGCGCCCTGGGCCGCGAGCAGCCCGCGCGTCGTCGTCGCGCGCGCGTCCGCGAGGGAGACCAGGAGATGCTCCGTCGAGACGTAGTCGTCGCCCAGCTCCCGCGCGATCTCCTCCGCGCGACCGAGGACCTGGTGCAATTCCCGGCTGATCGACGGCGAGGTCGCAGCACCGCTCTGCTTCGGCAGCCGATCCAGCTCCCGTATCAGACCCTCGCGCAGCCGGGAAACGTCCACACCCACCTTCTCCAGGATCGGGAGGACGATCGTGCCTTCCTGCTCCAGGAGCGACCACAGGACGTGAACATCCTCCAGCATCGGGTTGCCCCGTCGCTGCGCCTCCCGCGCAGCGCCCTGGAGCGCCTCACCCGCCTTGACCGTCAGCCTATCGAAATCCAGCACGTCAACCACCCTTGCTCTTCATTGTCTCAGACGCCCGGAAGGCCCCGGACAACGGGACCCCTCGCCACGCGCGCCCCGGGCAAGCCCCATGCCCCCCAGGACTGCCATTTCGACAGTACCCCCGAGGCGAGGCGCGGTCAGGGGTCCGGGGGCGGCGTGGGCCGAGGTCCGGGGTGGGTGCGGGCGGCGGGTCGAGGGTGCCCTCCCGCCACAGGGCTCCGCCCGTGCGCAACGCCGCGCCCTGACGGGCTCGCGGCGTTGCGCCGGGGTTACCGGGGTGTAGGCGTGCGGCCTCGCGTTCGAGCCGCGTCGTCACAACGCGGGCCCGACGAGGATCGCGTTCGTGTAGACCTGGAACGTCGAGTACCAGAAGTGTCGGAAGAGCGGGTCGTCGGCGAAGAGGATCACGCGTCCCTGGCCGACCGACCGGACGCCGAGCCACGAGCTCTTCTCGAGCCTCTCGACGGTGGCCGGGCCGACGACGCCGCTCACCTTTTCGGTTCCGGCCGGGAAGTAGGCGACGGACTCGAAGCGGTCGTCCGGCTCGAAGGTCCTCGTCCCGGTGTGCAGGACGAAGAGTCGTTCGGGGTCGTTGTCGATCCCGGCGCCGAAGGCGAGCGGGTGTGCGGGGTCGAGTCTGAGTTCGAAGATCGTCCCCGGCACCTGGGCCTCCCATCGTTCGAGTTCGCGCGCCCTGCGCCCGCGGAGCGCTCGGGTGAGCCTCTCGTCCCCGCTCAGCTCGCTGCCCCCGCCCTCTCTGGTCTGGATCCCGGCGATCGCGTCCGCGACGGTGCTCGCGCCGCCGGCGACGGCGACGAGGGTACCGCCCCGGCGCACCCAGTCCTCGATCCGATCGGTGACTTCCTTCCCGAGTGCGCCGCGGCGCAGGTCGGGGAGGACGATCACGTCGTAGGTCTCGAGCCGTACAGCGCCGATCCGGTCGAGCGGGACGGCGTCGAAGGGGACCCCGAGCGTCTGTTCGAGGAAGAACCAGTGCGCGCCGAACGAGGTCGGCGAGACGCCGTCGCCGGTCACGACGGCGATCCGGGGCATCTCGAGGCGATACGCGTTGTTGCTCCCGAGGTCGCGCCCCTCGTCGGCGAACCCCGACCGGACGGGGGTGGCGACGAGGTCGAGGCCGCTCGTCTCGATGAGACGGCCGAGCTCAGGGTTCCTGGATCGTGGGAGGAAGATGGTCCCGGCCGGCCACTCGCGCCCTTCCATCCTGAACTCCCGGTCCAGGACCCGTGCGCTCCCGCCTTCGGCCAGGAACCGGACGAGTCGCGGCCAGGCGGCGAAGCTGGGTGCGACCAGGTACCCGTACGGCTCGTCGACGTCCGGCGCGGTCTTCACGGCGACGGTCGCGGGGAGCTCGTCGATCGAGCGCCATCCCGCATCCGGAGCGCGCCTGGTTTGGTGGGCCTCGACGCCGTAGGCGAACGGCAGCGACCAGGCGCTCACATCGTAGGAGAAGGTCGCATCGAGCGGGGTCTCGGGCTGGAGCAGCGTCGTCGCGAGCCGTCCGCGGGCCTGTCTGGCCGGCACGCGGTAGGTCCCGGCGGGGAACTCCCTCCGGCGCTGGAAGCCGGTGTACGGCGTGGACTCCGCCCGGAACGGCCGATCGGCCCGTTCGACCCGGATCCCCTGGGCCCGGAGCAGCGCGACCAGCGCCTCGACCCGGCTCGCATCCGGCCCCGGGACGAGGAGCACGTCCGGCTCATCCTGCCCGATCGCGCGCTGGGACCGGGCGAAGCCGAGGAGGAGCCCGGTCTTCCCCGCGGCGACCGTGCGCAGCGTCGCCTGCCCGGTGGTGCGGTGGCGCTCGGCCCGATCGCGGAGGGTGAGGACGGTGCCGTCGGGGCGCTCGACCGCGAGCCCGCCACGCCCGCCGCCGGCCTGCTCGTACGTCATCCCGATCGCCCCGAGCAGGCTCGGCCAGCTATCGCCGTAACCGGGGTAGAAGAGATCGAAGCTCTCGCCCGTGTAGTAGAGCCAGCCTCGCGCGTCAAAGGCCCGGGCGTTCCCTTCGCCGATCCGTCGGGCCCACTCCAGGATGTGGGGCGGGTAGATCGGGTTGATCGGCTCGGCCGCCGGGAAGAAGAAGTAACTGGACGTCCAGCTCATCTCGTGGAAGTCCACGTGGACCTGCGGCGTCCAGTATCCCCACGTCGCGACCCTCGCCCGCGTCTCCGGCTGCGACATCCACGCCCAGTCGCGGTTCAGATCGAAGAGATAGTGGTTGTACCGCCCGCCCGGCCAGGGCTCCCAATGCTCCCATGCATCCGGATTCGGATTCGGCCGTGCGCCCATGGCCTGCCGGAACCAGTTCACGTACCGGTCCCGGCCGTCCGGGTTGACAACCGGGTCCACGACCACGATCACCGAGTCCAGGACGCCCGCGACGCTCTCGGCTCCACGCGCCAGATCCCAGACCGTCCAGAGCGCGGCCTCGCTCGACGAACTCTCGTTGCCGTGAATGCCGTAGCTGAAGTACACGACGGCCGGGTTCGACGCCGCGATCTCCCTCGCCCTCGCCTCCGTCGTGCTCGGCTCGGCGAGCTCCCGGTTCCGGGCCAGGATCGCGTCGAGATTCGAGAGATGGTCCTCGCGCGCGACCACGACCTGGAGCAGCGGGCGTCCCTCCACGGTCTCCCCGTACCGGCGGATCTCGACGCGGGGCGAAACGCTCGCGAGTGCCTCCAGGTAGCGGACCACACCCGCGTGGTCGGTGAAGCGCTCACCGAGAGCGTAGCCCAGGACCTCGGCCGGCGAGGGTATGCCTCCGACCGCGGCCGCCTCGCGGGCCGCGGGCGATTGCGCGGCCAGCGACGTCGCCGTGAGCAGGATGAGTGGGAACAGGATTCTCGTCTTCATGGACCCGTAGCGGATCTGGTTGCGTCGACATGGGTTCCCCGACCCGGAACCGGTGGAACATAGTACGAGCGGCCGGCGTACCGCAAACGCGCACGGCGATCCCGCGGCGCTACGGGCCGGCTCCATCGCTTGACAACGCGATGGGCGGACGGTACGGTTGCCGAGTTTTGCCCTGTGCGTGACCCCGTTTCGGAGCGTGCGATGGCCTCGAAGACGACCCACGTGGAGCCGCGCAAGGCAGGCCTGCCCCGGGAGGCGTACGAACCGGCCCCCGACGGAAGCTACCCGCCGTACATCGAGCCCGAACGACAGATCCCGGAACTCAGCTTCAAGGCCATTATCCTCGGGATCGTCATCGGGATCGTGTTCGGTGCCGCGAACGCGTACCTCGGTCTTCGCGCCGGCCTCACGGTCAGCGCCTCGATCCCGGCGGCGGTCATGGCGATCGTCCTCTTCCGGGCCCTGGGCCGGGGCACGGTCCTCGAGACGAACATCGTCCAGACGATCGGCTCGGCGGGCGAGTCCGTCGCCGCGGGCGTGATCTTCACGATCCCTGCGCTCTTCATCTGGCAGCAGACGGACCCGGCGATCCGCGTCGACCTGGTCGAGATCTCGGTCCTCGCGATGCTCGGCGGGATCCTCGGCACCCTCTTCATGATCCCGCTCCGCCGGCTCCTGATCGTGCGCGAACACGGGAAGCTGCCGTATCCCGAAGGCCTCGCGACGGCCGAGGTCCAGGTCGCGGGCGAGGCCGGCGGCGCACGGGGGCGGCTCGTCTTCGCGGGGCTGGGGCTCGGCGCGGTCTACCAGCTCCTCGCGAACCCCCGGGGGCTGAGCCTCTGGCCCGAGGAACCGTCCCAGCGGCTCCCGGCGAAAGCCGAGATCAGCGGCTCGTTCACGCCGGAGCTCCTCGGCGTCGGGTTCATCGTCGGGCCCCGGATCGCTGCGATCATGTTCGGCGGCGGCGCGCTCGGCTGGCTCGTCCTGATCCCGATCATCAACCTCTGGGCGGGCGGCAGGGTCCTTTATCCCGGAACGATCCCGGTCGCGGAGATGGAGCCCGGCCAGATCTGGAGCGACTACATCCGCTACATCGGCGCCGGTGCCGTGGGATTCGGGGGGATCATCACGCTGATCAAGAGCCTCCCCACGATCTGGGAGTCGATGCGGCTCGGGATCGCGGAGGTGGCCGGCTCGGGCCGGGCCGACAAGGTCATCCGCACCGATCGCGACATCCCCTTCGTGTGGGTCGTCGCCGGATCCATCGCTGCCGCCCTAGCGCTCTGGCTCTGGCCCGGCGTGCCGGTCAACCTGCTGGCCGCGTTCCTCATCGTGCTCTTCGCGTTCCTCTTCGTCACGGTCTCCTCGCGCATCGTCGGGCTCGTGGGGTCGACGTCGAATCCGATCTCGGGGATGACGATCGCGACGCTCCTCCTGACCGCGCTCGTCTTCGTCGCGCTCGGGCTCGCCGACGCGCCCGGCGCGCGGGTCACGGTCCTCGTCGTCGGCGCGGTCGTCTGCATAGCCGCCGCCGTCGCTGGCGACACCTCCCAAGACCTGAAGGCCGGGTTCCTCCTCGGCGCGACGCCCTGGAAACAGCAGGTCGGCGAGTTGATCGGCGTGCTCACGAGCGCGGCCGTCATGGGCGGAACGCTCCTCCTGCTGCACCGGTCCTACGGGATCGGGGTCGAGGGCGGGCTGCCGGCGCCGCAGGCGACGCTGATGAGCCTGGTCATCGACGGGGTCCTCACCCAGGATCTGCCCTGGCGCTTCGTCCTGATCGGGATGGGGCTCGCGGCGATCGTCGAGTTCGTGCTCCGGCTCCCGTCACTCGCCTTCGCCGTCGGGCTCTACCTCCCGATCGCGCTCTCGACGCCGATCATGGTCGGCGGCCTGATCCGCGGGCTCGTCGAGCGGACCGCCGCAAAGGCCGGAGAGGCCGTCGATGACCAACGCGAGGCGGGGATCCTCTTCTCCAGCGGGCTGGTCGGCGGCGCCGCGCTCCTGGGTGTCGTCATCGCTGTCGCGATCTACCTGGCGGGGCCCGAGGATCCCTCCATGCCGGCCTGGTGGACCCTCGGACACGAGTGGATGGGCGGACTGGGCACACTCTTCGGGACGCTCGCCTTCGCAGCCCTCTCCTACGTCCTGTACTGGACGGCAAGGCGGGCGGGGGACGCATGATACGGCGGGCGCGGGCGATCGGCCGGGCCGTCGTCGTCGGCCTCGGACTCCTCGGCGCCGCGGGGTGCGGGGCCGGCGAGTCGTCCGCCCCGCGCGCACCCCGGGACGCGCAGGATGGCGGAATCACGAGCGAGCGATTCGCCGAGATCTACATCGCGCTTCGGCTGGCTTCGCGGGACGCCGCTACCGTCGCCGCCTTCAACGCGGCGAAGGACAGCATCCTCGCGGCCCACTCGGTCACGGAGG
>Ga0079224_100000970_pt1 | contig 31163 bp, 29 predicted proteins | sample Stecom2015_FD_80414 | JGI IMG/M metagenome (GOLD analysis project Ga0079224, IMG submission 80414) | Agricultural soil microbial communities from Utah to study Nitrogen management - Steer compost 2015 | ecosystem: Environmental > Terrestrial > Soil > Agricultural land | place: USA: Utah... | reverse complement strand
TGAGTGCCAAAAGTAAGGATATTTTCCACAAATGGAGCTCTATAGATCAGGTTGACCGGCGTCGACCCAGGCGGTATACCAATAACTGCCGATGGAAAGGATAGAGCCCTGCATCTGTCTTTCGACCATTCCACCAAGTGCTTCGTGATAGTTACGCGAGTAGTTTTTTGAATAGGTTCGTATCAAATTATTGTTTCTTGTTTCATAGATAAACTTCTGATCGGGAGCTGTGGAGCTGTCCAATTGTTTTTCGATGCGCAAGAGCGTGTCTGTTAATAATGAGCTGCTTTTGACGATATCCCATGCATAAGATAGGGGCTGTTCGATATAAGAAGCGCGACCGACGAAGTAATTGTATTCATGAGCAAAGAGTTCGGGTAGTCTGCTCTCCCAAAAGCCGTGAATGCCTTCTTGCCCACTAAGTTGTCCATTGTAGTTTTCAGTAGTGTGAAGTGGCGAATGTGCATCAGCGATGTAATGGCCGATATCTGCTGAAATCCTTAAAATCTGATTGATATTTTTTTCTTTGAAAGCTTCGACCAATTGATAATAGCTAAGGTGAATTTGCCAGGGCACGATGCCACGCTTGCGCAAGCTGTCTTCAGAGAATTTTGCCACCGCATCATCCCATCGTTTGGGAATGCTTTCGAAGGGATCGGGCCCGTAGGTATCTATATCAATAAAATGGCGCTCCGCCTCGCCCGGACTGACATAGCGTCTTTTATCGGGATTTACGGAATTTTCGCTTATATACTCGATGTTGTTTTTGTAAAATTTTGATAATGAGCTCGGTAAGGTGTATACGGCAGCTCGGTTGATAATTCGGTGAGCGTGAAACCCCCATGAACTCAATGTGATGATTAGAAAAGCTGCAAAGCCATAAATAAACAAGTATCGCATCTTCCAAATTTAAAAGACACTAACATAGTAAGCCAGCCGCAATTTTCAAAAGAATAAATTTTTAAAAAGTTTGATTATTTAAAATGTTCACGCTATATTTGCAGTCCGAAAAACATAATTGGATAAACTAAGCTAAAAAATGGCAAATCATAAATCAGCGATAAAGAGAATCAGAGCAAACGCTGCGAAGCGCTTAAGAAATCGTTACCAAGCTAAAACAACTCGTAATGCTATTAAGAAATTGCGTACAGCTACGTCTAAAGAAGAAGCTGCAGCACAATTACCAGTTGTTGTTTCCATGCTAGATCGTCTGGCAAAGAAAAATGTTATTCACAAAAAGAAAGCTTCGAATAACAAATCGCGTTTAATGAAATTTGTGAACACTTTGTCATAGAACGAAGGATACATATAAAAGTTAAAAAGGGTTGTCATTGCGGCAACCCTTTTTAATTGTCCTTTATTGTTGTTGCTTATTTCTTAGCTTAGCTAGTACTTCATCTAGTTTTTTCTTGTCTGTTTTGTAAGGTTCAAGGTTAACTAGTTCTACTTTTCGGTAGTCAACCGGATGACTTTCACTCTGTAGATAAATATAACCTGAGGAAAGAGGTGTGCCGTCTACCTTGACTTTTTCATCGTAGAAGTCAACGCCCCCATCTCCAATTTGAGGCTTCTCATAGCTTAACACAGTGTCTCCCTCGATAATGTGGTGTATAATGGAGTCGCCTAATACCAAAAATTCAGCCTGTACCCATTGGTCACCATGATAGGTCTTACTACTTGAGTTCACGCAGTGAGGGGTGTAGAGTTCTCCATCAAGCACCACGTTGGTTCCGGGCGTACAAAGGTTGCCTGTACTCCGTTCGTTCGTGCCGTCACCTCCCAAAAACTGCCCTTCAACGGAAATAGGGAAGTCTTGATTTTTTAACATGGTATTGGGATCTTGCCCATGCAACATCGCGCCGCTGTTTCGGAATGCCCAACCCGGACCGCCAGCAACCTGCTCTCCATGGAAACGATATTCGACTCTAAGCAGATAGTATGAGAATGGTTCTTTATAGGCAATATGTCCGTATTTTTCGTCAAAATTCTCATAGCCGTCATAAGAGATTCTTAAAAGACCGTCTTCCACACGGAAAGTATTGGCGAAGTTATCATTCACTTCGTGTTTGTTGATTTTTACGATCCAGTCGTTCAGATCCTTACCATTAAATAGGCTGATCCATTGAGGATCGTCCGATTTCCCTGCATTATTGATGCTAGCGCACGCTGCGAGGGTGATTGCTACCGCTAATAAAAGTACTGTTTTTTTCATACATAATAATTTTGTGGTGAATATATAGATTTTGAGGTTTATTTCTCGAGTCAATTGCCAGAATTTCCTTTTTATCTTTTCCTTGGCTATATTCGTGAGCATCATGGAGATTTATGAAAAGGCTCAGCATATGGCTATCCATAGCTGGGCAGAAGAAGACAGGCCGAGAGAGAAACTTTTGACTCAAGGTCGGCGTGCGCTGACTGATGCGGAATTGATAGCGATTCTGATTGGAAGCGGGTCTCGGAATGAATCGGCAGTCGAGTTGAGCCGGCGGATCCTGTCGGAAGCTGATCATGACTTGAATGAGTTGTCTAAGTTTACAGTTCAGGATTTGTGCAAGTTTAAAGGGATTGGTGAAGCAAAAGCTATAGCTATTGTGGCTGCGCTGGAATTAGGACGAAGAAGGCAGGAAACTCCACTGCAAAAGCGTAAGCAAATAACAAGTAGTCGGGATGTATTTGACATTTTGAAGCCGAAGTATACTGATTTAAATAACGAAGAATTCTGGATTTTGCTGTTGAATCAGGCCAACTTTGTTCAACGGGTACATTTGATCAGCAAAGGAGGGCGAGCGGGAACGGTAGTGGATGCTAAGTTAGTATTTGAGGCGGCTTTGCAATATAAGGCGACTTCCATTATTTTAAGTCATAATCATCCTTCGGGTAACCTAAAGCCGAGTGAGCAGGACAGGGTATTAACAAGAAAAATTGTGGAAGGTGGCAAACTATTGGATATTAGAATATTGGATCATTTGATCTTTGCGAATTATTCCTACTTCAGTTTTTCTGATGAAGGGGAGTTGTAAATTCTGCAAACTTAGCGCGAATTTATATCTTTGCACATCATATCATAATTTATAGCATTATACTCGAATGAGAATATCATATAATTGGCTCAAAGATTTTTTAAAGTTTGATCAATCACCCGAAGAGCTTTCTGAAATATTGACAAATATTGGTCTGGAAGTAGAAAGTCTGGACGCGGTTCAAAGTGTTCCGGGCGGACTGGAAGGTTTGGTAGTTGCCGAAGTTTTGACATGCGAACGTCATCCGAATGCCGATAAATTGAACCTGACAACTGTTAATAACGGTTCAGAGGTATTGAATGTGGTATGTGGAGCGCCCAATGTTGCGAAAGGACAAAAGGTTATTTTAGCAGGGGTGGGCACAACGGTTTATCCGGTTGAAGGAGAGCCTTTCAAAATCAAAAAAGCTAAAATCAGGGGCGAAGCTTCGGAAGGAATGATCTGTGCGGAGGATGAGATCGGTTTAGGTCAGTCGCACGCCGGAATTATGGTACTACCGGATGACGCAGTTGTTGGGACACCGGCGAAGGATTATTTTGGTTTACAAGATGATTATGTGTTTGAGATAGGCTTAACACCAAATCGGGCCGATGCGGCTTCGCATATTGGCGTCGCACGGGATATCGCAGCATACCTGCGACGTGACTTTTCATTGCCGGAAGTCGCTGAACTTGGCGAAGGTGCTGTTGATATTAAGGTTACGGTAGAAAATAATGAGGACTGTCCGCGTTATAGTTCCACAACGATCGAAGGTATAACAGTTGCTGAGTCGCCTCAGTGGTTGAAGGATCGATTGGCGAGTATTGGAGTGCGTTCGATCAATAACATTGTCGATATCACCAATTACGTGCTTCATGAATTAGGGCAGCCCTTACACGCATTTGATGCAGATAAAATAGCAAATAAGCATGTCATTGTAAAAACACTTCCTCAGGATACTAAGTTTATTACCTTGGACGAGGTAGAGCGGAAGCTTACTGACAAAGATTTGATGATTTGCGATGAAGAAAAACCTCTTTGTATTGCAGGTGTCTTTGGAGGACTGTCGTCAGGGGTGACTACGGAAACGACAAGTGTGTTTTTGGAGAGTGCCTATTTTAATCCTGTATCGGTGAGGAAGACTTCGAAACATCATGGTCTGAAGACGGATGCTTCTTTCCGTTTTGAAAGAGGCACCGACCCGGATATTACAGTTCTCGCCCTGAAAAGAGCTGTTAAGTTAATTCTGGAAACTGCTGGTGGAAAGCTGGTTGGTGGCCTTTCGGATGTTTATCCTGATCCTATAGAATCGTTTAAAGTTTCAGTAAGTTACGATAACGTTCGGAGACTGATTGGCAAAGAGATTTTAAACGAAGAAGTTAAATCGATCATTGAATCATTGAACATTCGGGTGGTTTCTGGAAATGAAGAGGGCTTAAATTTGGAGGTACCGCCCTATCGGGTGGATGTCACTAGGGAAGTTGATATCATTGAAGAGGTACTCCGGATCTATGGATATAATAACATTGAGATCAAACAACAAATAAAAGCATCTCTGAATACTTCTCCGAAACCGGATAAAGATGCTGTGCAGGACCAGATTTCAGACTTACTGATTGGCAATGGATTTCATGAGATATTGAATAACTCATTGACTAAATCTGCTTATGCGACTGATTCTGATCGGGCTGTTAAGATTCTTAATTCGTTGAGCAGTGACCTGGACACGATGCGTCAGAGTTTGCTGTATTCTGGATTAGAGGTGATTTCATATAACCAGAAAAGGAAATATCCCAATATTCGCCTTTTTGAATTTGGTAACGTTTATTTTAAAGAATCCGAGGGTTATATTGAAAATCAGCATCTAAGTTTATTTATTACGGGTGGTTTGAAGAGTGAACAATGGAACCATGAATCGGTCAACGCGTCGTTCTACGACATTAAAGGAATCGTAGATGGTCTTTTATCTCGCTTGAGACTAGACAGTCTTCAGATTCGGGATTCGACGACGAGGGGGCTTGCTTATGGGCTGACCTACCATCGGGGCGAGAAAGAGTTCGTGAACTTTGGTGCTGTGAGCAAAGAAGCACTGAAGTTGACGGATGTTCAAGGAGAGGTGTTCTATGCCGAGTTTAATTGGGATTCGATTCTGAAAGCTATCCGGAAAAATAAGATTATATACAAGGAAGTATCGAAATTTCCATCAGTGCGTAGAGATTTAGCAATTTTGATTGATGAGGAAGTGACTTTCGCTTCACTGAAAGCGCTTGCCGAGAAAACTGAGCGTAAGTTATTGAAGCAGGTTAACGTATTTGATGTCTACAAAGGGGATAAACTTCCGAAAGGCAAAAAGTCTTATGCAATGAGTTTTGTGTTTCAAGATGAAGAAAAAACCTTAACCGATAAGCAGATTGATTCCATCATTAAGAAATTTATACTTAACTTTGAGAAAGAACTCAACGCTGAAATTAGAAAATAATTAAATAATAGGTATGCCAACTGTTTCTGCACAACTAGACCGTATTGTTGACCGATCTGCTAAAATGATCGACTTGTGTGTTACATTGCAGGAAGAGAACGATTTGTTGAAGTTAGAAAATCAGTCATTGCAGGTAGCGGTAGAAACAAGCACAGAAAAGATTAAAACCTTAGAAGAAAAGGTAAAAGCACTTGGAGTTGCACGTACGTTAGATGGGTTAAATGAAAGTGCTGAATTATTAAATGAAAAAAATCTTGGCATAAAGCAAAAAATTGACGATTTTGTGCGTGAAATTGACAAGTGTATTTTGTTATTGAAATAAAGACGGCAGATTGCCGGCGAACAAGGCTCGAAAATGGGAGAAATTTCCATAAAAATAAATATAGCAGATCGGATATACCCTCTTCGTATTACGACAGAAGAAGAGGAGATAATAAGAAGAGCTGCTAAGCTAATAAATGATCGTATCAAAGAGTTTCAGGAGAACTACGCGGTGCGTGACAAGCAGGACTTGCTTTCTATGTGTGTGTTGCATTACGCGACGGCTTCATTGAAAGCGGAAGATGTTTCGAAACACGAAGACAAGGATGTTGCAAGAAAGGTTCAGCAGCTTGATGAAATCCTGGCAGATTTTTTTAGCGAGTAACGTTCTTTAAAATAGAGCCATAAAAGTTTAGCCGCAGTTAAATGTAGGTTTTACTATTAAAAACTTAACGCTTCAATATTACATGCGTGAAAACGAGATGTATTCTATTTGACTTGTTCATCTAGAAATGATCAAAACGCAAATCCTGTAAATGAGAAGTTTTTAATACATAAGACCTTTAGTTTACTGTGGCTTTTTTTTGTTATGAACTTAATATATAATCAAATGGAAATAATATTATACATAGTTTTAGGGTTAATAATAGGGGTCGTAATAGGCCGGTACTTGCTTCGGAAGGTATTTAGAAAGCAGGAAATTGCTGTTCAGAACAAGGCGAAGAAGATTTTGAAAGAAGCAGAACAGGATGCTGAACATTTAAAAAAGAATAGATTACTTGAGGCGAAGGAAAAATACTTACAGTTAAAATCGGAACACGAGAAAGAGATTAGCCAGCGGAATAACACACTAAATCAGCGTGAAAATAATCTGAGGCAGAAAGAACAAAGCGCAAACCAACGTCTTGAGAAAATAAACAGGGAAGCTCAAGAGCTGGAAAATCAGAAAAGAAACTTAGATCGTTTGGTTGAACTAAATCAAAAACGACAAGGGGAAGTTGAAACTTTAAAAAATCAACAGATTAAGCAATTGGAATCTATCGCTGGCCTTTCGGCTGAAGATGCCAGAAACCAATTAGTTGATAATCTACGTGAAGAAGCCAGAACCAAGGCTTTAAGCCAAATAAAAGATATTGTTGCTGAGGCGAAATTGACAGCCAGTAAAGAAGCGAAGAAAATTGTTATCCAAACGATTCAAAGACAGGCGAGCGAAAGTGCGATCGAAAATACGGTTTCCATTTTTCACATCGAGAGCGACGAAATTAAAGGTCGGATTATAGGACGTGAAGGACGAAATATCCGCGCTTTGGAAGCAGCTACGGGCATTGAGATTATCGTGGATGATACTCCGGAAGCAATTATCCTGTCCGGCTTTGATCCGGTTCGAAGAGAAATCGCCAGATTGGCTTTGCATAGATTGGTAACCGATGGTCGTATTCACCCAGCTCGTATCGAAGAGGTGGTTGCGAAGACGAAGAAGCAGATTGAGGAGGAGATTGTTGAAATAGGTGAGCGCACAGTCATCGATTTGGGTATTCACGGCCTGCACCCTGAGTTGATTCGCATGGTCGGACGTATGCGCTATCGCTCTTCCTACGGTCAGAATCTTTTACAACACTCACGTGAGGTAGCAAACTTCTGTGCTACCATGGCTGCGGAATTGGGCTTGAACGTAAAGCTTGCTAAGCGGGCTGGTCTACTACACGATATTGGCAAGGTGCCTGATGATAATCCGGATTTGCCACATGCACTTTTGGGAATGCAGCTCGCCGAAAAATACAAAGAACATCCTGAGGTTTGTAATGCTATTGGCGCTCACCATGATGAAATAGAAATGACTTCGTTGATTTCGCCTATTATTCAGGCGTGCGACTCGATTTCAGGGGCAAGACCTGGTGCGAGACGGGAAGTTGTTGAGAGCTACATTAAGCGACTTAAAGATTTGGAATCGTTGGCTTTATCATATCCTGGAGTGGAGAAAACTTTCGCAATTCAAGCCGGTAGGGAATTGAGGGTCGTAGTGGAAAGTGAGAAGATTTCCGATTCGCAATCTGAGATATTAGCTGCTGATATTTCGAACAGAATCCAGACAGAGATGACTTATCCCGGACAGATTAAGGTTACAGTAATCCGAGAGACACGATCGGTTTCATTTGCAAAATAGGTAATGATTAGAAAGAATAAGCAGAAAGGCGAAACTCTCAGTAAAGTAGAGGGACTGTTTATTGAATATGCGCAAAGTCACCAAAATCCGACGAATGTTCTGATACATTGGATATGCGTGCCATTGATTACTTTTAGTCTTCTTGGTTTGGTTTGGATGATTCCTTTTCCGCATATATCCTGGCTAGGTTCTATGAATGGGTTTGTGAACTGGGCCTCTTTCCTGATCGCCTTTGTGATTTATTATTATCTGCAACTTTCACCGACCTTATCCTACGGGATGTTGGCAGTAGTTGGAATATTCAGCTTTTTTATCGTACAATTAGAATACTGGGAAGCGGCGGGTGGTATGCCCGTATGGTTGGTCTGTGCTATTATTTTTGTGATATCGTGGATTGGACAGTTTATAGGGCATAAAATTGAAGGTAGAAAACCTTCTTTCTTGACCGATTTAAAATTTCTTCTGATTGGACCGATATGGCTGTTGTCCAAATTTTATCGGAAATTGAATATACCTTACTAGGTATATTCTTGTTTAATATAAAATAGGGGAGATGAATGTTTTGTACGCTATTCAGGGGACAGGGAACGGTCACTTATGCCGGGCCATGGATATAGTTCCCACCTTGCGGAAGCATGCAAATGTTGATGTATTGGTAAGTGGTACGCAGGCTGATATTAATCTTCCTTTCGACATAAAGTATCGACTCAATGGACTAAGCTTTATTTTCGGTAAACATGGAGGAGTAGATCTTTGGAAAACCTTCGTACATTCGAAATTCAGGTTGTTTATTAAAGAAGTGAATGCTTGCCCTGTGCAGGATTACGATTTGATAATTAACGATTTTGAGCCGGTAAGTTCCTGGGCTTGCAACTTAAAGGAAAAGTTCTGTATAGCCTTGAGTCATCAAGCAGCAGCAGTGGACTATTCAGCTCCGAAAACCGAGGAGATCGACCGGTTGGGTAAATTCATACTGAAACATTACGCGCCTCATAATGAAGCTTATGGTTTCCACTTTCAGTCGTACACAGAAAATATTTTTACTCCGATTATCCGTCGGCAGATAAGGGAGCAAAAACAGTCCAATAAAGGGCATTATACCGTGTATTTGCCTTCTTATGACGATGAGGCCCTACTAGGGTATCTTTCTAGGTTTCCTCGCGTAAAATGGGATGTCTTCTCGAAGCATAATAAACACAGATTCACAGAGAATAATATTCGCTTTCAACCTATAGACAATGCATTGTTTATTGAAAGTTTGGCCAGTTCGGAGGGGGTACTTTGTGGTGCCGGTTTTGAAACACCAGCAGAGGCTTTGTTTCTAAAGAAAAAGTTATTGGTAATTCCCATGAAAAACCAATATGAACAACATTTAAATGCTGCTGCTTTAAAAGATATTGGCGTGCCGGTTGTTCGTAATATTAAGCCAGAAAACGATGTTCAAATTAGGGATTGGTTGGAGAGCAAGAAAATCGTTGATGTCGATTATCGGGACGAAGTGGATTATATCGTACAATCGATTCTTGAAAAGCATGCAAATAATATATATTCGTAGAATAAACGTATTCGTGAAATGAGTGGAATTTCAATATTTAACATATAGATCATGAAGAAGTTAAATCTATTATCATTTCTAGCCATCATTCTTTTATTCGCTTGCCAAGCGAACCAAAAGAATGAAGAGTCAACAGACCAGGATTCTTCCGCAATTGAGGCATCTAGTGATACCGTTTTTCACGGGATCGATGGGAAAGTCAATAACGGCGTATTGATTAAAGAGTGTTATTTGGAAGTGAAAGGGAAAGACTCGTTAAAACTAAATATCGAAATCGATGAGCAATCAGCTGTGAAGGGGAGACTTGAATTTGTAAACTATCAGATGGACAGCAGTTTTGGGGATGTGTCAGGTAAAATTATAGGTGATACTTTGATTGTTGTGCACGAATTTCAAGCGGAAGGTATGGATAATAAGGTGCAAAGAGTTTTTCTTAAAAAGAACGATCAGTATTTTTTGGGTAAAGGAACAACCGAGGAAGTAGATGGAGTGTATGTTTATCCGGATCGCGGTAAAATAAACTTTGATAAGACGCGTGTTCTGGATCGGGTTGAATGTGACATTATTTAGGTAATGGGGACTTCTCCTATACGTTGGTTTGCATTAGCTGGTTTGCTTATTTTGGTACAACTAAGCTTTGCTCAACAACAATATTCGCTAAGCGGTACGGTTCGAGACGCGGCGACGGGGGAGACACTTATAGGTGCTTCGGTTCGGGCGGGTGAAATTACTACCGTAACTAATGGATATGGTTTTTTTTCATTAACGATAGAAGCGGATGAATATGAATTGGAGACAAGTTTTATTGGCTATCAGCCGAAGACTCAGTCGCTCACTCTTAATAAAGACACAACATTTACGATCCTCCTAGAATCCGCAACCACCTTGGACGCTGTTGAGATAAATGTTAATTCTGCTGCAAAAAATATTAATTCGCCCATTATGGGAGCGAATAATTTTCAGATTCAGGATATTCAGAAAGTACCCGTGCTTTTTGGAGAAAAAGATATCCTGAAGACGGTCCAGTTGTTGCCGGGGGTGATATCAGGCGGAGAGGGTAGCAGCGGGTTCTTCGTAAGAGGCGGTGCCGCTGATCAAAACCTGATTATACTAGATGAAGCTACTGTATATAACGCATCGCATCTTTTTGGTTTCTTCTCTACTTTCAACTCAGACGTTATCAAGGAAGTAACACTTCATAAGGGCGGTATGCCAGCACAATACGGTGGGCGTTTAGCCTCTGTTCTGGATATCCATATGTTGGACGGTAATAAAAAGGAATTTAGCGCAAAAGGGGGATTGGGGCTTATTGCATCGCGGCTGGCGGTGGAAGGTCCACTGAAGAAAGACAAAGGTTCGTTTATTATCAGTGGTCGTCGAACCTATGCCGATCTCTTTCTAAAGCTTTCTCCGGATTCGATGGTAAATGGAAGTAAACTTTATTTCTATGACCTGAACTTAAAAGCAAATTATCAGTTCAATGAGCGGAATACGGTTTACTTATCGGGTTATTTTGGGAAAGATGTTTTGGGCTACGCCAATACTTTTGGTTTTGACTGGGGTAATGCTACCGCAACGCTGCGATTGAACCATGTATTCAACAATCAATTGTTCTCAAACACCTCACTTATTTACGGTCGCTTTAATTACAATGTAGATGTTTTTGATGAAGATGCGAACTTTAATATTGCTTCGATTGTCGATAACTTTAATTTAAAGCAAGATTTTCAATATTATGCGCAAAATAATCATTCGCTTTTCTTTGGATTTAACGTATTGAACCAGAAGGTCAGTCCGGCCGACTTTGTTTCGCGAGACACGACGACATTGTCGTCTATTGCCTCAGAGCCGAGAAGGGGAATAGAGCTGAATGCCTATGTTTCGCATGATTGGAAAATAACGGACCGGCTAAATGCGCTTTATGGAGTACGTCTTTCGAGTTTCCTGGCTCTTGGTCCGGGGACATTCAATACTTACGATAAGGACGGAGATGTCGCCGAGTCAACTTATTATGAAGATGCATCTATTGTTAAACAATACCTTGCACTAGAGCCTAGGATATCCGTAAACTTTAAGCTGAATGAACAGTCCAGTTTAAAAGCTTCTTATAATAGAAACAGTCAGAACCTGCATTTATTGAGTAATTCGACTGCTTCGCTTCCGACCGACGTATGGGTGATGACAAGTCAGAATATTAAACCGCAATTGGCTGATCAGGGTGCTTTAGGTTATTTCCGGAATTTTAAAAACAATCAATACGAATTCTCAGCTGAACTTTATTATAAGGAGATGTCAAATCAGATTGATTTTAAGACGAATGCCGATATCCAAGCTAATCCGAATGTAGAGGCTGATCTGCTATATGGCGATGGCAGGGCATATGGCTTGGAATTGTATTTGCGAAAACATACCGGAAGACTGAATGGATGGATCAGTTACACACTATCAAAAAGCGAGCGGAGTTTTAATGAAATTGATAACGGCACATGGTTTAATGCCCGCCAGGATCGTACCCATGATCTTTCCCTGGTAGCTATGTACGAATTGAACGACCGATGGAGTTTATCAAGTACCTTTGTTTACAGCACGGGGAATGCTATTACGTTTCCCAGTGGTAAATACTTGGCAGACGGGAAGCTGATATGGTATTATTCAGAAAGAAATGGCTATAGGATGCCTGATTATCATCGCTTAGATATTGGCTTTACCTATGAGCCACGATCAAAAGGAAAACTAAGGTCGACTTGGGACTTTGGTATCTACAATGTTTATAGTAGGAAGAATGCTTATATCATTGATTTTAGAGAAAATGAGGCAAATAAAACAGAGGCTTATAAGATTGCGTTATTTGGTATTATACCCTCTGTGACTTGGAATTTTAAGTTTTAAACCTATGAAAAACTTATCTGTTCTTTTAATGATCTTTTTGGCTGTCTTTTTTTCATCATGCGAAGAGGTGATCGATCTGCAATTGAGGGATGCGGAGCCTGTTTTAATGATCGAAGGAACCGTAAGTAACTTAAAAGAGTGGCAGGAAATTAATTTATCCCAAACAGTTCCGTTTGATTCAGAGCTGAGGAGGATGCCTGTGAGTGGGGCACAGGTGTTTTTAAGAGAAGGTTACGAACCTTGGAAGGAATTGAGAGAAATTGAGGATGGTCGTTATATCATCAATAATTTTAAGGGTCGGCCGGGATTGGAATATTCAATGAGGGTAGAGTATGATGATGAAACCTATGAATCAAGCTCGAAAATGCCTGAAGTAGTGCGTGTTGATTCAACCGGAGTGAGCGTTATGACTTTCGATGAAACAAGGCGAACTCCGTTGGTTTTATTTCAAGATCCACCTACGGAGAAGAATTATTATTATTTTGAGGTTGAAGTTAACGGGGATGTTGTGCCTTCGTTGTTTTTGTACAATGATAAATTTAACAACGGAAAATACGTAACTATTAACCTGGATGACTTTGAACTAAATCTGAACCCACTTGATAGTGTAGTTATCGAACTTAGGAATATTGATGAGGGAAGCTATAACTTCTGGAGGGGTGTGCAGTCGCAGACAGGAACATCGGCTTCCCCGGGCAACCCTCCTTCCAACATATCTAATGGTGCCCTCGGGTATTTTTCCGCATACGCTGCAAATAGCGTGTACTTTATCATGGAATAAATATTTAATAGAAAATCTTTGCCATAGTGGGCTGAATTTACAGGGTTTTGAATGTATAACCCCTCGCTAACCCGTATTCAATAGTTCTCGGCAGAGCATACAGAACTCTTTTCTTAGCCTTTAAATTATCATGAAAGACTATAATTGAACCATTTTCTATGTTTCTTGTTACGTTTCTTAAACATTGTTCAGGACTGATAGCTAGATCAAAATCTCCGCTCATCACATCCCACATGATGATTTTATATAGTTTTTCCAGTTCTCGGTATTGCTTTCTGGTACCTCGCCCATAAGGCGGTCTGAATAAGTCAGCCTTCACAAGCTGGTTACAAGATTCGACATTTTTTATATATTCTTCATAGGAAGTTTTCCAACCTTTTAGATGGTTATAGGTATGGTTACCAATCCGGTGACCTTCGTCCAGAATACGTTGAAAGATATCGGGATGCTTTCTTACGTTATCACCTACGCAGAAAAAAGTGGCCTTGATATCGTATTCTTTCAAAATATTTAAGATCTCAGGTGTAACATCTGGTATAGGTCCATCGTCAAACGTTAAATATAAATAAGATAGATCACGGCTATAATGCCAGATAAGTCTAGGATATAACCAACGAAGCCAAAAGGGCGATTTTATAGGATACCACATGTTTGTTAAGCAAATATAAGAATAGGAATGGAAGACTTTAGTTTTGAATTACATAAATATGCCAAATGAAGAATAGCAGTGATTATATAAAATACGTATCTATTTTTGCTTTTCTCTTTTTGGGTTTTTTCTCGCTACCTGCAAGCGCACAGCAGGTTATCACGCTAAGAGAATCTATTGAGCTGGCTCAGAAAAATAACTTGCAGGTAAAGCAGGCTCTGTTTCAAGCAGCTCTGACAGAGCAAGACGTAAAGCAGGCGAAGATGAATTTTTACCCCAGAGTAAATGCCGGTATGGACGGGAATCTGAGGTGGGGAAAGAGTTTTGACCAGTTGACGGGCGGATTGACCGAATCCATCACATCTCTGAATGGGAGTGTGAATGCTTCAGTCCCTATATTTCAAGGTTTCCAGCGGGTCAATGAAGTGGCAGCAAATAAATATCTATTGTTAGCAGATCAGACCAATACCGAGAGAATCCAGAGTGATTTGGTACTAGCGGTAGTGACAACTTATCTTGAGGCGTTGACCAATCAAGATCTGCTGACTGCAGGTAAACAGCAACTTACACTCTCCAAAGAGCAGTTGCAAGCTGAAGAAATTAATTTTGAAGTGGGAAACAGAACGCTGGCTGATTTATCGCAAGCAAAGAGCCAGGTAGCCACCGATGAGTTAAATGTGACATCTGCACAAAATGCGTATGATATTTCAATTCTCGATTTAAAACAGTTAATGGAGCTGGACCCGTCGACTGAAATTGTTCTGGAACAACCACCGCTACCTGAGTTTGAGAATATTACGACGGCCTATTCTGCGGAAGAAGTTTATCTGGAAGCAAAATCGATCTATCCCGAAATCAAACAAGCCTCTTACAATACGTTGGCTGCTGAGAAAAACATCGATATTGTAAAAGGGGGATATTACCCGACCTTGAGTCTAAGCGGAGGACTGGGCAGTGGTTATTCCTCAGCCGATAAAGACTATACGACAGGGGTAGAGCGACCGTTTCATCAACAGATTGACGATAACTTCAGTACCTTTGTGGGGCTCTCACTTTCTATTCCTATTTTTAATAATTTCCAAACACGGATTGCGGTTAAGAAAGCTAAAATTTCCTATGAGAATGCTTTACTGGGTGAACGTCAGGCAGAGAATAATTTGAGCAAGGTGATCCATCAGGCGGTGGTCGATTTGCGCGCGGCGGAAAAAAGCTATTACTCAAACGAGCAGGCTTTTGAAGCTTCAAAGCAGGCTTTTGAAGTCATTAAGCAAAGGTATGAAGTAGGGCTTGCAAATTCAATTGAACTGAATACCTCACAAACGAATATGAATAAAGCTGAATTTGATTTGATTCAAGCAAAATATAATCTGATCTTTAGAAGTAAGGTGATTGATTTTTATCTTGGTAAGCCGATCACCTTTAACTAAAACCTATACGAAATTAATACTATGGCAAAGAAGAAAAGTAAACTCAAATATGTGATCATCGGTTTGGTCGTGTTACTCGTGCTGGTAATCATTGCAAATAAAATGGGGTGGATTGGTCAAGGCAACACGATAAAAGTAGCTACCGAGAAGGCAGAAAAGCGGACGGTTAACGAAACTGTGTCCGCTAGTGGAAAAATTCAGCCTGAAATCGAAGTAAAGTTGAGTTCTGAAGTTTCGGGAGAGATTGTGGAGTTAAAAGTAAAAGAAGGGGATATCGTGAAACAAGGTCAGGTGCTCTGTCGTGTTAAACCAGATATCTTACAGTCAGGTTACGATCGGGCGATCGCTTCCTTAAATTCACAAAAAGCTACCTTGGCAGCTGCACAGGAGCAGCTTAAACAAACGGAGGCCTCTTTTGAAAATATCGAAGCAAACTTCAAACGGAACGAAGAGTTGTTTAATAAAAAGGTGATATCGGTTGCAGAATTTGAAACAGCTCGTTCAGAATATTTAGGTGCAAAAGCAAATCTAGAAGCACAAAAGCAAAATGTTATCGGAACCCGCTATGGTATTGACCAGTCGCAGGCGATGGTTAAGGAGGCTGCCGACAATTTGGCGCGTACTACGATATACGCTCCAGTTGATGGGGTCGTTTCACTACTGAGTGTTGAATTGGGTGAGCGTGTTGTGGGTACTGCTCAGATGGCTGGTACTGAAATTATGCGGATAGCTAACATGGTATCAATGGAGGTGAATGTTGATGTTAATGAAAATGATATCAATCGAGTGGCGGTAAATAATGAAGCTACGATTGAGGTTGATGCATTTAGAGATAGGAAATTTAAGGGTGTGGTTACGGAGATCGCTAGCTCTGCGAATGATCTGGCTACCGCTACGACCGAACAAGTAACTAATTTTAGTGTCAAGGTGCGCATCTTACGAGAGTCCTATGAAGATTTAGGCAAAGATGAAAAATTAATGACCTCTCCGTTCAAGCCCGGCCTGTCAGCCACAGTGGATATCCATACACAAAAAGATAACGGATTAACCGTTCCTATTCAGGCAGTGACTACAAGGGAGCGTGAATCGGGTCAGGGGAACAATACAACTAATGAAAGTAAAGCTGACACGGGAAAAACAGACGCGGCTGATACGACTGAAATTGCGAATGAAGACGATCGACCAAACAATGCACCGGCCGGAGGACTTCAGGAAGTAGTATTTGTATATCGTGAAGGTAAGGTGTATCAAGTTGAAGTAACAACGGGTATACAAGACGACAAATATATCCGTGTGTTAACAGGTCTTAGTGAGAATGATGAGGTTGTTGTCAGTCCTTTTACCGCTATCTCGAAGACTTTGAAGGATCAGCAAACGGTTGAGAAAGTAAAACAGGAAGAGCTTTTCTAAGATTTTTCTATAATTAAAAGTGCTTTCTGTATCTTTGTTTTATCTATGCAAGAACAAGAACCAATACATGTAGGGTCCCGAAAAGAAGTTATGGCATATCATGAGCCGTTTATGCTCAACGAGATGAGCGAGTATTTGAAGCCGGTAGAACAAATGTGGCAACCAGCCGATTTTTTACCAGATGCTTCAAGAGATACTTTCTTCGAAGAAGTTCGAGATCTTCAAGAGTCAGCGAAAGAACTTTCGTATGACACGGTAGCGGTTTTGATTGGAGATACCATTACAGAGGAAGCTCTGCCCACCTATGAATCTTGGTTAACCATGGTCGAAGATGTTTCGAAGAATGGACAGGGAGGCTGGATGAAATGGGTAAGAGCCTGGACCGCTGAAGAGAATCGCCATGGCGATTTGTTGAATAAATACTTATACCTTTCCGGCCGGGTGGATATGCGCCAAATGGAAATATCGACGCAATATTTGATTCAAGATGGATTTGAAATCGGCACAGGACATGATCCTTACCGGAATTTTATATATACCTCATTTCAAGAGTTAGCAACCAATGTTTCTCACCGACGTGTTGCCGGCTTGGCTAAACAATCGGGTGATAAATTATTGGCTAAAATGTGCGGCGTTATTGCTTCGGACGAAGCAAGACATGCGAAAGCCTATATGTCTTTTATTAAAAAGGCTTCAGAAGTTGATCCAAACGAAGTTTTGGTGGCATTTGCTGATATGATGCGTCATAAGATTGTCATGCCTGCTCATTTTTTGCGAGAGATGGGTGTAAATATCGGTCAAACCTTCGGTCATTTTACGGACGCTGCACAGCGCTTAGGAGTCTATACATCGGTTGACTATGTTGATATTATGAAAACTCTGATCACTGAATGGAATGTCGAATCCATGCGGAATTTGAATGAAACTGGCGAGAAAGCTCGTGATTACGTAATGAATTTGCCGGATCGGCTTCTGCGTGTCGCCGAAAGAATCCGGATACCCAATATGGAATATAAGTTTAAATGGATACATGGTTAAGCTGATCGAGTCTTATAATCCTTCCTGAAATTACCCTGATATTTTGCTTTCGTTACTCTCAACTAGAAATTCCTTTCTCTGGTAAGAACCATTGATGGAGAGTGAACGTATTTTTTCGTTTGTCGGTTAACATTTTGTATTAAAAATCTTTCAAACAATCTTGTTTTGTTATAAAAAGTTATATTTGTTTGTAATTTAAATACAGTCTAAATAAGATTTAGGAAAAATAGAAGGTTTTAATGATGAAAATTGACATTAGGCGATGAAGATAATGCTAATGTCGAGAATTTCAATAAAATGAGTCAGCGGAATAATACAATTGAATGTCAACTGGATAATGTTTTCGACGGCGGTCAAAAACCTTGCGACGGAGAAAACAACAGTATACATTTGATTTTTAAGGGCATTTATATCTGGCATTCAAAAGAAGACATGGAGATAAAAGATAGATTTGAAGCACAATCTACAACATCTTTTCTCCAAATGATATTCCGTATGAATAGCAAAGAGCAGGGTTCCCCTCAAAGTCGCACTACCAACTTGGAGCTAGAATCTAATTGTCTTTTTTTTGTTCCCGCTAATACTTCCAATCACTTACATCAAGAGTTTCCTGATGGTACCGAGGTTATGGGCGTCCATATAGAGATGCCGCTGTTTTTCGAATTATTTACAAAGGATAATGATGTTTTCAATTCGTTGAAAGAGAAAATACAAGTTGGCCATTTAGCAGATCTGTTGTCAGGAGCACAGCCACTGACCATCGCTATGAAGGAAGTAATTCATCAGATTTTGAATTGTATTCGAAAGGATGATTGCCGCTGTCTTTTTTTTCACGCAAAAGTGATTGAACTGCTTAGTCTCCAATTAGAACAACTGGAAATGGCAACGAATGGAGGTCCCTTTTCTTATCAGTCATTAAAAGAAGAAGAACTAAAACGGGTGTATCGAGTAAAAGAAATCATCGAGCAAAATCCACAAAAGAAATATAGTCTGTTGGGACTGGCCCACGCAGTTGGCACCAACGATGCTACCTTAAAGAAGCATTTTAAAGCTGTATTTGGGGTAACTGTCTTTGGCTATCTACACGCCTACCGCATGGAGCAAGCAAAGAAACAGTTACTCACCAGCGATCTTAAAATCAGTGATATTGCTCAACGAGCCGGCTATAAGCACGCAACACATTTTAGTGCGGCCTTTAAGAAATACTTCGGTTATCTACCTACCCAACTAAAATAAAGGAGTATTAATTTTCTTTTCCTTGTTTCCCTGGACTCTGGTTACCACGATTCACATTTGATTGCTTATTGTCAGTCTGGTTTGCCCCTTGTCCACCACTATTCGGTATGCCCTGATTCTTCTTTAATTTTTTTACATCCGTGTGTTCACGGGCGCTTGTCGAGTCTGGTTGGTGTTTATCGTCTCTTTTTGCCGGGTCAACTATATTTTTTTCTTGATTTTTCATTGCTGTCAATTTTGATCTCGTATATAAAAACAACGCTGGCGGAACGATTTTGTTTAAATATACATAACTTTGCAAGATGAGTACATTACTAGATCTAGGTCATAAGCCATATAATTATTATGGGTCGTACCTCCGCGATAAATATGATGGTAAACGTGTTTTTAAGATTATCGTAGACGGCCACTTTACTTGTCCCAACCGGGACGGTAGTAAGGGCTACGGTGGTTGTTCCTATTGTAATGTCGACTCATTTACGCCGGATACAGCACGCAAGCTACCTAGTATCCGTCAACAAGTAGAAGAGGGTATCGAGCGCGCCGTTAAAGGGTATCGTGCTGAAAAATTTATTATTTATTTCCAACCGAATACCAATACCTATGCACCTACGCATTATTTAAAGTCATTGTATGATGAAGCCTTAAGTATCGCTCCGGAAAATGTGGTTGGTTTGTCAGTCGGTACCCGTCCGGATTGCATAGATTTTGAGAAAATTGCGCTGCTTGAGAGCTATACTGATCGTTATGATGTGGATCTGGAAATGGGAATGGAGTCGATCTATAATGATACTCTTAATCGGATTAATCGCGGTTGCTCACATGAAGAATTAGAATCCACGCTTAATTTAGTACAGAACAGTCCCCTTGACATCTGCGTCCATACGATCTTCGGTTTCCCCTGGGAGACAAAAGAGATGATGCTTAGGTATGCGGATGAAATAAACCGCTTTCCGCAGATTAAATTTGTAAAACTGCATCACCTGCATATCGTTGAAGGTTCGATCATGGGCGTTCAGTATAAAAGGGAGCCTTTTAAAGTGTTTAGTCTTGAAGAGTATACTAGCTTTTTATGTGAGTTTATTCCCCTTCTAAGGCCGGACATTGTCATCCAACGCCTGTTCGGGTTAGCAGATCAGGAATTACTGATCGCTCCAAATTGGGGTAAGGGAAAATCAGCTATCCAAACCTATATTGATAAAGAATTGGAAAAACGGGGAGCTATACAAGGGTCAAAGTATCAGGCCGTTGCAGTATAAACCCGCTTTTCCGTTTATATTTCTAGTTAACTTCGTTAAACTTTTGTGAAATTCAAGGGTCTATTAAGTAGGATCAATTTTGGATATTATGAAAAGTTTGAAAAAAATCTACCCGGTACTTTTAGTAGTCGCATTTCTTTTTGCAATTACAGATATTTCTGCACAGCCGCGTCACAAGAAACATGAGAAGGCAAGAAAAGAATACGCGAAAAAAAGAGAAAAAGCGTACAAATCATATAAAAAAGACGAAAGGAAATGGTTTAACGATCGCCGTCATCATGATGAAAGGTATCGAAAAGGACGCGGTAGGGAGGTCAAGTATGTTAAGCGCAATGGTCCGCCATCTTGGGCACCTGCCCATGGTTACCGTGCTAAACATCATGTTTACTTCCGCGATTATTATACATTTTATGATCCATACAGAGCGGGTTACGTATACCGCACCAATAATGGTTGGAGGTTTTCAAGAAATATTCCATCGTTCATGGTTGGGGTTGATTTAGGGAGAGCTCGTATTCAATTACTCACTGACCTACCTTTGAACAGGCACCCGGAACAATATTATGATCGTTATGCTAAAAGATATCCTCGTGATTCCAGGATACATATAAATATTAATCTACTTTAGCATTCATAGGTGACTTTTATAAAGGACGGCCTTAAGAATTTGTTAATCTTAAGACCGTCCTTTATAAAATATCCAATAGGTAATATCTAAATAAGATATTCGAAAAGAGTCTGATCACGATTGATCTCTTTAAAATCAAATCGTTTTTCTTTCATTCTTTCAACTAAAGAGTCGTAATCTTCAGGTGATCGTAGTTCGATTCCCACCAATGCCGGCCCACGTTCTCTCTCAGTTTTTTTAATAAACTCAAAACGAGTAATATCATCATGTTCACCCAAAACTTCCGTCACAAATAAACGCAGAGCTCCTGGCCGTTGTGGAAAGTTGACCAAGAAATAATGTTTCTTCCCTTCGTACTGAAGGGATAGCTCCTTGATTTCGGCCATACGATCGAAATCATTGTTTCCTCCGCTTACGACACAAACTACTTTTTTTCCTTTAATGACATCTTTATAGGCATCTAATGCCGCGACAGTAAGTGCTCCTGCCGGCTCTGCAACAATCGCTTCATGATTGTATAAATCCAGAATCGTGGAACAAACTTTTCCTTCCGGTACAAGCTCAATGCGAGGGATATATTTTTGGCAATAGGCTAAAGTAAGCTCTCCTGCCCTTTTTACAGCTGCACCATCAACGAATGTGTTGATCTGATCCAGTGTAACCGGTTTATTCGCTGCAAATGCAGACTGCATACAGGGAGCGCCGAGTGGCTCTACTCCGTAACATACAGTGTCAGGTTTTGCTTCATGAAGGTAATACCCAACACCCGATGCGAATCCGCCGCCGCCGATAGGAACAAGGACAATATCTACATCCGGCAAATCTTCCAATATCTCAACGCCGACAGTCCCCTGTCCTTCTATAATAGCCAAATCATCAAAAGGGGGGACGAATGTCCTCTGATGCTCTTCTGTATAAATTAATGCTTCGCGTAAGCAATCGTCGAACGTATCTCCCACTAAGATAATCTCAACAGAATCTCCACCAAACATCGCTGTTTGGTCAACTTTTTGTTTGGGAGTGTGACTAGGCATAAAAATCACGCCGTTAATTTGTTGGTTCTTGCAGGAAAAAGCAAAACCCTGAGCATGATTGCCAGCGCTTGCACAGACAACACCCTTTTCCCGTTCCTCTTGGGTTAATCTGGAAATTTTGTTGTAAGCACCCCTTAATTTATAGGAACGAACCACTTGCATGTCTTCTCGTTTCAAATAAATTGATGCTCCGTATTTCTTCGATAACCTCGAATTTTTTTGCAGGGGAGTTCTGTTGATTACAGGTTGAATACGTTTTAAAGCACTCACTGAATCTATCGTTGAATCCGAACGTTCGTTCATCTAATGTTTATGCGTTTAATGTTGCTTTATTTACTAGCTGCGTTAAGTCATCGTCTGTAATGTTCTTCTTTCCGTCAGCTAAGTCCAGAAATTTACGATATACGGCATCTAAGTCGGCTTTTTCTAATTGAAAACCAATGCGCTCCAGGTGATGTTTTAAAGCATGTCGGCCGCTACGGGCAGTTAAGATGATATCAGCTTCGTCCAATCCCACATCTTCCGGTTTAATGATTTCATAGTTTTCACGATGTTTTAGAAATCCGTCTTGGTGGATGCCAGAGCTATGTGCAAATGCATTTCTTCCGACAATCGCCTTATTAGGCTGAACAGGCATGTGCATCATGCTGGCAACTTTACGACTAATGGATGTAAATTGTTTGCTATTGATGTTGGTTTTGAGTCCATCGAATGCGTTTTGATGAACTTGAATAATCATAGCGACTTCTTCCAATGATGTATTACCTGCTCTTTCACCTATTCCATTAATTGTACATTCCACTTGCCGTGCTCCTGACAATACCCCGCTGATAGAATTAGCAGTAGCCAATCCTAAATCATTATGGCAATGAACGGAAATAATCGCATCATCAATGTTCTTTACATTTTCTTTCAAGTATTGGATCTTGGCAGCGTACTGGTGGGGTAGGCAGTAGCCATTTGTATCGGGTATGTTTACCACGGTTGCTCCTGCAGCAATCACCGCTTCAATCATCTTTGCCAGGTATTCATTGTCTGCGCGCCCCGCGTCTTCCGCATAAAATTCTACATCTTCGACAAGTGTTTTCGCGTATTTTACGGCCGATACAGCGCGTTCTAATATTTTTTCGCGTGTGCTGTTAAATTTATATTGGATGTGCATATCAGACGACCCAATCCCCGTATGGATCCTACCTCGTTTGGCGTATTGAAGGGATTCAGCAGCCACTTTGATGTCGTTCTCATTCGCCCGGGTCAATGCACAAATAATCACATCTTGCAGATTCTTTGATAGTTCAACCACGCTTTGATAGTCACCCGGACTTGATACAGGAAAGCCTGCTTCTACAATATCAACACCTAATCGCTGTAATTCAATTCCGATTTCAACTTTTTCAGGAGTGCTTAGTTGACATCCGGGTACTTGTTCACCATCGCGAAGCGTGGTGTCAAAAATATATAGGTGATTTGGATCGTGTAACATAATAATCTTTTTATTGTAATCGATAAATATTATTGGACGACATGCTTTTGAGCTTCAATCGCTTCAAGGACCTTCGTGCCCATATCTGCTGTACCCAAAATATAATCTTTTGTTGTCGAGATATTCGTAATATCTGTTGTGCGATAACCGGCTTTTAACGTATCTGCCACAGCATTTGTAATCGCCTTCGCTTCTTCCTTCAAACCAAAGCTAATTTCCAACATAAGGGCAGCGGATAAAATAGAAGCGAGTGGATTCGCAATATTTTTACCAGCAATGTCATGGGCGGAGCCATGAATTGGTTCAAAAAAGCCTGTGCCGTCGCCGATCGAAGCAGAGGCTAACATGCCCATAGACCCAGCTATTTGTGATGCTTCATCCGTAAGGATATCGCCAAACAAATTGGCTGTTAGGACCACATCAAACTTCCCAGGATTCTTAACCAATTGCATCGCTGCGTTATCAATAAACATATGTTCGGTTTCAACATCCGGATAGCGCTTGCTCACTTCCTGCACTACATCCCTCCACAAACGTGAGGTCTCTAACACATTGGCTTTATCTACCGAACAGAGCCGTTTGCTTCTTAACTGCGCCGCTTCAAATGCCTTTATAGCTATCCTCTCTACTTCATAGCGATGATAATTCATTAAGTCGGACGCAAAGCTTCCATCTTCAGCTTTATTTTTTTCACCGAAATAGACGTCACCCGTTAGTTCACGAAAGAAAAGGATATCCGTTCCGCGTAGAATCTCTGGTTTTAAACTGGATGCATCTAGTAATTCATCGAACAATAAGATGGGGCGTAAGTTAGCGTATAAACCCAATTCTTTTCGTATTTTCAACAAGCCCTGTTCAGGTCGCACCTTGGCGGAAGGATCATTGTCGTATTTTGCGTGTCCAATCGCACCGAATAAAATCGCATCGCTAGCTTTAGCTTTCTCTAATGTTTCATCGGGTAGGGGTGAGCCTGTCGCTTCAATTGCCACATGTCCCATGATCGCCTCTTCAAAAGAAAATTGATGACCATATAGTTCCGCAATTTTCTCAAGTGAAGCTTTTCCCCATTTCGTCACCTCTTGACCAATACCGTCTCCGGGAATTACTAGAATGTTTTTTTTCATAGATTATTTCGTTACGAAAGCCTAAACATATTGACGCTTAAGCTCGTATTCTTCAATTTTATCTTTTTTACTTAAAATAAAGTCAATATCATCATAGCCATTTAGAAGACAGGCTTTTTTATACGGATTAATTTCAAAGTTAGTTGTTTCTCCGGTACGAATCAAGATAAGCTCTTGCGCTTCCAAATCAACTTTTAGCGGCGTACGCGGATCTTTATAAATCTCAGTGAATATGTTTTGCAGAAACTCTTCTTCTACCTGGATCGGAAGAAGCCCATTGTTTAAGGCATTCCCTTTAAATATATCCGCAAAGAAACTGCTGATAATTACATCAAATCCATAATCACCCAATGCCCAAGCAGCGTGTTCACGGCTACTCCCACACCCAAAGTTTTTGCCCGCGACCAAGATGTTACCCGAATAGGTATCGTCATTCAATACAAATTGAGCTCTTGGATTATTGTCAGAATCATAACGCCAATCGCGGAACAGATTTTCACCAAAACCATCCCGTGTAGTCGCTTTCAGAAAGCGTGCAGGAATGATTTGATCGGTGTCAATATTTTCCGTTGGTAATGGTACCGCCGACGATTCTATGTTTTTAAATATTTTTGTTGCCATTTTTATATCATCTCTCTAATATCTGTAACTTTTCCAGTAACGGCTGCTGCTGCTGCCATTAAAGGACTTGCAAGGAATGTACGCGAGTTAGGCCCCTGTCTCCCTTCAAAATTCCGATTGGAAGTTGAAATACAGTATTTCCCGGCTGGAATTTTATCCTCATTCATACCCAGACACGCACTACAACCTGGTTCCCGCAATGCGAATCCTGCATCGATGAAAATTTTATCGAGACCTTCCAGTTTAGCCTGTTGTTCAACCTGTTTAGAACCCGGAACGATCCACGCGGTTACGTTATCAGCTTTGCGCTTTCCCCTAACAAAATTAGCTACCTGCCTCAGATCCTCAATACGAGAATTCGTGCAGCTACCGATAAATACATAATCCACTTGATGGCCAAGCATAGCTTCATTATCGTTCAGCCCCATGTATTCTAAGGATTTTAGATATGATTGTTGTTCTTGCTTATCGAATTGGTTCCTATCTGGAATGTTTTGTGTGATCCCGATCCCCATTCCCGGATTGGTTCCATACGTGATCATGGGTTCAATATCTTCAGCTTTAAAGCTCAATACGTTATCAAATGTCGCATCCTCATCCGAGTATAATGTCTCCCAATAGGCCAGCGCTTTATCCCATTCTTCGCCTTCCGGCGCGAATTTTCTTCCTTTAATGTAATCAAAGGTTGTTTGATCCGGAGCTATAAGTCCACCCCGTGCACCCATTTCAATACTCATATTACAGATGGTCATCCGACCTTCCATGCTTAAAGAGCGAATGGTGTCACCGGCATATTCAACAAAGTAGCCCGTTCCTCCAGCTGCTGAAATTTGAGAAATAATATATAAAATAACGTCTTTAGCTCCTACACCTTTCTGCAATTCTCCATTCACTTCTATTTTCATCCTTTTAGGCCTCTGTTGCAGTAAACACTGAGTGGCCAGAACCTGCTCAACCTGAGAAGTACCTATACCAAAGGCAATAGAACCAAAAGCTCCGTGTGTCGAAGTATGGCTATCACCACATACATAGGTTCCCCCCGGACGTGTAATGCCTAGCTCAGGTCCAATGACGTGGACAATTCCTTGAAAGGGGTGACCCAAGCCGTACAATTCAATTCCAAATTCATCACAATTTTTCGTTAGCATATCCACCTGAACTCTGGAAAGTTCTTCCGTGATAGGCAAATGCTGGTTTATCGTTGGGACATTATGATCAGCCGTAGCTACCGTTTGCTTTGGCCTAAAAACTGGGATACCCCTGTCCCGTAGGCCATTAAAGGCCTGTGGACTGGTTACCTCATGGATAAAATGAGTGTCGATATATAAAATATCCGGAAAACCTTCACGACTACTCACCACATGATTATCCCAAATCTTATCGAACAATGTTTTCCCCATAGTATGTTTTCTTGTCTTTGTTTTTTTTAATAATTTATCCACTTAGTCTGATTCGCCTTCTTTTAGCAGAAATCAAACTAAGTGGAAGTAATAAAATTAAACGCTAGAACGTTTAATTCTGTTGTTTTCTTATATTTCTTCTGTCTGATTTTCAGGACGAAGGCCGCGAACCGCCTTACCAGCTTGCCACATTTCGCTGTCCTGCAGTTCTTTTAGTTCCGCATCAAGTTTAACGCGATAGTCAGACTTACTGTTGCTGTCGATCGACCGTTGGGACTCTTTACCAGTTGAAACACTGTCGTAAAGTTCATTAAATACCGGAAGTGTAGCATCACGGAACTTTTTCCACCAGTCCAAGGCTCCGCGTTGAGCTGTTGTCGAACAGTTTGCATACATCCAATCCATACCATTTTCTGCCACAAGTGGCATCAATGATTGCGTTAATTCTTCAACAGTCTCATTGAATGCCTCAGATGGAGAGTGTCCATTGTTACGAAGTACCTCATATTGAGCTGCAAAGATACCTTGGATAGCGCCCATTAAAGTTCCTCTTTCACCTGTTAGATCAGAAAATACTTCTTTGCGGAAGTCAGTTTCAAATAAATAACCCGATCCAACACCAATACCCAATGCAATGGCGCGGTCTCTTGCCTTGCCAGTTGCATCTTGATGAATCGCAAAAGAAGAGTTTAACCCTTTTCCTTCTAAGAATAAACGACGTAGAGATGTTCCAGAACCTTTAGGAGCAACCAAAATTACATCTACATCGTCAGGTGCTATGATACCTGTTTGGTCCTTGTAAGTAATACCAAAACCATGTGAAAAATAAAGCGCTTTTCCAGCTGTTAAATGTTTTTTTATAGTTGGCCAAAGTGTAATTTGTCCTGCGTCAGATAGTAGATACTGAATGATGGTTCCTTTTTCAGCCGCCTCTTCGATTTCGAATAGTGTTTCACCTGGTACCCAGCCGTCAGCAACTGCTTTATCCCATGTTTTTGAGTCTTTACGCTGACCAATGATCACATTGATACCATTGTCTTTTAAGTTCAACGCTTGTCCCGGTCCTTGTACACCGTATCCGATAACTGCAATAGTTTCGTCTTTCAATGTCTCTTGGGCCTTGCTCAAAGGGAATTCTTCCCGGGTTACAACTTCTTCTATCGTTCCACCAAAATTAATTTTTGCCATTGTTTTCTACTTTTTTTTGTTCGTATAAATTTAGTTATAATAATGTTTATATAGAATTACATCGTGAAAACTTTGTCCTGCTTATCCAGAAACTCATTTTCTTTTACGTCTGGCGCAGGTTCTTCACGTTCAAATTCCTTAAGCTTTTTATGGAAACCTTCACTGTTTTTGATAATGGCAATCCTGCCGCTTCGTACAAATTCAATAAGGCCAAAATTAGCAAGTGCTTCGGTAAGTTTGTCGATATCCTCGGTGTGTCCTGATGTTTCAAACACAGTATAATCATTCCTGATCACCACCGCACGTGCTCCATATATCCTCGCCAGACGTTCAACATCGGCTCCCTCGGTAACTTTAGCAGTGGCTACTTTAAAAAGAGCCTGCTCTTGCCAGACGATTTCGCTGTTCGTGTTGAAGTAAGCTTTTAGAATATCAATCTGCTTCTCGAGCTGTCTGCAAACCTTTCGTACCACTTCTTCACTTTCATTAATTACGATTGTAAAACGGAAAATGCCGTTTACCTCTGACGGAGAACCACTGATACTTTCTATGTTGATCTTTTTTCGAGAGAATAAGATAACGATTCTGCCGATAATTCCAACCTTATTTTCTGTATAGATGGTTAACGTATATTCTTGCTTTGTCATCTTCTTCGGGTTTTATTTTAATCTGATCTCAGCCACGCTGCTTCCTTGTGCTACCATTGGAAAAACATTGTTTTCTTTTCCCACCATAACTTCGAGTAAATAGGAATCCCGATGGTCTAACATGGTTTTTAAAGCATCTCTCAGCTGCGCACGCTCGCTTATCTTTTGTCCATCAATATAGTATCCTTTAGCCACAGCTACAAAGTCGGGACTCGTGATATCAACAAATGAATAACGTTTATCGTTGAATAGCTGTTGCCACTGTCTAACCATCCCCAGAAACTCGTTGTTGAGAATCAAAATTTTGACCTTCGCTCCGAATTGCATGATGGTACCCAGCTCTTGCAAAGTCATCTGGAAGCCACCGTCGCCGATAATAGCCACCACGGTCCTTTCCGGCGCCCCATACCACGCGCCGATAGCTGCCGGAAGGCCGAATCCCATAGTGCCTAACCCACCGGAAGTAACGTTACTCTTAGACTGATTGAATTTTGCATAGCGGCAAGCTACCATCTGATGCTGACCAACGTCTGTAACAATAACGGCGTCACCATTGGTCAATTCATTGAGCACTTTGATCACCTCGCCCATGGTCATGATATCACCACTAGGGTTTAATTCTTCCTGAATGACTTCTTTTATCTCCTCTTTCTCCAATTCACGGAAGTGGGCAAGCCAGTCTGCGTGCGATTTTTTATCCACCAATTTGGTTAAGATAGGAAGTGTCTCTTTACAATCACCCCATACAGGTACAGTAGTTTTAACATTTTTATCTATTTCTGCCGGATCTATGTCTAAGTGGATGATCTTCGCCTGCTTTGCATATTTGTCAAGTCTACCGGTCACCCGATCGTCAAATCGCATACCGATCGCAATCAGAACATCACATTCATTAGTTAAGACATTCGGAGCATAATTGCCGTGCATGCCCAACATTCCCACATTTTGTGGATGACTGGTTTCTAGCGCACTGAGTCCCATAACCGTCCAAGCAGCCGGAATACCGCTCTTTTCGATAAATTCTTTAAACTCTTTTTCTGCTTTTCCTAAAATGACCCCCTGACCAAAAAGAATGAGAGGTTTCTTTGCTTGGTTGATGAGGTCAGCAGCTTTTTGAATATATTCCTGTCGAACAATCGGTTTTGGACGATAGCTTCGAATATGATTGCATTTTTTATAACCGGCGTAATCAAAGAGTTGGACCTGCGCATTTTTAGTAATGTCGATCAGTACCGGACCTGGTCTCCCCGAACGTGCAATATGGAATGCTTTGGCAATTGCTTCGGGGATTTCGTTCGCCTCCGTCACCTGATAATTCCATTTAGTGACTGGAGTCGTAATATTGATTACATCGGTTTCTTGAAACGCATCGGTGCCCAGCAAATGCGCAAAAACCTGCCCTGTGATACAGACTATTGGATTGCTGTCGATCATGGCATCTGCCAAGCCGGTAATCAGATTGGTTGCACCTGGGCCGCTTGTGGCAAAAACAACGCCGACTTTACCAGATGTTCTTGCAAACCCCTGGGCCGCATGGATTCCTCCTTGCTCATGCCTTACCAGAATGTGCTTAAGTTTATCGTTATAGTCATATAACGCATCATATATCGGCATAATAGCACCTCCGGGGTAGCCGAAAACTGTCTGGACCCCCTCGGCTAACAAAGCTTCTAGTACCGCTTGTGATCCTGAAATTTGAGTCTTCTCAACCGTCTCGGTAGCAGCCTCGCTATTCTCTTTTTTTGTTTCTACCGTATTCATATAATTTAAGCTAATAATAAAACATTCTATTCATCTGTTACACAGCCTTCACTTGCGTCTTTTACGCTTTTATGGTATTTGTACAGCGCACCCTTGCTTACAGGTGGGGGAGGCTGCTTCCAATTGCGGCGACGTTCTTCTAATTCTTCATCGCTTATTAAAACATTGATTTCATTTTTAACGGCATCAATTCGTATAAGGTCGTTTTCTTGAATCAGACCAATGTTTCCACCTTCCCATGCTTCTGGCGTAATGTGTCCAACTACAAATCCGTGCGTGCCTCCTGAAAATCTCCCATCAGTAACCATCGCAACCGATTTTCCCAGACCAGCACCAATAATGGCAGAAGTTGGCTTTAACATTTCCGGCATCCCAGGAGCTCCCTTTGGACCTACTTGTCTGATAATTACGACGTCTCCGGCATGTACTTTTCCTGATTCAATCCCTTCAATTAATTCATACTCTCCTTCGAATACGCGTGCCGGCCCTTCGAAATATTCGCCTTCTTTACCGCTGATCTTTGCCACTGACCCTTTTTGCGCAATGTTGCCATATAAGATTTGCAAATGACCCGTTTTTTTAATCGGTTGCTCAATCGGATAGATGATTTTTTGACTTTCGAAATCCAGGTCCTGTGCCTCTTCCAGATTCTCTGCCACTGTTTTTCCCGTTACGGTCATACAATGGCCGTGTAGCATGCCCTTTTTTAAGAGATATTTCATAACTGCTGGTATGCCGCCAATCTCATGCAGATCCTCCATGAGGTATTTCCCGCTCGGTTTAAAATCTGCAATAACCGGTGTTACATCACTGATTTTTTGAAAGGTATCTTGTGTAACCTCAACACCGATAGCTCTGGCGATAGCGATAAAATGGAGTACAGCATTGGTCGATCCACCTAAAACCGTCAACGTTACGATCGCGTTATGGAACGCATCTGCAGTCATGATATCGGAAGGTAGAATATCCTTTTCTAGCAGGTTACGAATTGCCTCCCCAATTTCTTTACATTCTTTCTCTTTATCACTGCTTAAAGCCGGATTGGAAGAGCTATACGGAAGACTCATGCCTAAGGCTTCGATCGCAGAAGCCATCGTATTAGCAGTGTACATCCCTCCGCAGGCTCCAGC
>Ga0079224_100000967_pt1 | contig 31171 bp, 28 predicted proteins | sample Stecom2015_FD_80414 | JGI IMG/M metagenome (GOLD analysis project Ga0079224, IMG submission 80414) | Agricultural soil microbial communities from Utah to study Nitrogen management - Steer compost 2015 | ecosystem: Environmental > Terrestrial > Soil > Agricultural land | place: USA: Utah... | reverse complement strand
GGTACATACAGGTGAATTTCGTAGATCATGGATTCGTCGTCAGCCAACAGCCTTCAGGCAAACGCTTCCCGCCAGCCCGCATCCAGCGCCGGGACCTGCCTGATCCGCGCCGCCTGCTCCGCGTTGTGCCTGTCGCAGAAAAACTGATGAAACACGGTACGCACGGATACACGTCCTTCGCCGGTGGCAACCCGCTCGATGCGATCCCCCGCACCTATTTCGCCGGTTTCCAGCACGCGCAGGTAAAAGCCGCAGCGTTCCGAATCGGTGAACGTTTTAACGAAGTTGGGCAGCTCCATTTTGTGCGCCAGTTTGAAGCAGGGCGCGCGCGGCTGCGATACTTCCAGCAGCGCCCCACCGATGCGATACACATCGCCAATATGCACCTCATCTTCGAGCAGACCTTCGACAGTCAGATTCTCCCCGAACTGGCCGAAGCTAAAGTCATCGCGCCGCAGTTCCCGCGCCCACGACGCATAGTGTTCGTAGGGATAGGCGTAAACCGCTTTATCCGGCCCGCCGTGTGCGCGCAGGTCTGCCTGCCCGTCACCCTCCAGATGGAGCGCGTGCAGCATCACCCGACCTTCTACCGGCTGCTTGTAGATGCTGGTGCGCAGCATTTCCCCCCGATACGGCACATCTTTCGGCAGGGATACGTTCACCGACAGCAGCTTCATCAATTACAGGCTCCCTTACTTCAAAATCAGGTACACGTTGCACTGGCCCGCTGATCTGGCTGCCGATGTCACCGCTCCAGCGCAATCGCCTCGATCTCCACCAGCGCCCCCAGCGGCAGCCGCGCCACCTGCACAGTCGAGCGAGCCGGCTGGGTGCGCCAGAAGTAACGGGCATAGATCGCGTTCATCGCCGGGAAATCGTCCATGTTCGCCAGAAACACGGTCGTCTTGACCACTTTGTCGAGACTGGAGCCACAGGCTTCCAGCACGCTGCGCAGATTTTCAATCGCCTGAGCTGTCTGGCCCTCAATGCCGCCTTCGGCAAGCTCTTTCGTGCCGGGAACCAGCCCGACCTGCCCCGCGGTGAAGACCATACCATTACCAATAACGGCGTGTGAATAGGGGCCAACGGCAGTTGGCGCTGCCGGCGCTGTCACAGCAATCTTTGCCATCTCCACCACTCCCACAAACTATTTTTCTGTAACCCCATTGTAAACGATGCAATTTCCCACGCAAAGCGGTATAATATACAATGTGATATTTGTCAGAGGACTACATGCGGAAGTTTACCAGCTGGCTGATCGGCCTCAGTTTAGGCGCAGCGGTGGGGGCGGTACTGGTGCTGTTGTTCGCGCCCGCCTCCGGTGATGAGATTATCGCTGCCCTTAAAAAAAGCTGGGCCGCCACGCTGGACGATGCCCGCCGGGCCAACGCTGCACGCCGCGCCGAACTCGAAGCCGAACTGGCCCGCAAACAGAAAAAAGCGAATTAACCTGTACACAGGATACCGCGCCAACAGGAGTGACCACCGGGACAACCCCGGTGGTTGTGTTTTAGCCGGTTGAGCCTTACCGGATGACCGGCGTCACCGGCAGCCCCGCGATCAGGACACGCTGACTTCCAGTGTGTACGGCATGGGTACAGTCGTCAGCGGGGCAAAGGGCGATACTGCTATCATTACCTGTGTGACATCTGGTTCCAGCGCCAGCGACCAGCCGCTTTCGGCAGAAGCCAGCCAGCGCGTGATCGATACATCCGTCGGGGTGTGCTGAACCACCTGCACCCACGCCTGCTGCGGCAGGGTGTTATCCGTCCAGACCCATCCCTCCGCCTCCCAGCCGCCGGGATCGCTGTCAAAATCGCTGGCATAGCCAATCTCATCAATGCGCACGTCGTCAATCACCATGCCCGGCTGCGTGGTCGCGTCGTCGGTAATCATCTCGAAGCGCAGCAGAATCTCCTGCCCGGCGTAATCATCCAGCGCGATGCTTTCCGTCAGCCAGCCGTCGCTGAAGCCGGTGTAACCGGGACCGTAGGCGTTGTTGTGCGGATTCTCGGTGGTTTTGTAGGGCGTATCCAGAATCTCCCACGTCACCCCGTCATCGGTGCTGACCATCACGTAGCCGTAATCCCACAGGTGTTCGATGTGATACCACACGCTGAAGTCGAGCGTAGCACTGTCCACATTGCGCAGATCAAAAGCGCGGGTGAGGGTGGTGTCGCTGTTATCCGCCTTGTTGCTGTACCACAGACGCGCACCGCTGGCCGGCTCGGTGGGGACCAGCGGCACGGTCTCCGCTGCGCTCAGTCGGATGTCGAGTACCGACTGGCCGGCCATATTGTTGAACACGTAATAATCGGTCGAATACTGGCGGGCCTCGCCGCTGCGCCGATAAGGATACTCGCCGACAACAGCGATGGGGGCCGGGCCGGTCAGGCCGGAAAGGCTGCGATAACCGTAGCGGCCATCGTCAAGCAGCGTGTCTTGCAGATAATTCGCCAGCACCCAATCGGCAAAAAACGAGTTGACATCCGGCTGGCCCAATTCGGCCAGTACAATATCGACCCCGGTCAGTCCGCTGGCCGGATGCCGCGCCAGTGCTTGCAGCGCATCCTTGCCGTAGCGATCATAAAAATAGGTCACGAACAGCAGGCCCGCGCCGTAATGCGGGATGGTCGATCCATCTTCCGGCCAGTGATTTAACTGCGTCCCCGGCTGGCTGAGAAAGGCAATCGCCGCGCCCACCGTGCCGAAGGGATACCCCACATATAATTCGGAAAACTTCGAGAAGCCTTCGTTCAGCCAGATCGCTTCGTTGGTGTCGAGATGCTCCTGAATCATGTGCTGAAACTCGTGCGCCACCACCCCGGCAACCACCTCCGGCGGAAAAGCCGTGCCAAGCGTATCGAGATTGAAAAAAAACATCTCGTGCTCGTTGCTGGTCGAGACCGCTTCCACCGGGTAGATATGTTCGCTGGCGAAGTAAGCGGCCACACCCGGCCCCTGCCCGTAAGCGAACAGGCCGTAGATACGCGGGTCGCCGTCGATCCCCGGCGTGTTTTCGCTGCCCCACAGATCGCGCAGCAGGCCGTAGATGTCACGATCAAAGATGGCTGCCAGCTCGTCGAGTACGCCCGGGTCGATCCTGACGCCATCCTCAACCCAGAAATAGATATGATCGCCCACCGCGCGCAGGCTGGCCTCGACCTGAAACGCCCGATTTTCGTACTCGTTCGTCACCCAGAACGACTTGACATCGCCCAGGGTCCACTGCGGCGGTTCGGCCGGCGGCGGGGCAATCGCCTCCACGCCCAGCAGACGCCGGGCCAGATCGATGCGGTCACGCGGCGGAATCACGGCCTCGGCCAGCGCGGTCACCGTTTCGTATTCCGGTTCCGCCAGCACCGGACCGACCAGTGCAAACGCCAGAACGCTGTAGATCAGTGCGCGGGGAAAGTTCATATATCACTCGGCCTCATTTCGTTATCGAGGGCATGACCGGTATGGGTGATGCATCTTCGGGTTAATCTCTGCCGCCTATTCGACCAGCATGATGCGCGCGCTGTGCGCCCGCTGTTCGTCCAGCAGGCCGGCACGCGCTGGCTGATTGGTGCGCAGGCGAATTTCATACGGCACTTCGCCGCGCTGCTTCAGATGCGGGTACAGCGGGCTGTCGAAAGTATCTGGCGCAGCCAGCACCAGCCCGAAAGCGCCGAAGGTAAAGCGCGCAGTCTCCGCGCCGGCGATGTCTGGCCCCGGCTCCGGTTCGGCAGCCAGCATCGCCCGATAGTGCGCGATGCCTCTATCCAGCTTCTGCACCGCCACCACCAGCGACTCCACCCCGGTGACGCCGTTGGCGTGGCTGATTTTGTCAGCGTCATCCGGCACGCGCCGCACACGCGGCGTATCATCAGCGATGAAAAACGGCGAGCGGCTGTTATCCACCGAAAAGGTGCGCCAGGCAATCTGCGTGCCATCCGGGCGCTTGCGACCATTAGCCGCCGGGCCGGAAAGAATCAAATTGCGGGCGCGCATCCCCGCTGCTGCCGCTTCGATGTCATCGACCCGCAGGGCATAACCCGCCCAGCCATCCCCTTTGGCGACAAAATCCAGAAAGCTGCTCAAATCCACCGTATCCATTACCGTCATAAAGTTCATGTTGGTCGGAGCCAGCAGTTCGAGGTAGCCGCCGTCGCCAAAGACAATCAGCGCATTGTGCGTTTTGCCATCGGCGTGCTGGCCGCCATAAAACACGCTGAAACCCAGCGCCCGAAAATCGGCGGTAGCGGCGTCGAGGTTGGACACCGCGATAATGGCATGGTCAAAGGTGAAAGTCGGGGTCAAGTGGCCGCCTCCTCTCCGGGGAAAGTCCAGGCCAGCGCCTCAGGCATGACACTCCTGAAGCCAACCAGACCGTGCCCGCTGCCAATTTCGACGTATTGATAGGCCACATCACGGCGCTTGCGCAGCACAGCCGCCAGTTCACGCGCCGGGTTGAGGAAGCGCGTCGGGTGTTCGTAGCGGCCCACCGACTGGAAGATGCGCTGCGGCAGCGTGGCGGCAGTCTCGAAGCGGGCGCGATACCGCCCCAGAGTTGCCTCGCCCGGGCCTTTGCCCTGTCCTTGCAGCGGCGGCGAGATCATCAGCAGGCGCGTAAATTCCACCGGGCTGCTGAGGGCCGCGTGCGCCGCCGCGATAGCGCCCACCGCCACCCCGCCGATGCCCACATCCAGCGGATTAATGCGGTACAGGCTGCGCACGAAGGGCAGCAGTTCCGTCAACAAAAACAGCAGATGCCGGTCATTGGTCAGCATTTCGCGCGCGCGCTGTTCCTGAGCGCCGCTTTGCATCATGGCGATAATCGACGGCTGCATCCGCCTGTGCTTGATGAGCGCGTCGGCTATGTAAGGCACTTGCAGCGGCCCGGTACACCACAGCGCATCCATCAGGATCAGCAGCGGGTATTCCCGGCTGGTATCGTAACCCGGTGGGGTATATATCCACAGCTTGCGGTCGGTGAAGCCAAGCTGGCGGCTGTCGATAAAGTGGTCGGTGATGTCGCCCCTCGGCACACCCGCCATCGCCGACCAATCCGGGAAGGGGCGCGCTTTTGGCATCCGCAGCACAGAGACATTAATCTGCGCCGTTTTCAGTTGCAGATCGTTAAGCGGGTCAACCTGCCAGTGCCTGCTCACCCGCTCGACCAGATTTTTCTCCTGCGCCAGCGGGGTCATCGGGTCATCAATCGCCAGCAGATAATCGAGCAGGTCGTCCGGCGCGAATTCACGGGTCACATACCACAGCGACGTGCCCTCCAGTTGGGTCATCGGCACGAGAGGCGGGTCATCCTTGATCGTATCCAGATTCAGCGCCGCGCTGGTCGTGCCGGCTCTGGTGTGGATAAATGTCGCCCGGTTGCCGTTGATCCACGGCCAGCGGGTTTGCTGTTGCAGCAGCACATCGACCAGATGCTGCCGCTCTTCGACAGCCGTCTGTTCGGCTTCGACCAGAAACGCATCGAACGAATCCCAATCGGGCATGGCCGCGCTCCCTTGCATGTGCCTCTACGTTATACTGCTATTGTAACATCGAGCCTATTCTCGCACGAATGCCGCGCGTGGTATTCGCTCTTGATAAACAGTTTTCCGCCGCCGCAGCGGCGGGCGGCGCTAAGTCGTTGCGCTGGCGGTGTTTGCTCCATTAGTTGATGACGCGATATACGCCCGGATGGTTTCCAGAGATGGTTTATCGGCCAGAACGAGCAGGATGTCGCCGGCATGAATGGTGGTGTTCCCACTGGGCACGACAATTTCCTGCCCGCGCGCAATGAGCACAATCAGGCTGTTTTTGGGCAGGTCCAGGTTGACAATCTGTTGATCGACAGCCGGAGAATCGGCTGAAACTGCGATTTCAACCAATTCATTTTTAATATTGGAGTTGCTGACCAGCTCAAATGGGTACTGCGGCTTGGGTACGAGAGGCGTGGTGACTCCCAGGCGTTTGGCAACAGAGACCAGCGTTGAGCCTTGCAGCAAAACCGAGACCAGCACCACAAAAAAGACGATATTGAAGATCAGATCGGCCTCGGCAATGCCGGCAAGCAGCGGAAACGTTGCCAGCACAATCGGGGCGGCACCTCGCAACCCGACCCAGGAAATCATCAGTTTTTCCCGAAAGTCGAACTTGGACAGCGCCAGCAGCAGGAAAACGCTGATCGGTCGCCCGATAAACATCAGAATTAACGCAACAAGGATGCCGGTTCCGGCAATGGGGAGCAAACGAGATGGAAACACCTGCAGCCCCAGCACAAGGAACACCGCAATTTGCATCAGCCACGCGACGGCATCATGAAAGCGGACCAGGCTTCTTTTGTGGATGAAGTTTTGCATTGCCAGCACCAACCCAGCGATATAGACAGCCAGAAATCCACTGCCGCCAAGCGTCGCGGTGAACCCGTAGATGAACAACACAACCGCTATGGTAAAAACCGAATACAGGCCATCGGCTTCCAAATGGAGTTTATTCATCACTTTGCCGGTAACATAACCGAGGACATAGCCCAGGACCACACCGATCACCATCTGCCGGACAACAAATATCAGCCAGTCCGTCACTGGCATCTGCGTATGCTGAACCAGTTCGATAATACTGGTCGTCAGAAAGATTGCCATTGGGTCATTGCTGGCTGACTCGAACTCCAGCAGCGGCTTCGCGTTGCCCTTCAGACCGACTTTTTGAGAGCGCAGGACCGAAAAAACGGCAGCTGCGTCGGTCGATGAGGTGATCGCGGCAACCAGAAACGCTGTCTCAGGGGAAAAACCGAGCAGTACGATACACAACAACCCGACGATACCAGCCGTAATCAGCACCCCAAGAGTCGCTAATAGAGCGCCGCTGGCGAGTACACTGCGCACCTCGGAAACCGGCGTGTCAAGCCCGCCCGCAAACAGGATGAACGTCAGGGCAATAACGCCCAACGACTGAGCTGCGAAGGGGTCATCAAACTGGATGCCGCCAATGCCTTCTGACCCGGCCAGCATCCCAATGAACAGAAAAAGCAGCAGTGCTGGCAGGCTGAGTCTGTGCGATATTTTGCTGGCTAACACACTGATGATAACCAGGACCGCCACGCCCAGCATTATGGTTTCAAGCGCAATCATTAATCGTCGTTCCCCTCACATAGATGCTTAATCCAGCGGAAAGGCTGAAGACCTATACGACCTGCCGGCCCCCAAACTGGGCAACCCTGTCCACATTTGTAGAAATAATACCTATAAATGGCGTTCAATACAGCGGTAATGAGAAAATATTAATCCCCTATTTTCGAGAAGCATGTACCCACCCGGCAAATAACAGGGGCACTGTGCGCGCCCCTGCAATATACGTTTATAAGGTTTAGGTGGAAGTGCTTAATGCGACTCGTCGTCAGACTGTTTCTTGTCAGTCATGCTCAATCCCGCGCCGATGGCAATACCGATGGCGATACCCAGCGCCAGATTATCCATCGCCAGACCGAGCGCAAAACCAAGTGCGATACCAACCCCCATTCCGTAATTGTTCATGGCTAATCCTTTTCACACTGCATTCACTCTATACATCCAGTTTATATAATCCATCCCGGAACGATTACACCAGTGATTAGGGGTTAGCCCATACGATCAATGGTCTGTGCCAGCGCAATGCCCAGACCAGCCCCCAGCGCCACACCAATGGGAATACCGAGCGCGATGTTATCCAGCGCCAACCCGATAAACAACCCGATCACCAGCCCCATGCCTAACCCCAGGCCGATGAATTGACTGCGGTTATCCATCACACCTCAGCTTTCCCGGTGAACCTAGCCAGATCATAACGTGCTTTGACAGGTTCGGAAAGCACAAACAGGGCACAACCTGTGTACCCTATTACGCAGAAACAGCTTGCCAAGATGCGCGGGAACGCTTGATTACGGCAGGCTTACACCGAAATTCGCCCGGTGCGCCGGCGCTTGAACTCCGGCCACAACAGCAGCGCGATCAGGCCGTTGAGGACAACGATGACAGTGCTGCCTTCGTGCCCCAGCACACCCAGCGGCAGCGGCAGACTGACAAACAGCGCCCCGGCGATCAGCATGATAATCACGCCAATCGAAAAGGTGATATTCTGCCACACCACCCGGCGCGCCTTTTTGCTCAGTCTGATGGCGTGCTCGATCAGTTCCAGCTTGTCGCCCATCAGCACCACGTCGGCAGTTTCCAGCGCGACATCGGTTCCTGCCGCGCCCATCGCAATGCCCACAGCCGCCGCCGCCAGCGCCGGAGCGTCGTTCACGCCGTCACCGACCATCGCCACCGGGCCAGTCTCCGCCTGAATCTCCTTGAGGATGCGCACCTTGTCTTCCGGCAGCAGGCCGGCGTACACCCGGTCGATGCCCAGTTCTTCGGCGATGGTATGGGCCACTCGCGGATTATCGCCGGTGAGCATGGCGACTTCCTCGATGCCGGCGCGCTTCAACCCGGCAATCACCGCCCTGGCCTCCGGGCGAATCTGGTCGGCCATCGCAATCACGCCCATCCAGTCACAATCACGCTCCTGACCATATTCGCAGGCTCCACACTCCTCGCACTGGCCTTCACGCACCACACCGATCACCGTCTTGCCCTGCATTTCGAGCTGGCTGGACACCTCGTCGAGCTTCGGCGGCAGCGGGTTGCGTTCCTTGAGATACTTAATGCTGCCCAGCCGGACAACCCGCCCATCAACTTTCGACACGATGCCCATGCCCGTGACCGCCTCAAAATCCTGCACATCGCCCAGCTTCAGGTTACGCTCTTCCGCCTCGGCGACAATGGCCTGCGCCAGCGGATGCTCGGAACGCGCCTCAACTGTCGCAGCGACGGTCAGCAGTTGATCTTCTGCCAGTTCGCAGCACGATACGACATCGGTCACTTCGGGTTTCCCGGCGGTCAGCGTGCCGGTTTTGTCGAAGGTGATGGCCTTGATGGTTGCCATCTGCTCGATATACGCGCCGCCCTTGAACAGCACACCCATCCGCGCCGCCGCCGCAATTGCCGAGATGAACGCCGCCGGGGTGCTAATCACCAGCGCGCAGGGCGATGCCACCGTCATCAGCACCATTGCCAGATAAAAATGCGGCTCGAAATCATCCACCCAGCCAACCAGCGGCGGCACGATGATAAACAGCAGGATCGACACGATAATCAACGTCGCGTACACCTGCTCGAAACGCTCCAGAAAACGTTCTGTGGGCGCTTTGGTATCCTGCGCTTCCTCGACCATCTTGATGATACGCGCCAGCGTCGTGTTGGAAGCCGGCTGCGTCGCCTCGACATCCAGCACGCCCTGCTGGTTGAGCGTACCCGCGAATACTTTATCGCCGATCCCTTTTTCCACCGGCATCGATTCGCCCGTGATGCTCGATTCGTCGATAGCCGAGCGCCCATTACGCACCACGCCATCCACCGGAATCCGCTCGCCCGGTTCGATGAGCACGATCTCACCGACCTGAATCTCGGTGGTGTGGACAGTTTCCACGCTGTCCCCGCGCCGGACTTTGGCCTCTTCTGGATAGAGTTTCATCAGGCCCTTGATCGCCTGCCGGCTGCGCCCGATGGCGTAATCCTGAAGCACGTTGCTCAGCGAAAACAGGAACAGCAGAATCGCCCCTTCGTGCCACTGGTTGATCGTGGCCGCGCCGAGTGCCGCCAGCACCATCAACATATCCACGTCAATGCGGCGCTGCAGCAGGCTTTCGACGGCGGTCTTCGCGCCATAAAAACCGCCGGCCAGATACGAGATGATATTCAGTACCAGCACCAGCCAGTCTGGCCCGCCCGACCGCTCGCTGATAACGCTCAATGCGATTGCCAGCGCCGTTATTACCACCAGTCGCGGTGCCTGCCATGCCTGAGTGAGCCAGATCGGCCTGTCGTGGGGTTGATCGCCCGGCTGTGTCTGCCCCTCTCGCGTCCCGATCATCGTGTCCATCGTTTTTTCCTGATGTATAACCAGCGTGAATTCGGTTTTTCTATCGTATTATTTATATTTTAACACAGGTTAATATTATTGGAAAGTACCGGATAGCACCATTTTTACCGGATACAACTCGCCAGACGCCTGCGCAGGCGCTACAATGCTGTCATGCCAACACCATTCACCCATCTCCGAACCGCCCAGATGCTGCTGCGCGACCCGCAAATTCCGCCGGAGTTCCGCAGCCTGCTCGATTCCCAGCGCAGCGCCTTCCTGCTGGGGAACGTCGCTGCCGATGCGCGCGTCAATTCGGGCCTGCGGCGGGCCGACACGCATTTTTATCACTACGACCAGCCCATATCTGACCACCCCTGGCGCGTCATGATGTCGCTGTACCCGGCGCTGCAAACCCCACGCGACACGGCTCAGCAGGCGTTTCTGGCCGGTTACGTCGCCCACCTGTCGATGGATGAAGTCTGGACCAACGAGATGCTGCGCACCCACTTCTTCGCGCGGGAATGGGGAACAGATCGCCACTTTCGCTTTTTTATGCTTCACATTCTGCTGATCTACATGGATGAGCGCGATTACGCCCTGCTGGAAGACTGGCAGGCAAATACGCTGTTCGCCGCCCGGCCAGTGGACTGGCTGCCGTTTATGACCGATTATGATCTGATGGAATGGCGCGATTTTATTGCGGCGCAGGTGGCCGGTGAAAGCCAGACGCTGAAAATCCTCGGCGAGCGCACGCAGCGCCCTCCGCAGGATTTCCGCACTGTGCTCGATTCGCCGCAGCGGATGCAGGCCGATCTGTGGAACAACGTCCCCTTCGACGTATTCCAGCAGGTCGAACAGCAGATGTATACGTTCGCCCGGGATCAGATGATCGTTTACCTTGAAGAAACGGCGGCTCATCGTTAACAGCCTAACCTGCCTATGTTCTATCACGATGCCGGAGCTTGGTGCGTGTCTAACCGCGCAGCATCGAGGGTGGGACCAGGGTGAACGCCCCGGTCGCCTGTGGATTCAGGCGGGTCATAGCTCGAAGGGTGTGCGCATCAACCCGCCCCCTGTTCACCCATCAGTGTATCACCTGAAAATAAGGGCGGAATATGATTTTGCGCTCAATGCGAGGTGAGAAATGCGTAAATCAGGCGGCGCTAGCAAGCCCGCTGCACCGGTTCCTGCTGCTGATGGAGATATGCGCGGGCTTCTTCCAGTGTATCGGTGAAGTACACCTGCCAGCCGATGCGGGAATCTATCAGGCGCAGACAGCCGAAAATCATGCGAATGGATTCATCCGCGCCAACTACGATCACCGCTCCGTGACGACGCTGATTGCGCTGCAGCAGCGACCGGGCGTGCTGCAGGTTATCGGGCAGGAACAGGCTGCCACCGGGTAAGGTCGGGTTTTCCTGAACATCCAGAATGGCGGACACGTCATAAGGGAGATACCGGGTCAGGTCCTCGACGGCATCCAACTGCTGGTCCAGTTCAGCCCACGTCCAGCCATCCCGGATTCTGAAATACAGGATGGTCTGTTCGGGGTTGTCCCAGCGTGCTTCGACGTTCACGGCGCTTTACCTTCTTCATCTGGTGAGCGCACCATTGCAGCCTGTGGCGCTCATGGCAGGTGGAAATCAGTCAGGATCAGGCCAGGTTCATTTACACATTTTACACTTGATCAGGTTTGTTGTCCCTGTAGATTGTAATTCGGTTTTTAATTTAGCACAAATCAAAACAATTGACAGCCGTACCCCGGCACTATTTCTGACTTCGCAGCGTGTCGAGGCAGCATTCCACCGCCTCGATCAGGGCGGCCAGCGGCAGGCCGGGTTGATCGTCCTCGCTGGCAATCTGCGGCACGTGGACAAAGCCGCACGGTATCTGGCGGCGGGTCTGCTCGATGAGATGGCGCGCCACGTAAAATACATGATTGCAGACATAGGTTCCGGCATGGTTGGAAATCACCGCCGGGATACCCTTCGCCTGAAGCGCATCCAGCAGGGACGGCAGCGGCAGCGTGGAGGTATAGGCTGGCGGACCATCAGCCACAATCGGGCGACCCGCAGCGGTGACCCCAGCGTTATCCGGCAGCGGCGCATCGTCGATGTTCAGCGCGAAACGCTCCAGGTTGATGGCCCCGCGCCTGGCAGCCAGACCCAGCATCAGAATGGCATCTGGTTCATGTTGGGCGATCAACGCGCGGATACGGGCTTCTGCGCCGCTGTATTCGACGGGCAGAACCGCCGTAATCACGTCCGCATGGCGACCATCGAGGGCCTCAACCACCAGCCGGGATGGATTGACTTGGTGGTCGCCAAAAGTAGTGAAACTGGTGAGCAGAATGCGCATCAGGACAACCGCAGCCGCTGGGCCTGTACCTCGTCCATCGCTTCGATTGTATCCTGCAAGCTGGCAACCTCGTCCTGAATTTCCAGCCGCAGCCGCTGGGTACGGGCACTATCAACCTCTTTCGTGCCCATCAGCGACATCTGCGCATAGATCGTCCCCAGTGAGGACAGCGTACTTTCCAGTTGAATTTCGGCGCGTTTGACGCTGTTGGCAGTCGCTTCCAGATTGGCAAGCTGCTGTTCAAGCTGGCGAATCTGCTCTTCGAGGTCGCGCCGCACTGCCGGGTCCTGTTCGCGCTGGAGGCGGATACGGGTCTTTTCGAGCTGCTGCGGAACCATCCTGCGGTCGCGCATGACCAGTTCGTTTTCCTCAAAGGCGTCGATATGCAGCGCCAGGTTGTACATATGGCCGATCCAGTCATCAACATCGTTGATGGTCTGCTGCAAACTGGCGCGCATGGCTCCTTTGTGCCGCTCCAGCAGATTCAGCATCCCCTGTCGATATTCCAGCGCGTTCTGCATTCGCTCACGCGATACCCGGCTTCGGATAGTGCGCAGGTCGTAACGGCTGGCAAATTCACGCGCGACTGCCTGCTGGGCCGCCTGTTCGTCGGTCAGGGTCGCGATCACCAGCGCCGCTTCGGCCACCAGCCCGCCGACCAGCCAGAACCAGTCCTGCCACCAGGGGAAAGGCTGCGGCACCGCCACAAACAACATACCGGTCAGCAACACCGTGACCAGACTCTCCCAGCGAAAAATAGCATTACGCAGCACCGCGCCCAGGGCACGCTGCCGGACTTCATCAGATGATTCGCTTCTGGACATGAATGAATTGTCTCCGCGTATTCAATTGTATTATACGCCAAACTATAGCCTCTGGTTGCGAAAATCAAAACAGGGCCTGTGCTGAGAGGCCCTGCCAGATAGGCTGCTGACTCAGGCGCGGCGCACTGGCCCGCCCGGCAAATCTGACTGTCGGAGTTGATCGGACTATTCCGAGCCAGCCACGCCCAGACGGCGGCGGCGTTCCTCAAGCTGCCGTTCGATTTCGCCGCCGCGAATGGCCTCGTCGATCTGGTCGCTGACATTGGCAGTTGCCACTTCCAGCCGCGCATCTTCCCGGTCAAGATTGGCGCGGATACGCTCCGCCAGGCTGTTGATCTGCTCGTCGCCAGTCGAAGCAAGCTGGTCGAGGCTCTTCACGGTCTTGATCGTCACCTTCTTGGCTTCTGCCAGTTCGATCAGCGAACGCAGATGCTCGCGTTCCTGTTTGATGATCGTCAGCTTGGATTCCAGCTTCAGGCGCATTTCCAGCATTTTCTGATACTGGTTTTCCTGTTCCTGCCACTGTTCATAATATTCCTGAGCAAGCTGCTGCTTGGTGTTCAGTTCAGACTGCGCCGCCGCAGCCAGATCATTCTTGCCCTTGATAATCAGCGTGTCGATGTCGCGGTCGAGCTTTTCGGCAGCAGCGGCGAATTCTTCATACTTGCGCTTGAGGGTCTTGACCGTCCCGCCAACAGTAGCGGCGGAATCTTCCAGCGCATCCAGGTTGCGTTCGACCTGGCGGATATATTCATCCATCACCTGAACCGAGTTGGCTTCCAGCGCCCGGTCCACAATGCCGTGCAGGTTTGCGCTAATCAGGGTGTTGATTTTCTCGAACAGGGAGGGGGCCATAAGCTGCTTCTCCTGGCTTAATTCCGGTGCATAGCTGGGGGTAGTTTAGCATAAACCCCGCCGTTAGAAAACTACGGGACGGGCAGGCGCAGGGTAAATGTGCTGCCCCGGCCAACCTTGCTGTCCACCATCACGTCACCGCCATGCAGTTCAGCCACCCGCCGGACAATCGCCAGCCCGGACCCGGCCCCCTGATCTTCGTAAAAGCCGCGGTTGATCTGGTAAAAACTGTTCCAGATGTGTTCCAGTTCTTCCGGCGGGATTCCCCGCCCGCGATCAATCACGTCGATGCAGATATAGCCCGCCTCAGCCCGCGCCCGCAAGGTCACCGGCTGCTCCGCCGGCGAAAACTTGATCGCGTTGCTGAGCAGATGCTGGACTGCGTGGCTCAGATATTCCACATCCCCGATAAACGTCGGCAGATCAGCGTCAACCTGAAGTTCGCAGGTGTGATAGACGCCTTCGCGGTTGAAGGTCACGGCACATACCTGTTCCAGCAGCCCGCCGAGGTATTCAATCGGCTGTTTGCGCCAGTTGAAGGTTTCACGTGCCTCGCCGGTTTCCAGTTCGACCAGCAGGATAAAGTTCTCGATCAGGTTGCGCAGGCGTTCGGCCCCGCTGCTGATCCCTTTCAGATAGCTCACCATCTCCTCATCGCTGATCGGCTGGTCCGATGGCGGAATATTCAGCATATCCGAATAGGCCACGACGAAGGTCAGCGGCGTGCGAAACTCATGATTGAGAATCGTCAGAATACTGCGCTTGAGCTGCGCCATGTGGTCGGCATGAACCGCCTCGATTTCTTCACGGCGTTTGATGCGCGAGCGAATCGTAATCAGCAGATCAATCGGGTCATACGGCTTGATGACATAATCCTCGACCCCCAGCTGCTTGCCGCGCTGCACATCTGTTTTCTCGCCCCGCGCCGTCAGAAAAATGAAGGGAATCGACAGCCAGCGCGATTCCTGCCGCACGGCTTCCAGCAGTTCGATGCCATCCATGTGGGGCATCATGATATCCGACACAATCAGATCGGGTGGTTCAACCTGCTGGTGCAGCACCTGGAGCGCCCGAACGCCATCTGCGGCAGTGAGTACCTGATAGCCATCAATTTCGAGGATGTTGCGGATGCCTTCGAGCAGATTCAGGTCGTCCTCGACAACCAGAATGCGGGCGGCGCCGTTTGGTGTGGGGGCGTTGTGGATCGGTGTCATTGCGGCTGGTTCAGTCATATGAGCTGCATTTCTTTAATATTCACTGTTACATGATGCGAGAGCGTAAGCCCCCCTTTTCTGATTATAAGGTCAAAGTGGGCGGCGTGCATGAAGCCTTGCCAAATTCACGCATTTTTTAGGCTCGTGGCGCGGTGAATGGCAAGCAGATCGGCCAGCAGACCGAAACCAGTAGCCACCGGCCCGGCTCCCGGCCCGATCAGGGTGACATCGCCGAGCAGGTCCGTGGTGAACGTCACCGCGTTGGTCGCGCCGCCAACCTGCGCCAGCGGGTGACTCTGGGGCAGGCGTACCGGCTCGACTCGCCCGCCATCGGGTGTGACAGTGGCGATCAGTTTCCAGCGTTCGCCGGCTGCCTGCGCCGCTGCAATATCGTCCGAAGTCAGACCGCTGATGCCTGTGACCGCCATCGAATCGAGCGATAGCCGCTGGCTGAACAGGGCCGCCGCCAGAATCACGGCCTTACCGGCTGCATCCCAGCCATCTACATCGGCAGTCGGGTCGGCTTCGGCATAACCCAGTGCCTGCGCCTGCGCCAGCGCTTCAGCATATGCCAGACCGCCTTCCATCTGCGTGAGGATGTAGTTGGTCGTGCCGTTGAGGATGCCGCGCACCGCACGGATGCGACACCCCGCCAGCGCCTCAAGCCCCAGCCGCAGCGCCGGTGTCCCGGCCATAACCGTCGCTTCGATACCGAGCATTTTACCCCGGCTCCGGGCCAGCGCCAGCAGTTCGTCATAAGCCAGCGCCGCCGGCCCCTTGTTCGCCATGACGACATGCTTGCCGGATTCCAGCGCGGCGCGGCAGTAATCCAGCGCGGGCTGGCCGGTTTGCAGGTTGGAGTAGCTGACTTCGACCAGCGCGTCAGCCCTGGCGCTGCGGATCAGTTCCAGTGTATCCATGCTGCGCATCAGGCCATCGGCTTCCGGGTAATGATCCAGATGCCCCGCAGCCATCGCTTCCAGCAGCGCATTGATGCTCAGGCCGTCCGGGTGATAGAGCATTCCGCGTGTGCGGGTGGCAACGCCGACAATCTGCGCGGTAAAGTCTTCGCGCTCGCGCAGTTCATCAGCCTGATCGCGCAGAATCTGTGCCAGTCCCTGCCCCACCACGCCAAAGCCAATCAACAGCAGTCGCATAGGTTCATCCTCCTGAAAAGCCACAGATTTAACGCAAAGGGGCGCGGAACGCAAAGACTCGCCGTGTCTTCGAGAGGGGCGTCATCCGCTGTCTTTCTGGCCGACCCTGCGCCCTGCCAGCGCATTTTTCAGCGCCATACCCCACAGCAGGGGACGCGAGAGCAGCCACAGCAGCGCCGCCCGCGCCGCGCCGTGATGAGTGCGGGTGTAAAGCAGCAGGTCATCGTAATAAACCTGAGTCGCCAGCCAGGAACGGGTCGCCGCTTTTTCGTGGTGAGTGATGAAGGTATCGCTGAGGAAGCGGAATTTTCGCCCGGCCAGCCGCCGGCCCAGATCGTCTTCGGGAAAATACAGCCTCAGCCGCTCATTCAGCCGCAGATCGCCACGCCGCAGCAGCAGGCACGAGCCGGGCATGACTTCCACGTCTTGCGCCGTGTCCCGATTCCAGCCGGCGTACCAGTGCCGCGCATTGATCGCTGCCCGCCGCCCGCGCAGCAGCCAGCCCAACGGTGTATGGTTCAGCAGCAGGTAGGCGTAAGTCGGCACGCGGGAACAGGTACGCTGAATGCGGCCATCCGGGTAGCGCATTTGCAGGGTCGCGCCGCTGTAATCCGGCTGCGCATCCATAAAATCGACCAGCACCCGCAGGGCGTCCGGCTGCGGTTCAGTATCAGGATTAAGCAGCAGCACATAGTCGCCGCGCGCTGCTGCGATGCCCACATTGTTGCCGCCGCAGAACCAGCGATTTTCCGATTGGGGCAGATAAACGGTATCGGGAAATTCAGCCGCAATTTCTGCTGCGCTGCCATCGTTATCGACCACAATGATTTCCGCCGGCTGTGTGCTGGCCGCCAGCGCGCGCAGACAGGCCCGCAGCAGCGCCGGGGTGCGGTAATGGACGATGACGACAGACAGCTTAACGCTCAAACAGCATTCCCATTAGCTTCACATAGGCAATAATCGCAGCAGCGTCCTCCGGCCTCGCCTCGCGCACGGCATAATCCGCCATAGTTTCCCCGTTCTACTGGGGTTTCCGGGCCACCACCAGCGTCATAAAATTAAATGCCCAAGGCAGCACCACCCGCAGCAGCCCACCGAGCGCATCAGCCAGCCTGCTTGTCTGGTAATACCCCGGCGCGCGAAACAGCCCGCCCAACCCCCACAGCGTAAACGCATGGCTGGTCGGCAGCATTTCGCAGACACGGAAGCCGGCTTCGGTCACCGCCTGAGTCAGTTCAGCGCGGGTGTAGACACTTTCGTAGAAGCCTTCGTCCGCCAGTACACTGCGGCCCGACAGCCTGCGCCGCCAGGCGATCAGCCGCTGCACGAGATTGGGATAGGGAATCGTCAGCACCAGAACCCCGCCCGGCTGGAGGATACGATAAGCTTCTGCCAGCGCCGGCCCCATGCCATGCTCGAAATGTTCCAGCACGCCAAACGACAGATAAGCGCCAACGGAACCATCTGCCACCGGCAGCGCGTGAACATCGCCGGCGAACAGCGGCAGTGTCGGGTCGTAAGCGCGGGAGGCGTACAGGGCGTTGGTGGCATAGTCCATGCCGATGACCGGATAGCCCATCTCGCGCAGGGTAATGACAACCGCGCTCAGGCCACTGCCCGCTTCGAGGATCACCGCATCACGCGGCAGGTAGGGCGCATAGGCGCGGATCGTCGCCAGCGAGCGCGGGTAGCGCACCGCCTCAAGTTCAACTTCTATCGAGGCGCGATCCCAGATGGTCTCCCATGCCTGCCGGGTGCTTGCGTAACGTGGTGACTGCTGCATGAGTCTTCAATCGTTGCGTGAAAGGTACGGGCAATGATAACCGAGGCGGCGCAATCCGCCTATGGTCGCCAGCGCGGGGCCTGATTATCAAAGGGGTCATAAGTCAGGCGGCGCTGATCGCTGCCATCAGCATTCATCAGGTAAATTTCGCTGTTGCCGTCGCGTTCAGACACGAAAGCGATCATCGCGCCATCGGGCGACCACGCAGGATGAATGTTGCGCGACGGGCCATCCGTCAACTGCCGGACATAGGCTTCGCAGTCCCCGCTGGCGCACAGGGTCATATCAATTGAGAAAATCTGGAAAGTCCCGGTACGGTTCGACAGGAATGCCAGCCAGCGACCATCCGGCGACCACAGCGGCACAACATCCACCGCGCTGCTGGTCGTCAGCCGCCGCGCGCCGGAAACCTGCGGGTCGATGAGGAACAGATCACGATTTTCCGTGCCCTGGGTCAGGGCGCTGAACGCCAGCCAGCGACCATCCGGCGACCAGTTCAGATTGGCGACACCGTAATTGGCTGCCGGGCCGGGGTCGAGCCGGGTGCGGGGGCATGTTTTCAGATCAGCGAAGCAGGCTGTTTCCAGCACCAGAATTTCATCGATCAGGCGCTCATACTGCCGCATAACGAAGGCGACCCGGTCACCAGCGGCTGTCCAGGCGCGTCCCATGCGTGGGTCCACCAGCAGGTCCATGGGATGCGCGCGCACCCATCCATCAGGCACATCCACAATCGACCACCGCTGCGGCACGAGCGCGGCGCTGCCGGTGAAGATGATCGATTGGCCGTCGGGTGTCCAGCGCGGCGAATGATTGCTGGTTTCCGATACCGTGAGCCGCCGGGCATCCCTGCCCTCGGCGGTCATAACGTAGATTTCGAGGCCGCGTCCGTTCGGGTCGCTGGCGTAGGCGATATGCTGTCCATCCGGTGACCACGCCAGTGAAAATGGGTCTGTATCGCGCAGGAACAATCGCGTCAGGCCGCGTCCCACATCCAGCGCGTAGATATTCGGGTAGCCATAGCTGCGGACCGGCCGGCTGTAATACAACTCCGCCGCCTCGATCTGTGCCCCGACGGTACGCGCCCCGGCCAGCAGAATCACCAGCAGCAGGCACAATACACAGCTTGTATAAAGCAGCCGGATTGACCAGTAGGGGGTAACCATGAAGTCATTTTACAACAAAATCGGCGTATCTATCCTGCGTCCAGGGTCACCACATCGAGCGCGAAAGGCAGACGCGGGCGCACCAGTGGCACGGCCAGCGAAAACGAATCGAAATTCGCCGCGTAGATTTTACCGTCATGATAGGCCACGTCGCTGATGCCGCGAAACACCCCGGCGATGTATTCCAGCTCGCCGTTATGCAGGCGTACCAGCCCATTCTGAGCCAGCGCCGCCGCGTAGATCGTGCCATCGGGTGCAACGGTAACGCCATCCAGCCCCGGCGCGTGTTCCTGCTCGCTGTGCCGGTAGAGCTGCTCGCCTGCGCCCCCGTTCACCGGCACGCGATAGATAGCGTTCAGGTTGCTGTCAGTGATAATCAGGGCATCGTGGACCGGGTCGTAGGCCAGACCTGTCGGCGCGGGGTTGGCATCGGTTTGGACTTCCGGCGGAGTCCACCACACCGCGCCGCTGCTGCCATCGGCTGCAAAGCGCCAGACCTCGGCCCGCCCCCGGTCACTGACGTAGACGCGGCCCTGCGTATCGAGCGCGATGTCGTCCGGCAGCAGAAAACCGCGTTCGTCGTCCGGCGCAGCGAAGCGGGTAATCGTCCCATCCGGCGCGATACGTTTGACCTCGCCGCCCAGCGCCAGCGGATTGCCGCTGCCACGATCCACCACATAGAGCGTACCATCATCCCCCAGCGCCAACCCGGAGACCGCGCCGATCAGTTCACGTGTGCCGGGCAGTTCGGTCATGTCGCCCTCCGGCGTGATCGACCAGACCGCGCCGGTGACATAGCTGGCGGTATACACTGTGCCATCCGTCCCGACAGCCACGCTGGCTGGGTAGGCGTCGTCGTCGGGCAGAACGGCCCATTCGCGCACGCTGACACCCTCCACCAGCGCGATAGCCTGGTCGCGCCCGGTGTTGAGCGTCAGCAGGATCAACCCCAGCGTGACCCCACCGATCAGCAGGATGCCGCCGGCCATAAACAGCGCGAATATGGCTATGCGCGCCGCGCGCGGCAGCCGCTGGATGCGCCGGATCATCTACAGCATGCCCCGTCGCAGCAGCAGCAGTGCCCCCAGCGCCGTCCCCCAGGCGATGTACCCGGCAATGATCGTGGGCACAAGCGCCCAGCCAGCCTTGACCACCAGCCAGCTTACAATCAGAAAGATGACCGTAGGGAAAATGCCGATCAGCAGACCTTCGGAAAACTGGGCGCGCGAGGTGGGGTCGTGATCGGCGGAAAACACGATCCACAGGGCCAGCGGCACGTTGATCGGCATGGTGGCAGCAATGGCGGCGAACGTGCGCGAATGTTCACGCAGCAGCGCCACCACAATAATCACGCCGATAGACACAATTACTGGCAGCACCCGTTCCCAAGCGATGGGCATAGAGGATTTTCTCCTGTTTGAAGTTATCCGTTGCCAGTTGGCAGTTTCCAGAGCCTGAACGGCGGTACACTTCTTCTGACAACGGTGACCTGAAAACTGCCAACTACCAAAAAAGCTTCCAGCCCCGGCGCGGACCGACGGCTGAAAGCTGTGCGTTGCGGAGAGGGTGGGATTCGAACCCACGACGGCTGTAACACCGTACTCGCGTTCCAGGCGAGCGCATTAGACCAGACTATGCTACCCCTCCATCGAATCCGCATTATAGCAAACAAACCGCACCGAGAAAACCGTCATTCTCGCCCTGATCCACCCGTTCCTACCCACCCTGTACCCCTTGCGGTACACTCACTCAGACCGCTGCACGCAGGATGAAATAACAGGAGGTGAACGATGGCGGACAAAGTACGCATCGGCGTCATTGGCGTCGGGCAGATCGGCAAGCATCATCTCAATACCTACGACAAAATCGACGGGGCGCAGGTGGTGGCTGTTGCCGACATCAACGAGGCAGAAGCGGAGCGGGTGGCGGCGCAGCACGGCATCCCCGATGTCTACACTCACTTTGAGGAACTGCTCAACCGGGATGACATCGACGCGGTGGATGTGGCGCTGCACAACAACCTGCACATGCCGGTCACAGTGGCGGCGCTGGAAGCGGGCAAGCATGTCTACTGCGAAAAGCCGATGGCCGGATCGTACCGCGACGCCGAAACCATGTTCAACCGGGCGCAGGAAACCGGGCGGATGCTGAGTATCCAGCTTAGTTCGCTGTTTACCAACGAAACCAGGGCGGCGCGGGCACTGATCGACGCGGGCAAGCTGGGGCGCGTGTACTTTGCGCGCTCGACAGGCTACCGGCGGCGCGGTCGCCCGTATGTCGATGGTTACGGCAGCCAGTTTTTTGTGCAGAAGGAACACGCCGGCGGCGGCGCGCTCTACGATATGGGCGTCTACCACATCGCCCGGATGCTCTACCTGCTGGATAACCCGGATGTGCTGACGATCAGCGGCAAGACCTACCAGGAAATGCCGATGGATGGGCGGCGTAAAGCCATCAGCGGCTATAACGTCGAGGAAATAGGTATGAGTTTTGTGCGGCTGGCCGATAATATCGCGCTCGACATCATCGAAGCATGGGCGATTCATCTCGATGCGTTTGAAGGCTCGTTCGTTGTCGGCTCTGAAGGCGGTATCCGGCTGGAACCGTTCGGCTATTTCTGCAACCTCACCGACGATCTGAACCTCAACGGCACATTCGACCTGAACAACTTCAACTACCGGCTGCACCAACTGCGCGATAACGCCGATGCCTACGACGGCCCGCAGCATCACTGGATCGCCGCGCTTCAGGGGCGAGTCGAACTGCTGCCGACGGCGGCACTGGCGCTCAACACCATGCTGATTTCCGAAGGCATCTATTTGTCTGAGCAGTCAGGCCGCGAAGTCACGGCAGACGAGGTGCGCGAGACATCGAAATCGACGGCTATGAAGGTGTAGAGGCACCCAATCAGTCGGGCGGCGCAGACGTTGTTATAATCGACCAGCCTGCCGAAAATCTGTGGGCAGCAGATGGCAGTCGCAAGGGGTACATATCGAAACGGGGAGAAATAAAAATGGCAATCGACACCCAGTCTTTACTTGAGGCGCTCAATTCAGTCATCAGCATTCCGCTGATTCCGTTCCAGAACGGCGCAATCGATTATGAAGGCCATCGCAGGAATATCGCTTACCTGATGAACAACAACCAGTTATCGGAGGGGCGGCCCCGCGTGATTTCCATTGCCGGGACCAGCCTGATTCATCATATCACCGCTGAGGAACAGGTGCGGCTGCTGGATATCGCTGGGCAGCAGATGGGCGACGACGGTGTGCTGATGGCGGCGCTTGTGCCCAATCCCATCGGCGCGGCGGGGAATTTGATCGAGGCGCTGTCCAGCCTGAACCGCCCGCCTGATGTATACCTTGTGATGCCACTGACCGGCACGTACAGCCCGGATGGTCTGTATGCCGGGCTGATGGCCTTTGCTGAAAAATACGGTTCCCAATATGGTGCGCGGTTCCTCTATTATTATCGCAGCCCGCGTGACCGCGACTGCATCATCCAGTTATTGAAGGACTCGCCGCATTTTATCGGGGTGAAAATTGGCACGGAAGAAGCCGATGTGACGCCGTTTGTGAACGCGCTGGGCGACGACAAGATCGTGATCTGGGGCATCGGGGATCGTTCCACCACAGCGGCAGAACTGGGCGCGAAGGGCCATACCTCCGGCATCAACATTTTCGTAGCCAAAGCCTCGGATGCCATCAACAACGCCCAGCGGCGCGGTGATTATGCGGCGGCGCGCGAGGTCGAAGCCATCATCCACCCGCTGGAGGAGATTCGTTTCGTGAATGGGCGGGCTTACAATTATTCGGCAGTCATGGAGGCGATCAACCTGTCTGGTTTTGACGATGTGGCCGGGGGCACAGGCGGGCCGTTCAACCCCCGCGTGCCGCCGGAGATTTCGCAGCGCATTGCGCAGATTGTTGAAGACATCCGCGCTTATCACTGACAGCCGATGGCGCCTCTGGATACAAAACACATCCTGCAGCAAGGGCGCAAAGGATATAAAGATACGCAAAGCAGCCCCAAATAAATCTTTGCGCTCTTTGCATCTTTGCGTTTAATTTTTGCTGCTACATCTGCTATAATCAGCCTATAGCACAAACGTTCACAGTCTGAGACGAATCCTGATGGCGAAAACACGCACCAAGTACGTTTGCACCAACTGCGGGCGGCAGACCCCCCGCTACATGGGCCGCTGCCCCAACTGCGGCGAATATAACACGATGGTCGAGGAAGTTGAGGAGATCAGCCGGGCCAGCAATGCGCGCACACGCCCGGCAGTCAGCATCCCCGGCAACACGCCGCAGCGGCTCAGCGAGATCAGCAGCGATGTCGGCGAGCGCCTGTTCGTCCCGGTGGAGGAATTCAGCCGCGTGCTGGGCGGCGGCATTGTACCCGGCAGCATCATCCTCATCGGCGGGGAGCCGGGCATCGGCAAAAGTACGCTGATTCTTCAGCTATGCACCATGCTGGCGGAGCAGTTAGGCAACGTGCTTTACGTCAGCGGCGAAGAGTCCACGCGGCAGATCAAGATGCGGGCGGATCGGCTTGGCGTGGCAGCGGAAAGCCTGTATCTGCTCACCGAAACCAACCTCGGCAACATCTTCGAGCATGTGCAGCAGCTCAACCCCACGATTCTGGTGATCGACTCGATTCAGACGACCTACATTGACGAGATCGAATCGTCACCCGGCAGCGTGACTCAGGTGCGGGAATGCGCCAGCCGCCTGCAAAGCCTCGCCAAATCCAGCGGGACCTGTGTGTTTCTCATCGGCCACGTGACCAAAGAGGGCAGCATCGCCGGGCCGCGTGTGCTGGAACATATCGTCGATACGGTGCTGTACCTCGAAGGCGACCAGTTCCAGTCGTTCCGGCTGCTGCGCAGTGTGAAGAACCGCTTCGGCGCGACCAGCGAGGTCGGCGTGTTCGAGATGCAGCAGCGCGGCATGATCGAAGTGCCCAACCCCAGCGAGGCGTTTCTGGCCGAACGGGTAGTCAACGCGCCGGGTTCGGCAATTGCCGTGACGATGGAAGGCACGCGCCCGCTGCTGGTGGAGATGCAGGCGCTCACCAGCCCGACGAGCTTCGGCAACCCGCGCCGCACCCCCAACGGCGTCGATTTCAACCGGCTGCTGCTCATCAGCGCCGTGATGAGCAAGCGCGTCGGCCTCAAGCTGCACGAGCAGGACATTTTCGTTAACGTGATCGGCGGCCTGAAGGTGAGCGAGCCGGCGTCTGATCTGGCAATGGCGATGGCGATGGCCTCCAGCTACTACGACACCGCCATCCCCGCCGATCTGGTGATGATCGGGGAAATTGGCCTCAGCGGGGAACTGCGGGCCGTCGGGCAGATCAGCGCGCGGCTGAACGAAGCGGCCAAGATCGGTTTCAAGCGGGCGCTGCTGCCCCGGATGCGCCGCAAGCCGGACGACGTGCCTCCGGGGATCGAACTTATTTCTGTGCGCAGCGTCGCCGATGCGCTGCGAGTCGCCGTGCCGAGGGAATAGAGGGAATAGTTGGAAGCGGCTGAGACGGTGGTGAAGGCGGGTGTACAGGTCGAGGTGCGCACGTTCGTGGTGGCATAAACGCTGCCTGCAAGTTACCGGGCCGGCGCTCAATCTGCGGCCGGCTCGTCCGTATCCGTATCCTCAGCTTCGTTCCTGAGGAAAACGGTCAGGTCCACACTGTAATGGGCGGTGGGGTTGATCGGGTACGGATCCATCGGGCCATCCTGCGCGCCCATCATGGTGCGGATAGCCTCCAATTCCAGGGTCGTGACTTTTGACATCACGTCTTCTTCCTTGTCCGGGTCGCCTTTGGCGAACGCCCGATGAAATGCAATCCACTGGAACTGCTGGCTGGAGATATTCGCCACCAGCAGCTTGCCGGGGTTGAAAGCGTTCGAGGTCAGGTCGCTGGCGCGCACCAGCAGGATACTCGCCACCAGCAGGCCCACCCCGATCCACTGTCCGGCGGTCAGCCGTTCGCCCAGCAGCACAAACGCCAGCGCCAGCGCCACACCAATTTCAGTGATCGCCAGCACCGCTGTTTGCAGGCCGCCGAGAAATTTAACCCCGGCGAACATGGCTAACCGCGACAGCGCCGTCGTGACCCCCAGCAGCATAATCGGCGACAGCGCCGCTTCGAGCATAACGGCGGCGTTCTGCGCCGAAGTTGTCAGCCAGACCATGACCACGATCACCGCCATCGTCGTCAGCACATACAGCGTCACCGTTGGCGAGGGCATCTCCCACAGCACATAGCGGCTGAGAATGACCGTCCCGGCGAACATCAGCGCGCTGCCGAGCATCAATCCCACGCCCAACCAGTCCACCCCATTGTCGCCAAAGCCGGTCAGGATGAGCAGGGCCAGCAGCGCCAGCACAACGCGCATGCTGGTGCGCCCGTCCAATCGCTCGCCCGACAGCCGCACCAGCAGCACGGCAAACACCAGATACATGCCATTGAGCAGTTGCGTCAGCGAGGCGTCCAGCAGGCCTAGTCCGCCGTAATAGAACAGCGAACCGATGCCGTTGACCGCGCCGATGACGACACAGCCGAACAATCCCGCCGGGTAAATGTAAATGTACCTGCGGAACAAAATGAGATAGACGCCCCACAGCAGCAGCACCGCAACAGCAGTCCGCAGCGCCGCCACACTGAACGGGTCCGCGCCGGCGCGGATCGCCATTTTGCCAAAGATAGGGGCCATCCCCAGAAAGATGGGCGTCATAAACGCGGCAGCAACGCCGCCCAGCGGAATTCGACGCTCGTTCACCCCGCCTGCCCTGAAGTCCGCTTTGCTTCACCGGTCAGGGGCAGCACCAGGACAAACTCGCTGCCGGGCAGCTTGTCCGGGTCATGGCCGGGACTATGCACCTCGACTGTGCCGCCGTGTGCCTCGGCTACTGACCGCGTCACCGCCAGTCCCAACCCCAGCCCGCCACCCCGGAAGGCTGTCTTGCTGGTCGAATGCAGCAGCGGATCGCCGACGGTGTGGAAGCGATCAAAGATGCGATGCTGCTCGTCCGGTGACACGCCAATGCCGGTATCCTTGATACTGAGGCGGATTTCGTGGTCGTCGCCAGCCGCCGTGATGGTAATGCTGCCGCCATCCGGCGTGTACTTGATGGCGTTGCTCAGCAGGTTGTTGATCGCCAGCAGGAGCAGTTCGGCATCGGCGCGCAGTTTGGTCGGCCAGCCAGCCGGGTCGAAATGCAGCTTCAGCCCGCGCTGCTGAAGCGCCGGCTCATAATGTTTGATCGCCTTCTGGACGACAACCGCCGGATTGACCGGGCCGAGCGACATATCAATCTGGTTGGTCATGATGCGGCTGACGGTGAGAATCTCGTTGATGATGCCCTGCATTCGCTCAATCGAATCGACCAGCCCGCGTACCAGTGTCTGCGTGGTTTCATCCTGATTGAGCACCGGCCTGAGCGCGGGACTGTCTTCCAGCAGGCGGCTGTAGCCATAAACCAGAGTCAGCGGGGTACGCAGTTCGTGCGCGGTAAGCTGGATAAAACTGTCCTTCATGCTGTCGAGACGGCGCAGGGTGGCGTTGGCCTGTTCCAGTTCGCGGATACGGCTTTCGAGCCGGGTAACGACTTCCTGGGTGTACCGCTGCTGCGCCTCAGCCAGCCGCGCGGCATCGAGTGAATCCTGCGCGCCGTTCATGTAATTCTCGATCTGCGACGGCAGTTTTTCCACGTCGATGGGCTTCGTCAGGTAGCCGGTGATGCCGGCGGCCATGGTCAGTTCGCGCTGTTCATCAAAGGCCTGCGCCGTGAGCGCCACAATCGGAATACTGCGGAAGCGAACATCGCCCCGCAGCATAGTCGTCACTTCGCGCCCGCTGATGTCCGGCAGGTTGATGTCCGTCAGAATCAGATCGAGTTCCGCCGAACGAGCCAGATCAACGCCCTCCAGCCCGCAGGTTGCTACCAGCACCTGATAGCCGGCAAAGCGCAGCGTGCGCTCGACCAGCACACGGCTGGCCGGATCGTCTTCGATGTACAGAATCGTTTTAGCCACGCCGGGCTTACTCCAGTTCACTGACGAGACTTTCGACAAATTCCTCGTCGATGAACGACCCCTTTTGCAGCAGCATGTTGATCTGCCCGCTCAGACGCGCCCGTTCCTTGGCCGTCAGCTCTTTGGCTGTGACCACTACAATCGGGATGCGGCTCATTTCCGGGTCCGCTTTCATGGTGTCGATAACGCTGAAGCCATCCACGCCGGGCATCATCAGATCGGTAATCACCAGATCGGGCCGGATGTTGCGGATGATGTCGATACCGCTGCCACCTTCGTGGGCCACATGCACCTCATATTTGCCCCGCGCTTCCAGTATGCGCTGGATTAACCGGGCCGCGTCCCTGTTGTCCTCCACCACCACGATGCGCTTGACCAGCGATTCGACCTGTTCCAGCGCCGACAGCAGGCCCTCTTCCGGCAGCACCGGCTGCGGTGATCGGACCGACAGATCGACGGAATGCTGCCATTGTTCGCCCAGAATCTGAGTCTCCACCGGCATGGTATGGCCGGAACAGTTGACGACCACGACATCATCCGGTTTGATGATGCCGCGCTGCACCATCTTGAACAGGCCGGCGAAGGTAACACCGGTCGCCGGTTCTACCGAAAGACCATCGTTGCGCGCCAGAATACGGATGGCGCTGAAGGCTTCCTCGTCATTAGCCGAAACGAAATGCCCGCCGTAGTCCGCCACGTAATCGTAGAGCATTTCGTAGGCGCGCCCCGGATTGCCCGTCGCCAGCGTGGCGATGATCGTCTGCGGATTTTCGACCGGTGTGGCGATACGCTGGCCGCGTTTGTACGCTTCCACCATCGGCGCGCAGCCGCTGGACTGCACAATGCCCATCGCCGGCATTTTATCCACGATGCCAAAGTCGTACATCTCGCGGAAGCCCTTGCCCACGCCGATCGGCCCCATACCGCCGCTGACTCCCTGAATGAACCAGTCGGGCGAGCGCCAGCGGTGGCCGCCTTCCAGTTCATTGCCAAGCTGCTCGGCAATCTCGTAGGCCATCGTCTTCATGGCTTCGATAGCCGCCACGCTCTTGATGCCTCGATCCAGAAAGACGCCCTTGGTTTTGGCAAAGCGGGCCGCCAGTTCTTTGGTCTGGTCATACGTGCCGGTAATCTTGATGACCTCCGCGCCGTAGATCGCCGCCTCGCGCATTTTGTCGCCGGGAGCCAAGCTAGGGAAAAACGCCCATACCTTGATGCCCGCCCGCGCACCATAGGCCGCATACGAAATGGCGACATTGCCCGTACTGGCGACGACCAGTTCATCAATGCCCATTTCACGCAGCACCGACAGCGCCACCGTCGCCTGCCGATCCTTGAAGCTGCCGGTTGGCCCCTGGCGTTCGTCCTTGATGTACAGGTTTTTCAGGCCGAGGCTGGCTGCCAGCGCCTTCGACTTAATCAGCGGGGTGCCGCCTTCACCCAGACTGACGATGTGGCTCAGATCATTGAGTGGCAGCACTTCATGATAGCGCCACAGCCGGGCAGGCCGCTGTTTAAGCGCCTCCAGCCACTGAGGCACATCCAGCCGGCTGAGGTCGTAGCGCGCTTCGAGGATACTTTCCCCGCAGCGCGGACAACCGGTGATTGACTTATCGAATAGGACCCGTGTGTGACAGTTGATGCATTCCAGTTCAAAGTGCTTGGTGTAATCCGGATATGGCAAAACGACTTACTCTCCATTGCGCGACAGGTGCGTTTGTACATCCTGAATAAACCGCTGGTAGTCTTCGAGGCTGATGTCGGTCTTGAACATCACTTCGACACCGGCCAGTTGATTCTGCTCATCGGCGTTGAGCGTATCCCCCGTGACGATCAGCACCGGGATATTTGATGTTTCCGGGTTGGAGCGCAGTTCCTGAAGCACATCAAAACCGTCCATTTCCGGCATCCGCAGGTCGAGGATCACCAGATCAGGGCGGCGGCGCGCCACCATCGACACGCCTTCGCTGCCGTTGTGGGCGGCGAACACGCGGTAACGTCCGTGCTCATCCAGAAGCTGCTTGAGCAGACGCGCACTGTCCGGCTGGTCGTCAATGATCAGAATGCGCTCGGTATTGCTCTCCTGTTCGGCTTGCAGCACCGCTGCAATCAGGTCGTCGGGCACAATCGGATGCTGCAAAAAGGCAAAGGCTCCGGCTTCGCGCGCGCGCGCCTCCTGATTGCTCAACGTAACCACAATCACCGGAATATCGAAGGTGTCATCACGCTCCTTGATCTTTTGCAGAATATCCCAGCCCGCGCCGCCGGCAAAATCCACGTCCATGACGATCACCGACGGGCGCAGGCCGCTTGCCATCGCCTCCGCCTCCAGCGGAATCGACGCCGCAAAGACATCGAACCCTTCACGCTGGATCATCCGCCGGAACTGATCCACCCGGTCAGGGTTATCCTCGATAATCAGCACCTGCCGCTTGGCCGGCAGCATCGCCGGCAGTATGCTGGTGCGTCTGGATTCCGACTCCGGCTGCTGTTTCTTGCCATTGGTTGCGCCATTGGCAGACTGCTCCTCAAGGTTCACCGTGTCCTCGTCGTCGGAGGCAGCGACTACGATTCGCGGCAGCTTGTCCGTATCGCCCTTGCGCTTCGTGGAGGGCGGGTCAAGCGGCACGGTGATGCTGAAGGTCGAGCCTTCGTTAAGCTGAGAGCGCACGAACATTTCGCCGCCCTGCAATTCGATCAGCGATTTTGAGATGGGCAGGCCCAGCCCTGTACCGCCGGCTACACGGGTGAGCGAGGAGTCGATCTGGCGGAAAGCCTCGAACAGCAGCGGGACATCCTTCTCGGCAATGCCGATACCGGTATCGGTGACATCGACCCGCACCACCGGCTGACCGGTGTCGCTGTGCTGGCTGCGGTAGACGCGGACGGTAATTGAACCCTGCTGGGTGAACTTGGCGGCGTTCGAGAGCAGGTTGAGCAGCACCTGCCGCGTGCGGAATTCGTCGCCATAAACATTCGGCAGGCCGCTTTCGATGTCCACCTTGATCTCGACGGGCTTGTCCTTGACCAGACCGATGCCGATGGAGCGCACCGCTTCGACCACCGGCTTGATGTCAAAGTAATCCGGCTTGATTTCCATTTTGCCGGCGGCGATCTTAGCCTGATCGAGAATATCGTTGATGAGGTTGAGCAGGTGCTGGCCGCTGTTGTAGATAGTCGTCAGGTCCTGCTCCTGCATCTCGGTCAGCGGGCCGTCGATTCCCTTGAGAATCACGCGGCTGAAGCCAATGATCGAGTTCAGCGGGGTGCGCAGTTCGTGGCTCATATTCGCCAGGAACTGCGACTTGGTGCGGCTGGCCGCCTCGGCGCGCTCCTTCTCGCGGGTCAGCATCGCGGCCATGCGGGCCAGGCGATCGGCGTTCCCCTCGGCCTCGGTGCGCGCCGCATCCAGCTCGCGAACCTGTGCCTGCAGGACCGCTTCCTTGCGCTTCAGTTCGGTGATGTCGGTGGCGGTGATGACGGTACCGCCGTCCGCGGTGCCGCGCTCGCGAACGAGGTACAGCAGCCCGTCGGAGCTACGCCGCTCGAACTCGAACGGCCGCCGGTGCCGCAGCGCCATGCGCTCGGCACTGGAGATGCTCCGCCCCTCGTGCAGCAGCACGCCGCCGGCCCGCTGCACGATATCCTCGAGGATGTCCTGAAAGCACAGCCCGGCCCGCAGTTCCACCATCGGACAGAACCGGGCATAGGCCTGGTTCCAGATGACCAGCCGGTCGGCACGGTCGTACAGCGCCACCGCCTGCTCCGTCGCGTCGACGGTGTCGCGCAGCAGCCGGCGGCTGCGCTCCAGTTCGGTGACCTCGGTGGCGGCGTTGACGGTGCCCCC
>Ga0079224_100000963_pt1 | contig 31240 bp, 32 predicted proteins | sample Stecom2015_FD_80414 | JGI IMG/M metagenome (GOLD analysis project Ga0079224, IMG submission 80414) | Agricultural soil microbial communities from Utah to study Nitrogen management - Steer compost 2015 | ecosystem: Environmental > Terrestrial > Soil > Agricultural land | place: USA: Utah... | reverse complement strand
CGACGCCCTGCGCCTCGCGCGGCTTCTCCATCGAATGCGCGACGGTTTCCTTGATGCGCGCCACGTTGACTATGCACTCGCGCAGCACCGCCTCGGCCACCTGGCGGAATTCGATGTCCTCCGCATCGGTCGGCCTTTGCGCCTGCTCGGAGTCGGCGGGCGCCGGCACGATCATGCCGACGAGCTGCTCATCGAGGCTGTCCTCGACCTTGATGAGCGTAGCCGCCATACCGAGCAACGCCGCTTCGCTCGCCGGCGAGCGCTGCGCCACGATGGCCTGCAGACCGGCAGTCTCGATCTGCACCTTGTCGCGCAGCTCGCCGAGACCGAGCACGCCGAGGGTGTCGGCGATCTTTTTCAGCAGCTCGAGCTGCGGCGCGAGCTCATCGACCTGCGTGCCGCCCTGACGCACGAAAATATCGAGCGCGTCCTTCACCCGTCCGAGGTCTTCCTTGATGGCCGCGGCCACCGTCTTCATCAGCTTGACCGACGGCGCCGAGAGGCTTTCGCGCGCCTGTTCGATGCTGTCGTCGACCGGCAGCAGCTCGTTCAGGCGGAATGAAGCTCGCACCGCGGCGACGCGCGCGCCAGAATTGCGCGCGCGTGCAACGTAGTAGAGTAGATTGTTCAACAGCTCGAGGGGCGGCGAATCGGCGTAGCGCGCTTCACCACTTTCGTAAAGGCGCTTCATCTCGCGATCGGCGTGGCCGAGCAGCCGCTTGATCGACGCGCTGCCGTCGAGCCCGCCTTCGCGCAGCGCCTCGAGCACCGCGCCGACCACCCACCACAACTGGAAGACGGGCTGAGTGGAGGCGACCTGCTCCAGCTTCTCGGCCGCGCCAGCCAGCATCTCGAGGTTCTGATCGACGCGCTCGCCCTTGATCCAGCCAAGCAGCCCGAGCTGGAAACGCCCGCGCAACTTGCGGGCCCATTGTGCGGCGTTGAGCGCCGGTTGCGCGCCGGAGCCGGGCTGCGGGTTCGCCTGCTGGTCCGAACTCAGGTTGAGCAGCAGGAGCGTGCCTTCGGACAGCAGCGCGTGGCCGCGCACCGCACGCAAGTCGTTCAGCAGCGGCAGCAGCACGAGAGCCATGTCGCGCCCGCCGCTCATCACCCGCTCGAGATAGGTCGGCAGCTGAACCATGGCGCGCATGAGCGCATCCAGTCCTTCGGCCAGATGGCGCTTCTCGGCGAAGTTGTCGATCAGGTATCGCGACACCTGCCCCATTTCCTCGGCGAGCAGCGCCGCTCCGTACACCTCGGCCACGCGCAGCGCGCCGTGCACGCTGTGCAAGTGTTCGTGGCACTTGCGCAGCAGCACCGGATTTTCCTGCTGCTCGCCGAACGCTTCGAGCGCGGCGCGAGCCTCGTTCAACTCGGCGGAGAGCTCGCGTGCGACGATGTGCAGCGTTTGCGATGAAACCTCGGCCATGATCTCCCGCCGGCTCTAGTAAACGTCTGGTCGGCCGCCGTTCGACGACGTCATCGAACGGCCGCTCGCGCGCGCGTGGATCTCACGCATGCAGTCCACCGACCTTCTTCGGTTCGGTCCGGGCGTGGGCGGACGCACTCGCGCCAGACTGCTCGGTCAGCAGCACGGCGCCGGCGGCGTCCGGCAGGCGGAAGCCAGAGACCGATTTGCGCAACTGCGCGGAGAGCTCGGCGAGCTTGCCTACGGAGCCGGACGTCGCCGCCGAGTTCTCCGCTGTCTGTGCGCTGATCTCACGCAGCACGCCCATATTGCGCGCGATGTTCTGCGCCGCCGAGGCCTGCTGGCGCGCGCTCGCCGAGATGTTCTGCACGAGGCTTGCGATCTGATTGGAGACCTGCTCGATCTCTTCGAGCGCCGCGCCGGCGTTCTCCGCGAGCAGCGCGCCGCCGACCACGTCGGTGGTGCTGCGCTCCATGGACACGACCGCCTCGTTGGTGTCGGCCTGGATCGTGCGCACCAGCACCTCGATCTGCTTGGTGGCGTTGGCGGCGCGCTCGGCGAGACGCTGCACCTCGTCGGCGACCACCGCAAAGCCGCGACCCGCTTCGCCGGCCATCGACGCCTGGATCGAGGCGTTGAGCGCCAGGATGTTGGTCTGTTCGGCGATGTCATTGATGAGCTCGACGATATTGCCGATCTCCTGCGAGCTCTCGCCAAGGCGCTTGATGCGCTTGGAGGTCTCCTGAATGGTTTCGCGGATCGCGTTCATGCCGTCGATGGTGCGGCGCACCGCTTCACCGCCCTTGTGCGCCACATCGACCGAGTGACGCGCCACGTCGGCGGAACGCTCGGCGTTGCCTGACACTTCCTCGGTGGACGCGGCCATCGCCGCCACCGACTCGGAAGCGAGCGCGACCTGCTTGGACTGCGCTACGGACGCCTTCGCCAGCCGGCCGGCCGAGACCTGTGTTTCCTTGGCGGCGGCGTCGAGCGAGACGGCCGAATCGTTGATCGTGGCGACCAGCTCGCGCAGCGCCTCGATCGCGTAGTTGATCGAGTCCGCGATGGCGCCGGTAATGTCTTCGGTGACCGTGGCCTGCACCGTCAAGTCCCCGTCCGCCAGGCTCGATAGCTCATCGAGCAGGCGCAGGATCGCTTCCTGATTGCGCTCGTTCTTGCTGGCGTGCAGCTGCAGCGTCTTGCGGATGTTGCCAGTCATGGCGTACAGCAGCGTGAGCAGCGCGAGCGCGATCAAGCCGCCGACGAGCAATGCGAAGGTCAGCGCCTCGACTCCAGGGAAAAGCGGCGTCGAGCCGGACGCCGCCGCCGCTGCGCGACCCTCGAGCCGGGCGTACAGCTGCTCGGCGCTTGCACTGAGCGCACGGGCCGCTGCGTGCGCGCCGCGCACGCGATCGGCCGAGCTGATGGCGGCGCGGATGCGCTCGCTGAGCTGGGCGTACAGCGACCTGAGTTGCTTGTAATGCGCCTCGGCCTGCGCGCTGGACGCCCGCGGCAGCGTGAGCCCCGAGTCTTCGCCGCCGAGCGCGCCCACGACCTGGCCCAGGTACTCGGCGCCGTCGGCGAGCCGGCGCGCGATGGCGTTGGGATCGTCCACTGCGTTCACCAGCGCCTCTACGTCCTGCTGCACGCGCAGGCTGGTCAGCTCGAAGCGTCCGAGATGGCGATCGATGCTCTCCTTGTCCGCCGGGCTCAGTCCGCCCATGGCGCCGGCCACGTTGCCGAGGCTCTGCAGCAACTGCGGAGCGATTGCGCGCACGTCCGTCGCGGTCTGCCGCACGTTCTCGATCGACTCGCGCGCAGCAACGACGACGCCCGCCTGCTGGCTGAGCGCCTCAGTCGCCTCGAAGCCCTGCACGTCGGCGCCGAGCGCCGCCGCGAGCGCCGCGAAGCGCGTGCGTGAGCGCTCGAGCGTCTCGAAGCCGTTGGCGGCGCCGGCGAGCGCCGCGTCCGCCTCGAGCGGAATCCTCTGCGAAAGCGCAAGCAGCTCGTTCGTCTCGCGCGCGTGTCCCGCGCCGGAGCTCATGGCGTCGAGAACCAGCAGACCGGCGGCGAGCGCCACGCAGATGAGCGCTGCGGCCATCAGCGCCGGCAAGAACCGCAGGCTGTTCATCTTGTTGACTTCGGCCATGTATACGCCCTACGTAAGCGCGGATTCAGCCCACAGGCTCCTGACCGGACGCCGCCGAAGCGGTAGCGCTGCTGTACTCATCATCTAGCACTCGTTCGACCCGGTGGAACCGTCGCCCGGGCAAGCACTCCATCCGTAAACCTGATCCTCGATCTCTACATCCGGGGCAGGCGGCGTCGTTATGACGCCGCCTGCAGGAACTCAGCGCTCTCGAGCAGAGTACGCAGGCTGAACACGGGCCAGATCTCGGCGCCTCGGCGGAACGCGCCGGCCAGGTACCGCTCGCAGCGCACGATCGTCGGCGGCGGCGAGCTCGAGAATTCATCGTCGGCGAACCTGCGGAAGCCGAGCACCTCATCGACCAACAAGCCCGCGGGGATCTCGCGGTGGTGCGCCACCAGTACGCGGCTCGAACGCCCCGTCTGTGTGAGCCCGCCGCCGAGGAAGGCGCGTAGATCAATCACCGGGAGGAGCTGACCGCGCACGTTGGCGAGCCCGCGGATCCAGGGCTTCGCGCCCGGCACGCGAGTCAGCACCGGTGGAAAGCCGAGCACTTCGCGGGTTTCCTCGCGCGCCGTCAGGAAGCTCTCTGAGCTTAGCCGGAACGCGACGCCCACCCATTCGCGCTCGCCGCCTGCATCGCGCCCCTGTCCGACGAGCGCCGCGCGCGCGAGCTTCTCGATTTCCTGAAGCAGCTCGAAGGGCTTGTCGCGCAGCGTCCTCAGACTGGCGATCGCGGGTGCGGCGGTGGTCGTCATCGTCAGGCGCCTTCGCGCACACTCAGCCGGCCAGCGCGGCCTGCGCCTTCTCGATCAGCTTGTCCGGCGAGACCGGCTTGACCAGATAATCGACCGCGCCCTGACGCATTCCCCAGATGCGATCGGTCTCCTGGTCCTTGGAGGTGACCATGATCACCGGGATCGATTTGGTGTCCGGATCGGAAGCGAGCTTGCGGGTCGCCTGGAAGCCGTTCACGCCCGGCATGACCACGTCCATGAAGATCAGGTCGGGCTTCATCTCCTTCGCCTTGCGGATCGCCTCAGCGCCGTCGCTCGCGCTTGCGGTGCGGTAGCCGTGGCGCTCCAGCGCCTTCTGCATCACATGAACTTCGGTGGGCGAGTCATCTACGATGAGGATCAGTGCCATACCTTGCTCCGCGATACCCTGCCTGAACCGGACGGTCGCCGCTGTTGCGTTCACGCGCATCACCTGACGAGCGCGCCAACGTGCGTTTCGATCGCCTCGAGCAGCTCGTCCTTCGTGAAAGGCTTGGTCAAATAGTGCTCCGAGCCGACAATGCGGCCGCGCGCGCGATCGAACAATCCGTCCTTGCTGGACAGCATGATGACGGGAATCGAGCGAAACACCTTGTTGTGCTTGATCAGCGAGCAGGTCTGATAGCCGTCGAGCCGCGGCATCATGATGTCGACGAACACGATGTCGGGTTGATGATCGGCGATCTTCGACAGCGCATCGAAGCCGTCGACGGCGGTGTACACCTCGCAGCCCTCTTTGGTGAGCAGCGTCTCCGCTGTGCGGCGAATAGTCTTGCTGTCGTCGATCACCAGCACCTTCAGACCCGCAAGACGTGGGGCGGTGTGGTTGGCGGCCAGGTTCTCCATCGCTTACCTCTCGCTCACTGCGCCCGCAAGGCGCAACCTTGCTCGCGCGCCGGGTCACGAAGACGCATGCGGCCGTGCGATTCGCGTGGATGACCGCGGCGCGGCGCCCGATTCGCCCGTTCCGATCGCCCGTTCGTATGGCCGCCCGCTCATTGGGCCCGTCGCGCCATCGCTTTCTTTGCTGGCTTGCGCGATGGCCGAAACTTTTAACATATTGGTTATGGAGCCGCCATTGGCCGCGTATCTATACTATGAAGCTCGTCACATGGCTTTTGAAGCGGATAGCGGATAGCGGATAGTCAGAGGCCCAAGCTGCCGCCGCTCAAGCCAGCACAGTTCCTCTGAACTATCCGCTATCCGCTATCCGCTTCCTGCCTCCTCCGCTTCCTGCCCCGTCCGCTCGCCGGAGCTCGATCATGACTTCCCAGCCTCGCGTCCTCGTCGTCATGGACCCGATCGAGACGATCAAGCCAGCCAAGGACACCACGCTCGCAATGATGTTGGCGGCGCAGCAGCGCGGCTGGTCGCTGTGGTGCGCCGGCCAATCCGATCTGTGGCTGCGCGACGGCGTCGCCTTCGGCAGGCCGCGTCCGGTGCGCGTCCGCGACGACAAGGCGCGCTGGTTCGAACTCGGCGAAGCGCATCAGGCGCCGCTCGCCGACTTCAACGTGGTGCTCATGCGCAAGGATCCGCCGTTCGATATGGAGTACATCTACACGACGTACATCCTGGAGCGCGCCGAACAGCAGGGCGTGCTGGTGGTCAATCGGCCGCAGGGGCTGCGCGACATGAACGAGAAGGTCTACACCGCGTGGTTCCCGCAATGCTGCGCCCCGACGCTCATCACGCGCGACATGGCCGACATGCATGCGTTCCTCCGCGAGCACCTGCGTATCGTGTGCAAGCCCCTGTACGGCATGGGCGGGCGCTCGATCTTCGTCATCGATCGCGGCGACAAGAACGCCAGCGTGGTGTTCGAGACCATGACCGAGTACGGCTCTCGCTACGCGATCGTGCAGAAATATATTCCCGACATCGTCGCAAGCGGCGATTCGCGCATTCTGGTCATCGACGGCGAGCCCGCCCCGTACGCGCTCGCCCGCATCCCTTCCGACGCCGACAATCGCGGCAATCTCGCCGCAGGCGCGCGCGGTGAAGGTCGCGCGCTCAACGAACGCGACCGCTGGCTGGTCGGGCAGATCGGTCCGACGCTCAGGGAGCGCGGCATGCTGTTCGTCGGCCTGGACGTCATCGGCGGCTACGTCACCGAAATCAACGTGACGAGCCCGACAGGCGTGCGCGAGCTCGACAAGCAGTTCGGGACGCAGATTGCAGGGTTGTTGATGGATGCAATCGAGAAGCGGCTATGAGCTGGGAAGCGGATAGCAGATGGCGACGGATGGTTCAGAATGGAGCGCCCTCGTCTGACTGTCCGCTATCCGCTTCTGCCCGTTATGAGCGACGCCCCTTTGCAGCCCGCACAGCCGCGAACGGCCGTCACTGACGGTCTGCCGGCGGTCAAGGACCGCCTCACGACCACTCTGTTCCTGGCGGCGTTGTTTCATGGCGTGGTGATCCTCGGCGTGACGTTCGCCGTACCGCACACGCCGGAACGGCGTACGCCGACGCTCGAAGTGCTGCTGCTCACCGGCCAGGATGCGCACTCCCCGGACAATCCCGACGCCCAGTACCTCGCGCAGCGCAGCCAACAGGGCGGTGGGACTACGGACGAGCGAGTGCGCCCCGCGAATCCGGCTTCCTCGGCGATCGCGGCCCAGCAAGCCGGGACAGCCGACGGCGACGGCGCCGAACTGCGCGAAGCGGTGGACGGCCGGCGGACGCCCGAGGTGCTCAGCGCCCGCAGCGACCGCAGCGAGGTGGATTACCGCAGCGGCGACGAGCGGCCCGCGCAGGACGCGCAGACCCCGCTGGCCCTGTCGCCCGACGCCCCGAGTCCGGTCGCCACTCACGCGACCGATAGGACGCTGCAGCTGCGCGGCCAGCGTCCGGACGGACAGTACGAAATCGTGCCGAATACGCGCGAGTCGGAGCTCGCGCCGTACCTGGACGCCTGGCGACGCAAAATCGAGCGGCTCGGGACGCTCAACTTCCCGCAGACCGCGCGCGGGCGGCACGCCGGCAATCCGGTGCTGGAAGTCGCGTTGCGGCCGGACGGGGCGCTCAGCCAGGTCGTGATCCGCCGCTCGAGCGGCCGCAAGGATATTGACCAGGCGGCGCTCGCTATTTTGCGCCTGGCCTCGCCGTTCGATCCTTTTCCGCAGGCGCTGCGCTCGCGCTACGAGGAGCTGCGGTTCGCCTATGAGTGGCAGTTCCTGGCCGGAGAAGGCGGTTAGAAGCGGATAGCGGCTAGTCAGATGCGGTGCGCTCAGGGGGCTCGAGTTCGGGCCTGCCCCGCCTTCGCCGTATCAGCGACCTCACCGGCCAAAGATGCAGTCTAGCCTCCGAACTAACCGCTAACCGCCAGCCGCTAACCGCTTCTATAATTCCGTCATGTCCGCCGACGGATTTCTCACCAATCAGTTCCTGATCGCCATGCCTGCGATGGCGGACGACAATTTCTTTCAGACGGTCACATTCATCTGGGAGCACAACGAAGAAGGAGCTCTCGGGATCATCATCAACCGGCCGCTGCGGATGCGGTTGGGGGATGTCTTCGAGCAGCTCAGCATGTCGACCGAGCCGGGCGTCCACAGTGAGCAGCCGGTGCTGCAGGGGGGCCCGGTGCAGACCGATCGCGGCTTCGTCGTGCACCACTGCGGGGGAAGCTGGGAGCACACCCACCGGATTTCCTCGCGCATCCAGGTGACGACGTCTCCCGACATTCTGGGCGCCATGGCGCGCGGCGCCGGCCCCCAAGTCGCCCTCGTGGCGCTCGGCTACGCCGGCTGGGGCCCCGGGCAACTTGAAGCCGAGCTTGCGCAAAACGCCTGGCTGACCGCACCTTGCGATGAGCGCATTTTGTTCGATACGCCCTACGAGCAGCGTTGGCTGGCGGCCGGACGGCTGCTCGGCGTGGATCTCGCCACGATCAGCCCGCACGCCGGCCACGCATGAGCGAGCGCGGCGCACCAGCGGCGCCTCCCGAACTCATCCTGGCCTTCGATTACGGCTCGCGCCGCATAGGGGTGGCCAGCGGTGAAACGCTGACGCGCACGGCGCGTGCGCTGACTACGCTGCAGCGAACCACCGGCGTACCTTGGGACGCGATCGACGCGCTGGTTCGCGAATATCAGCCGCTGCGGCTCGTGGTCGGCTTGCCGCTCAACATGGACGGGACGCCTACCGCCTTGACGGACGACTGTCGCGCCTTCGCAGCGCAGCTCAAAGCCAGGTATGCAAGACCTACCGTGCTGGTCGACGAGCGGCTCAGCTCCCGCGAAGCCGAGGCGGCGCTGCGCCAAGCGCGCGCCCTCGGACTGAAGCGCCGGCGCACAGCGCATGCGGACGTCGACAAGGTCGCCGCGCGCATCGTGCTCGAGCGCTGGCTGGAGAATCCGGAGGCGGCGCACGAGCTGTAGCGTCGAGGAATCTCTGATGCGGCCTGCTGCTGCGATCTCGACCGGATCGAGACAGCATGCATCGCGGCGTTCCTCGATGCTGAACCGTCAGGGTAGTAGGTCGACCTGAGCTTCCTTAGAATCCGCGCCCACCATGAGCATCGAGCCAAAGGCGGACCGCAGCGCCGCGGTGCAACGCGACCCCGAAGGTCGTCTGAGGCATCTCATCACGCTGGAAGGCCTGAGCCGTGAGGAGCTCACCGCCCTGCTCGATCTCGCCCAATTCTATGTACGGGCGCCGGGCGATCTCGCGCCGCGCGACCAGAGTCTCGCCGGCCACACTGTGGCCAACCTGTTCTTCGAGCCGAGCACTCGTACGCGCGTGTCGTTCGAGTTGGCCGCGCGCCGCCTAGGGGCCGAGGTCGTGAACCTGGACATGACGTCTTCCTCGCGCATGAAGGGCGAGACGGTGCTCGACACGATCTACACGCTGCAGGCCATGCAGGCGGACATCCTGGTGATGCGCGACGCCGAGCCGGGACTGCCGGCTCACGTCGCGGAGTCGGTTGCGCCGTACGTGTGCATCCTGAATGCTGGGGAAGCGCACCTTTCGCATCCCACGCAAGGCCTGCTGGATGCGCTGACCATCCGCCAGGCGAAGGGCGACTTCGCGCCGTTGAAGGTGCTCATCGCTGGCGACATCGCTCACTCGCGCGTAGCGCGCTCGGCGTGGCAAGCGCTCATGACTCTGGGCGTGGCGGAGCTGCGCATCGCCGCGCCGCAGGATCTCGCCCCGCCTCCCGGGGAGTTCGCCGGCGCACTGCGCTATACCGACATGGACGAGGCGATTCGCGGCGTGGACGTGGTGATGGCGTTGCGCATTCAGCGCGAGCGCATGAGCGGGGCGAGCATTCCCGACGAGGCGACGTATCACCGCACTTTCGGCGTCACCGCGCAACGGCTCAGGCTGGCGAAACCCGATGCTATCGTGATGCATCCCGGACCGATGAACCGCGGCGTGGAGATCGCCGGCGAAGTGGCGGACGGCCCGCAATCGGTCATTCAGCAGCAAGTGACCAATGGCGTCGCGGTGCGCATGGCGGTGATCGCGACCGTCGTGCGCAACGTGCAGGCGCGACGGCATTTCCAGTAACTGGCGGCCCGCTCGAAGGTCGAGATGAGCAGCAACGCACCGACGCATCGCGGCACGATTTTCCTGGAAGACGCCGAGGTGCTTGCACAGCGCGCGTTCGAGGGCGAGCAGTTCATCCTGAAGCTGCGGGCGCCGAAGTGCGCGCGCGCGGCGACTCCCGGCGCATTCATACACCTCAGCTGCGATGAGCTGCTGCCCATGCGCCGTCCACTTTCCATCATGCGCGCGCACGCAGACAGCGGCGATATCGAAGTGCTCTACAAGACCGTGGGGCCGGGGCTGGCGGCGTTGTCCAAGAAAAAGCCGGGCGCGCGCCTGAGCTGCCTGGGCCCGATCGGCGTCGGCTTCCAGGCGCATCTTGAGCGGCCGCGCACGCTCCTGGTGGGCGGCGGGGTGGGCATTCCGCCCATGATCTTCATGGCCGAGCGGCTGCGCGAACGCAGCGACGCGCCGTGGAAGCCGCTCGTGCTCATGGGGTCGGAAATCCCTTTTCCATTCCGCGCGCGCCCCTCCAGGATTCTTGCGCCTGGCGCACCGGACGGCGTGATCGCCTGCATGCCCCTGCTCGATGAATGGGGCGTGCCAAGCCGGCTTGCGAGCATGGCCGGCTTCCCAGGCTGCTACGAAGGCTATGTCACGGACCTCGCCGCGCATTGGCTCGAGGCTCTGGACTCGGCCGCGCTTGCGGAAGTCGAAATGTTCGCGTGCGGCCCCACCCCCATGCTGAAAGCGGCCGCAGCCGTCGCGCGTCGCTTCGACGTGCCATGTCAGGTCTCGCTAGAGGAGTTCATGGCCTGCGCAGTCGGCGGCTGCGCCGGTTGCGCCGTGCGCGTGCAAACGCCTCAAGGGCCCGCGATGAAGCGGGTTTGTGTGGATGGACCGGTGTTTGATGCGCGGCAGGTGTTTGGAAACGAAGCAGATAGCAGATAGCGGATAGTCCGAAGCATCTGCGGCATTCTTTGGACAATCCGCAGGTCTCAAACGTAAAGCACGCGCGGACCTTCTGACTATCCGCTATCTGCTATCCGCTTCGTTCCGCCAGCCAACCCCTTCTACCCAAAATTGATCTTCGCCTCGAGATTCGTCCTCGAATCCGCGTAGTTCAACGCATCTTCCATCGTGATGCGCCCGGCGCGGTACAGCTCGTAGAGCGCCGTATCGAAATGCTGCATGCCCTTCTCGCTGCTGGTGCGCAGCGCTTCCTTGGCGCCGATGACGTCGCCCTTCTTGATGAGCTCCTGCACGTGCGGCGTGTTGATCAGCAGCTCGACCGCCGCCACGCGGCGCTTGTTCTTGCCAGGCACCAGGCGCTGAGCGATGACCGCCCGCAGATACTGCGAGAGATCCAGAAAGACCTGCGTGTGCTGATCGCGCGGGAACATGTTGATGATGCGATCAAGGGTCTCGGCTGCGTTGTTCGCGTGCAGGGTCGCGAGCACCAGGTGGCCGGTGCCGGCCAGCATGATGGCCGACTCCATCGTCTCGCGGTCGCGGATCTCGCCGATCAGCAGCATATCCGGCGCGGCGCGCATGGCGCTGCGCAGCGCCCGTGCGTAGGACTTGGTGTCCAGGCCGACCTCGCGCTGATTGATTATCGACTTCTTGTTCGAGTGCAGGAATTCGATCGGATCCTCGATCGTGATGATATGGTCCGAGGAATTCTCGTTGCGGTAATTGATCATCGAGGCGAGCGTCGTCGACTTGCCCGAGCCGGTCGCCCCGACCATCAGCAACAACCCCCGCTTGAGCATCACCAGTTCCTTGAGGATCTCCGGCAGCCCCAGATCATCGATGCGCGGCATGTCCGCAGTGATGTAGCGCAGCACCATGGCGGGATTGCCGCGCTGGTGGAACACGTTCACGCGGAAGCGGCCCAGGCCGGGCTCGCTGATGGCGAAATCGATCTCGAGCTCGTCGTTGAAAGCGTCGATCTGCTCCTGGGTCATCAGGCCATAGGCGGCCTGGCGTACGACTTCCGGGGTCAGCATCTGCTTGTTGACCGGAAAGATCTGTCCTTCGATCTTGATCTTGATCGGCGCATACGAAGTGAAGAACAGGTCGGACGCACGCTTGTCCACCATCAGCTTGAACAGCGGCTTGGTGTTGAGAACGACCTGGCGTTCTTCGCCGGACGCGTCCATCGGACTGTCGGTGAGTTGATCGTCGGTAGCCATGATGAATCTTGGAAGCGGTTAGGGAGTCTCTGATTTACTCTGTTTGTGTGCGACGGCTGGCGAGGCTCTGAATCCGCTATCGGCTATCGGACCTCCGCCATCCGCTCTCCGCTTCGTCTCAACGTCCCAGCACCCCTTGTGTTTCCTCCTCCATGATGCGCAGCGACGCGCTCGCCTCGTCCGACAGCTTCATCTCCCGCTTGCTTTCGAGCTTGATGCGCAGGCGCACCTCGTTCTTCGAATCCGCGTTGCGCAGAGCGTCCTCGTAAGAGATCAGTCCGCCCTCGTAGAGCTCGAAGAGCGACTGATCGAAGGTCTTCATGCCGAGGCGGTTGGACTTGGCCATGACTTCCTTGATGGCGGCCACTTCGCCCTTGAAAATCAGGTCGGCGATCAACGGCGAGTTCAGCATGATCTCCATGGCGGCGATGCGCCCGACGCCGGATTCGCGCGGAATCAGGCGCTGGGAGATCATGGAGCGTATGTTGAGCGAGAGATCCATGAGGAGCTGCTCGCGACGCTCCTCGGGGAAGAAGTTGATGATGCGATCGAGCGCCTGGTTGGCGCTGTTGGCGTGCAGCGTCGCGAGCACCAGGTGGCCGGTTTCGGCGAACTGAATGCCGTATTCCATCGTTTCGCGATCGCGGATCTCGCCGATCAGGATCACGTCAGGCGCCTGCCGCAGCGTATTCTTGAGCGCCGTGTGCCAGCTTTCCGTGTCCACGCCGACCTCGCGATGCGTGATCACGCAACCCTTGTGGTTATGCACGTATTCGACCGGGTCCTCGATCGTGATGATGTGCCCGCGGGTTTTCTCGTTTCGATAGTTGAGCATCGCCGCCAGCGAGGTCGACTTGCCCGACCCCGTGCCGCCCACGACGATCACCAGGCCCCGCTTGGACATCACGACGTCCTTGAGGATCGCCGGCAGCTGCATCTCCTCGATAGTGGGGATCTTCGCATTGATCATGCGCACCACGCAGCCGATCAGTCCTTGCTGAACGAAAGCGCTCACGCGGAAGCGGCCGATTCCTGTCGGCGCGATCGCAAAGTTGCACTCCTTGGTGGCGTCGAACTCGCGCGTCTGTTTGTCGTTCATGATCGAGCGCACCAGCACGGCCGCCTGCTCGGGCGTGAGGACGCGCTCGGACTGCGGGCGGATCTCCCCGTCTATCTTGATCGCCGGGGGGAAACCCGAAGTGATGAACAGGTCCGAACCCTTGCGCTCCACGAGGCGCCTGAGCAGATCCTGCATCAATTTGATGGCTTGTTCGCGTTCCATTGTGGGCCAGCGGTTAGTGGTTAGCGGTTGGTTCGGAAGACCTGACCATTGCGAAAGTTCACGCCGGGGCCGACGAGGCTCGTCGCCGTCGAGCGCGCCGGCGCGGAGACCGGCTCGCCAGCGATGCGGACGGCTTCAGTCGGCGATCAGTCCGGAACCAGCACCGATCGGGACTAGCCGCTAACCGCCGCCGGGCGACCCCTTCCATCAAAACGCCTCCTTGTTCTGGGCGCGGAAGCGCGCCTCTTCCTTGGTGACGACGCCCTTCTGCAGCAGCTCCGTGAGACACTGGTCGAGCGTCTGCATGCCGTCCTTCTGTCCGGTCTGTATGGCGGAGTACATCTGGGCGATCTTGCCCTCGCGGATCAGGTTGCGGATGGCGGGAGTGCCGATCATGATCTCGTGCGCCGCCACGCGCCCGCCGCCGATACGCTTGAGCAGCGTCTGGGAGATGGCTGCGCGCAGCGATTCGGAAAGCATGGTGCGCACCATCTCCTTCTCGGCCGCCGGGAACACGTCGACGATGCGATCGATGGTCTTGGCGGCGGAACTCGTGTGGAGCGTGCCGAAGACCAGGTGTCCGGTCTCCGCGGCGGTGAGCGCGAGGCGGATGGTTTCCAGGTCGCGCATCTCGCCGACCAGGACGACATCCGGATCCTCGCGCAGCGCCGAGCGCAGCGCCTCGGCGAACCCGAGGGTGTCGCGATGCACCTCGCGCTGGTTGATGAGCGAGCGCTTGCTCTCGTGCACGAACTCGATCGGATCTTCGATGGTGATGATGTGATCGGGCTTGTTCTCGTTGACATAGTTGACCATCGCGGCGAGCGTGGTCGATTTGCCCGAGCCGGTCGGGCCGGTGACCAGCACGAGCCCGCGCGGCTGCATTGCAAGGTCCTTGAAGATCTTCGGCGCGTTCAGATCGTCGAGCGACATGATGAGCGAGGGAATGGTGCGGAACACCGCCGCCGCGCCGCGACTCTGGTTGAATGCGTTGACCCGGAAGCGTGCGAGCTTGGGAATTTCGAAAGAGAAATCGGTCTCGTAGAACTCCTCGTACGCCTTCCTTTGCTTGTCATTCATGATGTCGTACACCATGCTGTGCACTTCCTTGTGCGTGAGAGCAGGCATGTTGATGCGCTTCATATCGCCGTCGACGCGGATCATCGGCGCCACGCCCGCAGACAGATGCAGATCCGAAGCGTTGTTCTTGACGGCGAAGGCGAGCAGCTGCGCGATGTCGACGGGCATTGTGTTCTTCTCGAGGTTGCTTGCAGATCGTGAAAGCGCTGATCGAGCGCAGGCCGCCGGCGCAGCAGAATAGGAGCGGTCGTGCTTGCGAAGCTGCTGCTTTCATCGGTAGCACTCGTTCAGCGCTCACCCTGGCGTGTGCGGCGGCGCGGCCATCGCCCATCCGCGACCGTCGCGCATGGCCTGCCGAGTATAACGGAGCCTTATCGAGCCCAATATGTTAACTGTTCCGCAATTTCCGGCTGAGAATGCAGGCGGCGGCGGAAATGGAGCCGACCCCGAGCTGCTGGACCGACTGAACGAAACGCGCTCCCGAATTGCAGCCGCTGCAATGCGTTGTGGACGGCGCCCGGAATCAGTACGACTGCTGGCTGTGAGCAAATCCCAGCCCCTCGCGCGCATACGTTCTCTGATGGCCTACGGACAACGCGACTTCGGCGAGAATTACCTGCAGGAAGCTCTTGCGAAGATCCAAGAACTCTCAGGCAACGACATCTGCTGGCACTTCATCGGTCAGCTACAGAGCAACAAGACGCGCGCGGTCGCAGAAAACTTCCAATGGGTGCACACGGTGGATCGCGAACGCATCGCCGCAAGGCTGAGCGAGCAGCGCCCGCACTACGCCCCTCCTCTCAATATATGCCTGCAGGTGCGCCTGGCCGACGAGCCCGGTAAGGGCGGGGCTACGCCAGAAGAACTGCCAGCGCTGGCTCGGCGCGTGAGCGAGCTGCCGCGACTCAGGCTGCGCGGGCTGATGTGCATCCCGCCGCCGCGCGAGTCCTTCGAGGACCAGTACGCGTTCTTCGCGCGACTGGCCGAGTTGCAGCAGGGACTGCTCGCGAGCGGCTTCGAGCTCGACGCGCTCTCGATGGGAATGTCGACCGACCTGGAGGCGGCGGTCGCGGCCGGCGCCACGTGGGTCAGAATAGGCACGGCGATTTTTGGCGAACGGACGCCGCAACCATGAACCGGACCATTGCTTTCATCGGCGGCGGCAATATGGCCCGCAGCCTGATCGGCGGCTTGATCGCGCGAGGCGTCGACGCCGCTCGCATGATCGTCGCGGACCCTGCGCCTGCGCAGCTCGCTTCGCTCGCGGCCGATTACGCTTTACGCACGACGTCCGACAACGCGCAGGCGGCGCGCGAGGCGGACGTCGTCGTGCTGGCGGTGAAGCCGCAGGTGATGCACGACGTGGTCAGCGGACTCGCTGCTTCGCTGGCCGGTCGCTCTGCTCTGCTGATTTCCGTGGCCGCCGGCATCCGCGCATGCGACATCAGGCGCTGGTCGGGCGCGCCCGCGGTCGTACGCTGCATGCCGAATCGGCCCGCGCTGCACGGCTGCGGGGTGACTGCGCTGTACGCCACCTCCGACGTTTCAGCCGCAGACAGGCGGCTCGCGCAGGAGCTGCTGGACGCCGTCGGCGTGACGCTCTGGCTCGAGCGGGAAGACGACATGGATGCGGTCACCGCGATTTCGGGCAGCGGCCCCGCATACTTCTTCTGGATGGTCGAGCTGCTGGAGCAGACCGGCGCGTCGCTCGGCTTGTCGCCGGAGGTGAGCCGCATACTGGCGCGCGAGACGGCGTTCGGCGCGGGCGCCATGGTCCGCTCAAGCGCAGGATCCGCGGCCGAGCTGCGCGAACAGGTGACCTCGCCGGGCGGCACGACCGAAGCGGCCATGAAGCATCTGCAGACGCACGGCGTCGCGGACATGTTCGCCGCGGCGGTGCGAGCGGCGGCGCGCCGCTCGACCGAGCTCGCCGACGAATTCGGTAAGCGCTGAACGCTCAGCCTCCGGACCAGCCGGCCCGCAGTGCAGAGCGTTTCGAGCGGCTCGGGATCACAGAACTAGAGTAAATCAGAGATTCCCTAGGCAAAATTCGGCTGCGATCGAACACCCGAATTTCTAGACCAGGAATATTCGATGGAAGCAATCATCTTCATCGTGCGCACCCTGCTGCAAGTGCTGCTGGTCGTCGTATTCCTGCTGCGCGTCCTGCTGCCGCTGGTGCGCGCCGACGCCCGTAACCAGCTCTCGCAGGCCGTGATCCGCCTGACCAATCCTCTGGTGCTGCCGCTGCGCCGGGTGCTGCCCCCGGTACGGAAGGTGGATACCGCGTCCGTGGCGGCGCTGTTCATCGTGCAAATCGCCGCCACTGCGACGCTCTGGCTGCTCGGCGCCTACCGCTGGGCGACCACCGCGCCGCAGTTCCTGCAGATCTCCTTCATCAGCCTGGTGCTGACGATCCTGCAGTTCTATTCGTTCGCCGTATTCCTCTACGCCCTGCTTTCGCTGATCGCCCCGGGAGCGTACAGCCCGGCGATCTCCTTGCTGCAAAGCCTGTGCGAGCCGGTGCTGCGGCCCATCCGGCGCATCATCCCGCCGCTCGGCGGGTTCGACCTGTCCGCGCTGTTCGCGCTGATCGGCCTGCAGGCGCTGCATATTGCGATCCGGCCGCTCATCTATTGAGGACGCGAGGGCGGGCGGACGGAACGAAGCCTCCCGTCTTGCGCCTTCTCCGCCTCCCCCTTTTCTCCTTGCCGCCCTCCCGTTCTCACGCCCCTCACGACAAAGGACTATAGTTAGGGCGTTGTTCGTATTCTGGAGGCCGCCTCGTGAGAACAAGAACAGCGATCCTTGCCGCCGCCGCGATGCTCGCGCCGTTGCTGGCCGGCTGCGACGGCGCCGTCGAGCGGCGCGCAGCGCCCGCCCAGCCCGCCGACGTCACCTTTCAGGAGTTCGGCGACTACGAGATCCATTACAACGCGGTGCGCACCGACGGGCTCACGCCGGAGATCGCCCGCTCCTACGGCATCCAGCGCAGCGCCAACCGCATCATGCTGACCGTCACCGTGCTGCACAAGGAGGCCGACCAGGCGCCGCGCCGGCCGGTCGAGGCGGAGGTTTCCGTCGATGCTTACAACCTCAACGGCCAGCTGAAGAACATGCAGATGCGGCGCGTCACCGAGGGTGAAGCCATTTACTACATTGGCGAAGCGACGATCGCGGGCGCGGAGATTCTGGTCTTCGAGATCTCGGTGCTGCCGGCCGGGTCGGACGAGCCCATGCGGGTGAAGTTCAAGCGCGAGTTCTACTCGAACTGAAGGCGCCGCTGCGGCGTCCGGCTGCGCGCGAGCCTAGAAAAACAGGCGAAAAAAGTGTGTCGGCCAGTTAATCCGCGGCAAATCTTGTGCTATTTTCCCGCGCGTCCTCGAACTGTCAGATGTCCGCGACCGATCACCGCCAAACGGCGCGTATCGTTACTTACTTACACCGATTAGGAGATTACAAATGGCAAAGAAGAACGCAGCGCCGACCAAGTCGGAAATCCTCGCGCAGATTTCCAAGGACACCGGCCTTCCCAAGAAGCAGGTGGCCGATGTGTTTGACTCGCTCGGCACGGTCGTGAAGAAGAGCCTGAAGGGCGCGGGTCTGTTCACGCTGCCCGGTCTGCTCAAGATGAAGGTCGTCAAGAAGCCGGCGACCAAGGCGCGTGAAGGCGTCAATCCCTTCACCGGCGAGAAGATGGTGTTCAAGGCCAAGCCCGCCAGCAAGAAGGTGCGCATCGCGCCGTTGAAGAACCTGAAGGAAATGGTGAACTAAGCCATTCCCGCCTCTCCGGAGCGTCGCGCCGCGGCGTCGCGCCGCACGCTCCGGAGAACCCTCTGATTAACCTACTGTCCTGACGGTTCTGCCCAAAGAAACGCCCGCAATGCAACGTGTTTCGGAGCGGCTCTAGACCCCAGAAGCAGACTAAATCAGAGATTCCCTAGCGCGGCGTACGCTGCGCGACGTTCACGCTCCAACGTCCACTGCTCGAGCGTGTCCCGCCCGAACGATGCGAGCTTGCGCCGTCAATCGCGCCGCGAATGCTCGGATCCCTCCTCTCCGACCACCACCTTCAGCTTCATCCGCACGCGGTCGCGATCCGCCACGTGCAGCAGCCCTGCGACGCGTCGGATCAAATGCTCCTCATGCTTGTCGATCCGCCCATCGGCGTGACTGACGCGCCAGAGCATCTCGACGATCTCGAGCTTCTCCTCCTCGGGCAGCTCCCGATTGATGCGGTGAGTGAATTCATGCAGAGAAACCGCCCGATCGGCGCGTAACTGCGCATCCGCGAGCAGCTTGTCGAGCGCTGCATCGCTCAACGAAAAACGCCGCTGCAGCAAGTGACGGATCGCGTCGACCTCGGCCGTCGATTGCGAGAAGTCCGAACGCGCGAGCTCCACGAGCAGGGCGGCGGTCGTAAGCTCGATGGGCTCTTGCTTGTGCAGCAAGCCGGCGACCGGCGGCTCGACGCCGAAAATCTTCTTCAGGCTGGTGATCATCGTGCAGCTCCATGGTCGTGCGGCGGGAGAGCCAACCACTCGACCACGACCTCCCGTAACTCGTTCAGTCGTCCGTGAAAGAAGTGATCGACCCCGGCGAGCACTCGTATCTGCGGCTGAGGATCGAGGCCGGACGCCCAGCGTTGGACGTCTTGGAGGTCCACGAGTTCATCGCGATCGCCTTGGATGATGAGCCAGGGGCAGCGGGGCGGACGCTCCACGGCCACGCGCGTGACTGCCGGCGCTACGGTCACGAGTCGCTCTGGCGGACGCTGCAGCGCGGCGCGCGCTGCGATCGCGCCGCCGAACGAGAAGCCTGCAAGCCATAACCGCGCGCCGGGCCAGCGCTCGCACGCCCAGTCGATGACGGCGATCGTATCGAGCGTCTCGCCGCGCCCCTCGTCGTATGAGCCTTCGCTCGCGCCGACCCCGCGGAAATTGAAGCGCAGCGCGCGGGCGCCGGCTTCGTTGAACGATCGCGCCAGCATGTGCGCCACCTTGTTCGTCATGGCGCCGCCGTGCAGCGGATGCGGGTGACAGATCACTGCGACGTGCTGATCGGCGACGCTCGGAGGCGTATCCAGCAAGGCCTGGAGCCTCCCTGCGGGCCCTGTGATGGTGAGTGGTTCGCTGCTGGGTCGCTTCATGTCGACAGAATGGCTTGCCTGATGTGTCGTCGAGACTGTGTCGTCGAGACGTTTCGCCGCAAGTCGTCGCAGGTCCCGCCGGCTCCGCGGCCGAACGAACGCCTGCATGCGTACATTGCGGGATTTGATCGCCTCTGGCCAAGGTTAGCGCCCGCCGCCGCGGCGTCGCAAACACAGCGCAAACGTGGGAACATCGCACGCCGTCGGAGATTGTCAGGACGGAGGCGTCTTCCGGTCGGCGGAGGAGCGCGGCCCCGTCCAGGGACAGAATCACTACGAGGCCCATTCGATGAAACTTACCTCGGCCAGCTTTCTGCACGATCAGCCTATTCCCGAGCAGTTCGCATTCGGCGCGCCCGACCCGGTGCTGCACGTGCGCCTGTCGTCCAATCACAATCCGCACCTGAAATGGAGCGGCGCCCCGGCCGAGACGCGCAGCTACGCGATCATCTGCGTCGACCCGGACGCGCCCAGCAAGCCGGATGACGTCAATCAGGAGGGCCGCGTGGTTCCGGCCAGTCTGCCGCGGGTGGATTTCCACCATTGGGCGATAGTGGACATTCCGCCAACCGTCACTGAGATCGGCGCCGGCGAGTGCTCCAACGGCATCGTGGCGGGCGGCAAGAAGGAGCCGCAGGGGCCCGCCGGTTCACGCCAAGGCGTGAACGACTACACGAACTGGTTCGCAGGGGATGCGGATATGGCCGGCGTGTACCGCGGCTACGATGGACCATGCCCGCCGTGGAACGACATGCGCGTGCACCGATACCATTTCACCGTGTATGCGCTGAGCTGCGAGCGTGCGCCGGTCGAGGACGACTTCGCCGCCGCGCAGACGCTCGAAGCGATCAAGCCGTTCATTCTCGATGAGGCGCGGATCACCGGCACGTATTCGTTGAACCCCGGCGTGAAATGAGCGAACTCGGCGGCGGGGGATCGCCCGGCGTGGTCAGGGCTGGCTCTCGATTCCCAGCAGCTCGATCTCGAACAGCAGCGCGGCGTTGGGCGGAATGACCCCGCCCGCACCCTGCGGGCCGTAAGCGAGGTCGGCCGGGATCACCAGGCGACGGCGCCCGCCGACCTGCATCCCCTGCACGCCCTCGTCCCAGCCGCGGATCACCTTGCCCCCGCCGACCGGAAAACGGAACGGCTGACCGGCGTCACGCGAGCTGTCGAACTTGCGGCCCTTGTAGTCCGGCGCCGCTGGGTCGTAAAGCCAGCCGGTGTAATGGACCACTGCAATCTGCCCCTGCGAAATCCCTTCACCGACGCCCTTCGCCAGATCCATGCGCTGCAGCTCGGCGACCTGCACGGCCTGCGGTGCGCGCGCTGGTCCGCCCTGGGGCGCATCGTCCGACGTGCAGGCCGCAAGCGCGGCGCATGCGATCGCCAGCAGGACCCGTCTGTTCACCGTATCAAAGCGCGCTTGCACGGACTGACCTCGGCCATCTATTGCTCACTTGCCGTACGAGAGCAGCAGCCGATTCAGGCGCTGCACGAACGCCGCGGGCTCGGGCAGGCTCCCGCCCTCGGCAAGCGTCGCCTGTTCGAAGAGCAGCAACGCGAGATCGTTGAATGCAGCCTCCTCGCTCGTCTGCTCGATCCGCTGCACCAGTGGATGCTTGGGGTTGATCTCGAGCGCCGGTCGGGTGGGCGGCGTCTGCTGGCCGGCGGCTTCCAGGATGCGCCTCATCTGCAAGCCCATATCATGCTCACCAAGCACCAGGCACGCGGGTGAGTCCGTCAGGCGCGCCGTGACCCTCACTTCGCTCACCCGCTCGCCAAGCGCCTTGCCGATGCGCTCGACGACGGCGGCATGCTCCTTGGAAAGCGTTTCCTGCGCCTTCTTTTCCTCCTCGCTCTGCACGCCGTCCAGGTCGAGCTGACCGCGCGCGACGTTGCGCAGCGCCTTGCCGTCGAATTCGCGCAAGTGGTCGGTCAGCCATTCGTCGACCCGATCTGCAAGCAGCAACACTTCGACGCCCTTGTTGCGCAGCACTTCCAGGTGCGGGCTCGATCTGGCGGCGGCGTACGAATCGGCGATCACGTAATAGATCTCCTTTTGCCCTTCTTTCATGCGGCCCACGTATTCCTCGAGGGACACGCTTTGCTGCGAACCCTCGCTGTTGGTGCTGGCAAAACGCAGCAGGCGCGCGATGCGGTCGCGATTCGCATGGTCCTCGGCGGGTCCTTCCTTCAGCACGGCGCCGAACTCCTTCCAGAACGAGGCGTACTTCTCGGGATCGTCCTTGGCGAGCCTGGCGAGCAGATCGAGCACGCGGCGCGTCAGGCCGGTGCGGATCGAGTCGATCTCCGGATCATGCTGCAGCATCTCGCGCGAGATGTTGAGCGGCAGATCGGCCGAATCGACCACGCCTTTCACGAAGCGCAGGTAGAGCGGCAGGAACTGCTCCGCGTCGTCCATGATGAAAACGCGCCGCACGTAGAGCTTCAGGCCGCGCGCGCCTTCGCGATGCCACAAATCGAACGGCGCCCGGGCGGGAATGTACAGCAGGCTCGTGTATTCCTTCTTGCCCTCCACCTTGCCATGGGACCAGGCGAGCGGATCGGTGAAATCGTGAGTGATGTGCCGGTAGAACTCGCGATATTCCTCGTCCTTCACCTCGTTGCGCGGCCTGGTCCAAAGCGCCTGGGCGTGATTGATGGTTTCGTACTCGGCCGACGCGCTCTCACCCTTCTGCTCAGACTTGCGCATGCGCACCGGGAAGGCGATGTGGTCGGAGTACTTGCGGACCAGGGAACGCAGCCTGAAGCCGTCGGCGAACTCGCGCTCGCTCTCCTTCAGGTGCAGCACGATCTTCGTGCCGCGCTGCGCCGCTTCGTAGTCGCTGACCGTGAACTCGCCGTCGCCCCGCGATTCCCAGTGCACGCCCGCGGCCGCCGCTTCGCCGGCCTGCCGCGAGTAGACCTCGACGCGCTCGGCGACGATGAACGATGAGTAGAAGCCGACGCCGAACTGGCCGATGAGTTGCGCGTCCTTCTGCTGATCGCCCGTGAGCCGCGAGAGAAACTCAGCCGTTCCCGATTTTGCGATGGTGCCGAGGTGCTCTATGGCTTCGGCGCGGTTCATGCCTACGCCGTTGTCGGTGATCGTGACCGTGCGGGCTTCCGGGTCGAAGTCGATGGTGATGGACAACTCGCCGTCGCCGGCGAGCAGCTCCGGCCGGGCGAGCGCTTCGAAACGCAGTTTGTCGCAGGCGTCGGAAGCGTTGGAGATGAGCTCGCGAAGGAAGATCTCCTTATGACTGTACAGCGAATGGATCATCAGCTTGAGCAGCTGTTTGACCTCCGCCTGAAACCCCATGGTCTGCGCCGCAACCGCCTCGCTCATCGTCTAGCTCCGTCTGATGCCAATCGCCCCGGCAGGGCGACCGAATGATAAGGGACGGCGCGCGTATGGGGACCGCACAGGCGATTTCAACAGAGGGGCGCGCTGGCCGCTCCCGGTGCGCAGCGACCCTCCCGCCCCTGCAGGCGGGGGAGAAGGAAAACGGGCGCCGAGACTGAGCCGGCCAGGCCGGCTGAGCGTAAGGCGGGGGGGCTCGTCAGCGCGAATCGCGCTTCACGGCCCTGGTCGGGCCGGCCGGCTTGGCTTACCGGCCGGTGGAATCGAATCCGTCGTAAGACTGAGGACTTGCGCAGCTGCGCTTCACAGCATCATGGCGAGCGCCGCTTCGGCGCCCAGCGCCAGGGCGCAGCCGACGCCGGCAAGCCCGGCCACCGCCGCGAACCAGGCCAACGCACGCGGCGCCAGGTGGCGGGCGACCCCCAAGACGTCATCGAGATCGTCCGCCCACCGCAACAGGATTTCCATACGCGCCGCCTCGTAAGTCACCGGGGCGCGACTGTAGCGGCGCTCTGCGGCTTACCGCCGTGCGTCGACTCACAGGCGCGCACCCTGGACGCGCGGCGGACGAGTGACCGAGTTCACATTTTCAGCCTTGCGGTCGCGGCGCGTGCTGCGTAGGCTCAGGCTGGCAGCCGTCGGAGCAGCCGCGCGTGCGATCAGCGGGCTGACCGCTGCAAGCCGAAAATCACAGGACGCCGCTCGCAGACCCGCCGCCCTCAAGCGCACATGCAGAAGATCGTTCTAGTGAATCCGAAAGGCGGTTCGGGCAAGAGCACGATCGCAAGCAACCTCGCGAGCTATTTCGCCGTATGCGGAATGAAGCCCGCTCTGATGGACCTGGACGCGCAGGGCTCCAGCACGCGATGGCTGAGCAAGCGTTCCCGCGTTCAGCCCGCCATCCACGGCATCGCGGGATACGAACGCAACTCGCGCGTCACCCGCAGCTTCGCCACCCGCGTGCCGCTCGATTGCGAGCGGCTCGTCGTCGACACGGCGGCTGCACTCGAAGCGCAGCGCCTGCCGGACATCACCCGCAACGCCACCGCGGTGCTGGTGCCGGTGCTGCCCTCGGACATAGACATTCACGCCGCGGCGAAATGTATTTCTGATCTGCTGCTGATCGCCAAGATCCGGCGCGACGAGCAGCGCATCGCAGTGATAGCCAATCGCGTGAAGAAGAACACGCTGGTGTACAAGTCGCTGCTGCGCTTTCTCGAGACGCTGAACATCCCGGTGATTGCGACGCTGCGCGACTCGCAGAATTACATCCGGGCGGCGGAATCTGGCGCCGGTCTGTTCGAGATGAAGCCGCACCTGGTGCGTGCGGATCTGGAGCAGTGGCTGCCGTTGGTCGGCTGGCTGGCGCAGCGCCGCCCCATTCCTATCGAAGCCGGCTCGCCTGCAATCACCTCGTCCCTGACCTCGTCGCCGGCGCAGGAGCGCTCGCCAGCATATTCGCTATGAACGCGACGGGCGGCGGGCGCCAGTCGCTACTTCTTGTCTTTCTCCCAATTGCTGCGCACTTTGTCCGTCCAGCTCTTGTAGTTGGACCAGCTGTACAGTGAGCGGGTGATCGCCGCATGACGCGGATTGCTGGGTGGAGCGCGATCGATCCAATTGCGGGCCTCGCGTGCGACGCCTGCGCGCATGACCGAGCCCGCCTCGCCCGCCCATGCGCGATGCATTCCGGTCGCAGTCAGCTCATCGCTCTTGTGCTCTGGCATATCGTGCTCTCCACTGACGACTGCACGGTAACTATTACGCGCGCGGGCGGGTGAGGAACTAGGTCACAGCGATGCGCTGCGCTCGCCAGAGTGCGACAAACATCCCAATCATCAGCGCATCGACGCTTGCACACATCACAGAGCGTCGAATTGCGCGAGCGATTTAACAGGCCGTTATCGATTATTGGTTGCGCGCGGATGCGCAAAGCGAAAGAGCGCGGATCCATTTTCGACCGCGGAGTATCGGCGGCCGCCGTAGAGAAACAGGTCGTGCTGAACAAGCGTCATCCGGCGAGAGCCGCAGCTTCGTACGACCCTCCGTTACGAGCACTTCCCTTCTCGGCCAGCAGTCTGCGGGCTCGAACGCCGCTTACACGGATTTGTGTTTTGATGTCGGAGAATCCGACAGCAGAGCGGCGAACGCCGGGCGCATTTCTTCGAGAATATCGTGAATGGCGGCCGGCACCAGGCTGCTGTAGACATCGAGCAGCACGATCGCGTTCACCACCGCGTCCTGCCGGCTCGCCGCCCGTAAGCGCTGCGCCATACCCCGATTCACTGCGTGCATGCCGCTGTACACGCGCTCCAGACGCTCGAGCGTCACGTCTGGCGAGCCGCCGTCGCGCGCCACGAAATGCTGCGCGAGAAGATACATCGAGGCGACCCGATACGCAGTCTCCGCTTCGCTGGAGAACGGCAGGTGGAAGCGCGCCATCGGCCGGAACACAGCCGTGCGTGGGCAACCGCTGCTCGCCATGATCAGGCCCATCAACGAAGACAACGCCTGCTGCGCCGATAGAGTCGCCGTGACGGACCGCTCTTCGCTCTCCACTGTGACGCGCACAGTGTCGTACGACACCAAGTCGGCGAAACCGTCGATGACGCCGGAGAGATGCAGCGCCGCGGGACAATGCAACGCGTCGGCGGCCTGCAACGGACAGCCCTCGCACTGATGGAAGGCGAGCCGCGTCCAGGCGGGCGACTCATACGGGCCAGGCGAGACGAGCAGCGCGGAGTCCTTATCCAGTTGCAGCGTGAAAACCCGTTCGCGGGAATCCGGGAGAATGATCCGGTACTTGATAGCCACGCTGCTCATGCGACCAGCCGATAGCACGGCCGGTACTCGCCGACCAGCTTCATGCGGCGCTGCTCCACGAAGGCCGAGAGCAGGTCATCGAGGAGCCCCATGACCTCGCGGTCGCCGTGCAGTTCGAACGGGCCGCGCTCCTCGATGGCGCGGATGCCGTGCTCTTTGACGTTGCCTGCCACGATGCCGGAAAAGGCGCGCCGCAGATTGGCGGCGAGCACGTGCGGCTCGAGGTCGCGCCGCAGCTCGAGCTGCGCCATCGCCTCGTGCGTCGGATCGAACGGCCGCTGGAAGCTCGGTCGGATATTCATGAGCCAGTTATAGTTGTAAGCGTCGCTCTGCGCGCGGCGATGCTCCCGCACCGCGTTCACGCCATGGGCGACTTCGCGCGCCGCCTGGGTAGGATCGCCGATGACGATGCGATAGCGCCGCTGCGCTTTGGCGCCGAGCGTCGCCCCGATGAAGCGGTCGATCTGACCGAAGTACTGTGCTGCAGCGGGCGGGCCGGTGAACACGATAGGCAGCGGATCATCCGCATTGGCGGGATCGAGCATGATCCCGAGCAGATACAGGATCTCCTCGGCCGTGCCAGCACCGCCGGGAAACACCACGATCGCATGCGCGCAGCGCACGAACGCCTCGAGGCGCTTCTCGATGTCCGGCATGATGACCAGTTGGTTGACGATCGGATTGGGCGGCTCGGCGGCGATGATGCCCGGCTCGGTCATGCCGATGTAGCGCCCCGTGCGAATGCGCTGCTTGGAGTGACCGATAGTGGCGCCCTTCATCGGCCCTTTCATCGCGCCCGGGCCGCAGCCCGTGCACACACTGAGGGCGCGCAGGCCGAGCTCGTAGCCGACCTTCTTGGTGTACTCGTATTCCTCTTCGCTGATCGAATGTCCGCCCCAGCAGACCACCAGGTCGGGCTTGCCGCGGTAGTCGAGAATGCGCGCATTGCGCAGTATGTGATAAATGGCGTTGGTGACGCTGGCCGAGTCGGTCAGATCGAAACGGCCGCTGCGCAGCACGCCGTCATGGATATAGACGATATCGCGGAGCACTGCGAACAGGTGCTCCTTGATGCCGCGGATCATCTGCCCATCGACGAACGCGCCGGCCGGCGCGTTCTTCAGCTCGAGCTTCACTCCCCAGGGCTCACGGCCGAGGCGGACCTCAAAATCCTTGTAGCGCTCGAAGATCGCGCGCACATCGTCGGATTCCAGGCCCGATGCGAGCACTGCGAGCGCGCAGCGGCGGAACAACTCGAAAACCCCGCCTCGGCCCGAGTGCAGCAGTTGCTCGACCTCGCGCTGCGAAAGGTTTTCGAGGCTGCCGAGCGGCGCGACGCGGGCGTCGACCAGTTCCTCCGCCTCGGAATGGCTCACTGAGGCGGCTGCTTGAACGTCGCTCACGGGGTGATCTCGATCGGCGTATCGGGCGCCGTCATCAGCCAGATCTCCACCATGTCGGAGTTGGAGACTGCGATGCAGCCTTCGGTCCAGTCGACGTTGGCGTAGTAATCGCGCGGCTTGCGCGGCGTGTTCGGCTCGCCATGGATCATGATCGCCCCGCCGGGATTCCGTCCCTGGCGACGAGCGCGCGCGACGTCCCGATCGTTTGGATAGTCGATCTGGATGGACAGAAAAAACTCGCTGTTCGGATTGCGCCGCGTCAAGCGGTATGCGCCCTCGGGCGTGCGGTAGTCGCCTTCGAACTGTTTGTGACCTTCCGGCCGCAGGCCCAGCGAGACCTTGTAGGAGCGCAGCACCTCGCCCGCGCGCATGAGCAGGAGCTTGCGCTCCGACTTACGCACCACGACCCGATCGGCTATGGGCAGAGCGGCGTCCACGCCCACCGATGCGATCGCGGAGGACGACGGCAGCGAGCTGTCGGCTCGCGCCGGCGGCGCCGAGAACGCCATGGACCCGATCGCGGCGACCAACATGGCGCGCGCCGCGCCGCGCGAGAGCGCTCGCAGCAGACGGATGCGCGGCAGGAACATCGATCGCACGATCACGGCGAGATTATAGCGCGCCGCTGTCGCATCCCTGCCGATCATTCCTGCGCCTCCAGCCGTACGTCAGCGCAGCCGCGCAGTCCGAGGCTGGCGTCGGCGATCAGCCGGTAGCGTCGTCCAGCGGAGACATCGACCTGAAGGGAGTGGCGCGAGACGCTTTGCGTCTCGGCAATGCGGCAGTCGACCAGCAGCTCATGCGCGCCCGGAAGCACTTCCACCGCGTACTGATTGGCTCTCAGGGTGCGTCCGTCCACCCGACGCAGGATCACCGTGACTGGCTTGCCGGCGGTGATCCGCGGATCGCCGCTGATGCGCGCCACTTCATCCGGTGCGCGCCGCTCGCCCTCGTAGAATTGCGCAACCGAACAGCCCGCAATCAGCGCCGCCAGCAGCGATGCAACCAGGCGTACGCTCATGCGGCTTCCGCCTCTTGCTGCGGCGTCGGCTCGACGAGCGGGATGATGAGTTGCACGCCGGGACGTATGGCGCCCAGGTCCAAGTCCGGGTTGTACTGGCGCAGCAGCCACAGCGGAATGTTGTAGCGCTGCTGGGCCAGGATCCAGACGGATTCGCCGGACCTCACCAGGTGCGTCGCCGTATCCTTGATGCGAAAGCGCGAAAAGAACGCCTCCTGGAGCTGGCGGTGATACTCGCCACGCCGCGCCTCGAACTGATCGCGCGTCGCCCGCGTGAACTGCAGCCGCAGCTTGCGGCCGACCACGACCGGCTCGCCGAACTTCATGCGATTGACCTGCCGCAGCTGGCTAGCGCGTAGATTCAGCCACTCGGCGTAGTGACCGAGCGTTTCGGCCGCCTGCACGATGATGGCGTCGTCATCGTGCACGCTGTAATCCGCCGGATCGGCTGAGCCGGCGGCGTGCGAGCCCGGCACGAGCGCCGGACCGATGGCGTCGGCTTCGCCTTCGGAAAGCGGCTCGGAGCTCTCATTGGAAGGCTCGCGCGCGACCTCCACCAACGCGGCGACGCTCTCAACCGCGACGCTCGCCTCCATCGGCGGCGCCTGGCGCGCGGCGGCCGCCAGCGCCAGCACCTGTCCTTCGTAGATGAAATTGCGGTTGCGGATGCCGTTCAGCTCCAGCAATGCATCTTCGCTCATCCCATGACGGCTCGCGATCTTCGACAGCGTATCGCCGCGACGCACGACGTAGCGGTCCTGGGCCCCGACCACGCCGGTCGGCGGAGTCGGCCGGTCAGCCGCGGGCGTCGAGGGCGCCTTCGCCATAGCCGCGCGACCGGCGGGAACCGGCAGCGCCAACGCCTGGCCGGCGCGGATGCGATACGGCGGCGACAGTCCGTTGATCTCGGCGAGGCGCGCCATGCTGACCCTGTAACGCGAGGCGATCATCGACAGGGTTTCGCCCGGCCCCACACGATGCGTCGTGTCGGCGACCTGAGCATCGTAACGCTCGCCGGCGTCGATTCGTTGCAAGGCCGCCCGCAAGTCGAGATGCGCCGGAACGCGCAGCTCGAATCCCCGTGGCACATGCCGTGAGCCGTTCCACACGCTCGGCAACAGCGCGGGATTCAGACGCCTGAGGTCTTCCTGCTCCACTTCGAGCGCCGCGACCAGGCGGCTCGCGGGGACGTACGCCGGCAGAGTCAGCACTCGGCTGGCGTCCGGCGGATTGCGGCGGATCGGTCCAAAGAATTTTTGAGGGTCGGCGTCGATCTCGACCGCCGCGAGGAACGCCACATAGAAATTACGCGAGGCAAAGCCGAAGGTGCGGCTGTTGTAGTTGCGCACGATCGTAGTGATGTCGCTCGTGCCGAGTTGCTCGCGCGCGCGGCGCATGCCGCCAGGTCCGTGGTTATAAGCGGTGACCGCAAGCGGCCATGAATCGAGCACGATGTAGTTCTGCTGCAGGAAGCGCGCCGCCGCCTGCGTCGCCTTGTACGGGTCAAGTCGCTCGTCGACGGCTGCGTCGATCCGCAGAAAACGACGTCCAGTGCTGCGCATGAACTGCCACATGCCCGCAGCGCCCACTTTCGAGTAGGCATAGGTGTTGAATGAAGACTCGACATGCGGAAGCGCGGCGAGCTCCACGGGCACGTCCATTTGCTCGAACGTCGCGGCGATATAGTCGCGCCACGCTCCGGAACGCACGATCCCTTCGCGAAAGCGATCGGCCTGGCCGAGCTGGAACCGCACGCTCTCGGCGGCGCGCTCCAACCGGGAGCGCCGCGTGCCCTTGGGCCACAGTTGCTGCACGCGGCGTTCTTCCTCGCGCAGATTCTCCGCGCCGCTCGCCAAGCGCTCCAGGATGCGCGCATAGCGCTTCTTCGCCTCATCGATGCGTTTCGAGCGCTCACGCGGGGGCAGATCGGCCGGGAAGGACATCACTTCGTAGACGACGCGCAGGTCCTCCGGATCGTGCAACAGTCCGCCCGAAGTGGTGACCTCCGTGTATATGCGCCGCCAGAAAGCAATGTCCGGCTCGAGCGCCGCCGGACGCGTAAAGCGGCCGACGGCGGGATCGAAATCGGCGCGCGCGTACGGAGCGGACAGCGCCGTCACTACGACGATCAGGCACAAGCGCAGCGGTCGAAACACAATCGCGGTACCGGTTGAGAGTTGCCGAGAGGCAAGACTATGTAAAGCAGGGGCCTGCGCACAACGCCGCAGTTCGCAGTCGCGCTGTCTTGCGCCTGCATATGGAGGGCGCCCCGAAGAGAGAAGCGGCCGGGCGAAGCCGCCGCGCACAGCGCACGAAAAAACAACGCCAGTTCACGATTCGTTCGGTCGCCGCCCGCATCAGGCGCACAACGCCGCCCGGGCGGCCCGCACCTTCACGTATACCGGCTGATCTCGCGCTCACTCAGCGCGCCGAGCGAGTGCGAATCGGGCGAAGGGTGACCTCAAGCGCCGCGTGAGGCCGCGCGGCCAGACGTTCAACGGCGCCCTGTTCGGCTTGTATCTGCAGACGCCGGACGGCTTGTGCTTCTCGCTGTCGGACCTCAGGCCCGGCTTCGAGCGAGCGTCGCGGCGCGCGCCAGCGCTGCGTCGTACTCGCCCGCAAGGCTCTCGACCACCGCGCTGACCGGTTCGACCGCATGAATCGCGCCGACGCCCTGTCCAGCCGACCAGATGTCTTTCCAGCGTTTCGTCCCCACTAGGCGCCTCGTGTCCAGCCTGGCGTACCGTCGCATCCATGTTGCCCCAGTGTGGCAAAAGACGTGAAACGTGACGAACTCCAGATGGGGACCGCCGGCTTTCTTGACGCGAGCCATGAGGTGGTAGAGGGCGCCGTTCTTGCGAAATCGGAAACCCTTGCCTGCCCTTGCCGTGCCTCGCGGGTGTGACGCCAGTTCGGCCGCGAGGTACGGCGGCAGATGGACCCCGCGCGGATCGTCGTTCTTCGTCTTGTCGATGTAGGCAAACGATTCGGAAAGCATGACGCGCTCGCACGGTAGATCAAGAACGGCCGATAGCCGCGCTCCGGTGTAGAGCAGTGTCGCAAGGAAGAT
>Ga0079224_100000962_pt1 | contig 31258 bp, 29 predicted proteins | sample Stecom2015_FD_80414 | JGI IMG/M metagenome (GOLD analysis project Ga0079224, IMG submission 80414) | Agricultural soil microbial communities from Utah to study Nitrogen management - Steer compost 2015 | ecosystem: Environmental > Terrestrial > Soil > Agricultural land | place: USA: Utah... | reverse complement strand
CTTGGCCCCCAGTACCGTCGAAGGAGTAGAGGCCTGAAGGAGTAGAGGCCTGGCCCCAATACCTGGCCGTCGAAGGAGTAGAGGCCTGGAAGGAGTAGAGGCCTGTCCCCAATACCTGGCCCGTCGAAGGAGTAGAGGCCTGTCCCCAATACCTGGCCCTGGCCCCAATACCTAGCCTGGCCCCAATTTTTGCCAATTTTTGTGGCCCCAATTTTTGGCAGCTCCTCAACATCGACTCGTGGCAACATTCTGATGCCTGGACCCAGTAACTCGACTAAACAGAAATTCGTGATAGACGTCTCGGCTTCACCTCAGTAATCTAGGTGCTTTCGGGGAGGTTTAGCACTAAAGCCGTTCCCACTCTCAGACGGAGATTTTTGCTATCACAGCACGGGAAGGAGATGCGACTGTGCGGAAATCAGACTGGCCATGCTTTCCGGTGAAGCTGTCACCAAAACGCAGACAGATATACCGCTTCTTGGTCGGCTATTTTTTTCTGATCTTCGTGGGGATGATCTGGCCGGTCTACCCGCTTTTGAGTCGAATCCGGCCATTCGTGTTCGGTCTTCCCTTTTCCCTCTTTTACCTCGTCGTCTTGCTGGCGGCTACTTTCGTCGCTCTTCTGGCGGTCTATATGTGGGAATCAAGAAACGATGAAATGGATTGAGTCGAGTTAATGGAAGCCTGGGTCGTCGTTTTCTTGGTTACGCTTAGCTACCTGTTCCTCTCCCTTCTAGTCGGGCTTTTCTCAGGAGGACGCGCATCGGACACTGCCGAAGGTTATGTCGCGGGCGACCGAACTCTGGGCACCGTGGTGCTCTACTTCATCATGGGAGCCTCCATCTTCAGTGCCTTCGCATTCCTGGGCGGACCAGGCTGGGCATACTCTCGCGGGGGTGCCGCCTTTTACATGCTCTCCTATGGAACCATTGGTCTCATTCCCTGGTACTTTCTGGCCCCGCGACTGTCGACGCTGGGTAGACGCTTCGGTTACGTCACCCAGGCGCAGTTCTTTTCGCATCGATATCGCAGCCGGCCTCTCTCGGCTTTGCTCGCTGTAGTGAGCCTGGCAGGCTTGCTTCCATATCTCACTCTCCAGATGCAGGGCGCAGGCTACGTCTTCTCGGTTGTCACAGAAGGTCGAATCCCCGTCTGGGGGGGAGCCGCGATTGCCTACTGTGTAGTACTCATTTATGTGTTTCGGAGCGGGGTACTGGGAGTAGCCTGGACCAATACCTTCCAGGGCCTCTTAATGATGGGGCTCGCCTGGGGATTGGGCATCTACCTCCCCTACAAGCTCTACGGAGGCATTTTGCCGATGTTTGAGGCACTGGAACAGAAAGTACCCGAAATGTTAGCTGCTCCGGGCCTAACCGATTCAGGAAGTCTCTGGACGTGGGGAGGATATTCGAGCGCAATTGGAATATCCGCGATGGGGTTCAGTCTGTGGCCACACTATTTTATGAAGATCTTCACTGCCAGGGATATCCGCACGCTCAAGAAGACGATCGTGTTCTATCCGACATTTCAGATTTTCATTGTTCCGATTCTGTTTATAGGTTTTGCGGGGATCATTGCCTTCCCGAACGTCCAGCCGGCTGACACAATCCTTCCCCATATCGTCACATCAATGAATTTACCGGCCCTCGCCGTCGGGCTCTTCTGCGCGGGTGCCCTTGCCGCCTCGATGTCGACGGGCGATGCCATTTTGCACGGAGCGGCTTCGATTCTCGTCAAAGACTTCGTCCGAGTCGTGAGCCCCAACTTTATGAGCGGGTCAAAGGAGACCACCTTGATTCGCTGGCTGGTCATAGCGATTGGTGCCGTCGCATACTATTTTGCCGTGATCTCCGAATGGTCGCTGGTGTACTTGCTCTTGCTGGGATACGGGGCAATCGCGCAACTCTTTCCCATGCTTATCGCATCACTCACCTGGCGTCGGTCAACGCCTGCGGGAGCCCTGGCCGGCCTCGGGACCGGTTGCCTGATCACGCTTATCTGGAATCTTTATCCACAACTTCAGTGGCAAGACATTCATCCCGGGATCTGGGGAATCGTCGGCAACGTACTGGTTCTGATTATCGTCTCTCTCGTCACCCGTCCCATGGATGCCGAGCACGTTAGCCAATTCATAGAAAAGGAATAGACATTCTTCGCTCGATGCCCCGTCTCACACGGAACACCTTTTCTTGCCGCTGCATTACCGCGAGCGCTTTCACAAGAAACCCCAGCTCTCGCTTCTGCCAGTGGGTCCTCGACGTTATGCTCGGGCCAGCACAGCGGCGGGCCATTCAGTTGCCAGTGCCTCATTGACATCGAGCGCAACTTTCAGCGCATCCACAGGGATCGATTCGTCAACGGTATGAGCAAGGCGGTCATCGCCGGGACCGAAACCAATGACCTGCATTCCTGCAGCTGCAAAGTGTCCGCCATCAGTGGCAAAACGCCAGACGGAATGCGGAACCTCCCGACCTAAGGTTGAGCTTACTATCTCCACGGCACTCTGGAAAAAGGGTTCGCTCGCCGAAACCGCAAAGGCAGGATTACTGGCGGGAATACTGACCGTTCGACCCGTGTATGTCTTACGTTCGAAAACTGGAATGGTGACATCTGCCTCTGCTCCCTCAATCAAAACTCTTCGAGCCAAGTCCAGAAGACACTTCTGAATCTGCCGGTCCGACTGTTGCGGTATATTTCTCCAATCGCATGTGAGCCACGCCTGGCCGGGAACGACGTTAGCACTCGTCTGGTCGGTTGCAATCAATGTGGGTGCCATCGAGCTCGGTCCGAGGACCTCATCCTCATCCATCACGAGTTCTTGAAGCCCTTCGATAAATCTGGCGACAACAAAGAGAGGATTTATCCCCCTTTCAGGAATGCTGGCATGAACGCTTCGCCCCCGCACATGAAGGACAAGTTCGACCCTGCCCCGATGACCTCTCCGTAACTCGTTTCGGCTTGGTTCCCCTACCACGACAAGAGGAGGACTAAGATGCGAGATCAGGTGCCGAGCCCCGACACCACCAATTTCCTCCTGGACAACCGCCGAAAGGTAAATATCTCCCTTTGGTTTATTCCCGCTCCGACAGACCCGAGCTAAGCCATGAACCTGTGCAGCCAGCGGTCCTTTTATGTCTACTGCCCCGCGACCCCAGACTCGCCCGTCGTGAACGACACCCTCAAAAGGAGGGTAAGGCCACAATCGTTGATCACCGACATCTACGTGGTCAAGGTGGGTGTTGAACATGACCGGAGGGGCGACTCCCTCGCCGTAGATTCGGCCTATCACATTGCCGACCTCGTCGCGATAGCACTCATCAAACCCGAGACGCGTCAACTCGACCTGGACAAGGTCTGCTATATATTTTTCTTCGCCCGGCAAACTGGGAGTCTGGATCAACTGTTGCAAGAATTTTACACAGGCTTCAAGATCGTCCATGGGAACCTCGTAGAGCGGAAAGGCGCTTCCGACCTGTTGCTTTTACTGAAAATGGAGATTTTCCAACGCCGAGGAGACCGTCGCAGCCGCGGCAGTAATGGAGGGTACTGTCTACTCCACCTCCTCCTTCAAGACGCGTTTGAGAACCTTTCCCATGGCGCTCTTGGGAAGCTCATCTACAAACTCGATCTTGCGCGGAATCTTGAACTTCGACAGCTTATCTCGGCAAAACTCCACGACTTCTGCTTTGGTCAGCATCGCACCCTCTTCGACCACAACGTAGGCCTTGACAACTTCTTCGCGGACCGAACTGGCTTCACCGACGACAGCTGCCTCAACAATCTTAGGATGCTGGTGCAGAACCTCCTCAACTTCCCTCGGGTAAACGTTCATCCCGGCGCTGATGATGACGTCCTTCTTTCTGTCGACTATCCTGAAGAAGCCTTCCTTGTCGCAGACCGCCATGTCTCCAGTAAATAGCCAATTGTCACGCAAGACATTTCGCGTCTCCTCAGGCATATTCCAATATCCTTTCATGACCTGCGGCCCTTTCAGTGCCAGCTCTCCGACTTCTCCGATCGGCAGTTCTTCACCCGTCGCCGGGTCTGCGATCTTGGCCTCAGTATCGGAAATAGGAACCCCAATTGTGCCGTTCTTGCGATGACCATGGGTCGGATTCACCAGGGCAACAGGAGAGCATTCGGTCAATCCATATCCTTCGACCAGCTTTCCTCCGGTTCTCTCCTCGAATCGTGCCTGTACCTCAGCCGGCAAAGCTGCGCCTCCGCTGATGCAGAGGCGGATCGACGAAACATCTTCCGGGGTCAGTTTTGGATATCGATTAATGGCGTTATACATCGAGGGAACACCACAGAAAATCGTGGGTCGGTACTTCTTGATGTTTTTAGCGACGTCTGCCAGCTCGAAACGCGGCAGCAGCAGCATGGTCGAGCGGGCGACGACACTCAAATGCATGCCGGTGGTCATTCCGTAGCTGTGAAAGAAAGGCAAGACACACAAGAGTACCTCCCTTCCCTCGTCAATGCTCCACAACCACGCCCTGGTTTGATAGGCATTGACAACCACATTCCGATGGGTCAGCTCTGCGCCCTTTGAAACACCGGTCGTTCCGCCAGTATAAAGGAGAATCGCCGTATCTGAAGGATCAACGACCGCCGCTTCACGTTCGGAAGCAGCACCTTTCATGAAACTCGAATAAGGGTAGACGCCGTCCTGGGGAGCGTTCTCTATCAGCGTCTTATTCTTGAATCTGTACAAGTAGTTGAGCGGAAACGGAAGAAAATCCGCCACGCTCATGACTACCACGGTACGAACCGAAGTATCCTTTCGAACCCTTTTCAGTTTTGGATAGAGCTGATCCAGGATAACTACTGTCTCTGCACCCGAATTGTTGAGTTGGTAAGACAGCTCCCGCTCCACATAGAGTGGATTGGTCGGAACCAGAACGGCACCCAGTCTGAGAACTGCAAAATGTGCAATCACATACCCGGGCATGTTCGGCAAGATTAGAGCGACCCGGTCTCCCTTAGCTACTCCTTTGGACGCCAGCGCAGAAGCGAACTGGTTTACTTGTGAATCGATTTTCCGGTAGGACGTCTTTGCTCCGAAAAAGATAGTGGCAGTCCCGTCCGGGTTATCTTTGACAGCGGCCTTAAACATCTCGTAAAGAGAGATGTTCGGGTAGTCTACTGAAAGGGGGACTTGTTCGTCGTAGAATCTCTGCCAGATCTTCTCCACGGTTTTACTCATTTTCTGCCTATTCTTGAGGTCAGTGAACTCAATTTCAACTGCTTTCTCTTCGGTAACCCGTTGGAATTCACGCTCCCAAAAAAGAAAGGCCGGCTTCCCGCGCCTTTGCTTGACCCGGCAGATCAATTTTTGACCTTTGCGTCTCTTCTACTGGGCTATACTGACGCTCATTCATGGCACTGCCTTTTTTTATCCTTACTTTGGTTGCATTGTTCTTGGTCGGCACTTTCCTTGTGTGGCTGGTCCGGCGGCTGCTGGGAAGAGAGGCACCGATCCGGCGACTTGCAAAGATCGCGGGAATCGGCTTGCTCGTCACACTTCCGCTTTTCCTCTTCCTCGTCTTACCCCTTGTTATCTCTTCCCTTCTTGCTTCGGCTTCGACTCGACCTCAGGATCGCTTGCTGACAGAAACTCCAGGGTCCTGCGGAGCTGCCTTCCGTGAGGCAACGTTTCAGACGGAAGATGGAGTCACAATTCGAGGCTGGTACTTGCCAGGTGCCGGTGATAAACCGACTTTCGTTATGGGCCACGGCCTGTTTCGCAATCGCATTGAAGTTCTCCGACTGGCCTGTCGTCTCAACTCGATCGGCTATCCCTCGCTTCTTTTCGACTTTCGAAGTCACGGACTGAGTGACAGGGACACTGTGACTCTGGGCTATCGCGAGAAACTAGACGTTCTCGCTGCCTGCGCTTATGCGTTGGAGCAGCAGCGCAACAAACTGGTCCTTTACGGCATATCTATGGGGGCTGTGTCCTGTTTGATGGCCGCACCGGAAGTTGAAGAGAAGTTGGCGGCCGTAGTCGCAGATAGTCCTTTTCTATCGCTGCGTGGGACAATTCGCCGTCACACATGGCTGGTGCTCTCGCTGCCCGCCTTTCCCTTTGTTGACATCTTCCTGTGGAACTTCACCCGTCTCGGCGACTTTTCCGAGACAGATCTTGACGCGGTCAGAGCAGCGGCAAAGCTTCGTGAAGTACCCGTCCTCTTGATCTACGGCGGACGTGATCGGCGAATGCCAGAGACGGTCGCACAGACGTTCTTTTCAGAAATAGATTCGCCTAGCAAGCTGGTTTTTTTCCCGGAAGCAGGTCACGGTCAGTCGTTTCGCTCCGATTCCGAACGGTACATCGAAGAAGTCGTCGGCTTCCTCAACAATCAGTCGATGAAGAAGGAATAAGGACTCAGGCGTCGTCGCCACCCTCATTCCCGCTTCGCAAGTCACTCCTTACGGTGACCGGGCCAGGAGTATCGATCGGCCTGACCTTCAACCTCCCGGATCGCTAAGGCTGAAGAATGGCCTCAGCCTGGCCCTCGACCAGTATTTGGACTTCACGAACCGCTTCAAATTGCCTGAGCGTCGAGTCGATCTGGGCCCGTATAGCGACCACTCGGCATGATCCAGCCACCCCTTCATCGAGAACGCGACTAAAATCTGCGCGCGCGATTCCCCCTTCGATACTGACACTTCTCAGCTGCACGCCGGGATTGATGGAAGTGAAGTAGCCCTGGGAATGCTCCTCCTGTGTCGGGCCTTCAAGAAGAAGTTGAAGTGCAGTCTTTGCTGGAGTCGAAGTGGGAGCTAACTGCCGTATTACCGGGTAGACTCTGTCGCAGTGGAGAAATTCAGGATCCTTCTCGGAGTTTCCAAAGTAAAGTTCCAGGCTTTGCATCTCTTCCTGGATGGAAGGTTGGTCAAATTCCAGTGACGCAGATTTTCTATCACTCCAGAACCAGTAGACCACCAGAAATCCAATTAACAAGAATAGTGTCAGAAGGACCCTTTTCATCTCCAACGTGCCTCAACTATCCGGAGTCTCATTATGCGGAGTATCGACGCTGACGGTACTTCAAAGAAAAAATTGCCCTAGAAGGGCAGTACACTTTTAAGGAAAGATAGCGAATACCCTGGCGGGCGGACCTTTGACCGAGCGTGAGTCCCACCCGCCCTATAGCCAATGGAGAGATAAGGCTGTCAACTGACTTCTACGACCTCGATTTGAAATTCCAGCGTCTTGCCGGCGAGGGGATGATTTAGGTCCAGAGTGACTTCACTGTCAGAGATTTGTGAGACGGTGGCGTTAAAAGTTTTGCCATCACCGGTCTGCCCCTGGACCAGCATTCCGGTCTCCAACGATTCCGGGTCTTCAAAAGAGCTTCGCGGTACAATCTGGAACGCCTGGGGATCCTTGAGGCCAAAACCTTTTTCGGGGGGAACCTGGACCGTACTCTCGGCGCCCTGACTGAGTTGCGCCAAATGTTCCTCAAGTCCGGGAACGATCTGGCCGGCTCCCTGAACGTAAGTCAGTGGTTCCCCACCCTGGGAGGTGTCCACTAACTCGCCATCCACTGTCAATTTGTAGTGGATCTTTACCTTTGAACCGTCTTGAATCATAGAAAATAGCTCCTGGTTTGCTGGGGATAGTTACTGAGGAATGCAACCAAGTTGATGCAGGTCTACTTCCTCCGAAAAATTCAGTCTGCTCTCACGATTTCATACTTCCACGTTTCAGTCAAATGAGACTGCTTTCAAGCGCCTGAGAAAGATCGTCGATTAAATCCTGCACCCCTTCCAGGCCGACTGAAAGACGGATCAACCCGTCAGTAATCCCTAACTCATTTCTTCTTTCCACGGGAACCGAAGAATGAGAAGTGGTAACAGGAAGGGTAATCAGGCTTTCCGGCCCCCCCAGGCTTGGTGCTTCAACAGGGATTCTCAAATTGTCGATCAGTTTTCTTGCCCCTGTATAGCCACTCTTTAATTCAAATGACAGCATCCCGCCAAAACTGCTAAAAAGTTTGCTGGCTATTTCATAATCCGGGTGATCCTCGAGTCCCGGGTAGTGAACCTCCCGAATCGCAGCGTGTCCCTTAAGGAACCGGGCTATCGCCAGCGCACTCTGATTCTGGTAACGAACTCTAAGAGCCAGCGTCTTCAGGCCTCGTTGAATTAAGAAGCAAGTGTGAGGATCAGCCGAGCCACCCAGATGGAGACTACGCCGCCGTATACGAGTGATCAGCTCCTGCGAACCTATAACCGCTCCGGCCACGAGGTCGGAATGTCCATTCAGGTATTTGGTGACACTGTGTAGAACAAGGTCGAATCCAATTGTCAGGGGCCGAAAGTTGATGGGAGTGGCGAAGGTATTGTCAATCACGCTGAGGATCCCCTTCTCGCGAGCGAAGCGAACGACTTCACCAAGGTCGCCGACCTGCATCAAAGGGTTCGAGATCGCTTCGACATAGATGAGTCGGGTCTCCTCTCGATACTTTGAATTCCACTCCTCAGGTTTACGTGTATCGACGAAATCATACTTAATACCAAGCTCAGCCAGCTCATTTTCAACGAATCCATCCGTCCCGCCGTAAAGAGTTCTCTGAATGAGCATGTGATCTCCCGGTTTCAGCAATGTCAGTAGCGTGGTGGAGATGGCGGCCATCCCGCTGGAACAAACGAGAGCAGCTTCGCCTCCTTCCAATGCGGCCAACTTCTCGTGCAAAACTCGATGGTTCGGTGTGTTGCTCAGCCGGACATACCTTAGTTCCTCATAGCTTTCTTCGCCGGAGTAGCGATAGGTCGAGGATTGAAACACCGGTAAGACCAGTGCACCTTCAACCCCTCCCTCAAGTTCTCCCGCATGGATCAGCAGGGTTTCTACACTATCCTCTTTTCTGTACATCTGTTCTGCTCCTCAGTTTTGCTTACCTTTGTGGCAAGGGATTACCCGGCAATTTCGATAGTTCTGGAAAATGGTGGTCATTTGTATACAATCGAAGGATGCGTCAAGTCGTGATTTCAATTTCGTTGCTTCTCTTGCTTCCCATCATGGTCATCGGAATGACAGGCACCGCGGAGGAAGTCCCTCAGGAAATGGAGGGCCTGCCTCTGCTACTGGCCGAGAACTTTGGTTCGACCCTCAGGTCCTGGCAATTCACCGACAGGGGCGCCTGGAAGCAGGTGGAGGATGACGGAGGCCCGGCTCTGGCTCTTTTCCAGGCCAGCCAGTATGAACCTCCAGTGCGCTCGCCTTTCAACCTGGCTGTTTACAAAGATCTTAAGGTGAGTGATTTTATCCTCGAAGTAAAGGCCAAATCGACTAGTCGTCAATATGGCCACAGGGACGCATGTGTCGCATTCGGGTGGAATGATCCCGCCCGTTTCTACTACGTTCATCTGGCACCGGCACCAAAAACAGACCCCCACGCCAACTCCATATTCCTGGTCAACCAAGAACCGCGGGTCTCAATTGCAGAGGATCGAAATGACGGCACCACCTGGCGCGATGATGTTTATCACACCATCAGAATCAAACGGGATTCCAGCTCAGGATCGATCATCGTCTATTTCGACGACATGCAAAACCCGGTTATGCAGGCGGTAGACATGACCTTCAGGTCAGGACAGATCGGTCTCGGCTCGTTCGATGATACGGCCATGTTCAAGGATCTGAGAATCTGGGGTAAACAGGTTCAGTAAGAGTTTGTCTGATCAGCCGTCGTTGCGTACCTGCGTTGCGACCAAATGGTCCCGTCGCAGACGGACGATTGTCGCCCCCCAGGAGCCTGCACCTTCCTCATGGCCAAAGGAAACCACCGACGGGTGCTTTGAGAGGATAGAGTGAACTATCTGTCGGAGTACTCCTTTTCCCTTTCCATGAATGATTCGAAGCTGATAAATCTCCTCTTCAAGACACGCCTCGATATAGCCGGGGACGAGCGATCGAACTTCGCCCGGACGAAAGGTGTGGAGATCGAGCGTCCCAGTAATCGGAATCCGTACAACTTCGGTATCTTCGGTATCTTCGATTTCCGGCCTGCCCCATTCCTCTAAGGAGGAATCGATCTGACCATTCTCTTTTTCCCTTGACATATAAACTCCAACCTCTATTGCATCATACCCGTCTCAATGGAAAGCAAGTCTCACGCTATAGCACGAAACCATCCCGCCGGCCCGGAGTCGGGCGCCTGACTCCGTATTCTGCAAGAATTGTCACTCAGACTTCCGATTTCAGCTTCGTTTTGAGACACTCCTCCATATGGCAGACGAGACAATGATCGATAATAGAGCGATAACCGAAACTGGCGCAGAAAATGTTCATTGGAACCTCAATGATCTTTACGCCTCGCGGGAAGAACTCGATCAAGCAGTGACGCTGGCGAAGAAGGAGGCAGAGGATTTCTCGAAGCGTTATCGAAATAGAGTTGCAGAACTCACTGCGGATGAGCTCGCCGAGGCACTGGCCAGCTTCCAGGCCCTCAGTGATCGAATGGAGAGAGCCTTCACATACGCCTATCTCAACTGGTGCACGAACACTGAGGATCCAGTCAGAGGAGCGCTCCTCCAAAAGGTCCGTGAGCGATTCAACGAAATCGAACAGCTGATTCTGTTCTTTGAACTAGAGCTCATCAGGCTCCCCGATCAGCTCCATCAATTGATCGAGCAGAGCGAATCGCTTTCTCGCTTCCGCCATTATCTGGAGGTATTAAGGCTGCACAGGAACCATGTTCTGAGTGAGCCCGAGGAAAAGATCCTCTCGGTTAAGGCGATTACGGGTGAGGAAGCATGGTCGCGTTTTTTTGATGAGCTCTTGGGAGCAGCCCGTTTTCGGTTACGGGGTCAAGAAGTCACAGAACAACAAATCCTTTCCAAACTCCACGATCCATCTCGTGACTTGAGGCGAGACGCAGCCACTGCCTTTACTGAGGGGCTGAAGCGATACTTGCGACCCCTCACCTTTGTCTTCAATACGATTCTTGCGGATAAAGCATTCAATGACCGGCTCCGAAACTTCGATAACTGGCTCTCCGCTCGAAATCTCTCGAATCAGATAACGGACGAAGCGGTTGAGACGCTAATCAATTCAGTGACCGGTCGCTTCGACCTGGTCGCTCGTTTCTACCGCCTGAAGAAAAAATTGCTCGGCTACGACGAGATGTTTGATTATGACCGGTATGCTCCAATTGCAGGACTGGAAGCAACCTATAAATGGGACCAGGCTCGTGACCTGGTCCTAGAATCCTACCGAGCATTCCACCCCAGGATGGGAGAAATCGCCGCGAAATTCTTTGAACATTCCTGGATCGACGCCGCCCCCACGGCCGGAAAACGTGGAGGTGCCTTCAGTCACCGAGCGGTTCCCCAGGTACATCCCTACATTCTTATGAATTTCACTGGCAGAATACGGGATGTTCAAACCCTAGCCCATGAGTTGGGTCACGGCGTGCATCAATACCTGGCCCGGAAGCAAGGTTCTCTACAGGCGCGGACGCCGCTAACGACGTCGGAAATGGCGTCTGTATTCGGGGAGATGCTGGTCTTCGAACGGCTCATGGCGCAGCAGACGAACAAGCGGGTTCAACTGGGACTTCTGGTTTCCAAGATCGACGATACGATGGCTACGGTGTTCCGCCAGGTAGCGATGAATCGCTTCGAGGATCGTATCCACCGGGCGCGCCGAGAGTCCGGTGAACTCTCCTCTGAAGATTTCTCCTCACACTGGCTCGAGACTCAGGAGCAGATGTTTCAGGGAAGCGTCACACTTACGGACCACTACCGAATCTGGTGGTCCTATATCCCCCATTTCGTCCACACACCTGGCTATGTCTACGCCTATGCTTTTGGTGAGTTGCTGGTTCTCGCCCTCTACGAACTCTACCGCACGGGAGCTGACTCGTTCGCCAATCAGTATCTCGAGTTGCTCGAAGCGGGAGGAAACGATTGGCCACACGAACTGGTTGGCCGCCTCGGAATTGACCTCCAGAACCCGGACTTCTGGAACGAAGGCCTGTCATCTATCGAGAGCCTGATAAGCCGAGCGGAAACGCTGGCCAACGAACTGGATCGAGAAGCCTTCTAATCGTCGGACCGGCAGCGTGGCATTCACAGAAAGGCCAGATTCAGAAGTGTCCTCTGCTCCAGTTCGTGGGCCCGGGCTGAGCCTGTAGCAGGGGAGGCGCTGGGGCTCCGCTTGATCGAGCGCACCGGCTTGTCTCCTGCCAACCGCTCGAGTTTAGGGAAGACATAGAAGAGTGCTCCCATATTGGCAGGCTCTTCTTGAACCCAGATCACCTCTTCGGCGCCCGAGTGTGCTTCGATAGCTTCGTGCAACTCCGACTCTGGAAACGGGTACAGCTGTTCGAGGAAGATGATGGCCGTCTTTTCGTCGTTTCGATTTGCCCGCTCCCTCTTGAGCTCATGACCGATCTTTCCGGTACAGACAATGACTCGCTCCGCCTCAAGAATATCTTCATCTCCAACGACAGGCATAAAGCGGGGGGCCGTTAATTCCACCAGGTCGGACATTGCGGAGGGATGACGTAACATGCTCTTGGGGGTGAACACAATCAGTGGCTTCCGCCATTTCCTCAACGCCTGACGTCGAAGAAGATGAAAATACTGGGCCGCAGTCGAGGGTTGACAGATTTGGATGTTGTCTTCTGCTGCGAGCTGTAAGAACCGTTCAATTCGAGCACTCGAGTGCTCGGGTCCCTGACCTTCATACCCGTGCGGGAGCAACATCACCAACCCTGAGAGCAGATCCCACTTGTCTTCCGCCGCGGCGATGAATTGGTCGATGATAACTTGTGCGCCATTGGCAAAGTCACCGAATTGCGCCTCCCAGAGAATCAGACCGTCCGGATAATCCCGGCTGAAACCATATTCGAAACCGAGAACTGCGGCTTCTGAAAGCATCGAGTCATGGCACTCAAAGGGAGCCGCCTTTTCGGAAATGTGTGCCAGCGGACAATATTCTTGTCCACTCTCTACATCGATAAGGTAAGCATGACGCTGGTTGAAAGTTCCCCGGCGACTATCCTGCCCTGTCAACCGAACGTAATACCCCTCTTCAACCAGCGAGGCGAAAGCCAGGGCCTCTGCCATCCCAAAGTCGAGAGGCCGTCTTCCCTCGGCCATTTCACGGCGCTGGTCCAACAAACGTTTGACTTTATCGTGAACATGAAAATCGTCGGGGACCTCCACCAGTCGATTTCCTAACCTCGATAGTTCCTCCCGCTCCACGCCGGTATCGACTTCACAAGTAGGGTCATATCGTCCGCCTCGATAAGGGGACCAGTATGAAGGTAGTTCCCTCATTACGGGGCGCTGTTCCATCGATCTTGCCTTCTCGAGTTCCTTCTCGAGCCCGACACGAATTTCATTTTCAATCTCGTCGGTGTCTGTCCCCAGCTTATCGCCGTAAATCTTCCAAACCGGTGGTCTTTCCGCAATTTTCTTGTAAAGCAGTGGCTGTGTAATAGTGGGATCGTCGATTTCGCTGTGACCATAGCGTCGATATCCAATCAAATCCACCACCACATCTGATTGGAATTGGTATCGGTAATCCACGGCCATTTTTCCGACCCGTACCACCGCATCCGGATCTTCTGCGTTGACGTGAAAAATCGGAATTGGGAGGCGCTTGGCAACATCCGAAGCAAATCGGGACGAGTGGAGCTCGTCCGGTATAGCCGTAAATCCAATCAGATTATTCACGATCACATGGATGGTTCCCCCAACGGTGAAACCCGGCAGTGTCGCCAAATTCAAGACTTCCGCTAGAATGCCCTGTCCGGCAAAGGCCGCGTCCCCGTGCACCACGATCGGGAGAACCTTGTTCCGACCTCCGTCCCCCTTACGGGTTTGCCGCGCACGAACTCGGCCCATGGCGACGGGATCCACTGCTTCAAGGTGGCTGGGATTAGAAACCATGTGAACCCCCACCTTCTTCCCGTCCCTCGACTGGAAGGTTCCGGTAGCCCCGAGATGATATTTGACGTCTCCACCGCCAAGAACACTTTTCGGGTCGGTATCTTCAAACCCGACGAATAGTTCATAAGCAGGCCGCCCGACTACCTGATAAATCACGTTTAAGCGGCCGCGGTGACTCATCGCAAGGATCGTGCGTTGAAGTTCCTGAGTCGCAGCAGCCTCGTGCAACATTTCAATCAGCAGAGGAACCAGAGTGTCAACGCCTTGAATAGAGAAACGTTTATTCCCGATATACCGACTTTGTATTACCTGTTCAAACACATCAGCTCGAATCAGCTGACGCAGAATGCTTTCGCGGTCCAAGTCCGGCGGCGGTTCTTCCATTCGCCTCTGCACCCAGGCTCTGGGTTCAGGATCAGGAATATGCATAAACTCGACACCAATCGATCCGCAGTACAGTCGGCGTGCTTCTGCAGCCTCTGCACCCTCGATCGCCAGTTCGGGGTGTTCTACAGGGGCCAACCGGCCGAGCGGGTCAAGCTCTGCTTCCAGATACCCCCATCTCCTGAAGGCGTCAAATATAGTCTGGTTCCGGGTCTTATTAAGTATTTCTGTACTCATCTCTTGTTCGTATTGTGGTCGAATAGCCGCTGACTATACAACATCTTACCTTTTTTTGAGTCGGCATCCGGATTTCCCAGACTGGAAGGCTTTGAATCCTCCCATCCAGGTGATCATCGGAGCCTGTTCCTTTGAGCCTCACGCTGGCTGATAGACCATCAATGCTGAAGGTATAGCTTCGTAGATGACAGGCGTTGAGCCAATGATTTCGCCGTCCAGATTAAATTCATGTGAAGGGCGTGTTTCTACTTCAATCCTTTGCCCCTGCCTTTTCACCATGGTAGATGTCGTACCTGCGGTTTCCGTCAGTAGTTCTGATACGAAAGATGGGAGCTTCGACAAAGGGAGACCGGGAATAACAACCAGATCGAGAAACCCGTCGTCAAACGAAGCCTCCGGCGCAATTGGAATTCCACCGGCAATATATCGTCCGTTCGCAACCACCCAGGCATAGGCTTCTGTTTCGAGAGAACCGTCCTCCCACCGGGCCGAAAAATGAAAGGATTGCAGGTCTGGAAGCGTTCCGATGGCAGATACGTAATAGGCCAGACTTCCCCATTGCTTCTTGCTGGATTCATCTAGATTCCGGCTCACCATTACACTGAAACCACCGGCAGACGCATTCAAGAAGAATCGTTCCTCACCTCCAATGCTGACCCGGCCTACATCGATTAAGCTCGGCTTCATCGAACTCTCGAGGGCTTCGATGGCTTGCTCCATATCGTCGGGAATCCCTAGAGCACGGCAAAAGTCGTTGCCTGTGCCTCCGGGCAATACAGCCATTTGAATCCCTTCGAAGTTCGGAGACAGGCCGTTTACAACCTCGTTCAATGTCCCGTCTCCACCAATCACCAGTAGTCGACCGCCTCCTGTTTCTTTGACCTGGCGGGCGAAGCGAAGAGCATCTCCTGGATGCGACGTTGTCATAAGGTTGAGGTCTCCGAGTCGAGAAAGACGTGCTTTTTCGTTATCTTCACCTCCTCCAGCCGAAGGGTTGAGGATTATATTCCAGCACTCCCCCATACAGGTGCCTCCTCCGCCGCGATAATCATTTCCTACGAAGAGCGTCTTAGAAACATTTTCCTCTTGCTGAAGGGCGAGTACCAGAATTCGAACGTAGAAGGCTGTTGAAGGGGAGGCTAATTGTTGAAGCAATTGCAGGTTTCAATGGTGTGGAAAAGCAGGATAGGCCGAACGATCTGTTGTTCAAGCGCCACTTTGGGTTTCCCTACCGAGTTGGGCATAGGCAGTGCTCACAGTATCAGGGTCGTACTCGCGCTCCAGTCGCCGAATGATGAAGTGTCCGTGCGCTACGTCCTGAAAGTGACGAATAAAAAGAGAATTCACCAGAGCGCCTCCAGCTGCCCCCAATGCTGGTATCGCCATAGCCGCAGCTTTTTGAGAGACAACTATGCCGAACCGGGATGCAATGTTTGAAATTAGCCTGACCAGCGCTGGTGCCCCTCTGTCGCTGAGCCCTTTTTGGGTAAGATGTCGGGCCGCGTCGGTAACTGATTTTGCCATCGCCGAACGGACGGCAAAGTAGCCGGTTTCAGCAGCATCGTCTGCAGAGGTCGGGCCTCCCAGCGCGAAAACTTGCAGGCATGCCAGCTGCGCCTCAACGTGAGTTATATTTTCCCCTTCTGCCCGAGCTATGTCAGCAATCGAGCGAAGCATAATGGTTGTCGAGACCGGGAGTTCCACAACCAAACCGGCCAGACCAAAGGCTCCGCCGGTGGCTCCCGAAGCTATCGCAGCAATTCGGTGAAAACGATCGCGAGCTCGTGTTCGAGGTCGGATTTCGAGCGAACGAACGGCCACCTCGAGGGCCTTATTCAGGGAAGTTCGAACGGCTTCATGAATGGTCTCCGACCAGCGTTCGGGCAGCAGGTCAAACCCTTTTTCGAGTGGCATCCCTAGTGCGTCAGTTAGGCGAACCGCTAAACTCGGCTTTTCTAACAGAAGCCGTGCCAATCGAAGTTCTTCGTAATGCTCGGGAGACAATTCCATACGTGAAACAAAGATAGCAGAAAACACCCTTGTCACGACGTTGGACACAGCTGAAGATTTTAATTTGCAGATAGCACCCTCTTGGAGGGCCTTTTTCGATGACCACTTCCATACACGATCCAAGATTAGGAGTTATGGACTTGCGTCGGCCTTGATGTTTGCTGAAGATCACTCTGTCTCTCCATTACGGCTGGTGGAAGTCCTTTCAGTCGGGACGGAACAATAGAGGAGACCGAAACACACGGAAAATGGCCGATCGGTTAGGAGATTAGGCTCGATTATCCAAAGCTTCTACTGATTCAGCGAGAGAAGGATCCCCCAACCACCGGCAGAACTCGGGGAATTGATTTGCCAATTCAGGGCTCCAGAATAGATCATCGAGATCTTCAGAAAGGTCCACGTCTGTTCGGAGTGTGGCAAGATGTCGATAAAGGAGGACCTGCTCATACTCAGCTTGCAAGCGAGCCGCCAGGCGTGAGGCTCCCCGAACGGAGACCTCCCAGCAATCACCATCCAAGGGTATATTCTCAATCTTCCCGTAGTGACTCAAAACCAGAGAAGCAGTCCTCGGCCCCCAGCCGGCGAGGCCGGGTATACCATCCGCTGAGTCACCGACCAACGACAGCCAGTCAGGAATCAGCTCGGGAGCGATTCCGTATCTGTCGATCACCCCATTTTCATCCAGGATCTGATCTGTTCTGCGGTTCCAGCAGACCACCCTGTCTCCCCGGACACACTGACAGAGGTCCTTATCAGGTGAACAAAGAATGATCTTCTCGACACGGCTGTCAGATTCCCAGCGGCTTGCAGCGGTGGCAAGGGCATCATCCGCTTCAAACTCGATCATCGGCCACGCCACCATACCCAGCGCGCGAACTGCCGCCTCGGCACCAGGAAACTGGGCAAGCAACACCTTATCGACCCCCTCAGAGCTCTTGTAACCCGGGAACAGATCATTCCGGAAGGATTCGATCACATGATCAAATGCGCAGGCTATATACTGGGCGGTCCGGGACCTTACGAGCATGATCAAAGAACGGAGAAGTCCTGCGATCGCTCCAACCTCAGTACCGTCTACCGCCTTTCGGGGAGGTGCTCCGTAATAGTGACGGAACAGCTCGTAGGTCCCGTCGACCAGGTAAACTGTCCGCCGCGAGCTTTGGGTGCTAACAGGGTTCAAAGACGTCCTTCATTTGTCGAATGTAACGGGGTATCGATGAGCGGGGATCGGCTTCCGCCTCGTACTCGAGCGCAACCCAGCCTTTGTAGTTCGCACCTGTCAGTATATCCCTGATTCTGATCAAATCGGTGGGCTCCTTACTTCCACGGCTGCCGACTTCGACTTTGATCTGTACGTTGACGGCAAGTGGTGCCACGGCCGCGAGTTCTTCATAGGGGTTAGTGTGAAAATTGCCGGTATCAAGATTGACCCCGAACCACGGGTGCTCGCCCACCACTTTACAAATATCTAAGACATCTTGAGCCCGGGCAGTGATTCCGCCGTGGTTCTCAAGACCCACAACTACTCCGCATTCCTCAGCCTTGGGTAGAACCTCCTGGATGGCGTCCGCAACCCACTGAATCCCATCCTCTCTCTGAGCACCTTTGGGAAGACTCCCAGCGAAGATTCGAACATGAGGCGCACCAAGCTCTGCCGCATATTCCAGCCAGCGCTTAACGGAAGCGACCTCAGCGTCACGTTCCGCGCCAGGAGGAAGACAGAAATCATTCCGAATAGCAGTCCCTGAGACAGTTACTCCATTTCGAAAAGCATGAAGTTTGAGACGGCGGAGGTAGGCTGCATCAAAACCGTCTTCGAAGTAATAGGTGGTCAGTTCGGTGCCGGGCAAATCCATCTCAGCACACCAGTCGATGAACTGAAAGAGGTTCATCTGCCCGCTTGTTAACTCTTTCCGCATTGAATAGGCGGCCAGCGATAGATTCATATTTCGTGGAGCGGCTGTACTGCATGGACGAGCGATCGTCTATGTTCCGCCCAGTAACCCACCCAGGGAACCGAGGCCCGCCACAGTCAGCATCGTCCGGCGGTTTATCTGTCCTGTCCTCTTGTTCTGCATTCCCCTACCTCCTGATTTGATTCCCAGAATAAGCTGAGAAGTTTGGGTTTCCCTACCGCTGCACCCGGGCGGACCCGCCCTTTGCGAGAGCTTCGACTTCGGGCAATTTCGCCATCGTGACATCGCCGGGAAAAGTCGTTATCAGTGCGCCGTGCGCCCAACCCAGTCGCAACGCTTGTTCGGGCTCCCGGCCGGAAATTAACCCGTATATTAAGCCGGTGGCGAAACCATCTCCCCCACCTATGCGGTCCAGCACGTTGAGTTCTCGAACAGGAGTAACAAATTGCTCTCCATCATACCAGAGGACGGCTGCCCACCGGTGATGGTTAGTGGATTCCACCTCACGCAGGGTGGTCGCCACTGATTTTATGTTGGGGAATTGCTTGATGACCCTTTCTATCATCAAGAAAAAGGTCTCAGAATCGAGCTTGGATTTTGACGCGACTTCGGGACCCGGTATGCCCAGACCGGTCTGCAAGTCTTCTTCGTTTCCGACCAGGACATCCACATGTTCTACAATTCGGCGCAGAACGGCTTGAGCCTTTTCCAATCCGCCAATTGGAGCCCACAGCTTTACGCGGTAGTTCAAGTCAAAAGAAGTGACCGCCCCTGAGGCCTTCGCCTTTTGCATACCTTCAATAATTAACTCTGAGGTCGTTTCGGATAATGCCGCAAAGATGCCTCCAGAGTGAAACCATCTAACTCCGCGACCAAATATTTCATCCCAATCGATATCTCCCGGCTTCAAGAGCGCAGCCGCTTCATTAGAGCGGTTGTAAAATACCACCGGAGGACGAACCCCGAATCCCCGATCACTGTAAACCGTGGCAATGTTGGGTCCGCGAACACCGTCGTGCTTAAACCATTTATAGAATGGTTTGACACCCATCTCTCTTACTCGATTTTGCACCAACTCGCCGATACCGTAATCGACCATGGCAGTAACGATACCGGTCTGCAAACCGAAGCAGTCCGCCAACCCTGCAGCCACATTGTATTCACCTCCAGATACGTGGATGTCCGCTCTCTGTGCCTTTCTAAACGGAATTACCCCTGGATCCAGGCGGTGGACCAGTGCCCCCAGGGAAAGGAAATCCAATTCGCAGAAATCTGAACGTATCTTCACTCGTGCCATATCAAAATCTCCTCTAATTGCTCCAGTCGGTGTGAAAGAATTCGCCCCGCGGTTTGTCGATCCGCTCATAGGTATGAGCACCGAAATAATCCCGTTGAGCCTGCAATAGATTGGCAGGCAGCCGGTCACGACGGTAGCTGTCATAGTAAGCCAACGCGCTGCTGAAGGCCGGAACCGGGATGCCATGCTCGACCGCAGTCGCAATGACGTTGCGCCAGGACTGCTCACTTCTTGCAATAGCAGTTCTGAAATATTCACCCAGCAGGAGGTTTCTCAGATCGGGTTGGTTCTCGAAGGCCTTCTTAATGTCTGCTAGAAACTGGGCTCGGATAATGCATCCTGCGCGCCACAACTGGGCTACCATTCCGAGATCGATATCCCAGTTATATTCGTCGTTGGCTGCCCGAATCAGTTGAAAACCTTGAGCATAGGAACAAATTTTTGAGGCAAAGAGCGCTTGGCGAATTCTGCTGACGAAATCACCTTTGTTGCCCGCGTACGCTTTCTCAGGACTAGAAATTATCTTGGAAGCTTCCACTCGCTCTTCCTTCATTCCGCTCAGCATCCTGGCGAAGACCGCTTCCGCGATCGTCTGAGCTGGGATACCCAAATCCAAAGCGACTTTGCTGGTCCACTTGCCAGTGCCTTTCTGGCCGGCCGTGTCCAAAATGACATCAATCATGGGCTTGCCGGTTTCTGGATCAGTTTTCGACATGATAGCGGCAGTAATCTCGATGAGATAACTGTTTAACTCCCCTTCATTCCATTCTTTAAAGATCAGGTGCATTTCCGCGGGCGTCAGCTTGAGCAACCGCTCCATCAGGAAATAGGCCTCACAGATCATCTGCATATCGGCGTACTCAATTCCGTTATGCACCATCTTCACGAAATGCCCGGCGCCATCTTCTCCAATCCAGTCGCAGCAAGGTTCGGTGCCATCCACCTTAGCGGCAATGGCCTGGAGCATCGGCTTAATCAAGGGCCATGCCTGAGGGTTACCCCCCGGCATGATCGAGGGACCAAGAAGTGCGCCTTCTTCGCCGCCGCTCACACCGACTCCGACGTAAAGGATATCGGAGTCTTTGAGTCCCTGAATTCTACGATTGGTGTCCTCGAAATAGGAGTTTCCACCATCCATGAGGACATCGCCGGCATCCAGCAAGGGACGCAACTCGCTGATAACCGAATCGACCGTCTCCCCTGCAGGAACCATCATCAGAATCTTTCGTGGCCGAGTTAAGGCCCCGACGAACTCCTCCAGCGATTCCAGTACCGCCATGTCCTTGCCTTCGAATCTCTTTCGCGAAGATTCTCGTTTCTCAGGGTCGATATCGAAGCCCGCTGCTGGAAAGCCGTGGTTGGCCAGGTTCAGCGCCAGATTCTGGCCCATTACGCCCAGGCCGATTACGCCAATCTCATACGTATTCACTAGAGTTCTCCTTTAGATTTCATTTACTTAGCAATTCAGTTTGCCTTTTCAAAGCTTGTCCGTAAAGCGTGATTCGCGACACGGGCCGGACTGGTAGAATCAGATCAGAGGTACAGATTATGGAGTTACTTCCAAAGCAGCTTGCATCTAATCTCCCAGCGATTGGATCAAGTCTTGGTATCCCGCTCGAGGATACGATAGTGCACATTCGTTACTTCGATTCATCCACGAGCTGGAGATGGTATGTCCTCGAATTTGACGGCAAGGATACTTTCTTCGGATTGCTGATTAGCGATCACCTCGTTACGGCGGGCCAGTTTACCCTCACCGAATTACAGAGCATCAGGAACGAGGACGGACATCTCTCGATTCGACGAGATTTGGAATTTTCATTCCGCTCTGTTCGCGACCTAGTGGCAAGCGAACCTGAAGTAGTTCAGCTTCTTAAAGCTCCAGGCCCCACGGACGAAGCGGCCTCTTCGCTGGTGCAAATTGAAGAGAGCGATTAGGAACATCCCCGTTCTTTCCTCGAGCCCAGGCAAGGATAAGCATCCTCGATTCACTTTTCAAATCACGCCCTGCACGGGTCCATGTTCTATTCTGCAAACAGGCTGCTGGACCGCTCTCGAGCAGTTTGCTACTTTATTTCTCATGATCACGAAACTCCTGAACTCTTTTGTCGTAGCTACCGTACTGTGCGGTGCTCCCCTGTATCCCCAAGGCAACCAGCCGCCTGAACGGTTGAATGTCCTGATCATCGGTGCTCACCCTGACGATCCCGAAAAGTCCGGAGGCACGGCCGCCCTGTTCGTCGCAAAGGGGCACAACGTCAGGCTTCTTTCCCTGACCAATGGAAATGCCGGCCATCAGGATATGGGAGGTGGTCCGCTGGCCCGGCGGCGTTACCTGGAGACCCAGTGTGCGGGAAAGGCGATTGGGGCGGAGTATGTAGTGCTTGACATCGACGACGGGAAACTCGTTCCTGACATGGCGACACGGGAAGAGGTGATTCGGCAAATTCGCCAGTTCGAGGCGGACCTTGTCATCACACCACGGCCAAACGACTATCATCCCGACCACCGAAATGCGGGATTGGTCGTCAGGGACGCTGCCTACATGGTCACAGTGCCGAATATAGTCCCGCTGACCCCACACCTTCAGAAAAACCCGGTCTTCATGTACATGAGCGATGGCTTTACGAAACCGAATCCTTTTGAACCGGATGTAGTGGTAGCGATCGATGAGGTGATTGAGAAAAAGATCGACATGTATCACTGTCACGAATCGCAAGTCTATGAATGGCTTCCCTATAATGCGGGCTACCTTGACCAAGTTCCGAAGGATTCACGGTCCCGTCGCGAGTGGCTGGCAACCCGATGGAAGCCCCGTTCCAGTAGCGTCGCAGAGCGTTATCGTGATCTGTTGATCAAGTTGTATGGAAAGGAGAGGGGTTCACAAGTTCAGTATGCTGAAGCCTTTGAGTTATCCGAGTACGGAACCCAGCCTTCTCAAGAAGAACTGATTCGGTATTGGTTCCCATTCTTCGACTAGTTCCTTTCCGAGAACGCTCTGAGGTTAGAGAGTGCCCTGAAGACGATAACGCGAAAATCGTTTAGTAGGTGAGAATCTGTATCCATGGCGCTACGCGACCATCCGAGCCGCCCGGATTCAGGAGACTAGCGGCGCTCACAGGTGAAAGGCGTCGGTCGATATGCCTGAAGCCCTTCCAGGTGAGAGCGCACATCTGCAAACGAATCGAAGGGAACGAAAGGGATCTTGTTTCTAGTGCAGTAATCAGCCAGGTAAGAAGTGGCAAAGAGTAAGTCCACCATGGGGACTACTTCCACGTCGGATGTGCCATCTCCCACGTAAACCACGAAATCGGTTTTCGGGACTTGATTCAGCAACTCAGTCTTTTTCATGGACGGATCAAAACGATACTGCCACCCTTTCTCACTCACTTTAACCTGATGAGCAAATATGGGAATACCGAGGTCACCGAGAAAGAGGTCAATCACGGGACGAATACCTGAACTGACCACGGCCAGATAAAAACCGTGTCGGTTCGTCCACTCCACAAAGTTTGGGAAGTTAGGATCAACGTGAATCTCATCCTTCAGAGCAGCGACAGCCTCTTCCCACGAAATCCGAACTGACGCAATTTCCGCGTCAATCGCCTCGAAAACGGTCATCTTCCCCGAAACGATTTGTTTGAAGATATTTTGCCGGAAACTTTCTCCACCACCGAACTTCTCGGTTAGGAATACAATCGTGTCCCGGTTCGTGATCGTCCCATCAAAATCGCAATAGACCCTAATCATCCTAAAAATCTCTCCCGAGATGTAGAATCGTTCATGTTGGCATGTTTAGGCAGGGACGATCAAATCTTGCAGGAAAATTTTCCTAGACAGCACTCTCATTCCGGAAAAAATTCCTTGAAAGGGCGGTTGCTCCAACCGTGACCTGCCGCAATTCCTCCAAATAAAAGGGTTTCGGTATTTGGCACAGCTCATGCATCAACGGCAGTGCCCGCGTAGGGAAACTTATGCGTAGGGCACTTAAATGAACCAAATAGGAAATAGGAGAACACCAGATGAGCAGAATGCAACGGGGAATGCTTATACTTACTGCTACCCTCCTCTTTGCCTTGCCGGGGAACACTTGGGGAACTCAGGCTTCAGATCAATCGGAAAGTTCTTCATTCATGGAGGTCCCACTCGGCCACCAGACCAAGATCGAGGGAGTGATCATTAGTGGGTCAGAAGATGAGTTCAGAGTGCGCGCCCACAATGGAACGGAATACAAGGTGTCGTTAACTGGAGACACCGAAATTGAAGAACGAAAAAAGAACCCCTTCCGTGGTGCCATTCGCTATTCAACATCCGACCTGCGGGTCGGCTTGAACGTTGAAGTCAAAGGAGTGGGCGGTGAGGAAGGCGACCTGGTCGCTCAGGAAGTTAAATTCACCCAAGATGCTCTCAAGATCGCTGAAACCATTAATTCCAGCCTGGAGCCGGTCGAGAGCCGCCTCAATCTGACCGAGGAACGTCTCGGGGAGACGCTGGCGCGCCTGGATGAAACGAGAGAAGTAATGGACCGGACGCAGGCCGAGCACCAAGGTCGGATTGATGAACTGGACGAGGCCTATCGCTTAGTTCGCGGGGAAACTGAAACTGCGAATCAACAGGCTGCAAAAGCCATCGAAGGAGTCGACCGCGCCCAGCAGCGAATCAATTCTCTGGACAATTACGAAGAGGTCCAAGTCGTGTCCATTCAGTTCGGCTTCGATAGTGCTGCCCTCACCGACGAGGCCCGCACACAGCTGGACGAACTGATCTCCAGAGTCGCTGAGGCAGAAGCTTTTCTGATTGAAGTGACCGGCTTCGCGTCTCCTGAAGGAAATGCCGAGTACAACCGGCGCCTCAGTCAGCAGCGAGCTGACACTGTAGTACGTTATCTGGCGGAAAACGGCGACATTTCTCTGCGCCGCTTCATTTCACCCTATGGATTCGGTGCATCGCGGCCTGTAACAGAGGACGAATCCCTTGAAGGACGACGGCAAAACCGTCGAGCTGAAGTGCGGCTGCTTGTAAATCGGGGCATCACCGATACTCCCTCGGGTTCTATGTCCTCTGTATCGCCCTTTACCAGCCAACGCTAACGGGTTGCTAATGCTTTGCTAGCTCCCAAGAGCCAGCAGCTTCGAGAGAACTACAGGTCTCTTGAAATGCTAGCTCTCCTTGTTTTCAGCTTGTTCATCCGTTCATAACTCTGCTTAACTGATGAGATGAGTCTGAAAGAACAAATTGCAGCCGATCTGCGGGAGTCACTCCGTGCGGGTCAAAGAGAAAGGACCGATGTCTTGAGGATGCTGCGGGCCCGCATTTTGGAGCGGGAAGTCGAGTTGCGGGGCAGCAAAGGACGTGACTATCAGCTTTCGGACGAGGAAACGATCGAAGTCCTGGCCGGTTACGCCAAGCAAATACACCAATCGATACGAAGCTTCGAAGAAGGCGGGCGCCCGGAGCTGGTGGAGAAAGAGAAGCGCGAATTGCAAGTGGTCGAGACCTACCTACCACAGCCTCTTTCCGAAGCTCAGATCGAGAAATTGTCGATAAGGCAATCGCAGAGGCCGGAGCAACCTCTCCCTCTGATCTCGGACAGGTCATGAAACTTGTCATGCCACAGGTCAAAGGTGTAGCCGACGGAAAACTCGTCAATGAGATCGTCCGCCGCAAGCTGGGCTGACACCCTCCTTCTTCCCCGCTTTCAAGTAGCCGAAATATTAATAGCCGCCGCCGGGGGGGCAGGGCGCTTCAGACGCTATGTCCTGAAGCGCTGGCAGTCAATCGCATACTTTCTGACCTTGTATCCAATGATCCGCTCGGTTGTACTGAGCAGACGAGCCGCCTGCGCTCTATTTCCTCGGGTTGACTTGAGAGCATCCTGAATTAAATCCTTTTCAAAAGCTGCCACCGCTTCTCCCAGGTTGACGCGAGGCTCTGTGTTTGACGACTCGGCAGTCTGAAGAGTCGGAGGCAGATGACGGGAATGGATTACATAACCGTCGCAGACCAGAATCGCTCGTTCAATTGCATTTTCAAGCTCGCGAACATTGCCAGGCCAGTGATAGCTCGTAAGCATATCAATTGCCGGTGTGGAGATTCGGCGGATGGCCTTCGAATGCTTTCGAGAGTATTTGTCTAGAAAGTGCTCGGCAAGGAGCAGGATGTCGGACTTTCGTTCTCTTAATGGGGGAACAAAGATTGAGAAAACATTGAGACGGTAGTAAAGATCGTCTCGGAATATTCCCTTCACAATCGCTTCTTCGAGATTCTTATTGGTGGCTGCAACGAGTCTGGCCCTGAACTCGAGGGTGCTGGTTCCTCCAACCCGTTCGAACTCCCTCTCCTGCAGGACCCTGAGTAATTTCACTTGGAGGGCGGGAGCCAGCTCTCCAATCTCGTCGAGAAAGAGGGTCCCCCTGCCGGCCATCTCAAATCGTCCCGGCTTTTGCTGCTGCGCCCCTGTGAAGGAGCCTTTTTCGTGACCAAACAGCTCAGACTCAATCAACGTCTCGGGTAGAGCCGCGCAGCTGACTCGAATGAAAGGCTCCCCGGAACGCAAGGAATTGTAGTGGATGGCATGAGCGATCAGTTCCTTGCCGGTCCCCGATTCTCCTCGGATTAGAACGGTCGTGTCGGCCCTGGCCACCTGGCGGACCCGCTGACAAACTTCGCGCATCTGTTGACTGTTACCAATTATGCGCGAGAAATCATATCGCTCTCTGAGCTCTCCTCTGAGATGCGTATTCTCCTCCATTAGGCGTTCCCTCTCGGCCTTCGTCAGTCGGTTGACATCGTAGGACTGGCCAATCATCGAGGATACGACTCGAAAGAACTTGAGAGCCCTTTGAAAATTCCTGTTATGACGATAAACCAGACGTGCCACGGTTGCCCCAACAGGATGGGAGTTTGAAACAACTGGAATAGCAATCAAGGTGTATTCGTCGAGGATGCCCCTTATCCCGGAGAAGTCACGGCGGGTTCGATTGGCAATCGTTGCCTCTCCGCTTTGAATCACCCTGTCAATGGCCGTTTTGTCGAGAGGAAGGATCTCTCCTCCCCTTTTTTGTCGCCCCCGATCAGGAACCAGTACATGAAAACTGATAACACTTGGGTGCCTTTCAACGATCTCTTCGACTTGATCAAGCGAATCCTCAAAGTGAACCGTGTCCGTCAAGACCTGACTGATCTCCAGCAAGGTTGCAAGGCGTCGCGCTTCGCCCTCAGGAGTGTCTTCAAGCGGTATTTCAATCTCTTTTCTCACCGAACCCCTCCAGCATTGTTCATATCGTCAATCTATATATTTACAATATGACATTTTTGTTCGTACGTTCCGTCAATTTTTACTACTATGTGCGATCTTTGTCCTCTTTTTTTGCTCAAAGTGCAACTATGACCAAACCTACTACGCATGGGAACAGATGCTGATAGACTGGCAGTACTGAGCGATGAAGTGGACGTTAGTCTTTGATAATGGTTGACCTTTTTGCCGATCCTGCATCGCATTCTTGCGACGGATGGATCGAAAGGGTCGCGTGGCGACCATTCCTTGCCAGAATACGGAGATGATCGCCGATCTGGGTGTCCGCTCAGAGGAGTGTGAGAGATCTGTCGTGACGATTGGACCGAATGGCACGAGATATCAAGAGGCCGAAGCGATTATGGTTGCCACTGGCGTGGCTTTGAATCTTCCGTTTCTCCTCGAAATCGGAAAAGTCCCCGTCCTCAAACGGGTAGCAGACCGTGCTTACAGGTGGATTGCCAGGAATCGACATCGCTTTCCCGGAAAACCAACCCCTCTCAATGGAAAATGACCAGTACCACTGGTAAGAAATGTCACGCTGTATCACCGTTCTAAAGCAGACCCCGGTTACGAGACTTTCCAAGCAAAGATTCCAACCGTAGAATGAATAGGAATGTCACCGATCCCTCGACAGATAAAGCGAGAAGGTGAAGGAATTATGATCACGTGGTCCGATGACCATGTGAGCCGACTCTCATATGCGGATTTGCGTCGCCAGTGCCCCTGTGCTCAATGTCGCGAGCATCCACCCAGAGTCGTGAGTAAAGATGATCCACTAAAATTGATCGATGATCGCCCGATTTACGCGGATTCTGCGGAACTGGTCGGCCGCTATGCCATACAGTTTTTTTGGAATGACGGACACTCTTCAGGAATATACAGCTTTCAATTTTTGAGAGAAATCTGTCCCTGTCCTGAGTGTCGATCTTCAAACCTTCGATAAAGGAGTTGCCTTGAGCTTTGTATCTGAACTCGAGCCACGTTCCCTGTGGTTGCATTTTGATGAAATCCTGAAAATTCCCCGCGGATCGAAGAACGAACAGGCAATTCGAGACTATGTAATAGGCGTGGCTAAGAGGCACAATTTGGCATACCGACAGGATCGGGCGGGCAATTTGGTAGTTGTCAAACCAGGTCAGCCGGAAGCAACATCGGATCTAGTCGTCCTTCAATGCCATCTGGATATGGTGAACGAAAAGGACAACGACCATCCGCACGACTTCCTGAAGGACCCAATCATTCCGGTTCGAGAGAATGGATATCTAACGGCAAAAGGAACGACCCTTGGGGCGGATAATGGGATCGGCATCGCTACCTGTCTCGCCATCATCGAGGATAAGTCTTTAACACATCCTTCTCTAGAACTCCTCTTTACGGTGGACGAGGAAACAGGGCTCACCGGTGCTTCGCAGCTGGATGTTGATTTTCTGGAAGGCACTCGGCTGATCAATCTCGATTCGGAAGAGGAAAACTCCATCTACATCGGGTGTGCAGGTGGTTCGGGCGTGGACCTTACTCTTCCGATCTCCCGGACACCCGTCAAGGAAAACAAACAGGCCTTCTTAGTTGAAGTAAAGGGACTACGAGGCGGCCACTCCGGAGTTGATATTCACCTCCAGCGTGCGAACGCCATTAAACTTCTGGCCCGTCTCCTCTACACCAGCTTTAAGGAGCATCCGTTCGACCTGCTCGCCCTGCTGGGAGGTAACATGCACAACGCCATCCCTCGTGAAGCCACCGCGACAATTGTGCTGGAACGAGAACATGCGAGCCCCTTCCGCCATCTGGTCGAGGGGACCTTCGAGAAGATCCGGGAAGAATATGAGACGGCCGATCCCGATATGAGCCTGGCTGTCTCTTCATGTGAGAAGGACGCGGAAGGGGTGGCAGAGGAATCCAAGTTAAAGATACTCTATCTGCTCAACGCCCTTCCCCACGGTGTAATCGCCATGAGCCAGGAGATACAGGGCCTGGTGGAAACAAGTGCGAATCTCGCTACTGCCGAGCTTCTCGATGATCAGTTCCGAATCCACGTCAGCACGCGCAGCTCGCGTCAATCGGCTCTAGAGGCCTTACAGGAGCATATTGAAGTCATTGGCAAGTCTGCAGGAGCCCAAGTGGCATGGATTGAAGGTTACCCCGGCTGGACACCGGATCTCGAATCGCCTCTCCTTGAAATAGCTCAAAAGGTACATCAAGAGATCCTGGGAGTGGAACCGAATGTCAAGGCCATTCACGCGGGCCTCGAATGCGGCATTATCAAGGAGAAGTATCCCCGCATGGATATGATTTCGATCGGTCCCCAGATCGAGTTTCCTCATTCGCCTCGAGAAAGGGTCGAGATCGAATCCGTCTCTCGCTTCCACCGTTTCCTGGGCGCTTTACTGGAAGCACTCGTGCCGAAGAATGCAGCTCAAGTAGCGCTCCACCACAAGAACAACGGGTAATCCCAATATTGTGCAGAAGCCAGCCCCACCAACACGGCCCAGAAAAGGTAGGCTATCAAACCCACCAAAAGGGCCCCCAGAAGACCACCTTTCTTCACGAAGTAAACGCCGGCGGTCGCAAGGGTCAACAAGTTAATGGTCAGAAATGGGATCAAGGCACTCCAGCGGCTCCTGCACCAGGGGCAATCGGGACTGTTTGAATGCCAGATGTTGCAGTGTGTAACACCTTCCATCAGTGTGCAGCCGCACTGAAAGAGAATACCGCAGACTGAAGCGAGAGTCGCCGCCGTGGTTCCCAGCAGGATGATGATCCCGAGCGATAACTTCATCTTACTTAGTCGTTTTGTTTCCACGTGGTTCAAGGAATCACAAGAATGGCATCAGAAACCGGCCTCTCTCCCATCAAATCTGAAGGAGCGCTAACCACTTGCCCTTGCAAATAAAGCGTTGAGGATCCGCCTCCATCCAGATTAAGGGCATCTGTGCACCCCAAGGACTGCATGAAGAGTGCCAGTTCAGGAAGGCTCATCCCCATACTTGTCGTCGGCTGCCTGCCATCAACCACAACCATCACCCACCGCTTATCATTCAGGATGCCAATTGCCGACCTGGGATGCCGCTTTTCAACGAAACTGGATTCCACACGCTCAATGCTAAAATCATGGATGATCTGATTGTTTCGCATCAGCAGCGGAGTTCCTCCGACGATATAGTCCATCTGGCTCCATTCCTCATGGAACTCTTCTTCGGAACTCGTCGGGTCGTCGGGTACGAAGCGATAAGACACTTCTGCTTGTTTTCCGGGCTGAAAGATCGAGAAGTCAACCTCGGCCTGAGGGCCAATCGATAGCACGTATCCATCATCAGGAATGGGGGAGTTTCCTCCGGCAACGATCTTACGGACTAAACCCCTCTCGATGATGACCTCACGCCCAGAAGAGCTGGACATGGTAGTTTCGTGAAATTCCGGCGTATAAAGGATAATTTTGTTGAGTCCACGAGGCCTGTTGATACCGTCCACTGCGACAGAATCGGAACCGACCTTTACCCACCAGGACATGGCGACACGATCGATCACCACCCGGCCCGCGTCCCGAGTCCAGCCTATTGCTCCGCGAGGAATCGTGGGTTCCGAAAACCACTGTTCGCCAACCTTGAGGATTCCGAGAGGTTCGCCATCATAACTGCCTCCAATACGAAAGAACCCTCCATTGATAGCGGCCAGTGCACCTTTTCGCTTCCCGATCTCGGAAACGGTTTCGCGCCCGACTCCTTCCCCCAGCGCACGCTCAGCGACGATTGACACTTCTTTTGGATCGATACGCAAGACGTGAACCGACAAAGGTTTTTCAGTCCGGACATGTTCGTAGCTTACCCCGGGAGGAAGTTCAACAGGCAGGAGAAGCGATAGAAATGGGAGAAGGAGAATGATCAGAAGAAGGTAACGGGCTTTCTTCATGAGGTTCAGGACAAACTCGGTTGCGCCCGTCATTATACCGTACAATAGGAAAACGTCGGGCTCGACACTGAATTTGGGAAACTGGTGTTGTGGCTGTTAAGTACAAAGACTATTACGAAATACTAGGGGTCGACCGTAACGCTTCCCAGGAGGATATTCGTAAGGCATACAGACGATTGGCTCGAAAATACCACCCGGACGTGAACCCGGGGGATAAGGAAGCCGAAGAGAAATTCAAGGAGATCCAGGAAGCGAACGCCGTATTGTCGGATCCTGAAAAGAGAAAGCAGTATG
>Ga0079224_100000961_pt1 | contig 31283 bp, 24 predicted proteins | sample Stecom2015_FD_80414 | JGI IMG/M metagenome (GOLD analysis project Ga0079224, IMG submission 80414) | Agricultural soil microbial communities from Utah to study Nitrogen management - Steer compost 2015 | ecosystem: Environmental > Terrestrial > Soil > Agricultural land | place: USA: Utah... | reverse complement strand
ATGTAGTTGGTCGGCTTTAATTAAATCACCAACTACAAATGGTTTATCCGCAAAAATGAGGAATGATCCTAGCAGATTTTCAAGTGTTTCTTTGGAAGCAAGCGCCAGAGCTAATCCTCCAATTCCCAAACCTGCAATGATACTTGCAACATTCAGCTTGAAAACTGCCCCAAGTACAAAAAACAAACTGAAAATTATCATTAAAGCTTTAATGGCTGAGATGATAAAAGGAACAAACAGGTCATCCATTTTTGATTCTGTCATTCTTGCCCGCTCCTTCATCACCAAACCAACATAATCAATAATTCTGAGCAATGTCCAGGTAATACAGAATATGAGAACTACAAGAAACAAACGGTCCAGCATCATCCTTACGCCAAACTCTTTGCCTGATGCAAGGTGCCATTCTTCAGGGAAGTGTAAGAACTGGCAAGCAAAAAAAATGACCAAAACAAAAATGGTGAATGAAAATGGCCTGGTCGTAAGATCTACAAGTTTCTGAACACCTATTGACTTAAAATACCTTCGTAATACATTGAACAAAATGAAAGAAATAAGTTTGGAGATTAAATTTTTGAAAATCAATCCCACTAAAAAAATACCTGCAAACCACAGGTAGTTTTCAACTGTATTTCCAAGAAATGTCCATTGCAACTTATCCATTTTTTACAACAGTTTTTTCAATGCAATCTCAAATGCAGTAGCAGCAATTTTGGTACGTGAAGTATTTAATTTGTAAACATCATTCAGTGCGTCATGAATTGTTTTTGACGTATCCTCAAAAATCAGTTTATCGTTGATAACAGCATTTGCATTATGCAAATAAGCAAACACTCGAGCCATTCCGCAATTAGCAATAAAATCAGGTAATACACTGACTTTTTCGTCACAGAACATACCTATAGGTCCGAAGAAAATTTCTTTATCGGCAAAAGGAACATTGGCACCGCATGAAATCACTTCCAGTTGGTGTTTCATCAGAGATTCCATTTGCTCTTTCGTGACCAGTCGCGAAGCTGCTCCCGGAATAAAAATTTCAGCATCAGTGTTCCATATACGTGCATTCATTTCATCACGGCTCAACAAACCTGATGTATGTAACTGATTCCCTTTTCTTGTATTAAACAGATTTTTTACCTCATCAAAAGAATATCCGCTTTCATTAATAACACCACCTTCACGGTCAATAATACCTACAATTTTCACACCCATCTGCGAGAGATAAAACCCTGCAGCAGCTGCCACATTGCCCCAACCCTGAATGATGGCTCTTTTGCCGGCAACTGAACCTCCCCAAATTTGATAATATGATTTTACGGCATTGGCCACACCAAAACCCGTAATCATATCAGCAACTTTATACTGTCTTCCAATATCGGGAGACAGAGTACTGTCTTTTAGCTCAAGTGAAACTCCTTGCTGAAGATTCTTAATACGTTTACGTATATTTTCTTCTCCGTCATTAAAATGTCCTACTGCAGTTCCTTCCTGTGGATGAAGTATTTCAAGTTTGTCACATACAGGTATTACATCATGTATTTCATCCACATTCAAATCTCCTCCTGTTCCATAATAAGATTTTAAAAGTGGTTTAACAGCCTTGAACCAACGTTCAAGTACCTGCGCTTTCCGCGGGTCAGAAGGATCGAAGTTGATTCCTGACTTTGCACCGCCAATTGCTGGGCCTGATACAGTGAACTTAACTTCCATGGTTTTTGCGAGCGATTCTACTTCACGCTTATCACAGCCTTTTCGCATACGGGTACCACCTCCTGCAGAGCCATTGCGGATACTATTTATTACCAACCAGCCTTCGGCTTCGGTTTCAGCATCTTTCCATTCAAAAACAATTTCAGGGCGTTTTTCTTCAAACTTCTTCAGTAAATCAAGCATAATTCTATCTAAAATTTTCGCGAAAGTATTAAAATAATCCTGTTTTTCATGCCTCTCTTTTCACTGAATTTCCCGAAACCTTTACAGAAATACAACAGTATAAACTACTGTATTTCATAATTAATTTCACTGACATGAGAAATCAGCGATTTGAAAATAAAAAACAGGAACGTAATACCTGGCATGATTACAATGACGACATTGCCAAAAAACATAAAATGGCAAGTCATAAAAATGAACGTAACTGGAAAAACAAACTTTTTAAAGAAGATGACGACAAAATAGACGACAACTTCTTTCACTTTGATGATGAAAACTAAAAAGTAAATTTTACTTCATCACAAAAACAGACCCTCCTGTTGAATTAGATGTTGCTCCGGTGACTGAACTGAGCGAATTCGGCATTTCAGCTATTCGGAGATATCCTAGAAAAGCAAAAATCAGTGCTTCTTTAAAATCAACTATTCTTTCTTCGGGTATAATGATTTGAACAGAGCAATATTGCTTCATCAATTGCTGCAGAAATGTGTTCCTTGCACCACCACCTGTTACCAGCATTTTTGAATGATCTGTATGTTTCAGGAGCAAACACTTACTTACCTGATAAGCTATATGATGACAGAGGGTATGCAACTTATCCTCCAAAGTAATTTTACTTTGTTCAATTAATGGCAAAAACTCTGACTTAAACCATTCTGCACCCAATGATTTGGGGTAAGACTGATGATAAAATTTAATTCTGTTCAGGTTATCAAACAATTCCTGATTAAAACTTCCGCTTGCTGCAAGATTTCCATTCTTATCAAAATCAAACCCTCTGTCGTTAGCCAGCAAATTCAAAATCATATTTACAGGACAACAGTCAAATGCAATTCGTTCACCCGTTTTTTCGAAAGAAATATTGCCAAAACCTCCAAGGTTAAGACAATAATCATATTCACCAAACAAGAGTCGGTCGCCAATCGGAACCAACGGTGCACCTTGCCCACCCAAAGCTACATCAAGACTACGGAAATCGCTGACTGTTGTGACTCCTGTTGTTGCAGCAATACAAGCACCGCTGCCCAACTGAAAAGTAAATCTGTTGTCCGGTTGGTGAAATATGGTATGCCCGTGAGATGCTATGACTTCTGCTTCGGAATTATTCTTTTTTATAAAAACCTTACACAAGTCGCCTAGATAATTTCCATACTCATTATGTAGTTTTAAAAACTCTTCGGCACTCAAACCGTTGCATGTTTTCAGTCTCTTGCTCCATACATCAGGATATGGAACTGTTTCGGCTGCCAATATTTGAAATGAAATTGTTTGAACGCCCTCGAACTCAACCAAAGCCAAATCCACACCATCCAGTGATGTACCTGACATAATTCCAACAACTTTCATGCTCACAAATATTGAAAAATTTCAACAAAGGTAACCTCTCGTCAGATTAAATCCGATATTTCTTGCAATGCTTTTTTACTTACCAAAATCTTCATCGCAAAAAACTTAAAAATCATTCTGAAACGGATAACCAAAGCCTTATTTTTGCGTATCAGATAAAAATGGCATCCACCCAATTTAATTTGTTGAAACATAACGGTAATTCTACTACCGATCTCACCTATTTCCGAATACTATTTGCATTACTCGGAATAGTGTATCTGTTTGCAGGATTCTTTCTGACAAGTTCATCAGTCACAGTATGGTTGCCATTTTCGTGGTTAGCTGTCATTCCATTGGCGCTTCTTGCTATAACCTTTTTCGTGCCACTGTCATCAAAATATTTATCTGAAATGGCAGCTGGTATGTTTTTAGTGCTTACAATTCATTTGTTGTTTTTCTTATTCAAAAATCAACCGGGAGTTTACATTGCATTCTTCCTAATCGCAGTTATTTTATTTTCTAACCTGCATATCACCAATGTCATTTATTTGCTGCTGTACAATGTTTTGGTTCTGGGTGCTCTGGAATATATTCTCATTGCCGGTAATGCGGGAATTACAAAACCTGTTATCATGTTCTTCAGTGTTGTGTTAGGAATGCTGTTCAGTTTCATGATGCAATGGTTTAGAATAAAAAATAAAGATGCAGAGGGCAAGAAAGAAAAGTATCTGCAGAAGATTTTTCAGAATACTCCGGGGGCACTTGCAATATTCAGTAAAACCGATTTCAAATTAAGTGATTACAACATTGCTGCCGAATCACTTCTGAACCTAAAGAATCAAAAGTCACCTACACTGCGAACACTGTTTTCACTTGATGACTATAGTGATGCTGAACTTTTGCGACTGGCCACTGCTGAAAATTTTAATTCTGTTCATGTAAAAACATATCAGCAAACTGAACTGGCACTTACATTAATTTCTCCTCCTGAGGAAAAAATTATTATTGCCGGTTTTACAACCACCGATCAGTCGCAGCCTAAAAAGGAAAACTCTTTTATACCGGGCAACTACTTCATCACTGATACAAAAGGCAGGTTACTCGCTTCAAGTCACGATGCAGAAGATTTTATTACTGTTGATCTGGATGTACTCAAAGATTATTTTCAGAAATTTTTACATGACAATAAGGTTGTAAATGACTATACTCAGTTTAAAATAAATGAGAGTGACCCATTCGTTTTTGAAATTTTCAATGGAGATTTTGAAGGTGAAAAAGCTTTTTTCTGGATGTTGGTCAAAAATATTTCTGTACAGAATGCTGACACCATAGAATCAAACTTGCCTGCTGAAAACTGGAGTCAGTTGGTGATTGCAGAAAACAACGAACTGGTTTCATTCAGTCCTTCCTTCTTAAATCTTATTGGTTACTCCGAAACGGAATTGGCACAAATTGACATTCAGCAAATCGTACACCCTGCCGACAGTGTCAAATGGAAAAATCTTTTACAGCAATGCCGCAATGTTAAAAAAGCTGATGACACCGTACGTTTCATTCACCGGTCAGGTGAAATTAAGTTTCTTAAATCTTTGTTCAGCAGCAATGGCTCGCAAACAGTAAAAATATTTGCTGAAGATATTTCTGATTCCATCCGATTGCAAAAAGAACTTTCTCTTGCAAGAGCAAACGTTTCATCTGTTATTGAAAATACCAATGACCTGATTTTGTCTTTGGATATGAATCATGTTGTAACAGTTATCAATACTGCAGGTGTCAATTTTTACAAACTATTGAGTGGAAAAACACTTAAGCCCGGAGATAATTACCGCACCGTTATACCTGCAGATGAAATCAGCTCGTGGAACGATTATCATCAGCAAGCCATGAGAGGAAAAAAACCTGTCTTTATCAGGAATTTTGAAATTGCAGGAAACAATATAACCATTGAGTTTTCTTTAAACCCTGTTTATGCAGATAATCAGATTATCACCGGCATTTCTTTATTCGGCAGAGATATTACACAACGAACTGCATATGAAAAAGAATTGCTAAACGCCCGCGAGATTGCTGAAAATGCAACAGCTGCAAAATCACAGTTCCTTGCCACCATGAGTCATGAAATTCGTACTCCGCTCAATGGTATTGTAGGAATGCTGGAATTATTGCGTATGACTTCTCTACAAGATAAGCAAAGAGAATATGTAAGCACTCTTCAACTCAGCAGTGAAAACATGCTGAACATTATCAATGACGTACTCGATTTCTCCAAAATTGAATCTGACAAGATGGAACTGGAGAATGAACCTTTTGAATTGAGAAGAGTCATTGAAGAAACTTTCGATTTACTTTATTATCGCGCATTGGGCAAAAAGCTGGAATTGTTTTACAACATTGACGAAACTATACCCGCTTTTGTAATGGGTGACAGCATGAGATTGAAGCAGGTTCTTGTAAATCTGGTAGGTAATGCTATTAAGTTTACTGAACGTGGACATATTTTAATGAATGCGCAACTTGTTCCGGCAAAGGATGATAATCTGGAGATAAGATTTTCTGTAAAAGATACCGGTGCAGGTATTAGCGAAGAGCAAAGGCAAAGGCTATTCAAATCATTTCAGCAGGCAGATGTTTCTACTTATAGAAAATATGGCGGAACAGGTTTGGGTCTTACCATCAGTGCCAAACTGGTTTCACTTATGGGAGGGGTAATTGATGTGGAAAGCACTCCCGGAAGCGGATCAGAATTTTATTTCACTATCAAAACTAAAGCTGCTCCCGTTGCTGCATCAAGAAATCTCAAAACCAATCTTCGTATTTTGAGAGGTAAAAAAGCACTTATTTTCTCTGTAAGTACCGATTTTGATTTACACCTCAGCGATTTGTCTAATGACTGGAACATTGTACATCATACCGTAAGTACACTTGAATCAGCAAAAGCCGAATTAACTGACACTACTTTTTATGATGCACTTATTTTGGATGCTCAAATGCCGGACTATCTGCTCTTTGCCGAAGAGTTGAAAGAATTAATTCGTCAGTCAGGCATACCAATGTTTGCCTTCAATGCGAGGTTTTCATCAGGTGATGTTATTTACGGAAATAAACTTTTTGAAGCAGTACTTCCGGCAGGTGTTGATGCTATTAAAATATCCACCGTACTTATCAAATCATTTATTGAAAGTTCACAGAGATACAGTACTACAGAAAGTGAGGAACCGACATTTGACACAGCACTTGCAACAAGATTTCCATTAAGAGTTCTTATCGCAGAAGACAATCCTGTGAATCAGATGCTCACAGTTACGGTACTTGAAAAATTAGGATACAAACCCGATGTGGCTGAAAACGGTAATAAAGTATTAACACAAGTAGCGTCCACAGCTTATGATTTGATTTTTATGGACGTACAGATGCCTGAAAAAGATGGACTTGAAACTACAATTGAGTTAAGAAAATCACCTGCCAACTCCAACATCATTATTATTGCAATGACTGCATTTGCAATGGATGATGATAAGAAAAAATGTGTGGATGCAGGAATGAATGATTATACAACCAAACCCATTCGAATCGAAACTGTTCAGGCTCTGATTGAAAAATGGGGTGCTGAAATCAATACCAAAAAATCTCAGACTTTAAATGAACCTGCCGTTGACAGAATAGTCATCAACAGACTTAAAGACCTTGCTCCTGAAAACGACAATGAATTTCTGAAAAATATTCTTGACCTGTATATAAAGCAACTCGACCGTTTGAAACAAGACATTTCTGCCTATCATAATGCCGGTGATTTGGAAAACCTCTATAAATCTGCTCATAAGCTCAAAGGCAGTTCTGCAAATATTGGTGCCAAATTGTTGGAATCAGCCTGCCGCACAGTAGAAGAAAAAGGAAAAAACGGAGATTCAAATCTGATTGAAAAAGATGTTGCCAATCTTCTGGAGTCTGCTGCAAAAACACGTGCAGAAATACTTGATATTCTAAAAGAATATTAATTTTTTTCTTCTTAAGTTATTAAAAACAAATGCACTTTTAACATGTTATTGTAATGCTATTAATGTGATTCGTATCACTATGTAGCAGCATAATAATAGTTATTTTTGCAGAATCAATCAGAAAAAGTTTTACTATGTCAAATGCAATATTCAATATTCCACCGGCAACCAACGAACCGGTTTTAAATTATGCACCCGGAAGTGCAGAACGAAAATTACTTAAAGAAGCCATTGCACAGGCACGTTCGGTGCAGGCAGACATCCCTATGTATATAAATGGCAAAGCAGTACGTACTGGCAAGACATCAACCTTGCATCCTCCGCATGACCATCAACACACATTGGGAGTTTTTCATAAAGGAACAAAAGAACATGTAAAGCAAGCCATTGATGCAGCTCTTGCAGCACGACACAAATGGGCTGCTATGGATTGGGAACAACGAGCTTCCATATTTTTAAAAGCTGCTGATTTATTAGCCGGACCTTATCGTTATAAAATGAATGCTGCTACCATGCTCGGACAATCAAAAAATGCTTATCAGGCAGAAATTGATTCGGCATGTGAACTGATTGATTTTCTCCGCTTCAATGTACAATATATGCGAGAAATATACACTCAGCAACCTCCGGTTGTGGGCAAAGGAGTTTGGAACAGAATAGAACAACGACCACTGGAAGGATTCGTTTTTGCTCTTACACCTTTTAACTTCACTGCTATATCAGGAAACTTACCAACTGCACCTGCTATGATGGGAAATACTGTGGTATGGAAGCCGGCTAATACTCAGATTTATGCAGCACATCTCATCATTGAGTTATTGATGGAAGCTGGACTGCCTGATGGTGTAATCAATCTGGTTTATGTGTCAGGTCCGGAAGCTGGTGATGTGATTTTCAGTCATCCTGATTTTGCAGGTATTCACTTCACAGGTTCTACCGAAGTGTTTAAAGGTATATGGAAAACCATTGGTGAAAATATGCCAAAGTATAAATCGTATCCGCGTATTGTAGGCGAAACCGGAGGGAAAGATTATATCATTGCTCACCCAAGTGCTGATGTGGACGTTTTGGTAACAGCACTGGCAAGAGGTGCATTTGAATATCAGGGGCAGAAATGCAGTGCAGCATCGCGTACATATATCCCAAAATCATTATTCCCACAAGTAAAAGAGAAGTTGATAGCAGAAGTAAAAAGTATGAAAATGGGTCCGGTTGAAGATTTCAGAAACTTTATCAATGCTGTTATTGACGAAAAATCATTCGATAAAATTTCAGCGTATATTGAAAATGCAAAAAAAAGTTCTGAAGTTGAAATTTTAGTAGGAGGTAAATACGATAAGAGTAAGGGATATTTTATTGAACCAACTATTTTGCTGACTACCAACCCTGCATACACAACCATGTGCGAAGAAATTTTTGGTCCGGTATTAACCATGTATGTTTATGATGATGAACGCTTCGAAGAAACGCTTCACTTAGTGGATACAACAAGTGAATATGCATTGACAGGAGCTGTGATTGCACGCGACAGATATGCCATTGATGTGGCTACAAAAGCACTGACACATTCGGCAGGTAACTTCTACATCAATGATAAATGTACAGGAGCAGTAGTAGGACAACAGCCATTTGGTGGTGCGAGAGGTTCAGGAACGAATGACAAGGCAGGTGCAATGATTAATTTGCTTCGCTGGGTATCACCACGCACAATAAAAGAAACATTTGTGCCGGCAACAGATTATCGCTATCCATTTATGGATGCCGAATAAAAATAAATATGATTTAGTGGTTGGCTGTACTTCCTGCACTATTGAGGTTCAGCCTTCCACCTTTTACAAAGCGCTTCTTGTAATAAGCCTGGTTAATATCGCTGACAATTACACCGTTTGATGTACTGGAGTGAACAAATTTATCCTGACCTAAATACATACCAACGTGTGAAACTCTTTTTCCTCTTGTTCTGAAAAAAACCAAATCTCCCGCTTTAAGATTCGAAAAATTTACATGAGGAAGTTTGTGATACATATCGTACGAGTTACAACCCAGGTTAGCTCCGGTAAATGTGCGGACAATCGCATTTACAAACCCTGAACAATCAATACCGTTCTCATCTTTTCCCCCATATTTATAAGGTGTATTCAGCCAGCTATCAATCAGATTAAAAACCTGATAATTAAAAATATTCTGCACGTTATAACCCAGTATCTGACTGTAATAACCTTTGGCGTTCTCATCAATGACTGTTTCCTGAGCTGTAGCTCGCGTTGAATAAATCACTGATAAAAACAATAAGATTATGGTTGTTCTTTTCATTGTCTGCAAATATAATGAACCATTGAATATGAGAATAATTAATAGTTGATGAAATAAAAGAGCCGCTACGCTTAAAGCGTAGCGGCTCTCAAAAAATTGCGACAACTAAATAAATTATTGTATCTGAATCTTAGCCATTTTCACGTTACCATCTGTTTCAATTTTCAGGAGATACGTTCCTCTTGCAAAACTTTCAACTGAAATGGTATTCGTATTTTCTCCTTCATTTATCCGGAAACTTTGCTTATAAACTTCACGACCAGTCAGATCATATAAAACTGCCACTGCTGATGTATTCGTATTTGAATGAAGCAAGAATTCAACGTAAGTGGTTGCCGGATTAGGGAATATAGATATTTCTGTAGAAATGATTCCTTCTGTATTACTTCCCTCACCAAAACGAGCAGAAGGTGTAGTAAACTGAACATAACTGGTCCATGCAGAATAAGTGCTGCCACCACAACCTGATCTCACATACCAGCGATATGTTGTATTTGGTGATGCTCCTATTGTTATTGATGTAACTCCACTATTTAGCGCATTGGATGTATAAACACTGCCATTGTTCATGTTTTCTACCTTGAAATAGTAATTCTGAGCTCCAACATAGTCCCATCTTAGTTCAGCAGAGCTTCCATTTATATTTACCGTGTGAGGGTTTGTTGGTATCGGACAATTTGAACCACCACCACAATTATTTACTGTCACTGCTGTTGCAGCAGAAGTGGCAGAACATCCATTACTTCCGGTTACAGTAACTGAATAGCTTCCTGCTGTACCTACACTAATTGTACGTGAAGTTGCTCCTGTATTCCATAAATATGAACTTCCTGAACTTGATGTAAGATTCACAGTTGAACCCTGACAAATAGTTGTAGAACCGCTGGCAGATATTGTTGCAGTTGGCGCAGGTAATACCGTAACAACAACTGTTGCTGATGTGCCAACTGCTCCTGTATTAAATTGTGTAACAGTCACAGAATAAGTTCCTGCTGAATAAACTGTAATTTTTCTTGTTTTTGCTCCTGTACTCCATAAATAAGATTTACCTTTAGAAGCAGTAAGTACTACTTTTCCACCGCTGCAGAAAGATAAATTGCCACTCACTGTAATTGTTGGAACAAATGATCCGTTGCTTACTGTAACAACAGTAGGTGCAGATGTTTTGCTGCAACCATTACTATTGGTAACTGTTACTACATAACTGCCTGCTGATGTTACAGTGATTGATTTGGTTGTAGCACCTGTTGACCAAAGGTAAGATGAACCTGTACTTGAAGTTAATGTTACACTGCCGCCTTGCGTTAAATTGGTTGAACCGCTTGCTGTTATGGTAGCAACAGGTAAAGAATAAACTGTTACACTCTTAGAAGCTGTTGCAGCACATCCATTGTTTGTTACAGTTACTGTATATGTACCGCCAGCTGTTGCTGTGATTGCCTGTGTGGTAGCTCCTGTTGACCACAAATAAGAAGAGCCTGCACTTGCCGTTAAATTTACAGCACCTCCCTGACAGAATGTGGTACTTCCTGATGCTGAAATTGAAGCCGGTGTTGCTGCAGTTACTATCACATTTACAGGAGGAGAGGTTGCGGAACCTGATGCTGTTGTAATTGTACAACTATACATTCCGGCAGTAGTAACAGTTATTGACTGAGTTGTTGCTCCTGTGTTCCACAAGTATGAGCTTGCAGCACTGCATGTAAGAGTTACGCTGCCTCCCTGACAAAATGTAGTTGGCCCGCTTGCAGTAATTTTTGGTGTTGGTACTGTGGTAGTAACAGTCACTGTCATTGCCGATGATGTAGCTGAACATCCATTTGAATTGGTAACAATTACTGTATAATTTCCACCTGTTGTAACAACAATTGACTGCGATGTAGAACCGTTACTCCATAGGTAAGAGCCTCCTGAACCGGCACTGGATGATGTAAGTGTTACACTGCCTCCCTGTGCAAAGGTTGTAGGGCCATTTGCAGAAATTGTAGCCGTTGGCAATGAATTTACTGTTACAGTAACAGGTGCTGATGTTCCTGATCCAGTTGATGTATTCACTGTTACAGAATAGGTTCCTGAAGAAGTTACTGTAATAGCCTGTGTGGTTGCACCATTACTCCATAAATAAGAGTTACCTGCACTGGCAGTAAGTTTAACGTTGCCTCCAGCACAAAATGCCAAAGGACCACTTGCACTTATTGTTGGAATAACAACACCTGAAGCGCAAGGTGCCGGTGTGGAATATATAGCACCACTACTTGTTGACAAGTGAATCTGATCAATTTCAATATTTGTGTTAGTTGGTGTAATCTTCAAAACATGATCATTTAAAGATGTTACGTTTGAAAATGAAATTGGCTGACCATTTGAAACATCGTAGCAATACCACTGCCAATTGGTATCTGTAATACATCCTATCTGCTTACTGTTTGCACCGTCCAATGAAATAGTCATTCCGGTAGTTTGTGCATTTTTAGAGCGTGCACGTACCCAAACATAATAAGTGTAGTTTGTTGTTGATCTCGGTTGGAAATTATAGCTAATATCACTCACTGCATTAAAACCAACACAAGTGGTGAAATTAGTAAAGTCCCCTGTTGCAACACCAGATGGTCTTGTTGTTTTCAGATACACATTGCTGTTGGAATTGTCAAACAACTCAGCTTCTGTTTTAAAGTCTTTTGTCCAGTAATATGGATAAGTATTTTCATGCCATCCATCCAACTGATAAAATATCGGAGCATTCGGATTGGTGTTATCATAAAAATAAGTACTACCCTGACGTCTAACTTTAAATTTCACCCAATTACCATCAAGTTTTATGGTAGTATTACTTTCATCTTCTACTGCACCTGCCATATTCGACATAGGCTGAATGCTACCGGTTATAGCATATTTGTTTAAAGAATTATGTTTACGTACAACCACTAACTTTCTTGGGTCGCCTGTGCGGAATGAATATGCGTTAAAAGTTGGATTGGTCGGATCATTAGGTACATCCCCTTCCATCAGATAACCATTACGGAATAAGTCTTCGTATCTCGTAGTAATTGCCTGTGCATAGGAGGAATTACCATTTGCCAGATATAATTCTTAGGATTCTGATATGGAGTTGAAGTAACAAAATAGCCGGTAGTAAAAAATTCTGCACCCGACATTGCCAAAGCCTTTAAGAATCCAAGCCACTGAGCAGGACGTACATTTTGTGTTTCATCGTTGTCCCAACCCGGTGATACAGCAGGTGAATAATACTTATCACCTGAAAGCAATTGTTCTCTGCGTGACTCAACTACCCATTGCCATCCTTTCCACGCTCCTGACCAATAACGCCAGTTGTATGGCCAGCGCATATAAATATCTCCTGTTGCATAACTCGATCCATTCATCATCGTATTCACACTTCTTACTTCTGACCATTTCAGATTCCAGGTAGGTTGACCATCAAGTTGGTAGTATGCAAACTTTGTATTCGATAGTCCACTTATTCCCATAAACTGATCCCGGTAAGCTTTGATTTTTGTAGCAGCTCTTTTGCCTTCATAAGTAAACCAATCCAAACCACTGGAATTTTTATCTGAAACTACATTAGGGTCATAGGTCATTGCATTTGAATAATATAAATACGGAATTACTTCACCATTATCAAAAAGATAATCCAATGGACGAGTAAGTTTATTCAACAGTTTTTGCAGATAATATTTTTGTGTTTGACCATCCATTACCAGAGAATCGGGTGCTCCTGCGGGACTCAGATATTTGGTTGATCCTGTTCCGCCATTCGGGTTCAGATACTGTCCTGAACTATTACGCAGATAATACTTATCCGGTAAACACTGACACGTTGCATACGAAGTATTGCTTTTATAACCTGCATCAGATGGATGTAATTGAGGCCAGTATGACAGAGCAGATACTTTAAATTGTGGATTTTGATTGGCCAGATTAATCCATGCATATGAAAAAGTAGAACTGTTATTATAATCATCAAAAGCTCCGGTATTTTCAGCAGCCATGATAGTATAATTGAAATTCTTAGCAAAATCTGTTTGCAATGTTACACTATTGGCTATGGCTTTAGAAGTTGATGATTCATAAGTCTGATATCCTGATAAATAATAGTACCCTACAAAAGGATTATTGGGGAAAAGGGTATGTCCCGGTTTAAAACGAGGAACAGGAAAATTCTTTAACTGCTCTATTGGTGTGAGAGTTGGCGATGGATGACCTGGAGCATAATCATTGATGTTGATCCCTGCTGTAACCGGTGAAGGTGTAGGAGCTGTTACTGTTGGATTGGCAAACGAATAATGTTTTCCTGCCATAAAATCCAAATAATGGGAATAAATAGAATTTCCACCCAATGAATTGTAATATACTGCAAACTCATCAATTCCTCCCTGATATTTATAATAATTAGACTGGGAGTTTACCATATATTCTAAATTTCCACTGGTAGCAAAACTTCCACCCTGTATTGTTTTTGAAAATCCTGCTGGAAGTTGCCCATCAATCCAAACTTCTTTTATACCTGCTTTTGCGTTATACTTGAAAACAATATGATGCCAGTTGCCATCAACATAATATCCATAATTCTTGCGGCCGATACCATTTAAATCTATTGCAAAATCATCATTCACCCCTGAACCTGTGTTGGTAGTAACGTAGGTCATAAAGTTGATAGTAGGATAGCTGAAACGTAATTCAATGGCTCCATCCATTCTTTTGGCAAATACCGTTGTGCCAAAATAAAATCCCGGCTTAAACAGGAATTCAAATGTTACTGCTGAATCTATTGCAAGAGTTCCGCCTCTGATGATTGTTGAATTAGAATCCAGAGTCATGTAATTTCCAACTCCTACACCAGCCGGATTGCTGTTGATGGTATATCCTGACCGGTAGTAACTGGGATCCAAATCGAAATGGTTCATAGAATCTTTCATGGGCTTCGATCCTTCAAATGTATAATAGGATTTAGGAAGATAGTTCTGAGCTGATAATATAGCCGGAACTAACACTAACAATACAAACATTGCCAGTCGAAGTGATTTGATTAATGGTTTAACCATGATATTTAATTATTAATTATTAGACAATACATTCCCATTCACGATAAACTCTGTGTTTTTTCGTGTTTTTTTCACTAAATAAAATTCTCGGTTGACTGCTTTTCGCGGCCAAATATAGAGCGAATTTTAACCCTGCAACAGGTTTTTTTAGGGTTGCTATATACCCTATTGATTTTTAGCGATTTAGGTTATTAACAGGTGTTAATAACCATACTTTCGCCTCTGTTTTTTGACCTTTCACCCAAAAAAACGAAACATTCGCCCATTAAAATTTGGCGAAAATTCCGGCTGAAAATTGGAATACTGAAAGAGGTTGTGTATAGGAACCAAGGGATTGTTTATTGTTATTGGAGTCTTCAAGAGTAACATCATTGTACTTGAACTCTGTATTAAAATAATCTCCTCCGAAACTAATTCCAAAATGTTCAGATATCGAATATTGAACTTCAAATCCAAGATTAATGGCAACTGAAAAAGTGGTTTCTGCATCTTCTGTTAAACTCAAAGTCTTATTGCCATCATAACTCTGATAAATAGTTTTAGAATATTTGCCGCCTACAACCCCCAACATTCCTTTTAAATTAAATAAAGTCTTCTCATTCATGTCGAAGGATGTGCCTATACCTGCGGTAACACCCGTAACCTGCCAGGGGTATGTAGTAACTTTATATTGTGGTCCGGGTGGATTGACATCAGTTAAGTCATCTAAAAGCCCGTCTGCATCACAAGGATTATAAAACCACAACAAATTTATTTCAGTAAAAAAAGCTCTGTTTATTCTGTAACTGCCTTTCAAACGGGTGCTTAAGCCTGTCTTTGCCAATCCCGATTTATAGCTGTCAGTATTTTTATCAGCAAAATCACCAAGCGGAAGACTTGCTCCTGCAACAAGAGATACAGTCCATTTCTTGTCCGGTGATGTTAAATCAGCAACCGAACCTTCCTGCCCGAAAGCTGATAGTGAATAAATACAAGATAGTAAGATTAAACAGGCCTTTGAAAATTCTGTTCGCATTTTGCTCTAAGAATATATTGCCCTAAAGTAGCAAATATATTCTTATCAAAAATTAAGCAAAGCTATTTTTGTTTTCAGTTTTTTGATTCTGGTTTTAACATGTCCGCTTTTGTCAAAACGTTCCACCAGATATGTCAGTAACATGATAGTCACGATCTGTTTATTTAGTCTGTTTATTATTATTCTTATTCCTGATTACATTACCAGGTTTACAGTACCCTTCTTAGTAATAATTCTGCCATTCATTGCCTTGGCCTGAATTTTATAAACATAACTTCCCTGCGGAGCAAGTTCACCTCTGAATTTGCCATCCCACTGCTGATTAATATCTGAAGATTCAAATATCAATTGTCCCCAGCGATTATATACCTGCATGGTAAAATCCTTTACCCCTTCACTGTAAGCTCCAAAAGTTTCATTCATACCATCACCATTTGGCGTAAATGAGTTTGGAACATAAATAGCCATATTAGGCGTAACAGTTACCTCATTGCTCATACTGGTAATTTCATTCGCTCCTTGTTTATAAGCTATTACCCTGTACTTTCTTTCAGCAATATTACTTTGGGCATTTACACATGTGGCTTTGAATATTCCAAGCACACATAAGATCATTAAACTAATTTCTGCAAATCTTTTCATACTGTTTAAATTATTTTACAGTTGATTTGCAATTTGCCATCCGAACTGGTCGGATTTCTGTTTAAAAAACCTGAATAGTAACGCCTGTAAGAAATTTAAGGAAGGTTGCAAGAGATTCTCTCCTTTCTCCTCTGTAAACCTTATGATTCCACTTAAAAATGTGGTTATTCAAAATGACAGATTTATTCCATTTCCGGATTATAATTGATAACGATGAATAGAAAAACTCCATTATTGAAGGCTATACTTTCATTGAAGTTATATAATTTAAGCTATTACAAAGTGGCCAGGCTTTGTTATAAGAGCCTTTTCTGAGAGTTTTTAAATGCTTCTGCTTCGCTGTAACATTGCCCTCTTGCCCCGACAGGTGATTTTTTTCTAAATTTATCAACAACTATTCCGGACTAAAAAAATATTCCCTATCTTTCGGAAACATTTTAAATGAATAGCCGGATGAGTAAATATACATCGTTGTTATATTTATTAAAACTCAGGCAAGAGTTGAATTTTTATCTTAAATATGAGATGTCAGATATTCGGCTCTTCATCACAACCAACCTTCCGATGTTTAATTTAAATTCTTCATATCATGCATACTATTGAGCAATTGCAAGACATGCTTGCCGAGCATAATGAGTGGCAGGCAAAGATTAATTTCTACCGTTCGGAGATTGAACGAATGAAAGAAACGCTCTCGAAAACTCTTCGGGGTGAGAGTAATCAGTACAACATGCCACATGTGGAGCATTTCCAGAATCAGTTTATTTTACAAAAAGATGTACTGGATGTTATGAGACACGATTTCAAACAACATGAAAACAAAATTGAAGCCCATGCTACCAAGCCTGTGCTGAATCTTGCCAATATGCATCAGAATGAAAGAGAAAAACTCATTTCATATGAGAAAATTTTCAAAGACCTGAGAGAAGAATTTCAGTCTTTTATACATAAGGACGCTTTCAGTTGAACGATTACAGTGAATTAATTTGGTTTAATAATCAGTTGGCAATTTGCTAATACTGATTGCTTTTTTTATTAAGGATTTCCTTCGATAAAATAAAAAAAGATGAATGAATACATTCATCTTTTTTGTTTCAATCAAAATTCCAGTTAGAATTGCCGAAACAATTTATCTCAGCAATAATTTTTTTGTTGATTTATAGCAGCCTCTTTCTTTACTATACAAATCAACAGTGTAATATTGTGTTTACACAAACACCAGATATACCAGATAAGCCATAAAGCCAAGTATCAGCAACTCTTCTGCAAAAAACATCAGCATGGGCTGATACTTGCCAAATAATGATTTTCTGAAATATTTAGCTTTTAAAGACCTCTCTTCCTGAGTGTGGTCATAAGTAATTACTGGGTCGTTGTTCATCATAATCTTCCTTTTATTATGGATGCAAAATATTATCCCCGTAAAGCAAAAAGTGTACAAAACAGACTAACTGTAATACTTGTAAGGTTTTGATTGAAGTTACTGCAGTTTTGTGATGACAAAAAATGAGTTTTCAGAGAGAAAAACAACAATTTAAGAATCAAAAACTTCTTAAATTTTATTGAAAGAAAAATAAGCTACATGGCATTTTACGGCCTATTTTTTAAAATCTTCAATAGAAAGAAACTTATTACACATAAAAAGTTCTTCTTTCACCTGATTGGAACATACAATAATCAACCTGTCTGACGAAAATTTCCGAAGATATTGCTGATACCATTCTATCACATGGCTGTCAAGGTTGGTGCATGGTTCATCAAGGAGCAAAATAGGTGTATCTGAAGTTATGGCAAGTAATAGTTTTACTTTTTGTTTCATCCCTGACGAAAAATCCTTCAACTGTTTGTCAGCATGTTGTTTCAAAAGTGATTCTTCGAGAATGTTGTCAACTGTTATACCATTTGCAATCTTCTTAAACCTGAAATAAAATTTCATCATCTCACGCAAGGTATAATCTTCAACCAATACGAGATAGGGTGATGCCAGTGATACCAGTTCATATACAGAATCAGGTTGAACGTGCTTATGATTATAGCTATAAGATATTGATCCTGTACTTACCGACATAAATCCTGACAGCACCTGTAACAGTGTGGATTTACCGGAACCATTACTTCCTGTTATACCTAAAACATCACCTGTTTTTAATTGCAATGACAGATTCTTAAAAATCCATTCGTTTCTGAATTTTTTACCAATCTTATCTATATCAATGGTAACCACTTTAGGTTGATCCTGAATTTGATTTACTCATCTTCACCCTCAGAAGGAGTAAATCCTCTCATTAATCCTTTGGGCGACTGTTCAATAAACTGAAGTATTTCTGACTTGAAGCGGCCATCAGGTATTTCGGACTCAATTTCGGCAATTGCTTTTTTCATGTTGTTATTCTGTACAAAAAGGATTCGGTAAATATCCTGAATGGTATTGATATCCTCATTGCTGAAACCTCTTCTCTTGAGACCAACACTGTTAACACCGATATAAGACAAAGGCTCACGTGCAGCTTTGGCGTAAGGAGGAACATTTTTCCTCACTAATGAACTGCCTGCAATAAAACTATGTGCGCCTATATGAATAAATTGCTGCACAGCTACCAAACCTTCCAGAATTGCCCAGTCATCAATCTGAACATGACCGGCAAGAGTAGCATTATTTGCCATAATGATATGGCTTCCCAGGATACAGTCATGCGCTATGTGTGCATAAGCCATCACCAGACAGTTGCTTCCGATTACTGTTTTCATTTTATCAGAAGTCCCTTTATTCATGGTTACAAACTCACGGATGGTAGTGTTATCCCCTATTTCAGCTGTTGTTTTTTCTCCTTTGTATTTCAAATCCTGAGGAATGGCAGAAATAACTGCTCCGGGAAATATCCTGCAATTTTTTCCTATTCGCGCTCCATCATAAATGGTAACGTTAGAAGCAATCCATGTTCCATCACCAATTTCCACATCGCCATAAACCATGGTAAAAGGTTCAATGGTTACGTTACTGCCTATGCGTGCCTTGGGGTCAATTACAGCTAATGGTGATATCATCCTTTTTTAACTATTTGCGCCATCATTTCTGCTTCCATCACTACCTTGTCACCTACAAAGGCCTGACCACCCATGTGACATAAGCCTCTTCTGATAGGTGATATCAATTCTAACTTAAATACAACTGTATCTCCGGGTTTTACCATCTGCTTAAACCTAGCTGTTTCTATTTTCAGGAAATAGGTCCAGTAATTACTTGGGTCAGGAACGGTATTCAATACCAAAATACCTCCTGTTTGTGCCATTGCTTCAATTAGTAGCACTCCGGGCATTACAGGATTTCCGGGGAAATGCCCCTGAAAATACCATTCGCTTGCAGTAACATTTTTTACACCTACAACACCTGTTTCAGACAATTCAGTGATTTTATCAATCATTAAAAAAGGAAAACGATGAGGCAGAAAAGATTCAATGCGGTTGATGTTGAACAAAGGTGGTTTATTGGGGTCTATCTGTGGAGCGCGTACTCTTGTTTTATCTTTGCGTATAACTTCCTTGAATTGTTTTGCGAATGCTACATTGGCAGCATGGCCGGGTCTGGCTGCAAGAATATGTCCTTTCAGGTGAACACCAAGTAATGCAAAATCACCAATGATATCAAGCAACTTATGACGTGCAGGTTCATTTTGGTAATGCAATTCCACATTATTTAAAAATCCTAAATGTTTTACTTCCACTTTAGGTTTTTTAAACAGGGTAGCAAGTTCATCTAATTTACTTTGCGGCACTTCTCTGTCAACAAAAACGATGGCGTTATTGAGGTCGCCACCTTTTATCAAATCATGCTTAAGCAGCATTTCCAGTTCGTGCAGAAATACAAATGTTCTGCACTTAGCAATTTCACTCTTAAACTCAGTGATTTTATGCATTTGAGCATGTTGAGTTCCCAGCACAGGCGAATTATAATCCACCATCACCGTGATGCGGTAATCAGGGCTTGGCACAGCAAGCATTTCCACATTACGTGCAGGCTCTTCATAGGTAAGATTTTCTTTAATTTCGAAATAGGTACGCGTGGCTTCCTGTTCGCGGAGTCCTGCTTTGGAAATGGCATCCACAAACTGATAGGAACTTCCATCCAAAATTGGAACTTCAGGGCCGTCAATTTCAATTAATGCATTATCAATTTCCATTCCTGCCAGTGCGGCAAGCACATGTTCGGTAGTGCTTACTTTTACTCCATTGGCACTTAAGGTTGTTCCTCTGGAAGTATCCACCACATTGTCCACATCAGCATCAATCACCGGTTGTCCTTTTACGTCTGTACGCTGGAATTTATAACCATGATTTTCCGGTGCCGGTTTTAAAGTAAGGCGTGCATTTACACCTGTATGCAAACCTGGACCTTCTACTGTAATTTCTTGTTTTAAAGTAACCTGTTTAACACTCATTTTTTATTCAGCAGTTTTATTGACCTGCGTTTTTTCAAGTTCATTAATTTTTCTTTCTAATTGAGGGAGTTTTTTAAATACAACATAGGTGCGTTTGTAGTCGCTGATGTTGAATGCAGGTGAACCCTGCACTATCTCGCCCTCTGTTGTGATGCTTGTTCCTATACCTGACTGAGCAGCAATCTTTACTCCATCAGCAATGCTCAGATGACCAACAATACCGACTTGCCCCCCTATCATACAGTTCTTACCAATTTTGGTGGAGCCTGCAACTCCTGTTTGTGCAGCAATTACCGTATTCTCACCAATCTCTACATTATGTGCTATCTGAATTAGGTTATCTAATTTTACTCCTTTGCGAATAATGGTAGAACCTAATGTAGCCCTATCTATAGTTGTTCCTGCACCTACCTCTACATAATCTTCAATAATCACATTACCTATCTGAGGCACTTTTTTGTAATTGTTCTGTTCATTGGGAGCAAAACCAAAACCATCTGCTCCAATAATTACTCCTGCATGCAGGTTGCACTCTTTTCCAATCTGACAAAAGGAATATACACGGCATCCTGCAAACAAAGTAGTGTTGTCTTTTATCACCACATTATCGCCCACATAACACTGAGGGTAAATTTTTACGCCATCACCTACTACCGAATTTTTTCCGATGTAGGCAAAGGCTCCGATATATACATCTTTGCCTATAGTTGCTGATGGGTCAATAAATGATGGTTGCTCAATGCCTTTTTTATCATTTACTATCTGATTGTAAATTTCGAGCAGCGATGCAAAACTTTTATAAGCATCAGCTACCCTTATCAGTGTTGCTTCTACAGGGTTTTCCGCTTCAAAAGCAGAATTGACAATAACTATCGAAGCCTTTGTAGTATAGATGTAGGCATTGTATTTGGGATTGGCCAGAAAAGATAAAGTTCCCGGTTTGCCTTCTTCGATTTTAGAAAGTCCGCTCACCTCAACCTGTGGATTACCCTCTACACTGCCTTTCAGCAGCTCTGCAATTTGTTGTGCCGTAAACTTCATCCCGGGAAAATATGATAGTAATTCTGTTGATTTTTACAATGTTTGCAAATGTACGAAGCCAAAAGGTTTATGCAAATGCCTTTGACAACCTTTTTCAGTATTGGAGTGTTAGCAATATTTTCACAAAAAACCTCTTTCTAACACATCAGGAATAAAAAAGGCTGCCTTAGCACAGGCAGCCTTTGATAACTTTAAAAACTTATTCTTTAAAAATTCAAATTCAATCCTAATTTAAGGAAGGAGATGTCATATCCAACTTCTGCAAACGCACCAAAGTTTGGTACAAAGTTGTATTTGGCACCAACAAATAATCCTGATGTCGGATTCACATAAGAGTGAGTTTCATCCCAATAACGATCATTGGTATTTCTTATACGCACACCTAAAAATACTCCACCATACGGATCGAACTTATTGTTTTTGTCAGCAAGTAAGGTAAGATGGTAGGTACCACGTACACCAACAATAACGCTGTTATCAGTATATTTATCACCATTACCATATTTATAGTAGCGGTTTTTAATACCGATTATACCACCTATTCCAATAGTTCCCGGACCCACATTCTCAAAAAAACCATGGTCATACGAAAGATTAATGGATGGTAAAACTGTCCATCCATAACCGTATGTAGTAGCGTAATTGTAATAATCTCCAAAACCTATTGAAAGGCCTATTGTATTAGAACCTTTAACAAAGGGAGGATCGCCACCCTGCGCTTTGGCAGCATAGCTGAAACCTGTTATTAAAAGTGCTGCAACAGCGCTTTTAAATAAAACTGCATTTTTCATTTTTTTCTGTTTGTTATATATGATTTACGCTGCAAATTTAATTCAAAAACAATTCCGCAAAAAAGAGTTAATCGTAAATACATTCTTTTATTAACTATCAGTTTTTCATAAAAAAGAAAAGCCGGGTGAAACCGGCTTCTAATATCTTATGTTGAAAAATTTGATTAATTAACCAAACTGTTTTTTTGACTCATGTCGGATAAGGAAAGTTTATAATTGCCTTTATCCAAATCGCCCATGCTGACTTTTACCTGATCGGTCACAAAAAAATCTGACGATAAAATTACCGATTGAGAAGGATTCTCTTTTTTTATTGTCAGGTTACGGATTGTTCCTTCTTTAGGGAAAGTAGAAAACCTGCCCGTTTCCTGCGGTGTGGTATTCATATAATAAACATAGTTGGCTCCTGAACTGAACTGACGCTGTCCGGTAATGATATTTCCATCATCAGATGTTGAAGAAATTCCTTTAACATGTCCGATACATAAAGTGGCATAGTCAGATAACATAAATTTTCCTTGTCCTGTTACCTGAAATGTAGCACACCACAATTTTGCATTTCGTTCCACTGTCATAATTCTGCCTTCTGCAATTTCTCCTAACTTATTCCCTTTAAGAAAAACTTCTTTTTGTGGTTTGACTGATACATTGCAAAGTTCAACCTGAGCTTTGTCGCTTTGAGTCCAGCGAACACGTGGGTTTTCCATGCCCATCATATTGATAAAGGATCCGTCATCCCTGGCATTGTTCAGTAAAATTTTTCCTCCTGTCAATGTTACATCTCCAAAAAGATTCAGAGTAGTTCGCGCACTTTCAGTAGAATTATTTTCAACATCTTTAAACGTACCTCCGGTTATCATAAACTCTCCACCTACATTCATCACCAATTTGCTGTTAACTTTTCTTACACCTTCAAAGCTGCCATTAGTCATCACAAAATTTCCTTTGATTGACATTATAGCAACTCCTTCGGTATAAAGCGAACCGTTGCCTGTATTCCGAATTTCAAAATTTCCTTTCACACTTTTAAATGCTTTGCCGATTTCTGCATCAGAAGCATCACGGGCATCAAAGGATACATTGCCCCATGTAAACGAATTTTGAAATGTTGCCTGACTGTATTTCAAAAACACCACATTGGATGTTGGAGAAAGGTTGGCATTTACAGGAGCAAACTCACCGGAAGATGCATGAATGTAGGATGCTCCATCTTCCAGTGTTAATTTTTTTATAACAGCATTTCCTGCATTGGCTTCATTAGCCTGAATTAAACCTCCGCTGTTTACAGTAAGTTCATTCATGTGATATTCCTTTGTAGCTGTTAGCTTGCCACTTTGCTCTACTGAAATAAAAGGTATCTCTGACGCACCGGAAATGGTTACTTCACTACCTTTCTGAATAAAATAACATGTATTTGCAGCAGGTATAATATCAGCATGTTGGCCTTTGCCCTGTCTGTCTGAATTCCAAATGTTAACATTATTAAATGAACCTGAACTCTGGGAATACATGACTTTATTATTACGTATAACTTTACTTCCGGGAGGTGCTGCAAGGAGAGTTAACAATGAATTGCCATTGATTACTACACTTGAAACTTCCGCATCAATTATTTGACCGGGATTAGCATCTGATTTTATATCAGAAGTAATCCAGAAATAACTAATCCCCTGAGGAATGGTTCTGTTAATATCCACACGCTGTTGATTTTCTGCCGGAGCAATTCCACTGTAAACCATATTAGCGGGTGAAAAACTTTTCTCGCTGCCGGTGTACCATATTTTAATGTTCTCCATGTTTTTGAAACAGGGTTTTGAACTTCCCTGAAGCGAAAAGGAAATAGAATTGAGTTTTACCGGTGCATTTCCACCCTTCACGTCTATGAGCAAACCAATAACCGGTATATTGATACTTCCTCTGAATACAGAATCACTGGTCTGAAAGGTTTCTGTATTAATGGTTTGAATTCCGGCATAAGCAGCCTTTGACATTTCGCGTTTGGTTATATTAAAAACAATCAGCAGCAATACTACCAATCCCGATATAGATGCTGCACCAACATACAATGCCAATCTTAATCTGGTGCGAGTTGAAGGGGCCTGACTTAGTAACTTTTTTCTTCTGAACATTTCTGAACTATTTTCCTTATTAACACCCTTTATACTGCATGTAAACAAATATGTTTCAGTCTTGTAAGATATACACAAACTTAGATGCACCCTGTAAGGTTGTGGAAAAACCATAACTGTTTCAGAACATTATTCTCTTATTTTTGCCGCCCTTACAACATCAGTATCAATGAGTCTTAAAAAAATAATGTCCATTTCCGGAATGCCCGGCTTATACAAAGTAGTTGCACAAACCAAAAACGGTTTTATTGCAGAATCTTTGGTTGACAAAAAACGTTTCCCTGTGCACAGTAATCAGCAGGTAAGCATGTTGTCCGATATCAGCATATTTACTGAATCGGAAGACATCAAACTTTCAGAAGTATTTAGAAAAATGAAAGCAATGCCTGAAGGTGATACAGATATAGATATGAAAGCAGATGGAGCAACTCTTTATCAGGCATTTGAAAAAATATTACCAGAATATGATAAAGACAGGGTTTATCCTTCTGACATAAAAAAAGTTTTCAAATGGTATAATCTTCTTAAGAACGAAGTTGATTTTTCGGAAGAAGAAAAACCGACAGCGACTGAAGAAACCAAGGAAGAATCTACAGAAGAACCTGCTGAAGATAAAAAACCTGCTGCAAAAAAGAAAACAAAAAAATCAGCTACTGACAAGGAAGAATAAGTATGGCCATAGCCTTTGAAAAAATAGGAACGGTACAACATCAATACCTGAAGAAAGGATTTTGTATTAACTCATGGGATGATTTAAAACCATACTATGAAGAGTTAAACAACAGAGTCCTGAATTCGGAGGAAGATATGATGCAGTGGCTCAGCGACCGAAGTGAGCTGGAATCGTCATTGCAGGAAGATTTTGCATGGCGTTATATAAGAATGAGTTGCGATAATACCAATGAAAAACTGCAGAGTGACTATACCACCTTTGTTCGGGAAATTGATCCTTTTATTGCACCTGAAGAAAACAAATTGAATCAAAAACTGCTCGAATGTCCGTTTCACAAAATATTGGCTGATACCGATTACAAGAATTATATACGCAGTATCAAACAGCGTGTTGAAATTTTCAGAGAAGAAAATATTCCTCTTCAGTCTGAACTTTCAGACAAGCAACAAAGGTTTGGACAGATTACCGGATCACAAACCATTGAACACAACGGCCAGGAATTAACCTTGCAGCAGGCAGGAGCATTACTGAAAAGTACTGACAGAAAATTACGCGAAGAGATTTACCTGAAGATAACTGAGAGAAGACTGAAAGACAAAGACAACCTTGACAACTTATTCTCGGAACTAACTGCATTGCGCAATCAGATTGCATTGAATGCAGGCTTCAAAAATTTTCGTGACTACTCTTTTGTAGCTATGAACCGGTTTGATTACACAGCAGATGATTGTTTTCGCTTTCATCATTCTATAGAAACAGCAATACTTCCTGTTGTAAATGATTTGGAAAAACAACGCCAACATTTATTAGGATACCGTGAGTTGAGACCATGGGATTTAGCTGTTGACCCTACAGGAAAACCTTCGCTAAAACCATTTGCGAACTCTGACGAAATGGTAAAAAAAACCATTCAGTGTTTGAATGATATTGATGGAGATCTGGCACAATGTATTTCACTCCTTAATAAACTTAACCGTTTCGATTTAGATTCCAGAAAAGGTAAATCTCCAGGTGGATATAATTATCCTTTATACGAGAGCGGTGTGCCTTTTATTTTCATGAACAGCACAGGTCAGTTACGCGATTTGGTGACAATGGTACACGAAAGCGGACATGCTGTACATGCCATACTCGCCCATACACTTCCATATCATGAGTTAAAATCATGCCCATCGGAAGTTGCAGAACTGGCATCAATGTCAATGGAGCTTATCACCATGGAACACTGGCATCATTTCTTTACTGATGATGCTGAGTTGAAGAGAGCGAAACTTGAACACCTGAGCAGTATTATTGATATACTTCCATGGATTGCACTGATTGATGCATTTCAGCACTGGGTATATTTAAACCCATCGCATACCGTTGCTGAGCGTGAAGCCATGTTCTCAAAATTACATTCACAGTATTCAGGAAAAATAACCAACTGGAACGGATTAGAAAAAATAAAAGGCAATTTATGGCAAAAACAAATTCATGTTTTTGACTCACCCTTTTATTATATTGAATACGGAATGGCACAATTAGGAGCCATTGCCATCTGGAAAAATTATCGTACTGATCCGAAACAAACTTTACGTCAGTATAAAAATGCTTTAAGTCTCGGCTACACAAAGACAATTGGCGAAATATATGAAGCTGCAGGTATAAAGTTTGATTTTTCTGCAAACAACATTTCAGAACTGGCACTGTTTGTCAGTGATGAAATAAAGAAATTAAGTTAAACTCAGTTATTCATTATCAAAAGGAGTTATTTCTGATAGCTCACACGAATGTTATTGTATGCAGGTAAAAGCAACCTATCATGATATCTGGCATATAGCCTACCCTATTATGCTGGGTGCTGTAGCTCAAACTATTTTAGGGCTTACTGATACTGCATTTCTTGCACGTGTTGGCGAAGTTGAACTGGGAGCCTCTGCCCTGGCAGGTGTATATTATTTTGTGCTGGTGATGCTTGGCATGGCTTTATCCATAGGAAGTCAGATACTCATGTCGCGCAAAGCCGGTGAAGGAAACCGTCCGGCAATAGGAAATATTTTTGATCACAGCATCATCATCCTGATGACACTGTCAGTAATTCTCTTTGCTGTGATGTATTACCTCACTCCACTTTTTTTCAGCAGGGTATTGAAGTCACATGAAATAGCTGAAGCCTGCAATACATTCATACAATACAGAAGTTTCGGAATATTTTTTATTCTGCCTGTTAACTGTTTTCGCGCTTTCTACACCAGCATAAGCACTACACGATACATCACCTACACTTCACTGGTGATGACTATTACCAATATTATACTGGCTTATATATTAATTTTCGGAAAATTAGGTTTTGAAGCACAGGGAATAGCAGGTGCCGGAAAAGCATCTGCAATTGCCGAAGTTATTACCTGCATTTTTCTGATTGTTATTACCGCTTTTAAAAAAGACATCAAATCATTTGGCTTATTTCGTTTTCAAAAAATTTCATTTGCACAAATTAATCAGATACTCCTCATATCAGCACCTGTCTTTTTTCAGAATCTTTTATCCATGGGTGCATGGTTTTTGTTTTTTGTGTTTATTGAACAGTTAGGCGAACATCAACTTGCCATTTCCAATATTGTGAGAAGTGCCTACATGGTTTTGATGACACCTGTGTGGGGTTATTCATCTGCTGCAAACAGCATGGTGAGTAACCTTATCGGGCAAAACAAACCTGATGAAGTATTCAGGTTGATTAAGAAAATTGTAACTCTAAGTTTACTTTCAATAGCAGGAATATTTCTTCTCAATCTGATTGATATTCGCTTTCTGCTTGAGATTATGACTTCGGATAAGCGTCTGATTGAAGACTCGATTCATCCATATTATGTAATCTGGTGCGGAATGTTCTTTTTCAGTATAAGTATTGTTTTATTAAGTTCTATCAGCGGAACCGGTAAAACTCAGGTTGCATTAATGATTGAAACAGCAAATATTTTCATTTATTTGTCTTATGCTTACTTAACAGCCATTGTATTCAAAACCAAACTGGAAGTAGTATGGTATGTAGAAGTGTTATACTGGATAACCATGGGTGTTTGTGCATTGTATTATTTACGCAGTAACAGATGGAGAAATTCAAAACCATTATAATAATTATCATCTTGTTTGCATCGTGCAAACCAACGGCACAATCCCCCACTACCTGTCTGGAGGTGAAAGTAGTTAACAAAACAGGTCTTGATGGTTGCGGTTATTTGCTCGAAACAGAAAATCAATCTTATCTGGAGCCTGACAATCTGGAAACAAAATATCGAGTAGATGGAACGAAACTTTGTATTACTTATAAGAAAGTAAATAAATTCTCTGTATGTATGGCCGGTGAAATGATTACACTGACATCTGTTAAAAAAATCAAATAAACAGAAATGAGTAAGTTGAAAATAATTTATTCCGGCACACCCGAATTTGCAGTTGAGCCTTTGAAAAAACTGGTTGATAACGGTTATGACATTGTCGCAGTAATTACTGCACCTGACAAACCTGCGGGCAGAGGCATGCATTTGCGTCATTCTGCAGTAAAAGAATTTGCACTAAAACACGGACTTAATATTCTTCAGCCAGCTAAACTCAAAGACACCGGCTTTCTTGAATCAGTTAGAAAGTTGCATGCTGATTTGCATATAGTAGTTGCATTCAGGATGATGCCTGAAGAATTGTGGAGCATGACACCCATGGGCACCTTTAACCTCCATGCATCATTGTTGCCCCAGTACAGAGGTGCAGCACCTATTAACCGTGCTATCATGAACGGTGAAAAAGAAACAGGGGTAACAACTTTTTTTCTGCGACATGAAATTGATACCGGAGATATTATATTATCAGAAAAAGTAGGCATAAGTGAAAATGAGAACGCAGGTGAATTGCATGATAAACTTATGCATATTGGTGCAAATCTGGTTTTAAAAACTGTTGAGTTGATAGAATCAGGAAAAGCTTCTACTCATCCGCAACAACCGGACACACGTTTGAAAACAGCACCAAAAATTTTTAAAGACGATTGCCGTATTGACTGGAATAAATCAGCTCATGAAATATTCAATCAAATCAGAGGTCTTTCGCCCTATCCGGGAGCATATACAACCCTTATTTCAAAAGAAGGAAAAGAGACAGGATTGAAGATTTTTAAATCTGTCAAAACTGAGTCCGATATAAAAACCACTCCTGGCGAAATTACATCCGATCAAAAAAATTATGTAAGGATTGGGTGTGCTAATGGAAATATTGAAATTACCGAAGTACAGTTAGAAGGCAAGCGCAAAATGAATATTCAGGAGTTTCTGAGGGGGTTCAACTTTAAAGATTATATTGTTAAAAAATAATTATACCATTAACATCTGCCAAAGCAAACCCTTCTGACCTTTGCTGAAACAGAAATGAAACACGTAGTAGTTTTTACAGGAGCAGGCATAAGTGCTGAAAGTGGTATCCGTACTTTCCGTGATAGCAATGGATTGTGGGAAGAATACCGCATTGAAGATGTGGCAACCCCTGAGGCATGGCAGAAAAATCCGGTTTTGGTTACCAACTTTTATAATGAACGCAGAAAACAGGTGATGCAGGCCAATCCTAATGATGCCCATAAAGCACTTTCTGAACTTGAAAAACATTTTGGAGTAACCGTCATCACCCAAAATGTTGACGACCTGCATGAGAGAGGTGGTTCAACAGAAGTAATACATCTGCATGGCGAAATAATGAAACTGAGGAGTGTTCAGGACCCCTCTTTAATTTATTCATTGAGTGATTGGGAAGTTGCTGCTGATGAACTGAATGAGAGTGGGCACAATTTAAGACCTCATATTGTTTGGTTTGGTGAGATGGTACCTAAAATGGATGAAGCTGTTTTTATGACTATGAAAGCGGATATATTCATCATCATTGGCTCATCACTTGAAGTATATCCTGCTGCAGGTTTGGTGCAATACGCTCCGGAGCAGTCAGAAAAATATCTTATTGATCCACATGCTAAAGAAATCAAAGGTGTAGAAAATCTTACCATCATTAAGAAAACAGCTGTTCATGCCGTTCCCGAATTGGTAAAAAAATTAATTGAATCTCATGTTTAGTGCAGAATTTTTGCAAACCGATTTATACAACTGGGTTGTATTGCCATTACTCATTTATGTTGGCAGGATGAGTGATGTAACTCTAGCCACTTTAAGAAATATTTTTATTGCACGCGGTATCCGCAAAATTGTTCCGGTGATAGGATTTTTTGAAGTTCTAATATGGTTACTGGCAGTGAGTTCTATAATTAAGAATCTGAATAACTTCATGTGTTATATTGCCTTTGCCGGAGGTTATTCAACAGGAATATTACTTGGTGTAAGTATAGAGAAAAGGTTGGCCTTGGGCACACAACTCATCAGAATAATAACCAATAAACAAAGTCAGAAACTAATTGAAGCCCTACGTGCTTCAAATCTGGGAGTTACTGAATTAGATGCCATAGGTTCACAGGGACCGGTAAAAATATTACTGGTCGTTGCCAAGCGTAAAGATATAGGCAAGGTGCTTAGTTTGGTGAATGAACTGCACGGAAGTTCCTTCTTTACCATAGAAGACATTCTTACTGCTGAGCAAGGCATTTTCCCTATGAAAACCGGAGAATCACGGCTGCAGTATTTAAGAAGAATATTTCCTGCATTTAAGGCCGGCAGGTAACTTTCCGAATACCTGAGGAAGCAACCGCTTTCATCGAAATCAATTTTTCTAAAACTTATTTTTTGCTTTTCTGTTTGTAGGTTGTACCTTTGAAGAGTCGGATTAGTGTAGGCTATGTCAACAGATAAAACCAGGTCGAAGGAAAGAACCATCAGCATTTCACGGATAGAAAATATTCATCCGTATAAAACGATTTTGTTTTTTGGGATTCTTGTGAGTACTTTAATTTTGCT
>Ga0079224_100000960_pt1 | contig 31293 bp, 26 predicted proteins | sample Stecom2015_FD_80414 | JGI IMG/M metagenome (GOLD analysis project Ga0079224, IMG submission 80414) | Agricultural soil microbial communities from Utah to study Nitrogen management - Steer compost 2015 | ecosystem: Environmental > Terrestrial > Soil > Agricultural land | place: USA: Utah... | reverse complement strand
CCGGACCGGTCCCCGACGTCACCGCCGGACCGGGTTCGGTACTGACCACCGCCGCGGTGACCGGCTTGTGGGCCGTGTGGCTGTGGTGGTCCGTCCGGCGCGACGCCCGCCGGCTGCGTAACGTGTTCCTGCTCGTGGCCGTCGTCTACTCGGCTCTGGGGCTGGTGGCCCAACTCGTGGACCTGGTGCCGGGTGGGTCCGAGGTCGTGTCGTGGGTGAGCCTCGCGGTCGTTCTGCTGCTGGGGCTCGGCCTGCTCGCTCTGCCGGTCTTCCTCCTTGCCAACGGGTTGGCCATGGTGCGCCGGGAACGGCGCTCACCGGCGAACCTGCTCTCCCTCGTGGCCGGTCTGGCGATGATCGCGGCACCCGTGATGACCCTGTTCCTCGTGGCGGAGGACCGGCCGTGGTCCGCGGCGCTGGCGGTGGCCACAATGCTGGTGGCGATGTGGGCGGGGTACCTCTTCCTGGGGTTCGTGGCGCAGACGCTGCTGTACCGGTGGCTGGTCAGGAGGGTGCGCGCCTCCGCCGTGATCGTGCTCGGTGCCCGGGTGGTGGGCGGCCGGGTCCCGCCGTTGCTGGCCTCCCGACTCCGGACCGGGTTGGCGGTAGCACAGCGGCTCGGCACCGACGCACTCCCGGCCGTGCTGGTGCCCTCCGGCGGTCAGGGACCGGACGAGGACCGCCCGGAGGGCGAGGTGATGGCCGACTGGCTGCGCGATCAGGGAGTGCCCGATGAGCGCATCCTCGTAGACGACCGCGCACGCACCACGCGCGAGAACCTCCGCAACAGTGTGGAACTCCTTCGCTCCCGCGGTATCGCAGGGCCGTACCTCATGGCGACGAACAACTACCACGCGCCGCGGGCGGCACTGGAGGCGCTCGACCTGGGGCTCGACGTGCACGCAGTCGGTGCACCGACTGCGGGTTACTACGTTCCCAGCGCCTATCTGCGCGAGTTCGTTGCGGTGATCAGTCGCCGCCCGCTCATCCAGGTTCCCGCTGCGGCGGCCGTCGCGCTCGTGAGCTGGGTGATTTTCCAGGCGGCGTCCTGACCCGCCGGCGGACGTCGCCGAGGGCCACGGCGGGTGACCGTGTGCCCTCGGCGACGTCGGTGGTCCGGCCTCGCTCAGCGGGTGTCGGGTAGGCGGGTCGGCGGCTGGTCGGTCGAGCCGCCGCCGGAGCCGCCGCGGTCGTCGTTCCCGTCGCCGGCGCCGTCACCCGGGCCGCCGTCGTCGGTCGGGTCCTCGGTGGGCTCCTCCGTCGGGTCCTCGTCCGGATCCTCCGGCGGCGGTCCGCCCGCCGCCGAGGCCACGACGACCGAGGGGCGCGGGAGTGAGTCGCCGCCGCCCGGCCAGTTCGAGATCCGGTTGTCGAAGCTGACGTCGTCACCCTCGCCGGGGTGCTGGACGGCGACGAGCACGCGGTCCTCGGTGATCACCGGGCCGCAGGTCTCCGCGCCGACCGGGACCGAGAGGAACTGACGCACCTGGCCACGGGCCTCGCCCTCCAACGGCACCTGGTAGAGCGCGTCATTCCAGCCGAGCGTGCCGGGCTGGCCGTCGGTGCTGATCCAGAGGTTCCCGGCCGGGTCGAACGCGAGGTTGTCGGGGCAGGAGATGGCCGAGACCTGGGACTTGTCGAACCCGGCGAAGTAGGTGTTCGGGTCGTCCGGGGAGCCGCAGAGCAGCAGGATGCGCCAGGCGAACGAGGCTGCGGCGGCGTCGTCGCCTTCTTCGACGATCTCGATGACGTGGCCGTCCTTGTTCTCCGCGCGCGGGTTGGCCTCGTCGACCTCCTCGGCGGTGCGATCGGTGTTGTTGGTGCAGGCCATGTACACCCGCCCGGTCTCCGGGTGCGGCTCGACGTCCTCCGGGCGGTCCATCTTGGTGGCGCCGACGGCGTCACCCGCGAGCCGGGTGAAGACGAGAACCTCCTCGGCCGTCATCCCGGGCACGTGGGACGTGGTGCCGGAGACCAGCGGGATCCACTCGCCCGAGCCGTCGAACTCCCCGTCCTCCGGCAGTGCTCCGCTGCCGTCGAACTCCTCCGCGGGACTGTCGCCGGTGAAGCGGGCGACGTACAGTGTGCCGCTGTCGAGCAGGGTGGCGTTGTGGGCGTCGTCCCCCTCGACGTAGGTGCCGTCCGAGACGAACTTGTAGAGGTAATCGAACCGCTCGTCGTCGCCCATGTAGGCGACGGCGCGGCCGTCCGCGGCGATGTTGATCGTCGCGGCCTCGTGCTTGAAACGGCCGAGAGCCGTGCGTTTGCGCGGCGTGGACGAGGGGTCGAACGGATCGACCTCGACGATCCAGCCGAACCGGTTCACCTCGTTGGGCTCCTGGCCGAGGTCGAACCGCGGGTCGACGGTCTCCCAGAGCCGCTCGGACGCTTCCTCGTTGACCCCGTACCGGGCGAGACGCTCCCGCGTCGCGGCGTCCTGGACGGCGGCCGCGTTCGCGAAGTACTGGTGGAAGTTCTCCTCGGCCGTGAGCCAGGTCCCCCACGGGGTGAGGCCGCCGGCGCAGTTGTTGAGCGTGCCGAGGACCGTGCGGCCCTCCGGGTCGTCCGAGGTGCGCAGGTACTCCGAGCCTGCCGCCGGTCCGGTGATCTCGAACTCGGAGGTCACGGTGATGCGCCGGTTGAGCGGAGCGTCCAGCACGGGGGTGAGCGAGCCGTCGGATCCGCCGTCGAGAGTCACCACGCTCAGGCCGTGCGCCGCCCAGGCGATCGCGACCTGCTCCTCGGTCGGTGCGGCGGCGTCGTAACCGGGGAACATCATCGGCTCGGTGGTGTACTCGTGGTTGACGACCATGAGGAACTGCCCGCCGTCGAGCTCGAAGAGACCGACGTGGTCGTTGTTGAACCCGAACTGACGCGCCTGAGCCTCGGGGGTCTGGTTCTGCGGGTCGAACTCCGGGGCGTCGGAGAACAGCGGGTCACCCCACCGGATGACGACGTCGGCGACGTAGCCGTCCGGGACCACGACGGCGTCGTTGGTCTGCTGCTGGATCGGATTGAAGACCAGGCCGCCCGGCCCGCCTCCGGCCGGCGGCTCGGTCGCGGCGACCACACGCTCCGCGGTGGCGGCGGTGGCGCCGCCGGCCATGGCCAGGACCAACCCGGCCTTGAGGACCGACCGGCGGGAGAGCGCTGCGGCGGCGACGTCACCGAAGTACTCGTTCGCCGAGCGGTTGGGCACCTCGTGGAAGCAGGCGTCGCCGCAGCGGTAGCGGCACGTCATGGCTGACCTCCCACCACGGTGGGAGGTCAGGAGGGGGAGTAGCGGGCGACGGGCGGACGGCACTGGCATCGTGACTCCTTGCAGGGGACAGGATGCCGGTCAACCTAGGCACGCCAGGTTGCGTTCAGACGGAGCGGGGGTGAACTTCGGGCTAAGGGGTCAGGCGTGTCCGGTCCGCTTGCCGTCGGCGCGGTAGGCGACCACGATCGATGGGCGCGGCACCGAGGAGCCTCCGTCGGGCCAGTGCGAGGCCTGGTTCTCATAATTGGCCCCGTCGACCTCGCCAGGATGCTGGACGGCGACGAGGACGCGTTCGTCGGTGATCACCGGGCCGCAGGTCTCCGCGCCGGTCGGGACGGCGAGGAACTGCCGGACCTCGCCGCGACGTCGGCCGTCGACGGCGACGCCGTAGAGGGCGTCGTTGGCGCCGAGGGAGTCGGGTTGGCCGTCGGTGGAGATCCACAGGTTGCCGTGGTCGTCGAACGCGAGGTTGTCCGGGCAGGAGATGGCCGAGACCTGGTCCTTGTCGTAACCGGCGAAGTACGTGCCGGGGTCCTCGGGGTCCCCGCAGACCAGGAACAGCCGCCAGGAGAAGGTGGCCGCGGCGGCGTCGTCACTGTCCTCGACCAGTTCGAGCACGTGCCCGAACCTGTTCTCGGCACGTGGGTTGACCTCGTCCGCCTGCTCGGCGGTGCGGTCAGTGTTGTTCGTCAGCGCAGCGTAGACATGGCCGGTCCGCGGGCTGGGCTCGACGTCCTCCGGCCGGTCCATCGCCGTGGCGCCGACGGCGTCCCCGGCCTGCCGCGTGAAGCACAGCACCTCCTCCGGCGTCATGCCCGGCACGTGCGAGGTGGTGCCGGAGACCAGCGGGATCCACTCGCCGGTCCCGTCGAACGCCCCGTCCGACGGCAGTGCTCCGGTCCCGTCGATCTCCCCGGCCGGGCTGTCGCCGGTGAAACGTGCGACGTACAGGGTCCCGTGCTCGAGCAGGGTGGCGTTGTGTTCGTCGTCGTCCGGGCGGTACGCCTCCGCGGAGACGAACTTGTAGAGGTACTCAAACCGCTCGTCGTCGCCCATGTAGGCGACCGCGCGGCCGTCGGCGGCGAGGCGGACGGTGGCGCCCTCGTGCTTGAACCGCCCCATGGCGGTGCGCTTCTTCGGCGTCGACGTCGGATCGTACGGATCCACCTCGACTATCCACCCGAAGCGGTTGATCTCATTCGGCTCCTGGGCCAGGTCCCAACGCTCGTCGAAGCGCTCCCACTTCCGCTCGGTCTCGGCGCTCTCCGCCCCGTACCGGTCGAGGCGCTCGCGTTCGAGCGGGTCCCGGATCGCGTCCGCGTTGGCGAAGTACTGGTGGAAGTTCTCCTCGCCGGTCAGCCACGTGCCCCAGGGCGTCAGCCCACCGGCGCAGTTGTTCACGGTCCCGAGGACCGTCCTGCCCTCGGGGTCGGCAGAGGTGCGCACGTAGTGCGAACCCGCCACCGGTCCGGTGAGCTCGAACTCCGCCGAGAGCGGCAGTCGGCGGTTGAGGTCGTGGTCGACGACGACGTCCAGCGCTCCGGAACGACGCCCTCGTCGCCTGCCGCTGACGGCGACGACGGTCAGGCCGTGTGCGGCCCAGGCGGTCTCGACCTGCTGGCGTGTGGGGTTGTCCGGGTCGTAGCCCGGGAACATGATCTCCTCGTTCGTGTACTCGTGATTGACCACCATCACGTGATCGCCGCGGCCGAGCGGGAGCAGACCGACGAAGTCGTTGTTGTAGCCGAACTGGCGCTCCTGTGCCTCGGCGCTCTGTCGCTCCGGGTCGAACACGGGAGCGTCGGAGAAGAGCGGGTCACCCCACCGGATGAGGACATCGTGAAGATATCCCGGCGGCACCGTGACGTGGTCGCCCGTCTGCTGGGTGAGGGGTTCGAACCGCAGTCCGACGGCGGCCGGTCCGGCTGTGTGCGGGGGAGGGGTGGCGCCGGCGCGGGTCGACGCGAGACCGGTCGCTCCACCGGTCAGTGCCAGGACCGCGCCGGCACGGAGCAGGGTGCGACGCGACAGGGCCGCGGCGGCCACGTCACCGAAGTAGGGGTTGCCGGAGCGGTTCGGCGCCTCGTGGAAGCACGCGTTCCCGCACCGGTAACGGCACGTCATGGCGGCTCGGCCACCCGTCTGGCCGGTCAGCAACGGCAGCAGCGGCCGTCGCGCGGGATCTGTCGCTCCATGTCGGGTTCGACTGCTCACGGGCAGCAGGCTGGCACGGCCCGTCCGATAAGTGAAGAGCAGGTTCCTGGCGAATGAACGCGCCGGTTCTCGGGCCGCCGTACCGACGGCAAGGCCCGGACCCTCGCATGGAGGGCCCGGGCCCGGTGTCGTCGGACACCGCCGGTCGGGGTGGCGGGATTTGAACCCACGACCTCTTCGTCCCGAACGAAGCGCGCTACCAAGCTGCGCCACACCCCGGAGCAGCCGGTTCAGGATAGCTGAGAGCGGGCCGTGTCGTGAAACCGGAGGTCGCAGACGAAGACGGTTTGAGACACATCCCACCCCGCAGCCGGGTGCTCGCTATGGACGCCCGACGAGCGTGAGCAGTGTCGCCTCGGGTCGGCAGGCGAAGCGGACGGGTGTGTAGGGGTTGGTGCCGAGCCCGGCGGAGACGTGGAGCCAGGTGGAGCGCTCACCGCCGTCGGCGTCCGGCCGTGGGCCCGGCCACCCGTGCAGCCCCGACGCCCGTCGCCGGTCGAGGTCGCAGTTGGTCACCAGGGCGCCGACGCCCGGCAGGCACAGCTGTCCGCCGTGGGTGTGGCCCACGAGGATGAGATCCGCGCCGTCGTCGTGCATCGCGTCGAGGACGCGCCGGTACGGCGCATGCGTGACTCCCAGGTGCAGGGGTGACCGGCGAGGGCCGGCGGGCGGGAATCGGTCCAGCTCGAGGTGCGGATCGTCCACCCCGACAAACGAGATCTCCCGGCCGTCGACGTCCAGAGTGTCCCGGGCGTTCGTGAGGTCCACCCAGCCGGCGGACCGGAACGCGGCGGCAAGCTCCTCGGCGGGTAGCAGGGTCTCGGACAGCTTCTTCCGCGCCGTAGGGCGGAAGTAGCGTGCGGGATTCTTCGGCTCCGGCGCGTAGTAGTCGTTGGAGCCGAACACGAACCCGCCCGGACGTTCCAGCAACGGCGCATATGCCTCGAGGACCGCGGGGAGTGCCAGCGGATGGGCCATGTTGTCCCCGGTGGTGACCACGAGATCCGGAGCCTCGGCGGCGAGATCACGGACCCAGGCGATCTTGTCCCGCTGAGTCGGCACGAGGTGCAGGTCGGAGACGTGTAGCACGCGTAGGGGCGCCGAGCCGGACGGGAGAATAGGCACCGTGTGGTGGCGCAGGGTGTATCGGGTTGCCTCAACGAGCGCCCACCCGAGGCCACCGACGCCGGCGACGGCCAGCCCGGTGGCGAGGGGCCGGAGGCCGCCGGTACTCAGCGGTTACCTCCGCCGTTGACACCGCCGCGGTTCCCGCCGCCGTTGCCACCTCCGCCACCATTGCCGTTCCCGCCGCCGTTGCCGCCGCCGTTCCCGCCGCCGCCGTTGCCACCGCCGCCGTTGCCGCCGCCGCCGTTGCCGCCGCCGCCGTTGCCGCCGCCGCCGTTGCCGCCGCCGCCGTTGCCACCGCCGTCGCCGCCGCCGTCATCAGGCTCCGGCGGTTCGGGCGCGGGGCCGGCGCTGGGCAGCAGGGTGACCTCGGAGTTGGCTGCGACGGTCGAACCGACCGACGGTGAGGTGCCTGCGGCGTAACCGGGTGTGACGTTGGCGTGGATGGGGTCACCCACGGAGACGGAGAAGCCCATGTCCTCCAAGGTGGCCCGCGCCTCGTCCATGCTCTGACCGGCCACTGAGGGGATCGGCACCTGGTCGCCGTAGAGCTCTTCGGTCCGCGGCTCGGTGAAGCCCCGCGGATCCACTCCCTGGAGGGCCTCGGCCATGTAATTGCGCCAGGTGGGGGCCGGGATCGCCCCGCCGTAGACGAGCCGGTGGTATTCGCCGTCGATGGTCGAGTCGAACATCGACCGCGTCCCCTCCTGGTGCCCCATCCACACCGCAGCCGCGAGTTGCGGGGTGTACCCGACGAACCAGGCGGCGGAGTCGTCGTTCGCCGTTCCCGTCTTGCCGGCCGCGGGCCGCCCGTCCGGCAGGACGGCCTCCCGGCCGGTCGAGTAGGGCTGGTCGGTGACCACGCCCTGGAGTGCGTGCGTGACGCCGTCGGCGATGTCCTGATCGAGAACCCGCTCGCAGGAGCTGCCGAAGGAGGCGATCTCCTCGCCGGAACGGTCGCTGATGCTCGTCACGGCGCGGGCGTCGCACCGCTCGCCGCGGTTGGCCAGCGTGGCGAAGGCGACCGCCTGGCTGAGCGGGGTGATGGTGTTGGAACCGAGTACCGCGGCCGGGTTCGGAGTCAAGGGGTCCCCGGTTCCGGTCTCGATGCCCATGCGCGCTGCGTTGTCGACGATGTTGCACATGTTCATCTGGTTCGCCATCTGGACGAACGTGAGGTTCACCGACTGCCGGGTGGCCTCCATGACCGACATCATGCCGCCGCCGACACCCTCGAGGTTGTTCGGGGAGTAGTCGTCCGCGTACTGCCCGCACGGGATGTTCCAGGACGCGCGCGGGTAGCTGCGGTTGTCCGAGTCCACCTGGTCCATCAGCGAGTGTCCCTGCTCGAGCCACTCGACCAGGGTGAAGACCTTGAAGGAGGACCCGGACTGGAATCCGTTCCCGCCACCGTGGCTTCGGCCCACGTTCAGGTTGACCGTGGTGGCCTGGGGGTCGTCGTCGGTGGGGTTGCCGTAGTGCGTGTTCTGCACCATGGCCTGGATGTTGCCCGTGCCTGGTTCGACGGAGGACAGGGCCATCTTGATACCTGAGTCGTCGTTGATCGGCACGCTGCCGGTGACGGCCTGCTGGGCGGCGCGCTGCCGCTCGGGGTCCAGGGTGGTGTGGATGACCAGACCGCCGCGGTAGAGCGCCTGGCGGCGGTCGTCCAGCGACTCGCCCCAGCTGTCGTTCTGCAGCAGGTCGTCGACGACGTACTCGCAGAAGTAGGCCGAGATGTCCGCCGCGGCGCATCCGTTGGGAGTCGGGGAGACGTCGAGCATATCCTCGATCGAGGTGTCGATCGAGTCCTGGTACTGCTCGTCGTCGATGTAGCCCTGGTTATGCATGGCGCGCAGCACCACATCGCGGCGCTCCTGCGCCTGGTTCGGGTTGTTGACAGGGTCGTGCCGGGCGGGGGACTGGGTGATACCGGCGAGCATGGCGGCCTCCGCCGGGTTGAGGTCCGCCGCCGACTTCGAGAAGTAGTACTGTGCGCCGGCCTCGACCCCGTACTGGGACGGGCCGAACTGGGCGATGTTGAGGTAACCCTCGAGGATCTGGTCCTTCGTGTACTCCTGCTCGAGGGTCACGGCGAGCCGGGCCTCCTCGAGCTTGCGCCCGTAGCTCGTCTCGGTGGCCTCGCGGATGAGCTCCTCGTCCCCGGTGAGCCGGCCCTGCTCGATGAGCACGTTCTTCACGTACTGCTGCGTCAGGGTGGAGGCACCTTCCATAGCGCCGCCGGTGATGTTGTTGACGAGCGCGCGCATCATGCCCTCGAGGTCGACGCCGCGGTGGTCGTAGAAGCGTCGGTCTTCGATCGCGACCACGGCGTTGCGGACGTTCTCCGACATCTCGTCCAGCGGGACCACCAAGCGGTTGTCGGCGTAGAAGGTCGCGAGCAACGAACCGTCGGCGGCGAGGATCTGGCTCGACTGCGACGGCTCGGGGATCGCCAGCTCACTGGGCAGGTCCTCGAACATGTCGTGCGTCGAGTCGTTGACGGTGCCGACGGCGGCCACCGCCGGCAGCGCCAGTCCGGCCGTGAGCACGCCGCCCACGCCGGAGACGAGCACGAAGGTCAGCAGCATGATCAGCAACTGCGCAGGCTTGACAGCGCGACCCGGCGCGGAGGACTGAGACGGCATGTTTCCAGAGTACGCATCCGACCCCCGGGTGGTCCCGGACGTGCGCCGTACCACACGCTGATTCGGCGGTGTCGCCGGGCCGTTCCCGCGCCACGAACGACCAGTTCATGGCGTTTCGGTCACGGCTTGGTCACGTCTGGGTCACGGCCCTTTCCCGGGCTCGGTGCGACGCCTAGCGTCGCGGAATATGAGACGACGGAGCCGGGAATGGGTCCTGGACCCGGCGAGGAGGTACGAGTGAGCGTCAACGGTGACCAGACGTGGGCGTCCCGTGCCGCATGCGCCGGTGCCGAACCCGACGTCCTATTCGTCCGCGGCGCGGCCCAGCGGAAGGTGCGCGAGTTGTGCTTCTCGTGCCCGGTCCGGATGGAGTGCCTCGCGGATGCGCTGTCCTCGAACGCCGCCTTCGGCGTGTGGGGCGGGTTGACCGAGCGGGAACGCCGTGCGCTGCTGCGCCAGTACCCGCATGTCACGGACTGGACGCAGTGGCTGCAGCAGGAGGACGACGAGATCGTCGCCGAGTTGCACGCCGACCGGCCGCCGCGGGTGATCGCGCACGTGCGGGCTCGCCAGCGCGCCCAGATGGACGAACTGACCGCGTGAGCCGGTGGTCACGGTGGCTCACGCACCTAGGATTGGCGCATGACCACCTGGGAGTACGCCACCATCCCTCTGCTGATCCACAACACCAAGGCGATCCTCGACCAGTGGGGCGAGGACGGCTGGGAGCTCGTCCAGGTCGTGCCGGGACCCGAGGGCTCGAACAATCTCGTCGCCTACCTCAAGCGCCCCAAGGGTGAGCGGTGACGTCCGGGCGGGCTGAGCAGGCCCCGGCCGCGAGCACGCCGAGCACGCGTCTGGCACAGCTCGGCCTCTCGCTCCCGGCGGTAGCGCGTCCGGTCGCCGCGTACGTGCCCGCCCGGCGATCCGGGAACGTCGTGTACACGGCCGGTCAGCTCCCTTTCGTCGACAGCGCACTCACGGTGACCGGGAAGGTCGGGGCCGAGGTCGACCCCGACGTCGCCAAGGATGCGGCCCGGACCTGTGCCCTGAACGCCCTCGCGGCCGCCGCTGCCGAAGCCGGGGGCCTGGACGGCGTCGAGAAGATTCTCAAGGTGACCGGATTCGTCGCCTCGGCCCCGGACTTCACCGGTCAGCCGGCCGTGCTCGACGGCGCCTCCGAGTTGCTCGGCGAAGTCTTCGGTGACGACGCCGGACGGCACGCCCGCAGTGCGGTGGGCGTGGCCGTGCTGCCGCTGGACGCGCCGGTCGAGGTCGAACTCGTCGTCGCGGTCCGGGATTGACCCTCGGCCTGCCGAGCTTGATGGGCTGTGCGGGACCCGCCGACGGCGAGGTCAGCGAGCGCGGCGACGCAGCCGGTCGACCTCGATGAGCAGGACCGCGCGCCCCTCGAGGCGGATCCATCCCCGGGAGACGAACTCGGCGAGCGACTTGTTGACCGTCTCGCGCGAGGCGCCGACCAGCTGAGCCAGCTCCTCCTGGGTGAGGTCGTGGGGGACGTGGATGCCCTGGTCGGTGCTACGGCCGAACCGGTCGGCCAGGTCGAGCAGCGCCTTGGCGACGCGGCCCGGGACGTCGGAGAACACGAGGTCGGCCAACGACTCGTTGGTCCGGCGCAGACGCTGGGCCAGCGCCCGGAGCATGTGCTTGGCCAGCTCCGGACGCGTCTCGAGGAACGACATGAGCGCCGCGTGCTCGAGCGTGAGCATCTTCGTGGGCGCCACGGCGGTGGCTGTTGTCGACCGCGGGCCCGGGTCGAACAGGGTGAGTTCGCCCAGCAGCTCACCCGGACCGAGCACGGCGAGGAGGTTCTCGCGGCCGTCCGCCGCCGTGTGCCCGAGCTTCACCTTGCCGTCGACGAGGATGTAGAGCCGGTCTCCCGGGTCTCCTTCGTTGAACAGGGTCTCGCCGCGCCGCAGCGTGGCCTCGCTCATCAGCGAACGGAGCTCGCTCTGGTCCTGCTCGTCGAGCGCGTCGAAGAGCGGCACGCTTCCGATGACGTTCTGTTCCACCTCAGGTCCCATCGGTCGATCTCTCACGGCCCTCCCGGGTCGCGACGGCCCCCATCCTGCCATGGCCTGTGACGACGGGCACACGACATGCGTGTGGGCGGGCGGATCTAGGCTGCCATATATGACCGCGAGACCCGCTGCCGGATCGGCCGCGCCCACCCGCCGAGCGCGTCGGCCCCGCTCGAAGAAGGCGGCCAAGGAGCAGGCGCTGGCCGTCGACGAACTCCTCGCCCGTCAGTGGCCGGACGCCCGCTGCGAGCTCGACTTCACGACCCCATTGGAGCTCCTCGTCGCGACGGTGCTCTCCGCCCAGACCACCGACAAACGCGTCAACCAGGTCACTCCGACGCTGTTCCGGCGCTACCCGGACGCCGCCGCCTATGCCGGCGCGCCACGCGAAGAGCTGGAGGAGGTCCTGCGCCCGCTGGGCTTCTACCGCGCCAAGGCCGCCTCGCTACAAGGCCTCGGTGCGGCTCTGGTGGCGGATCACGCCGGGGAGGTGCCCGACACGTTGGAGGAACTCGTCAAGCTGCCCGGTGTGGGCCGCAAGACGGCGAACGTCGTCCTGGGCAACGCGTTCGGCATCCCAGGCATCACGGTCGACACGCACGTCGGGCGGCTGGCCCGGCGGCTCGGCTGGAGCCGCGCGAAGGATGCGGTCAAGGTCGAGAAGGACATCGCCGCTCTGCTCCCGCCGCAGGAGTGGACCATGGCCTGTCACCGGCTCATCTTTCACGGACGGCGTGTGTGCCACTCCCGCAAGCCGGCCTGCGGTGCCTGTGTCCTCGCCGAGGTGTGCCCGTCCTTCGGGGAGGGGGAGACGGACCGGGAGAAGGCGGCCGCGTTGGTGACCGTCTAGCGTCCCTCACCGTCCGGAGCGGTCTGTATGTGCGGCGGGCAAGCGGGTCGCCGCTCGCGATCCTCACGCGATCGTGGCGAGGTGCTCGAGAAGTAGTGTGGTGACCGCGTCCGGGGCCTCTTCCGGGAGGAAGTGCCCCGCGCCGTCGATCACCTCGTGTCGGAAGGGCCCGGAGACGTAGCGGCCGTCGCGCGCGAACGATCCGGCCGACCACACCGGATCGGCCCCGCCTCGCACGGTCAGCGTCGGTACCGGCACCGGCGTCGTCATCCGTTCCAGGTAGCGTTGCCCGTCCGGACGCGGGGTCGCGCGCACCAGCCACCGGAAGTGCTCCATCGTCGAATGCGCCGCGAATGGCAGCCCGAGCGCCTCGGCGTAGCGTGCTGCCTCGCCGGTCGCCCCGTCGTTGCCCTGTGCCGACCAGCGGTGCAGGAGCCGGGTCACCAGGTCGCCGCGGCGCAGCGCCTGCTCCGGGAACCACGGCACCTGGAAACGCAGCAACGTGGCCAGGGTCCCGGCCGGGATGCGATGGCGGAGCTGGTGCAGTGGGATCGGATGCGGGTTCGCCAGCACGGCGATGCCGCGGGTCAGGCCGGGCGCCACGTGCGGCATCGACCACGCCACCGTCCCGCCGAAACCGTGTCCCACGACGACCGCCGCGCCGAGTCCGAGGGAACGCACCACTCCCGCCACATCCCGTGCGAACACATCGGTCTCGTGCCGGTCCGGCGGTTTGTCGCTTCCGGCGAACCCCCGCAGGTCCATCGCCGCGACCGGATAGCCGGCATGCGCCAGGGCGGGAATCTGATGCCGCCAGGCCCACCAGAACTGGGGAAAGGCGTGCAGGAGCACCACGAGGGGCCGACCGGGACGCAGCTCACCGGCGGTGACGACGTGGAACTGGGCGCCGTTGGCGGCGACGTCGCGATGCTCCCACGGCCCTGGGATCATCACGCAGTTGGAGTCGGCGACCACGTTTGCGGACGTTACCGGCGCCGTCGAGGGGCGGCGGCCTGCCTCGCCGGTCGGCCCTGCTCGCCGCTCACATGAGGGCGAGCATCCCGAGGTAGGCAGCGGTGCCGCCGACGATGCTGAGCAGCGCGTTGCGCCACCACAGGTGCAGACCCGCGGTGACGGCCACGCCCGCCACCTCCGGAAGTCCGTGGGGCCAAGCCGTCACCTCCACCTCCGAGAGCGTGTAGACCACGAGGATCGCCATGACGCCGAGCGGCATGGTCCGCGCGAGGTAGTCGACGACGGCGGACTCGCGCACCGTGGCCAGAGCCACGAACGGCGCCAGCCGCAGCGCATAGGTGACGGCGAAGATCACCGCGAGGGTGAGCAGGATCCGGGAGTCAGGCAACGCGGCGCCTCCGCAGTGTGTAGCGGCCCAGCAGGACGAACAGGAACGCGGTCAGTGCCGCGACGAGCATTCCTCCGGGTACGAACGCGAGGGCGAGTGCGGCGCAGCCGAGTGCGAGCACCAGCGTCCCGACGTCCGGCGCGCTGCGGTAGGCGTCGATGGTGAGCACGACGAACAGGGCGGTCAGCGCGAACCCCAGGCCCTCGACGTCGAGGCCGACCCCGGCGCCGAGCAGCGCACCGAGCGTCGAGCCGGTGAGCCAGTACAGGTGGCAGAGGATCTGGGTCGCGAGCACCCGTGGCCCGGTCAGCTGTGCGTGCGGCCGGGTGGCGAGCAGCGCGTAGGCCTCGTCCGTCAGGGCGTGCACGCCGTAGAGCCGCCCGATCGGCGACCGGACCTTCAGCAGGGGGAAGCTCAGGCCGTAGAAGACGTGCCGGAAGTTGACGAAGAACGTCGTCGCCGCGACCTGCGCCAGGCCCACGCCGCCGGTGACCAGGCTGATGGCGAGGAACTCCATGGACCCGGCGTAGATGACCACCGAGAAGATCGGCGCCCACCACCACTCGAGCCCGGACGTGACGAGGAGGATCCCGAAGGCAGCACCGAGCGGAACGTATCCCATCCCGACGCCGGCGCTGTCCCGCAGTGCGGTGACGACCTCGTCCCGGGTACGGACGGGTCCAGCTGGCATGCCGACCAGCGTAAGTCAGCGCCCACCGTCCAGCCCAGGACTGGTGCGAGGACGGTCTCAGCCGGCCTTCATGCCCTGGGTGATCTGCTCCATCACGGACGAGTCGGCGAGCGTCGTCACGTCACCGGCCTCGCGGCCCTCGGCGACGTCCTTGAGCAGGCGCCGCATGATCTTCCCGGAGCGAGTCTTCGGCAGCTCGGAGACCACGAGGATGGACCGCGGCTTGGCGATCGGGCCGATCTCCTTGGCGACGTGGTTGCGCAGCGCCGCGACGGCCTCCTCACCGGCCGCGTCCTCGCCTGCGGCGGCGCGCAGGATGACGAACGCGACGACCGCCTGACCGGTGGTGTCGTCCTTCGCGCCGACGACGGCGGCTTCCGCGACGGAAGGGTGCGAGACCAGCGCGGACTCGACCTCCGTCGTCGAGAGGCGGTGTCCGGAGACGTTCATGACATCGTCCACGCGGCCGAGAAGCCAGATGTCACCGTCCTCGTCCTTCTTCGCGCCGTCGCCGGCGAAGTACATGCCCTCGAACCGCGACCAGTACGTCTCCTTGTACCGCTCCAGATCGCCCCAGATCCCGCGGAGCATCGACGGCCACGGCTCGGTGAGCACCAGGTAGCCTCCGTGCCCGTTCGGGACGGACTCGCCGGCGTCGTTGAGGACGTCGACGGATGCTCCCGGCAGCGGCACCTGGGCCGAGCCCGGCTTCGCGGCCGTGACCCCGGGCAGCGGCGAGATCATGATCGCGCCCGTCTCGGTCTGCCACCAGGTGTCCACGATCGGGGTCTTCCCGCCGCCGATGGTGTTGCGGTACCAGATCCATGCCTCGGGATTGATCGGCTCCCCGACACTGCCGAGCAGCCGCAGCGAGGACAGGTCATGGCGACCCGGGTACTCGTCACCCCACTTCATCGCGGCCCGGATCGCCGTCGGCGCGGTGTAGAGGAGGGAGACCCGGTACTTCTCGACGATGGCCCACCAGCGGTCCTTGTCCGGAGTGTCCGGGGTGCCCTCGTAGAGTACCTGGGTGGCGCCGTTCAGCATCGGGCCGTAGACGATGTAGCTGTGGCCGGTGACCCATCCGACGTCGGCCGTGCACCAGTACACGTCGGTCTCCGGCTTGTGGTCGAAGACGTAGCGGAAGGTGTAGGCGGTCTGAGTGAGGTAGCCGCCGGTGGTGTGCAGGATGCCCTTGGGCTTCCCGGTGGTGCCGGAGGTGTAGAGGATGTAGAGCGGATGCTCGGCCTCCACCTCCACCGGCGTGTGCTCGGGCGAGGCCGCCTCGAGGGCTTCGGCCCACCTGACGTCGCGGCCCTCGGTCCAGTCCACGTCTTGGCCGGTGCGCTCGACCACGAGGACATGACGCACATCGGTGCCCTTGGCCAGGGCCTCGTCCACGGCCGGCTTGAGTGAGCTCGGCTTGCCGCGGCGGTATCCGCCGTCGGCGGTGATCACCACGCGCGCGTCCGCGTCGATGATGCGGCTGTGCAGCGCCTCGGCGGAGAACCCGCCGAAGACCACCGAGTGAGGGGCACCGAGGCGCGCGCAGGCGAGCATCGCGATGATCGTCTCGGGGATCATCGGCATGTAGATCGCCACCCGGTCGCCGGTGGCGACGCCAAGGTCGGCCAGAGCGTTCGCGGCGCGGGAGACCTGTTCCTTGAGGTCGGCGTAGGTCAAGGTGCGGGTGTCGCCCGGCTCGCCCTCGAAGTGGATGGCCACCCGGTCGCCGTGGCCGGCCTCGACGTGCCGGTCGACGGCGTTGTACGCCGCATTGAGCCGCCCGTCGCCGAACCAGCGCGCCACCGGCGCGCCGGAGAAGTCCAGCCCCTCGGTGAACTCGGTGGACCAGGACACCAGACTGCGGGCCTGCTCGGCCCAGAAGGCCTCGCGGTCCGCCGCGGCCACCTGGTACAGCTCGGCCGTGGCGTTGGCCTGGGCGGCGAACTCCTCGCTGGGCGGGAACGTCCGCGTCTCGTGCAGAAGGTTCTCGAGGTCGGCCTCGGGGGCGTCGTTCTGGGACATCTACGTCCTCCTCTGACGAGGGTGGTGGGGGGCGGCGGCGGTCAGCCGGGGCCCGCAGCAACTTGTCGAGAGCAACATATCGAAGATGCCACGGCGTGCAGCGCGGGCCGAGTGCTGCTCACGCCGAGCGCTTGCGGCGTTCGTACGCCTCCCGGCGACGCTGCTCGGCGCGGCCGTGGCGGCGGGCGCCGGCAGCGACGACGCCCACCAGGAGCAACGTCAAGCCGTACAGCGCCAGCCGGCCGGTCGGGCCGTCCTCCTGCACGTGATGCGCCACGTTGCCGCCGAAGGCGTTCCAGTCCTCCAGCCACGTCAGGACCGGGTCGAGGGACGTCGCGGTCTGCGCGGGGACGGCGATGAAGGCGGCGCCGGCGAGGAGGACCACGACACCCATGACGGTCGCTCCCAGAGCGGACCATCGTGCCGCGAGCAGCACGACGGCGACCACCACCAGACCGGCAGCCAGCTCGATGACCGCGGCGACCGAGATCTCACCGGTCGCCCACGGGCTGTCCTCACCCAGGGTCAGTCGTGCTCCGGCGTCGGCGACCAGATACCAGGCCACCGGTGCGAGCAGGACGGAGATGATCAGGCTCCACCAGTGCGCGGGTGCACGGGAACGCGGCTTGGCCTGGGTGGCGCCGGCGAGCACAGCGTCCGACGAATCGGCGGTGCTCTCGCGGTCCTCGCCACTCCAGCGGCGCCGCAGCTCCTCGTCCGAGCCGGACAAGGATTCGGTGCGGGCCGGAGACTCGGCCGGCACCGGCGATCGGGACGAGGTCGCCACGCCCGGCGCCGTTTCGGACGAGGTCGACCCGGTCGCGGACGCTCGCGGGGAGGCGGGCGTGGCGGTGCCCGCGGTCGCGGGCTCGGCGGCGGGTCGCGGCGGCGTCGCCGCGTCCTGCGGCGGCTCGGTCTCGGCCCGGTGCAGACCGAGGAAGCCCTGCCGCCGGTCGGCCGTGGACGTGGGGTCGTCCTCGTCCGTGCCGGTGGCCACCGTGTCCTGGCCGGTGCCGGATTCGTCGGGCTCGGTGAGCCAACCGGGACGGCGTCGCGCGGGCGCAGCGTCCGGGGACCCGCCGCGCGTGCTCGCCTCGGCGGGCCCCTCGTCGGGCGCGTCGTGGCGGTGGGGATCGGGACTCGTCACGGGTCCTCCTCGGTCGGATGGGCGTCGTCCACGCTACTCAGGACCCCGCTCGGGACCTCGCCGGACGCGCCGAATCCACAGCAAGTGGTCGACCTGACGCCTCATCCACAGTCCGCTTGCCGGCCCTTGGGAGCGGCCTGGTGTGTTCGCCATCCTCGAGACCGACCGCAGCTCGACGAGACGAGGGCACCGTGACGACATCCGCGAGGACCCCCATGCTGCTGGCACCCGAGCAAGGCCCGCCGTCAGCGGGCCGAGGGGCGCCGGCGGTGGTGCGTACCGACGACGAGGACATGGTCCAGCAGGTGAGCCGGCTGGCCGACCTGGCCGGCGTCGAACTCAGACGCGTCCACGGCGGCCTGCCGCTGCCTCCAGCGGCGGTGCTACTCGACGACGAGGGCGGGGTGCTGGCCGTCCGGGTAGATCCGGAGCGCGCCGCCGCGGCCGAGACGCCGATCCCGGGGCGGCTACGGATCCCCGGGCAGGAGTCGCATCTGCTCGATGTGCTGGTCACCGCCGCGACTGCGCACCGCGCGCGTGTGGTCGGGGTGCTCGCGGCGCACGGCGGTGCCGGGGCCTCGTCGCTGGCGGCGGTCCTGGCTCGGGCGTGCGTCTCCGCCGGCGGCGCGACCGCACTGGTGGACCTGGACCCGGCCGGCGGCGGGCTTGACGTGCTGCTGGGGCTCGAGTTCGACCCCGGACGCCGGTGGGCGGACGTGCGGGAGGAGCGCGGCGCGTTCGTGCCGGAACGGCTCGCCCTGGCGCTGCCGACGTGGAACCTGGTCCGGGTCCTTTCCGGAGATCGCCGAGGTGGCGCCGACGTGGACGACCTCGCGGTGCGCTCGGCCGTCCGGGCACTCGGGCAGGGGCATGATGTCGTCGTCCTCGACCTGCCTCGACAGGTGCTGGCCCCGGGCGCCGCCCGAGAGGTGTGGCTCGGCCGGTGTGACGACGTCGTCCTGCTCAGTTGCGGCGGCGTCCGTGCCGGTGCCGCCGCGATGGCCGCCGCGCCGCTCGCAGCCGCGGGCTGCACGGTGCATCTGGTGGTCCGGGCGGCGCGTGCCGAGGCGGAGGAGGTCGCCACCTCGGCCGGGCTACCGCTTGCGGCAGCCATGGGCGTCGAGCGCAAACTCGCGGCCGATATCGAGCACGGCCTGCGCCCAGGGGACCGGCGCCGGGGCCCGCTGATGACGGCGGCGCGCTCCCTGGTCGGCAGGTTGGAGCTGGTGCCATGACGGCCGAACCGGTCAGCCGGGTGCGGCGCGCGCTCGTGCGTGGCGAGCCACTGGCGGGCGCCGTGTCCGGAGCGGATCACGTCGCGGCCGGGGAACTACTGCACCTCGACAGCGCGGTGCGCGCCGAGATCCGTGGCGCGGGGCCCCTGCAGGGTCTGCTCGATGACCCGGCGGTCACCGACGTGCTCGTCAACGGCGGCGAGGGCGGCGTCTGGGTCGACCGCGGCACCGGGTTGGAGCCGTGCCACATCGAGGGACTCGACGCCGCGGCCGTGCGCGGCCTGGCCACGCGGCTGGCCGCGGCGAGCGGTCAGCGCCTCGACGACGCCAGCCCGGTGGTCGACGGCACATTGCCGGACGGCACGCGCCTGCATGCCGTGCTCCCGCCGCTGTCCGCGACGGGCACGCTCATCTCCCTGCGCGCGCACCGCCCGCGAGCGTTTACCGTGGAGGAACTGGTCGCCGGTGGCACGGTGCCGCGGCCGCTCGCGCCCGTGCTGCGCGCCATGATCGACCGGCGGGCCAACGTTCTCGTCTCGGGCGCCACCGGCTCGGGTAAGACCACCCTGTTGGCAGCGCTGCTCTCGCTGGTGCCGCCCACCGAACGGATCGTGTGCATCGAGGAGTCGGCCGAGCTGCAGCCCGCGCATCCGCACGTGGTCCACCTGCAGGTCCGGCGCGCCAACGTCCAGCAGGTCGGCGGCGTGCCGCTGGCCGACCTCGTGCGCGCCGCCATGCGAATGCGGCCCGACCGGCTGGTGCTGGGAGAGTGTCGCGGCGCCGAGGTCCGTGACGTGCTCGGTGCGTTGAACACCGGCCACGAGGGCGGCTGGGCCACCGTCCACGCGAATACGGTCACGGACGTCCCGGCCCGGCTCGTCGCGCTCGGCTCCTTGGCCGGGCTCACCGAGGCCACCATGACGGCGCAGGCCGTCAGCGCGCTCGATGCCGTGGTGCATCTGCGTCGCGGTCGCGACGGGCTGCGTCGCCTGGACGAGATCGGCGTCCTGGTCCGCGACGGCGGGCAGTTGCGCTGTGACCAGGCGGTGGTCACCGACGCCACCGGCCCGGTCCCTGGCCCGGCATGGGACCGTCTCGCCGCCCGCCTGGAGGTGGACCTCGCACATGCCCATGCCCCGGCCACCGCCAGCGGCCGCCGCCGAGGCCGGCACGCCGGCACATGAGTACCGCCGCCGTCGCGGTGGCCGTGGGCCTCGCCGTCCTGCTGCTGCTCACCCCGCGCCGGACCGGCGGCTCGCCGGCCGGGCCAGGACCCCGCCGCCGGCCGACGTGGCGACGACGACCGCGCCGCGCCACGACCGACCTCGATCTCGGCGTGGTCGCGACCGAGGTCGCCACGCGGCTGCGGGCCGGTGCTCCGGTGGACCAGGCCTGGCGGGAGACACTGGCCCGGACGGGCGTCGCCAGTTCCGCCGGGACGCCGAGGGCCACCGAGCACGGCGTACCCCTGGACCTGCTCGAGCTGGCGGCACGCCCGGTCCGCACCGGCCGCCTCCGACGGCGGAGTGCCCCTGGCCTCGGTCCCGCGACAGCCGGGGCGATCCCGTCCACCGTGGCGGCGTGCCGGCTCACCCACGAGCTGGGCGCGCCGTTGGCGGACGTGCTGCAACGGTGCGCCGACGGCCTCACCGAGGCGGGCAACGCCCAGGCGGCGCGTGCGGTGGCGCTCGCCGGCCCGCGCGCCACCGCACGCCTGCTGGGCTGGCTGCCTGCCCTTGGCCTCGTCCTCGGGCTGGCGGTCGGCGCCGATCCGCTGACCGTCCTGCTCGACGGCGGTGCCGGAACCGTCTGCCTCGTCCTCGGGATCGCCCTGGCCGTTGCCGGACGCCGCTGGGTCGCCTCGTTGGAGCGCACGGCCAGGGCGGCCGGCTCCGTCGGGGGAGCGGATGCGTCGGTCGCCAGAGGTCGGAGACGTGGTACGGAACCCGATCACTCATGACGCCCGCGGTCGTCCTGGTTCTCGGTGTGGTGGTCGTCCTGCCGTGGCTCCTGACGCGGCGGGGACCGCTCCCGCCGCGCCGTCCTGCACCGGCGACGACGTCGGTCGGCGGCGTCGATGTCGCCGTTCTTCTCGATCTCGCCGATGCGGCGCTCTCGGCCGGGTCCTCGGTCCCCGGCACACTCGCCGCGCTGGGGCGGGCCGTCGACCCGGCACAGGGCGCGGGCACCACCGGAACGACCCTCGCCGAGGCAGGACGGAGCCTGCTGCTCGGAGCGCCCTGGGCCGAGGCCTGGGACGACGCGCCGCCTTCTCTGCACCCGCTGCGGGACGCGCTGGAGCCGGCCTGGGTGGACGGCGCGGCGCCCGGGCCGCTGCTGCGCCAGGCGGCGGCCGGCCTCCGCGCCGCGCGCACCCGGCAGGCCCAGGAGGCCGCGGCACGGCTCGGGGTCCGGCTCGTGCTCCCGCTCGGCCTGTGCTACCTCCCGGCGTTCGTGCTCGTCGGCGTGGTGCCTGTGGTGCTCGGTGCCGGTTGGCTCGTCCTCGGCAGCTGACGCCGCATGCACACCGGGCGGGGCTTGCGCCGCCGCGTCCACAACCTCACCACCGGCGCCTGCGGCGGTGGGCGGTCGACCCGCAGGCTCGGTGTCGACCGGCATCCACGCCGGTCGGCGTCCCGGGCGCCGGACCCGGGGAGAAAGGAGAGAACCGATGACCGTACGACGTCGGGCCGGCCGGGTGCGTGCTTCCCTCACCCGCCGCGTCCGAGCACTGCGAGCGACCGGGGACGGTGGGATGGCGACCGCGGAGTACGCGCTGGTCATGGTCGCGGCCGCCGCCTTGGCCGGCATCTTGCTGCTGGTGATCCGAAGCCCCTTCGTCCAGGAACTCCTGGAGGCGTTGTTCCGCCGGGCACTCGGAGGCGGGTGATGACCGGGGAAACCGGCCCGCCGGCGGGCGGACAGCACCGCCGGCCGGCGGGCCACCGGCCGGCCGGCCCCGCGACAGCGTCACCCTGGGCGATGCCCCGCCGGTGGACCGGGCCGCGGGACCGGGGAGGCGCCACCGCCGAGTTCGCCGTCGTGCTGCCCGCGGTGGCCATGATGCTGGTCGTCGTCCTGGTCGCGGGTGCCGCTGTGCTCACTCAGGTACGGGTCGCCGACGCCGCGCGTGCCGGTGCGCGGGCGGCTGCGCTGGGCGAGAGCGAGAGCGAGATCGTCGCACTCGCGCACCGCATCGCCGGCCCGGACGCGCAGGTCGACCTCCGGATGGACGGCGACCTGCTGCTGGTCGAGGTCTCCCGCCGGGTACCCGGGCCGTTGCAGCTGGCCGACCTGGAGGCGAGCGCGCAGGCGCGAGCGATGCCGGAACCGGGCGAGGCATGACGGGCGTCGACGCTCGGAGGAAGCGGACAGGCCGGCACCGTGCGCGCACCGGGAAGGACCGTGGATCCGCCACCGTGCTCGCCGTCGGCCTCCTCGCCGTCCTCGCGGTTCTCGCCCTCGCCGCGGCCGGACTCGGCCGCGCGGTCCACGCGCGTGGTACGGCACAGGCGGCGGCCGACCTCGGCGCGGTCGCCGCCGCCACGGCACTGCACGCCCCGACGGCGGAGGTGGACCCGTGCACGGTGGCGGAGCGGGTGGTCAGCGCTAACGGCGCCAGGCTCACGGCGTGCCGGATCGCCGGGCGGGACGTCGAGGTCGCCACCACGGTGGTGCTGATCGGCGCCGTCTGGCCGGTCGAGGGCCGGTCCTTGAACGCCCGAGCGCAGGCCCGCGCCGGTCCCGAGCGTGAGGCTGCCTGGGGCAGCCCCGGGCGGCTCGGGGTGGGGTCCGGCGCGCACGGCCGGCGCGCGCGTCACGCGGGCGCGGACCGCAGGAGGAGGGACAGCACCGTGATCGCGCCGGCCTTGTCGAGCGGTGAGTTCCCGTTCCCGCACTTGGGGGACTGCACGCAGGCGGGGCATCCGTCGGCGCAACCGCACGAGACGATGGCGTCCCGCGTCGCCCGGACCCACTCCAGGGCGGCGCGGTAGCCACGCTCGGCGAATCCCGCGCCGCCGGGATAGCCGTCGTGCACGAACACCGTCGGCACCCCGGTCTGCGGATGGAGTGCGGTCGACAGGCCGCCGATGTCCCACCGGTCGCACGTGGCCAGCAGCGGCAGCAGACCGATCGAGGCGTGCTCCGCGGCGTGCAACGCACCGGGCAGGGCGTCCTTGCCCACGCCTGCCTCGGCGCAGGCCTCGGCCGAGAGCGCCCACCACACCGCCGTCGTCGGCAGCACCCGCTCCGGCATGTCGAGCGGGTAGGAGCCGACGATCTCCAGGCCGGGCAGGCGGCGCCTGTCGTACCCGGTCACCCGGCTGGTCACCTCGACGTCCCCGAAGCGCCAGGTTACCTCGGCGGGTTCACCCTGGCGTCCCGAACCCCACGTCTGCTCGCGGCGGACGGACAGGATCCGTACCGAGGACTCGGACCTGGCCTTGGTGCGGTACGCCAGGTCGGTCTCCTCGTGCACCAGGGCGACGTCGTCCTCGAGATCCTCGACGACGAAGGTCCGGCCCTGGTGCAGGTAGACGGCGCCCGGATGGACGGTGGCGTCTGCCCGCGCACCGTCGACGGTGCCGAGGACCGCCCCGGTGCCCGACTCGACGATCTGCACCGGCGGTTCGCCGCCCCCGCGCAGGTCGGTCAGGTCTTGCGGCCGCTCGGGCCGGGCGATGTTCCAGAACCAGCCGCGCGGGCGCCGTCGCAACAGGCCGCGCCGTTCCAGCTCCGCCGGCAGCGCCTCGTCGGGGAGCCCGAACAGCGGCAGGTCGGCGTCGCTCAGGGGCAGCTCGGCGGCTGCCGCACACAGGTGGGGGGCGAGCACGTACGGATTCGTCGGGTCGAACGTCGTCGCCTCGACCCCGAAGATGGTCTCCGGGTGGTGCACGACGAAGGCGTCCAGCGGGTCCTCGCTCGCCACGAGCACCGCGACGCCGTCGGTGCCCGCCCGTCCTGCCCGGCCGGCCTGCTGCCACATCGACACCCGGGTGCCGGGCCAGCCCGCCATCACCACGGCGTCCAGGCCGGACACGTCCACCCCGAGTTCGAGTGCATTGGTGGTGGCCAGCGCCAGCAGTTCGCCGGTGCGCAGGTCCTCCTCCAGGGCGCGCCGCTCCTCGGGCAGGTACCCGCCGCGGTAGGCCGCCACCCGGCCGGCCAGCTCGCCGTCGACCTCGCGCAGATGACGGCGCGTCTGCTCGGCGACCACCTCGGCCCCGTAGCGCGAACGGACGAACGCGAGGGAACGTGCGCCTGCCGTGACGAGGTCCGCCAACAGGTCCGCGGTCTCCGCGGTCGCGCTCCGCCGGGGCCCGTCGACCTCGCCCGTGAACGGCTCGTCCTGTTCCGCTCGTGCGGGCAGATCGACGCCTTCGGCGGGCCACCCCTCGGTCAGAGCCGGCTGCCACAGCGCGATGGTCCGCCTGCCCGCCGGTGCGGTGTCCTCGGTCACGGCCGTGATCTCCTCCGGTGCCACCCCCACGAGCCGCGCGGCTGTCAGCGCCGGCTCTGCCGTCGTCGCCGAGGCGGCCACCACCGTGGGGTCGGCGCCGTAGGAGCGTGCCAGCCGGAGCAGCCGGCGCAGCACCAGGGCGACGTGCGCCCCGAGGACGCCCCGGTACGCATGACATTCGTCGACGACGACGTACCGCAGCCCCTTGAGCAACCGCTGCCATCGGCGGTGGGCCGGCAGCAGGGAGAAGTGCAGGAAGTCCGGGTTGGAGAGCACGACGTCGGCGTGGTCACGGATCCAGTCCCGCTCGGTCAGCGCGGTGTCCCCGTCACAGGTGGCCACGCGCACGTCGCGCACCTGTGCCGCGGCCAGCAGACGCTCCAGCCCGGCGAGCTGATCGGCGGCCAGCGCCTTGGTAGGGGAGAGGTACAGCGTGCTCGGGCGCCGTCGATGACCGGCGATCCCTGTCGCGGCGGCACGTTCGCGGTGGTCGGACCGTACCGCCGTGACCGCCGGCAGCCAGGCGGCGAGTGACTTGCCCGATCCGGTGCCTGTGGCCAGGACCGTGTGCCGCCCGGCGTGCACGGCGTCGGCGGCGAGGACCTGGTGCTGCCACGGCTGTGCGACGCCCAGCCGCCGATAGCCCTCGACCAGGTCCGGGTCGGCCCACTGCGGCCAGTCAGCGGTGCTGCCGGCGCGGCCCTCGATGACCTCGAGGTGCACCAGTCGGCCGTCTCGGGCGCCGGTGGCGCGCAGCAGGTCGACGGGATCGGCAGCGGGCACCCGACCAGTGTGCGCCACGACGCCGCCGCCCGGGGGACACCGGCCCGCCGCAGGCAGCGGACCGCTCATGGCCGCAGAACGACCACTCATGGGACTGAGAGCCGGATTGTCGACACGAATGTCGTGAAACCTCTGGTGCCAGGTAGGCTCACCCGCGAACTACAGCGCCGCGACGCCGTCGTCGCAGGTGGAGCGTTGCCGAGGAGGGTGGATGCTGGAACTGGGGACCACGAGCCTGACGATCGTCAGCGTCATCGCGGTGATCGCGATCGTCGCACTGGTCGTCGCCGTGCTGCTACGACGTCAGGTCCTGGCGGCGGATGCCGGATCACCGAAGATGCAGGAGATCGCCGGCGCCATCGAGGAAGGGGCGCAGGCCTACCTGCGGCGGCAGTTCCGCACGCTCGGCGTCTTCGCCGTCGTCGTCTTCGCGCTGCTCTTCCTCCTTCCCGCCGACCTCTCGGTGCGTATCGGCCGCGCGGTCGCCTTTCTCTTCGGTGCCGGCTTCTCCGCGGCGATCGGCTACCTGGGCATGTCCCTGGCCGTGCGGGCCAACGTCCGCGTCGCCGCCGCGTCCGAGCAGCCCGGGGGGCGCGCGTTCGGTGCCCGCATCGCGTTCCGCTCCGGCGGGGTGGTCGGCATGTGCGTGGTCGGGCTCGGCCTGCTCGGTGCCGCCGGCGTGGTGCTCGTCTTCCGCGGTGACGCCCCGGCCGTCCTCGAGGGCTTCGGCTTCGGCGCCGCGCTGCTGGCGATGTTCATGCGTGTCGGCGGCGGCATCTTCACCAAGGCCGCGGACGTCGGCGCCGACCTCGTCGGCAAGGTCGAGCAGGGCATCCCCGAGGACGACCCCCGCAACGCCGCCACCATCGCCGACAACGTCGGGGACAACGTCGGGGACTGCGCCGGCATGGCCGCCGACCTGTTCGAGTCCTACGCCGTCGTCCTCGTCGCCTCCCTCATCCTCGGCACGACGGCACTGGGCGAGCAGGGCCTCGTCCTCCCGCTCCTCATGACGGCCATCGGGGCCGTCGTGGCCGGCCTCGGCGTGGTCATCACCCGGGTGCGGGGCAGCGAATCCGGACTCACCGCGATCAACCGCGGCTTCTACATCTCCGCCGTCGCCGGGGTCGTGCTCGCCGCAGTGGTGGCGGTGACCTACCTGCCCTCGAGCTTCGCCGACATCGAGGGCGTCAGCGCCGACCTTGCCGATCACACCGGCAACCCGCAGCTCATCGTCGTCGCGGCCGTCGTGGTCGGTGTGGCGCTCGCCGGCGTCATCCTCTGGCTGACGGGCTACTTCACCGGCACCGAGTCGTTCCCCACCCGGAACGTCGCCGCCACCTCCCGCACCGGCGCGGCCACCGTCGTCCTGTCCGGCATCGGTGTCGGGTTCTCCTCGGCCGTCTACACCGCCGGGATCATCGCTGCCGCCATCTGCGGTGTCTTCCTCATCGCGGGCGGGAGCGTCTGGCTCGCGCTGTTCCTGGTGGCCCTGGCCGGCTGCGGCCTGCTGACCACGGTCGGCGTCATCGTCGCGATGGACACGTTCGGCCCCATCAGCGACAACGCGCAGGGCGTCGCCGAGATGTCCGGTGAGGTCGGCGAGGAGGGGGCGAAGGTGCTCACCGACCTCGACGCCGTCGGCAACACCACCAAGGCCGTCACCAAGGGCATCGCCATCGCGACGGCGGTGCTGGCGGCCACGGCGCTGTTCGGCTCGTACGCGGACGCCGTCAGCTCTGCCCTCGAGGAGGTCGGCGCCGCCGGAGCCCAGGCCGCCGACGACGTCGTCGCTGCCATGGTGGCGTACGACATCATCTCCCCGATCACCCTGGTCGGCGTGATCCTCGGCGGTGCCACGGTGTTCCTGTTCTCGGGTCTCGCCATCGACGCCGTCACCCGGGCCGCCGGCGCGATCGTCTTCGAGGTCCGCCGCCAGTTCCGTGAGATGCCCGGGATCATGACCGGCAAGGATCGGCCGGACTACGCGCGCGTGGTCGACATCTGCACGAAGGACTCCCTCCGCGAGCTCGCCACTCCGGGCCTGCTGGCCGCGTTCGCGCCCATCGCCGTGGGGTTCGGCCTCGGTGTCGGACCACTGGCCGGCTTCCTGGCGGGCACCATCGGGGCGGGCGTCCTCATGGCGGTCTTCCTCGCCAACTCCGGTGGCGCCTGGGACAACGCGAAGAAGATCGTCGAGGACGGTCACTACGGTGGGAAGGGGTCGGAGGCGCACGAGGCCACCGTCATCGGTGACACGGTGGGCGACCCCTTCAAGGACACCGCCGGTCCTGCGATCAACCCCTTGATCAAGGTGATGAACCTCGTCTCGCTGCTCATCGCGCCCGCGGTGATCCAGCTCAGCGTGCCCGAGGACGTCAACCACGGCATCCGCATCGCCATCGCGCTGGTCGCCGCCGGGATCGCCGGCTTCGCCGTGCTGACCGCGCGGCGTCGCGGTGGGCGGGTCGACATCGACGGCGGTGCGGACGAGAGGGAGTCGCTCGCGAGCGAGTCAGCCTGAGCCTGCCTGAATCGGGGCGGCTCGCCGAGGCGGTGCGCCCGTCCCTCACGCGGCCGGACGGCGCAGGTCTGCGGGGAGACGGTCCGCGCCGCGGACCTCGGCCAGCAGTCGCGGGTCGATGGGCTCGCCGCGGCGCAGCACGCTGATGGCTCCGGTGGGCTCGAGCACCACGGCCGCGACCTCACCGGGATGCCGGACCCCACTGATCCGCAGGCGTGAGCGTAGCTCGGCCTCGGTGATGTGGGCCCGTTCGAGGTGACCGGTGAGGACCTCGGTGCCGGCCATGAGCAGCAGCGGCGGGTTGCACAGCACGCGCTCGACCCAGTCGAACCGACGCAGCACGCCGATCAGCCCTTCGAGGGCGACGAGGGTCAGCAGCGCGATCAGGCCGCCGGCGAGGGTGGGACTGTGGCCCATCGCGGCCCGGCCGAGGATCGCACCGAGCACGATGACGACGGCGACGTCGAGCGTGGACAGCGTGGCCAGGACACGCTGGCCCAGCAGCCGGGTGAGGGCCACGAACGCCGCGTACAGGACGCATGTGGACAGGACGACCGCGAAGGCGCGAGGCGGAGTGATGCCGACGAGATCCCACAGGTTCATGGCGGCATGGTGCCACCGTCGCAGGTCACGGCATCGGCAGCCGGTGCCCCGTGAGACGAGAACGAGATTGCCGGACCCGGTGGATGACTCACCGGATCCGGCAACCTCGTCGCCTCGGGCCGGAGCGGACTACCGGCGTCGGCGGAAGCGCGACATCCGCTGCCCGCCGGAGGTCCCGGAGCCGCGTGAGCCGGAGCTGCCGGGGCCGAGGCTGCCGCCGTTGCTCTCGGTGACCTCGGAGATGGCCTCCTCGAAGCGCTCGTCGAAGCGCTCGTCGAACTGCTTCTCCACGTGCTGTTCGACGTGCTGCTCCACGTGCGGTTGCATGCGGTCCTGGAGCTCGCGCTGCAGCTCTTCGCGGCGCTGCCGCCGTTGTGCGCGGAGCAGGACGGAGTGCTCGGCGCTGAACGCGCGGTAGGTCGCGATACACATGCCGACCATCACCACGGAGACGGGGATTGCCGTGAGGATGGCGGCGTCGCGCAAGGCCGTCAGGCCCCCGCCGCCGGCGAGTAGCAGCGTGATCGCCACTGCGCCTTCGAGCAGGGCCCAGAAGGCACGGCTCCAGCGCGGCGGGTCCGGGTCACCGCCGGAGGAGATCATGTCGACGACGAGCGAGCCCGAGTCGGAGGAGGTGACGAAGAAGATCGCCACCAGCAGGGTCGCCACGACGGCCAGGATGATCGAGACGGCGTCGGAGGAGTGGACGACGTCCATGTAGTTGAACAGCACCTCTTCCGGTTGCTCGCCCACCGTCGGCAGGTAGTCGGGGTCCCACAGGCCCCCGATGTTGTCCTCCCACGCGCGGCGGATGGCGCCGCCGCCCATGACGGTGAACCAGACGAAGGTGATGGCGGTGGGCACGAGCAGCACGCCGCCGATGAACTCCCGGACGGTGCGGCCCTTGGAGATGCGGGCGATGAAGACGCCGACGAAGGGTGCCCAGGAGATCCACCAGCCCCAGTAGAAGACGGTCCAGAAGCGCTGCCAGGACAGGCCGGCCTCGCCGGTGTAGGTGGAGGTGTTGAAGGTCAGGCCGACGGCGTCCTGGAGGTAGGCACCGATCGATTGGACGAGGTCACGGAAGAGGTAGAGCGTGGGGCCGAGCAGCAGCAGCGCGACGAGGAACACGCCGGCCATGCCGAGGTTCGCGTTGGACAACCACTTGATGCCCTTGTCGACGCCGGTGAGCACCGAGGTCAGGGCAATCAGCGAGATGATGACGATGAGAATCACCAGGATGGTGTTCTCGGCCCGGCCCTCGGCGTTGATCTGGCTGTCCGGGATGAGCCCCAGGTACGTCAGGCCGGCGGAGATCTGCTGGACGCCGAGGCCAAGCGATGTCGCGACGCCGAACAGGGTGCCGATGACTGCGATGACGTCGATCGTGTCGCCCATCCAGCCCTTGACCCGGTCGCCGAGCAATGGCTCGAGTGCCCAGCGGATCGAGACCGGCCGCCCGCGGCGGTGGATGGCGTAGGCGACGGCGAGACCGATGACGGCGTAGATCGCCCAGGCGTGGAAGCCCCAGTGCAGGAACGTCTGGTTCATTGCCGCCTCGGCCCGGTCACCCGCGGGGGCGTCGGCGGACAGTGGCGGCTTGGGGTTGGTGAAGTACTCCAGAGGCTCGGCCGCGCCCCAGAAGACCAGACCGATGCCCATGCCGGCGGCGAAGAGCATGGCGAACCAGGACAACAGCGAGAAGTCCGGCGGGTCCTCGTCCTTGCCGAGCTTGATGTCACCGAACCGGCTCAGACCCATCCACAGCGAGAAGATGATGAAGCCGGCGACGACGATGACGAACCAGGGCCCCAGGGCGGCCACGACGTCGTACATGGCGGTGTCCAGCGCCGCCGCCGTGCGGTCCGGCCAGAAGAAGGCGACGAGCACCGCTGCGACGATGATGATGGCGGCGGGCCAGAAGATTCTCGGCGCCGCAATGAGGCGGGATCGTCGCTCGCCGGGCGGCGGCGAGGCCGCCTCGGCCGTTCTCTGCGATTGTTCGCTCATCGAATCTCCTCGGTCGGGGTCTTCCGGCCGCGCCGTCACGGCGCGGTTCGGGGCGAGCCGCCGTGCAGCCGCCGGGAAAAGTCCGCCCCAGACCGTAACGAGGGCCGGTTCCGTCCGGCCAGCCCCTCGCTGGCCGTCGCAGGAACGTCGCAGCGTGTCACGAGGTGACCTTGCGGTGTCCTGAAGCGGAAAGCCAGTGGCACGCCGCTTTCCTGTTTTGCCCGGAAATTACACCAACATGTGAGATTGTTCGCTGAATTGCTCCCGCGCGGCGGCGCACCGGACGCGGCCGCGACCGTACTCGCGGCTGCGGGGCGCGGCTGGCTCCGGGGGCGCGCGGCGGGCGGGCACGACACGATGAGGCGCATGAGTGATCTCAGTGCGATTCCCCCGCAGCACCAGACCTGGCCCGGCAGTACCTCCGAGTTGGAACCTGCGCCGGACCACGGCGAGACGTCCTACGTGGGCAAGGACCGACTGGTCGGCAAACGTGCCCTGATTACCGGCGGCGACTCGGGCATCGGGCGGGCCACCGCCATCGCCTTCGCCAAGGAGGGGGCAGACGTGGCCATCGCCTACCTGCCCGAGGAGCAGGCCGACGCCGAGGAGACGCAGCGCCACGTGGAGGCCGCCGGCCGCCGCTGTGTGCTCTGCCCGGTCGATCAGCGCACGGAGCAGGCGAACGTCGAGCTTGTGTCACGGGCGGTGCACGAGCTCGGCGGACTCGACGTCCTCATCAACAACGCCGGGTTCCAGATGGCGCACCAGGCGTTGGAGGACTTCCCGGGTGAGCAGGTCGAGCGCACCTTCGCCACCAACGTCTTCGCGACCTTCTGGCTCACCAAGGCCGCCGCCCCACATTTCGGGGCCGGCTCGAGCGTCATCAACACCACCTCGATCCAGGCCTTCCAGCCCTCCGACCGGCTCATCGACTACGCCGCGACGAAGGCGGGGCTGAACAATCTCACCGTCAACCTCGCGGCCGAGCTCGGTCCCCGCGGCATCCGGGTCAACGCCGTCGCCCCCGGTCCGATCTGGACACCACTCATCCCCTCGACCTTCGACGGCGAGAAGGTGGACGGGTTCGGCTCGGACACTCCGCTGGGCCGGGCGGGCCATCCGATCGAGGTGGCGACGGCGTTCGTCTACCTGGCCAGTGACGAGGCGAGCTACGTCTCGGGAACGGTGCTGGGCGTCACCGGCGGTAAGCCGGTCTTCTGACGAACCCGAGCGAGGAACGAGCGGAGGGTGAGGAGGAAGGCCAGTCGAGTCCGGTCTTCTGACGAACCCGAGCGAGGAACGAGCGG